>Ga0209123_1000526_pt1 | contig 48329 bp, 42 predicted proteins | sample BarGraIncu00431A_FD_184500 | JGI IMG/M metagenome (GOLD analysis project Ga0209123, IMG submission 184500) | Arctic peat soil microbial communities from Barrow, Alaska, USA - Barrow Graham LP Incubations 004-31A (SPAdes) (version 2) | ecosystem: Environmental > Terrestrial > Soil > Wetlands >...
TTTTCTTGATAATTTAGTTTTTATACCCTGAATATTATTAATTTCAGGACATAATTCTAATAATTTAACATCATACTTACTCGATATTGCAATTGTTTGAGTTCCTATATCTATTCCAACATTACCAAGTCCAACACTTCTTTTTATATCGCCAGTTTCTTTATTATATTTTACTGGTGGTATACCTTCCATTATTAATTGCACATAGTACTTATACTTACCATTAACAAATTTCCCCAATAATCTACAATATTTAATTCTATCTTGAACAGCTTTTTGAGCATAAAAATCATTAGATTTTATAATTACTGGAATCTTTAATCCATTCCATTTAATAATCCCGTCTCTATAAGTTATCCCACTTTTATTCCATTTACCTTCAACACTTTTTAATTCATCATATCTAATAAAATTAACCTTTTGCGCATCCTTAAATATTAACGTTTCTAAAGCTTTCCACGCCCTACTTGCTAATGCTTGAGCAGTTTTATTATCTACATTTTTATTAAATGATTTATACATTGGTGTCATTTTATTTATAAGTGAATATTCATTAATGCCGTATTCTCCTAATAAATTAGTTAACTCTTTGTATTTTTCTTTTCTTAGTTCATCATTTATTTTAGATTTTTTACTCTCTTCATCTTTAAAATATAATTTATTGATTTCTGCTAATTCTTTTCTTAGTTTTTTGTATACCTTTAATTCGCTTAAAGCATTAAATTTCTTTAACCCTAGTCCTAAAATAGCATTGTAAAGTTTTCTACATATTTCAAATCTTTTATTTAAGATTATTTCATCTCTATTATTTGTATCTAAACTAAGAGTTAAAACATAATTAGGAGTTGTTTTTTTTGCCAATGAATATTCACCTCGCTTTCTACTTTTCATTCTTACTATTTATATATTTCTTGATATCTTCCTCTGAATTTTCACTTATAGTAGCAATATAATAGTTACATTTTCAAGAGCAGCTTCTAGTGCAAATTTATCTGCTTACTTAAGGAATCCAAAATCTGTTTACCTTTCTTCGTTAATAGTTCATTTTTATCATTTACAGTTAATCTTTTTGGTAAGGCAAACACCTCCTTTTCTACTATTATTATGTCCTACATATGCATTTATTATAGCAAAAATAATACGAACTTATATTCTATTTATAAATTGTGAAAATATTTTTACTATCGTAAAGAACCACTAACTCAAGAGTGTGCGTGGTTCAGTTATCAATATCTTGAAAGGCTTGCTTCAGTTCTTACTGGGTATTCATTACAATAGGTCCACCCCATGCAATTGGCTCCTTTAATGGTGCACCTGAAAACAGAAGGAAACGAAGCCCGTTGATAAGTAGATATTTTTAGAGGGTTTTTGGGTGTATTGATAGTATAGTATAAGATGTAGCATTTATAGAGAACAAAATTAAAATATATTGCTATTTTATTTTAATTAAAAATATAAATAACCTGGGAGGATAAATTAAGATGTTTGATAAAAATTACAAAATAACAGATGAGACAGTTTGGCAGGGACGAACTGATAGTGAAACCAATTATGATGCTTTTAGATGGCATCAATGTGTAAAGATAATAGATTTAAAAAGCGTTGATTTAGTTGCCTACACCGGAAAACTTGGGTTTGTTTTTATTGGGTTTTGCTGTGATGAAGGAGTAAGGCTTAATAGAGGAAGAATAGGAGCAGCAAAGGGCCCTAAAAGTATAAGAAGTGCATTAGGTAACCTTCCATGTAATTTTTCACAAGAGGTAAAACTTTTTGATGCAGGAGATATATTGTGTGAAGACTGCACGCTTTTGGAAAGCCAAGATACTCTAGCAAAAGCAATCCAAAGGGTTCTAAGCTTAAATCTTTTTCCTATTGTTTTGGGTGGTGGTCATGAAGTTGCTTTTGGAAATTACATGGGTACATTAAATTACTTATCACAAAAAAGTAAGGAAGCTAATATTGGCATAGTAAATTTTGACGCTCATTTTGATTTGAGGCCATATACACAAGGAGCAAGTTCAGGAACAATGTTTAGACAAATAGCAGATATTTGTAGCGATAGAAAGCTAGAATATTCATATATGTGTATTGGGATTCAAAAGCACAGCAATACTATAGATCTTTTTAAAACTGCAGATAAGCTTTCAGCTAAATACATGCTTGCAAAGGATATTATAGATGGTGATGATTGTGAAGTTATAAACAAGATTGATGATTTCGTAAAATTAAGAGATTATATATATGTAACTATATGCTCAGATGTATTTTCTACAGCTTTTGCTCCAGGAGTAAGTGCAGCGCAGCCACTTGGGTTAGATCCTGAGCGTGTACTAAAATTTCTTAAATACATTTTAAGATCAAATAAAGTAGTGAGCTTTGATATTGCTGAAGTTTCACCACGATTTGACCAAGACGATATTACAGCTAACTTAGCTGCTATATTAATTTATTCTGTTATTAATACACTTTGCGAAATAAACAGTTTATCAATCTAAAATATATAGTTGTAAAAAAAAAGAACCTGCGTAAATTAATACTCAGGTTCTTACTTTATAGTTTTCCTATTACATCAATTTTTATCTTCGATGTCTACATTTTTATCCATATAAATTATCTCCCAAAGGTGACCATCTAAATCCTGAAAACTCCATCCATACATAAAACCTTGATCATTAGGTTTATTGGAGGTCTTTCCACCAGCAGCCAGAGCTTTATTTACAATCAGATCAACTTTTTCTTTACTATCAACAGACAATGCCACAATGACTTCTGTATTTTTTTTTGCATCAGATAGTTCTTTTTTTGTAAATGTTTTAAAAAATCTTTCAATCAATAACATGATGAATATGTTTTCGCCAACAACCATGCATGTGGCATTTTTATCGGTAAATTGGGGATTAAATGTAAAACCAAGTTTAGTAAAAAAATCTATGGATTTAGTCAGGTTTTTAACCGGTAAGTTAACAAATATTTTTGTGTTGTTATTCATAAATTCATCGCCTTCCTTCTTTATTTTTAAATAAAACTGAAAGTTGTCAGAAAATAGTTTGATTATATAACTAAAATAGTAATATATTTAAGGAATTGATAAATAACAATTATTGTTAAGTGATTATATCATATTGAACCTTGTTTTAAAAGATATAAATTGTATAAATATTTTTATTTTTTGGTGAATTCCATTGACAATTTTTAAGTTTTAACGTAAAATAATATAAATTAGGAAAATCGATGAGCAAGAAGAGTAAATTTGTTTGATAATCACAGCGAGTTAGGAATAGTGTGAGCCTGATATTTTAGAACATTTTGAATGGACTTACGAGAGGGAACCGAAATAATAGTAGGGGACACGGCTTCCACCGTTATATGGATATGATATCGGAGTTATTCCTGTATCGGAAAGATGCTTTTGTTTTTTTTGCAAAAGTAATTTGAGGTGGTACCGCGAGAATATTCGCCCTCTATGTGTTTATAGCACATAGAGGGTTTTTTGTTTTTTGATTTATCTAAAAAAAGTACAAAAATAAAGGAGGAATTATTATGGAAAATAATAAGGGGTATTTTGGACAATTCGGAGGAGCATTTGTTCCTGAACAATTACAAGTGGTTTTAAAAGCTGTTGAAGAAGGATTTTATAAATGTATAGTGGATGAGGAATTTTTAAAGGAACTAGCCTATTATCAAAAGCAATATATAGGAAGAGAAAACCCGCTTTATTATGCAGAAAAATTAAGTGAAAAACATGGTGGAGCAAAAATATATCTTAAAAGAGAAGATCTAAACCATACTGGTGCTCATAAAATAAATAATGCTATAGGTCAAGCATTATTGGCAAAGAAAATGGGCAAAAAGAGGATAATAGCAGAGACAGGGGCTGGTCAGCATGGAGTTGCAACAGCTACGGTTTGCGCACTGTTTGGAATGGATTGTACCATATATATGGGAGAGGTTGATACCAAAAGACAAGCTCTCAATGTTTTTAGAATGGAGCTTTTAGGGGCAAAGGTTGTAACAGTAACAACAGGCACTGCAACCTTAAAGGATGCTGTTGATGAGGCATTAAATGATTTTGTGGAAAACGCAAATGACACTTACTACCTTTTAGGTTCAGCGGTAGGTCCTCATCCATATCCTACTATGGTTAGAGAGTTCCAAAGTATAATAGGCATTGAAGCAAGAAGACAAATCTTAGAAACTGAAGGTAGGCTTCCAGATTATTTAGTTGCCTGCGTAGGTGGTGGTAGCAATGCCATTGGATTATTCCACCCATTCTTTAATGATAGTGATGTAAAAATGATTGGCGTTGAACCCGCAGGTAAGGGTCTTGATACTTTGGAGCATGCGGCTACACTTACAAAAGGTACAGTAGGTATTATTCATGGATTTAAATGTTATAACATTCAAGATGAAAATGGAGAGCCACTTCCTGTTTATTCAGTAGCGGCAGGTCTTGACTATCCTGGTGTAGGTCCTGAGCACTGCCAATATAAAGATACAGGACGAGCAAAATATGTATCTGTAACAGATAAGGAGGCAATTACAGCATTAGTAGAGCTTTCAAGAGTTGAAGGAATCATTCCTGCCATTGAAAGTGCACATGCAATTGCATATGGTATAAAGCTAGCAGCATCACTTCCAAAAGATAAGGTTATAATAATAAATTTATCTGGAAGAGGAGACAAGGATGTTGAGCAGGTAAAGGAAATGCTTGAGGAGTGCAAATAAGCATACCTAAAAAATAGAGTAATATTTCTTAGGAAATTTTATTGACAATATAATACTTCGGTGATAGAATTAAAATATAGTTCGTAACAAGAACTAATTTGGAGGTCATTTATGGATATAAACAAAATAGAGCAGATTATTTTTAATCATATTGATGAGTTTAAGGTTTTGTTTTTTCCAGAGCAGTGGAGCGATATATTCTTAGATTTTTCTAAGAATGAAATATTAGCATTATTATTCTTGTATCGAAAAAAAAATGCTAATATGACGGAAATAGCAGAATATATAATAGCACCCTTAAATACTGCCACAGGAGTTATTGCTAGATTAGAAAAAAAACTAATGGTAGAAAGAATAAGAAGTGTAGAGGATAGAAGAATAGTTTTAATAACCCTTACAGAGGCTGCTAATACTGTAATTGAAAAGGAAAAGGCAATGATTACGAAATATATTATTGAGATTTACGGAAGACTTACCCCGGAGGAAATTTCTTCAGCTTTAAGTATTTATAACAAAGTACTGGGAGTCTTTAAGGGAAGTGTAAATCAAGTTAAAGAAGAAGATATTCCTGTTAAGAAATTAAGAAAAATAATTATTGATTAACGCAGTATACCTGCGAACTCAGAGTACTGAGAGCTCAGTGTCTGAGTTATTTTAAGAATAAATACTTCGTTAGAAGAACTATTCAAACAAGGAATTAAAATTAGGAGGGATAATATGAAAAGAATTATTATTTTTACTGGTAAAGGTGGAGTTGGCAAAACTAGCACCGCAGCAGCTCATGCACTGAAGGCTTCATTAGAGGGAATAAGGACTTTAATTGTTAGTACAGATATGGCACATAATTTAAGTGATATTTTTATGCAGGAAATAAAAAATGAGCCTACGGAAATACGGGAAAATTTATGGGGACTTGAAATTGATCCTAATTATGAAATGGAGAATTATTACGGAAGTATTCAAGCTGCTTTTAAAAAAATGATGGTTTTTAAAGATGAAAAGCAAATAGAAAACTTTGAAGATATTGTTGTATTTCCAGGAATGGAAGAACTATTTTGTCTTTTGAAGATTAAAGATTTACATGATAGTGGTGTTTATGACCTAATAATTGTTGATAGTGCGCCCACAGGAGAAACCATAACCCTTCTAAAATTTCCAGAGCTCATGAGTTGGTACATGGAAAAACTATTTCCCATTGGAAAGGTTGCAATGAAAGTGCTCAGGCCTATATCTAAAATAGCTTTTAAAATAGAAATGCCGGATAAACAAGCCATGAACGATATTGAAAAACTATTTATAATGCTATCAGACCTTCAAAAATTATTGAAGGATAGAGTTAGTTGTAGTATAAGACTGGTTACGATTCCTGAAAAAATGGTTATTGAAGAGACTAAGAGGAACTACATGTATTTAAATCTTTATAATTTTAATGTAGATGCTATCTATATTAATAGGATACTACCCCAAGATATAGAAAATAGCTTTTTTGATGAGTGGAAATGTATTCAAAAAAAGTATATGGAAGAAATAGATTCAGTATTTTTGAATCTGCCTAGGTTTAAAATTAAATGGTATGAGGTAGATATTAATGGTATAGACGGGTTAGAAAGAATAGTTGTGGATTCACTGAATGTTAAAGATATATTTAAGGTTCAAAAAATAACTTTTAGTGAGAAATTTGAAAAAGTAGGAGATGGCTATAAGCTTCAAGTATATGTGCCTTTTGGAGACAAAAAAGACTTAGAAGTATATGAAACTGGCTCTGATATATCAATTAAAATAGGCAATTTTAAAAGGAATATTCCTTGCCCGAATTCACTGAAAAAATATTCAATAAGTAAAGCCGATTTTAATGAGGATTATTTATCAATCTATTTTGAGGAGAGGGTGGATTAAATGAATAGTGAAATAATTAAAAAATTGATAAAAATAGAAAGACTGAAATATGAAGTTATAAAGGATATTTTACCAGAAAAAATCCTGCATAGGCTTAACAAATTTGAGAATGAAGCAGCTATGCTTATAAAAGATATTGCTTTGGATTTTATCCGGGAGTCCTCAGAAAAAGCTGAAGAGGGACCAGAGAAAGAAATTAAAAAGGTTAAGATTGATTTCCTATAATTGAATTGGAGGGATTAAAATGAGAATTATTTTATATACAGGAAAAGGTGGAGTAGGGAAAACTAGTGTTGCATCAGCCACAGCTTGCCAAATTGCAAAGAAGGGGAAGAAGGTGCTCATAATGAGTACTGATCAAGCTCATAGCCTTTCTGATGCCTTCGGTGTAAAACTATCTAATACGCCAACGATAATTTCAGAAAATTTAGAAGCTATTGAGGTAGATGCTATTATTGAAAATGGTGCTATTTGGGGAAATATTAAGGGATATATAGAAAAATTGATGCTATTAAAAAATGAAAAAAATATTGAAGTTGAAGAATTACTGGTTTTTCCTGGCTTTGAAGATCTGATTTCTTTGCTTAAAATCAAACAAATTAATGATGAAAATAATTATGAGGTTTTAATAGTAGATTGCGCTCCTACAGGAGAAACTATGTCACTTTTAAAGTTTCCAGAGCTTTTTAAATGGTGGATGGATAAAATTTTCCCTATGAAAAGGAAGGCTGCTAAATTTGTAAAGCCAATAATTGACCGTACAATTAAGATTCCACTTCCAGATGATAAAACTTTTGATGAAATTGAAATCCTTTATAGCAAAATCGATGAACTTCATAAGTTAATGCTCCAAAAGGATAAGGTAAGCCTTAGAATAGTAACTACTCCAGAAAAGATTGTTATCAAAGAAGCTAAAAGAAATTTCTCTTATTTGCATCTCTATGATTTTAATGTAGACGCAATTATTGTTAATAAAATAATATCAGAAGAAGGCGGCAAAGGGTACTTTGAAAAGTGGATGAAGCTTCAAAGTGAAAACCTTAAAGATATAAGTGAAAGTTTTAGCCCTGTACCAATTTTTAAAACAGAGCTAATGCATAGCGAGGTTAGGAATTATGATTTGCTATTAAATATGGGAGAGAGCATATTTAAAGAAGTTTCTGCAGAGAAAGTGCTCTTTAAGGATAAAATTTTTGAAATTGAAAAATCAAGTACAGATGAAAGCTATTATTTAAATATAAATATGCCTTTCGTTGATAAAGCAGAATTAAATTTACTCCAAAATGGGGATGAGATTAGTATTTCCATTAAGAATGAAAAAAGAAATTTTGTGCTTCCACAAAAATTGCATTCAAAGAAAATTGGTAAAGCTAGCTATGAAGGGGGAAAATTAAGGATACATTTTAATTAGGAGTCTTAAAAGGCTTTGAAGAAAAATACGGTATAATGCCAATTATACTGAATATTTGAAATAAAGAAAAAATAGTGGTATGTTTTGTATTGACATTCTAATAAAAAAAGGTATAATAATATTAAAAAGATGTACGTACAAGTAAACACAACTTAGAGGTGCTATGATATGATCAAAGACACAGAAAAGATACCCAAATATATGCAAATAGCTGATTATTTTAAAGCTCAAATAATATCTGGTGAAATAATTTCTGGGCAGCAGTTGTCCACGGAAAATGAAATATCAGAAAAATTTAAAGTTAGTAGACATACGGTAAGACATGCTCTAAGGGAATTAGAAAAAGGTGTATATATATATAAAGAGCAAGGAAAGGGAAGCTTTTGCTCCTCTAGAGATAAAAATACAGGAATAAAAACCATTGCAGTTCTTACCACATATATATCTAATTATATCTTTCCTCTTATTATAAGTGGAATTGAAGAAGTTCTAAGCGCAGCAGGATATAATTTGATGTTATTAAATACAAATAATGAAAAAGAAAAAGAGGCAGAGTATCTGCAAAAAATAATTGCCAATAATGTAGTTGGATTAATTGTGGAACCAACCATGAGTGCCTATGAAAATGTGAATTTAAATTGGTACAAAGAATTAGAAAAAAAAGATATCCCTTATATCATGATTAATGCAAAATATGATGAATTAGACCCAGCTTTTGTAGTGATGGATGATGTTGAAGGGGTATATCTTATAACAAAGTATTTACTTCAACTTGGGCATAGGCAGATAGCCGGAATATTTAAACAGGATGATCTCCAAGGTGTAAATAGACAATTAGGTTATAAGAAGGCTTTGGAAGAGTTCGGCATACCTTTTAACAATGAAATTGTAAGTAATTTTGGAACAAAGGAAATGTCTTTTGCACCTTATGAATTTACTAGTAATTTAATAAACAAAAGTGAAAGACCCACCGCAATTATCTGTTATAATGATCAAATTGCAGCATACGTACTGCAGGCTATTCGGGATGCAGGACTGAGAATTCCAGAGGATATATCTGTAACTGGTTTTGATGATTCTGATATTGCCATGGCAACAGAATTCAAATTTACTACTGTGTCTCATCCTAAGGAAGATATGGGAAAAAGAGCAGCAAGACTTCTTATTAATATGATTGAAGAAAAAATAAAAAAGCCAAACTATGTATACAAACCAGAATTACTTGTAAGGTACTCAACTGGAAATGTACCAGTAAAGAATGAAGTTGTTAATTTATAAGCATAAAAAAAATCCTCTTTTTATTTAAAAATTTAAAGGAATTTAGCAATAAATGTAGAATGTATATATAAAGTAAGTTGTACGTACAAATAGCGTATATTGTACAGGCAGGTATGGTGTAAATGTTTAAATAAAAAAGTGAAATTAATCAATATTATATAAAAATGAAAAACCATCTAAATAAACTAAAAGAAGGGAAGAGTTTAATGATAAATAAAAAATATACCATTGGAGTAGATTATGGTACTCAATCTGGACGAGCTGTACTGGTTGAAGTAGCCACAGGAAAAGAAATTGCTACGGCGGTTAAAATATATCCTCATGGAGTAATGGATGAGTATTTACCAGATGGAAAGACAAAACTTAAGCAAGACTTTGCACTTCAGCATCCACAGGATTATCTTGATGTTTTAGCGGAGACTATTCCAGAAGTGATCAAGGAAGCTAAAATAAATCCCGAGGATGTAATCGGTATCGGAATTGATTTTACTGCTTGTACAATGCTTCCCACAGATAGTAAAGGAAAACCACTTTGCTTTTATGATGAATATAAAGCGAATCCACATTCCTATGTTAAACTATGGAAACATCATGCAGCGCAAGATGAAGCAAATAGGTTAAATAAAATTGCAGAGGAAAGAGGAGAAGATTTCCTTAAGCTTTATGGTGGAAAGATTTCTTCAGAGTGGCTAATACCAAAAATCTGGCAAATTCTTAATGAAGCGCCAGATATTTATGAAAGTGCAGATAGATTTATGGAAGCTACGGATTGGGTGGTATATCAATTGACTGGGGTAGAAAGAAGAAACAGCTGCACTGCAGGATATAAAGCTATTTGGAACAAACAAAATGGATATCCATCAAAAGAATTTTTTAAAGCTTTAGATCCAAGACTTGAAAATTTAGTAGAAGATAAATTGAGCACAGATATATACCCAATTGGAGCTAAAGCAGGAGAAATAACAGAAAAAGCTGCAGCATTAACAGGGCTTTTGGTAGGAACTGCAGTGGCTATAGGAAATGTAGATGCACACGTTTCAGTTCCGGCTTTAGGAATGACGGAAGCTGGGAAAATGTTAATGATTATGGGAACATCAACCTGTCATGTAATGCTTGGCACTGAGGAGAAAATTGTACCAGGAATGTGTGGCGTAGTAGAGGATGGAATTATTCCAGGTCTACTTGGATATGAAGCAGGTCAATCTTGTGTTGGAGATCACTTTGAATGGTTTGTTGAAAACTGTGTACCGGCTACGTACACTAGGGAAGCAGAAGAAAGAGGTTTAGATATACATGTACTTCTTACAGAAAAGGCACAAAAGCTTGCGGTTGGAGAAAGTGGACTTGTTGCTCTGGATTGGTGGAATGGAAATCGATCTGTTCTTGTTGATGTAGACCTAACAGGAATGATTCTTGGATGCACACTACTTACAAAGCCAGAGGAAATATATAGAGCATTAATAGAAGCAACAGCATATGGGACTAGAAAAATCATTGAGACTTTTGAAGAAAATGGTGTTCCTATTGAGGAATTGTATGCTGCAGGTGGCATAGCTGAGAAAAATAAGTTTATGATGCAAATTTACTCAGATGTTACAAACATGGAAATAAGAATTTCAGCATCCTCTCAAACTCCTGCTCTTGGTTCAGCAATTTTCGCATCAGTGGTGGCAGGTAAAGATAAGGGCGGGTATGATTCAATTGTTGAGGCGGCAAAATATATGGGTAAGGTAAAAGAGGAATTTTACAAACCAATCCCTAAAAATGTTGAAGTTTATACAAAACTTTACGATGAATATAATATACTTCATGATTATTTTGGCCGAGGGGCAAATGATGTTATGAAAAGGTTAAAAACAATTAAGGCCCAAGCAAAATAGTTTAATTTATAGGGAGGTTTTATAATGCTAACAGAATTAAAACAAGCAGTGCTTAAAGCAAATTTAGAGCTACCTAAAAGAGGGTTAATTACTTTCACTTGGGGAAATGTGAGTGGGATAGATCGTGAGAAGAATTTAATTGTAATTAAGCCAAGTGGTGTAGCATATGACGAGCTTAAACTAGAAGATCTTGTTGTGGTGGACCTAGATGGGAATCAGATTGAAGGCAAGCTTAAACCATCGTCGGACACACCTACACATCTTGTTATTTATAGAAACTTTAAAGAGGTAGGGGGAGTTGTTCATACACATTCAACTTGGGCAACATCATGGGCTCAGAGCGGAAAAGGAATTCCGGCACTTGGAACAACTCATGCAGATTATTTTTATGGAGAGATTCCTTGTACCAGGAAAATGGCCCCTAAAGAAATTAATGGAGCCTATGAAGAAGAAACCGGAAATGTAATCGTTGAGACTTTCGCTGGAAATAATCCAATTTACGTTCCAGGAGTGCTTGTAAACAATCATGGTCCCTTTACTTGGGGAAAAGATGCACAGGAAGCGGTACACAATGCAGTAGTCCTTGAAGAAGTGGCTAAGATGGCATATAATACCTGCCAGCTTCAACCAGGAATTAAAGCTATAGATCAGGCTTTACTGGATAAACACTTTTTAAGAAAACATGGTGCTAATGCATACTATGGACAAAAATAGGAGGAGAAAATAAAATGATAGATATGAAAAAATCAGAGATTTGGTTTGTTACTGGAAGTCAAGATTTGTATGGCCAAGAGGTAATTAAGCAAATAGAAGAAAATTCTCAAGTAATGGTAAAGGCATTAGATGCCGATTCTATAATTCCATGTAAGGTAGTATTTAAGGCTGTTTTAAAAACATCAGATGCTATTCGAAAGTTATTTGCAGAGGCTAATAGCAATGATTCCTGTGCTGGAGTTATTACTTGGATGCATACATTTTCACCAGCAAAAATGTGGATTGCAGGTTTATCAGAATTACGTAAACCATTACTTCATCTTCATACGCAGTTTAATTGTAATCTTCCTTGGGATAGCATAGATATGGATTTTATGAACTTAAATCAATCTGCTCATGGTGACCGTGAATATGGATTCATTGGTGCACGTATGAAAATTGAAAGAAAGGTTATTGTTGGCCACTGGGAAGATAGAGAAGTACGAGAAAGAATGGGTTCATGGATGCGTGTAGCTGTTGCTTTCACAGAAAGTCGTCATATTAAGGTTGCTCGTTTCGGCGACAATATGCGTGGCGTAGCTGTTACTGAAGGAGATAAGGTTGAAGCACAAATTAAATTTGGATGGTCTATAGATGCGTATGGTGTAGGTGATTTAGTAACTTATATTAATAAGGTGTCAGACAGTGATATAAATGAATTAATGAGTGAATATGAGGATCTTTATGAAATCCAAGAAGATGCAAAAATTGAAGGCGCTGCAAGGGATTCAATTAAAGAACAGGCACGTATGGAAATTGCCATGAGGACTTTTATGGAGGAGAGAAACTTCACTGCATTTACAAATAATTTTGAAGATTTGAACGGTATGAAACAGCTTCCAGGCCTCGCTACGCAGAGACTTATGGCGGCTGGCTATGGTTATGGTGCAGAAGGAGATTGGAAAACAGCAGCCTTGGTTCGTATCATGAAAATCATGGCTGAAGGAAAAGGAACTTCTCTTATGGAGGATTATACCTATCATCTTGAAAAGGGCAATGAAATGATTTTGGGAGCACATATGTTAGAGATTTGTCCTACCCTTGCGGCAAATCGTCCACGTATTGAAGTACATCCACTTTCTATTGGTGGAAAAGAAGATCCTGCAAGATTGGTATTTGACGGTGGCGCAGGTCCAGCAGTTTGTGCATCACTAATCGATATGGGAGGAAGATTCCGTTTAATTGTAAGCGAAGTAGATGCGGTAAAAGCAGAGCATGCTATGCCAAATCTTCCTGTTGCTAGAGTTTTATGGAAGCCACAACCAAATCTTAAACTTGCAGCAGAAGCTTGGATACATGCTGGTGGAGCCCATCATACTAGTTTCTCCTTTAATGTAACACCAGAGCAATTAGGGGACTTTGCTGAAATGGCAGGGATTGAATGTTTATTTATTAATAAAGACACAAATTTAGCAGCTTTCCGAAATGAATTGCGATGGAATGATCTTTCTTTTAAACTTGGCTTATAAAATTTTAAATTTATAGTGAAAGAGGTGTTTTATGGATAATTTTATTTTTCAAAACCCTACAAAGATAATTTTTGGAAAGGGTGCTGAAAATGGAGTTGGAAAAGAAATAAGTAATTACAGTAAAAAAATACTGCTGCTTTATGGCGGAGGAAGTATTAAAAAGACGGGGCTTTATGATAAGGTCATTACATCTCTTAGCGGAGAGGAAATTGAATATATAGAACTTTCAGGAGTAAAGCCCAATCCTAGACTTAGTCTTGTACAAGAAGGTATAAAAATATGTCGTGAAAATGATATAAACTTCATTTTGGCAATTGGTGGAGGAAGTGTTATTGATTCTGCAAAGGCAATTGCTTTTGGAGTGCCATATGAGGGTGATGTGTGGGATTTGTTTTTGGGAAAAGCTGTTGTAGCTAAAGCATTACCTCTCGGTACAATTTTAACCATTCCAGCTGCAGGCAGTGAATCAAGTACAGGCTGTGTGATAACAAATGAAGAGGGTGGGTATAAACGTGCAGTAAACTCTGAATTAATTTATCCTCGCTTTTCAATATTAAATCCTGAACTTGCATTTACATTGCCTAAATACCAAGTTGCTTGTGGAGTAACAGATATTCTAGCACACTTAATGGAACGATACTTTACAAATACAAAGAATGTGGAACTTATGGATAGATTGATTGAATCCACCATGAAGACCGTTATTAATAATATTCCAATTATACTAGAACAAAATGACAACTATGAGGCGTGGTCAGAAGTAATGTGGTCAGGTACCATAGCTCATAATAATTTACTTAATACAGGTAGAGTTGGCGATTGGGCATCCCATGATATTGAGCACGAGTTAAGTGGCATATATGATGTTGCCCACGGAGCAGGACTAGCAGTTGTTTTTCCTGCTTGGATGAAGTATGTTTACAAGCAAGATGTTGAAAGATTCGCGCAATTTGCTGTTCGGGTATGGAATGTAGAAAATGAATTTTGGTCAGCGGAAAGAACGGCCCTTGAGGGAATTAAAAAATTGCAGAATTTCTTGAAATCTATTGAAATGCCTAGTAATCTTACAGAGCTAGGAATTCATGATGATAAACTAGAAGAAATGGCTGATAAATGTACAAATTCTGATACAACTAAGGTAGGTAATTTTGTGAAATTAGGTAAAATAGATGTACTTAATGTACTTAAATTAGCAAAATAAAAATGTAACGGTCAAGAAAAAACGCGATTACTATTTTTCATCAGATATATCTAAAGTTAAAATGAAAAGGTAAGTTTGGTGAAGTTAAGTGATATATTACAAATTAAAAATTAAGAGGGGGAACAACAATGAAAAAAATCGTATCAATATTAATGGCAGCAACCATGGTACTCGGACTTACAGCATGTGGTTCAAAAACTCCAACTACAGAGCCTGCTAAAACTCCAGCTCCAGCTACAGACACAGTAAAAGCTACAGGTAAAATTGCAGGTATAGCAATGCCTACAAAAACATCACAAAGATGGATAGACGATGGAAATAATATGGTTAAATCACTTGAAGCATTAGGATATAAGACTGATTTACAGTATGCCGATAATAATGTACAAAATCAAATAGCTCAGATTGAAAATATGATTACCAAAGGTGCAAACGTATTAGTAATTGCTTCAGTTGATGGTACAGCACTTACAGATGTATTACAACAAGCTAAAGATGCAAAGATTCCAGTAATATCTTATGACAGATTAATTACAAAGACTGCTTTTGTAGATTACTATGCAACCTTTGATAATTTCAAAGTTGGAGTTCTTCAAGCTGGTTACATTGAAACTGCTTTAGGACTAAAAGATGGAAAAGGTCCATTTAACATTGAATTATTTGCAGGTTCTCCAGATGACAATAATGCAAAATTCTTCTTTGACGGAGCAATGTCAATTCTACAACCATATATTACTTCAGGTAAGTTAGTTGTAAAAAGTGGACAAAAAGCTTATGCACAAGTTGGTACTTTAAGATGGGATGGTGCTACTGCACAAGCAAGAATGGATAATATATTAAGTAAAAACTACACTTCTGCGAAAGTTGATGCAGTATTATCTCCATATGATGGTATCAGTATTGGTATCATATCATCCTTAAAGGGTGTTGGTTATGGATCAGGAACTCAAAAAATGCCAGTAATTACAGGTCAAGATTGTGAAGTTGCTTCAGTTAAATCTATAATTGCAGGAGAACAAACATCTTCTATATTCAAGGATACAAGAGTACTCGCTGCAAAAGCTGCTGAAATGGCTGATGCTGTTTTGAATGGTAAAACTCCTACAGTAAATGATACAAAAACATATAACACTGGAATGAAAGTTGTTCCTTCATTCCTATGTGATCCAGTTGTTGTTGATAAAGCAAATTACCAAAAAATCGTAGTAGATAGTGGATACATCACTGCTGATAAACTAAAATAAAAAAATAGGTAAAATGAAATTAGGTGGTGGCGTTACAACCACCACCTAATTATTTTAAAATGTAAGGAGTTGAATGTCATATGTCGGATATTATTCTTGAAATGAAAAATATTACTAAAACCTTTCCGGGTGTTAAGGCACTCGATAATGTTAACCTGAAGGTTAAACAAGGTGAGATTCATGCACTAGTTGGAGAAAATGGTGCAGGTAAATCAACGCTAATGAAGGTATTAAGTGGAGTATATCCGCATGGAACATATTCTGGAGATATTCTATTTAATGGTGAGCTATGTGAATTTAAAGATATAAAAAGTAGCGAGCATTTAGGAATAGTAATTATCCATCAGGAACTTGCTTTAATACCATTTCTATCTATTGCTGAAAATATATTTCTTGGAAATGAACGAAGTAAAAATGGAGTAGTTGACTGGAATGAAACTAGGAGAAAGACCAAAGAACTACTAAAAATGGTAGGGCTTGATGAATCTCCGAATACTCTTATTGCTAACATTGGAGTAGGAAAGCAACAGTTGGTTGAAATTGCAAAAGCATTATCTAAGGAAGTTAAATTGCTCATATTGGACGAGCCAACATCAGCCTTGAATGAAGATGATAGTGATAACTTGTTAAAGTTAATTGAGGGGCTTAAGAGCCATGGAATTACTTCAATAATGATATCCCATAAATTGAATGAAATTAAAAAGATTTCAGATTCAATCACCATACTAAGAGATGGAGCAACTATTGAAACACTTGATACTCGAAAAGATAATATCACAGAAGATAGAATAATTAAGGGCATGGTTGGAAGAGATTTGGTTCATAGATATCCAACAAGAGAACCTAATATTGGAGAGGTCATATTTGAGGTGAAAAATTGGACTGCATATCACCCAGTTATTAGTGATCGTAAAGTTAGTGATAACGTAAATATCAATATTCACAAAGGCGAAGTAGTTGGAATTGCAGGGCTTATGGGAGCTGGAAGAACAGAACTCGCCATGAGTATTTTTGGCAAGTCTTATGGAAAAAAAATAACTGGACAAATATTCATTAATGGTGTAGAAGTGCATTTGAAAAATGTAAATAAGGCTATTGAAAGTGGTCTGGCCTATGTTACTGAAGATAGAAAAGAGTACGGATTAATTTTAATAGATCACATAAAGGGAAATACCACTTTAGCAAATTTGAAAAAAATATCTAAAGCTGGTGTAATTAATAAAAATGAAGAGATTATTGCAGCTGAGGATTTGCGTAAAAAACTAAATATAAAATGTTCTGGCATACTTCAAAAAACAGGTAATCTAAGTGGTGGAAATCAGCAAAAGGTAATTTTGGCTAAATGGATTTTTGCAGAGCCAGAGGTGCTAATTTTGGATGAACCCACTAGAGGTATTGATGTAGGTGCAAAATATGAAATATATACCATAATTAATAAGCTAGCAGCAGAGGGTAAGGGAGTAATGGTTATTTCTTCAGAACTTCCTGAATTATTGGGAGTTTGTGATAGAATCTATGTTATGAATCAAGGCAAAATATTGGGAGAATTATCTGCTAAGGAAGCATCGCAAGAAAAAATCATGAAAATTATTATTAATAATGGTCAGGAGGTTTAATTATGGGACATATAAAAAAAGTGGTTAAGGAAAACAGCATGATAATTGCTCTAGTAGGAATTATGATATATTTTCAGATTGCAACAGGTGGCATTTTATTAAAACCTGTAAATATAACGAACTTAATATTGCAGAATAGTTATATATTAATCTTAGCAATTGGTATGTTACTTGTAATAGTTGCTTTTCAAATTGATTTATCAGTAGGTTCAGTGGCGGCTGTAGTTGGAGCCCTTGCTGGAATAATGATAATTAACAATCATATGTCTGTTCCACTTGGAATTGCAATTGTATTAATAGTAGGTGCGATTATTGGTGCTTGGCAAGGATTTTGGATTGCTTATGTAAGAATACCAGCATTTATAACTACACTTGCAGGAATGATGGTATTTAGAGGTCTAACCTATGTGGCATTAGAAGGTACTTCTATAGCTCCGTTCCCTAAGTCATTTCAATTAATGAGTAATGGGTTTATTCCAGATATTTTTAATGGTAATAATATTAACATTTTAACTCTTGTTATTGGACTTGTGATAACTGCTGTTTATATTGTAATTGAAATAAAGAAAAGAGCTACTGATAAGAAGTACGATTTCGAGGTTACTAATATAGTACTTTTAAGTTTTAAAGTAGCTGCAATTGTAATTGTTATAAATGGATTTTGTTATGTAATGGCTAGATATAAAGGCTTACCTAATGTTTTAGTATTATTAATTGTTCTCGTAGCTATTTATACTTTTATAACTACAAAAACTACTTTTGGAAGACATATTTATGCACTAGGAGGCAATGAAAAAGCTGCAAGGCTTTCTGGAGTAAAAACAAAATGGGTTGTATTTTTGGTTTTTGTTAATATGGGAATATTAAGTGCTCTTGCAGGCATGGTATTTGCAGCCAGATTAAATTCTGCAACGCCGAATGCTGGTGTTGGTTTTGAACTTGATGCTATTGCTGCCTGTTTTATAGGTGGAGCATCAACAGCAGGTGGTATTGGTACAATTATGGGAGCCATGATTGGTGGTATATTCATGGGAGTTATGAATAATGGAATGTCACTTATGGGAGTAGGAATTGATTGGCAGCAGACTATTAAAGGTATGGTATTGTTACTTGCTGTAGCATTTGATGTATACTCAAAATCAAAAACTGCTTAGGAAAATTTAATACAAATATAAATAGAGAGGATTTGTATGTAATCTATACAAATCCTGTTTGTTTAAGAAAATTTAAGGAAATTTCATTGGGGGGGTAAACTTTATGACTTGGATAATTAATTTAAATATAAAAACAAAACTAATTATTAGTTTTGTTATTATTTCTTTTTTTGTAAGTATAGTTGGGTTTTTTGGAATTTATAATATAAAGAAAACTAATGATAATATGACGTCTATATATAAAGATAGCTTGTTACCGATTCAACTTCTTGGGAAAATAGCTCAGAATGAAATGGCAGGTCGTGCAGATTTAGAACATATGTTGCATTTAACTGATAAAAGTGAAATAGATATTAATGTAAAGAAAATCAGCGCATTGGCATTTGAAAATTTAAAGTTAATTGACCAATATAAAAATTCAAATCTTGTTAGTGAGCAAAAAACTATATTGGAAAGTTATAGAACAAATAATGAAAAATTTACCGGTTCAAGAGATAATATTGTAAATTTAATATCCCTAGGTAGACAGGATGAAGCGGCATATTTATTTAAGATAGTTGAAGCGGCAAGAACTGCAACATTAAAAGACTTGGACAAGATGATTACCTTAAATAAAAATCTTGCTGAAAAGGTTAACAATGAAAGTCATAAAGCCTATACTAACTCCTATAAAGTGATGATAATATTGATTGTTTTATCATTGATTATTGCTATAGGGTTAGGACTCATTTTAAGCAATTATATAACTAAGTCATTAAAAAAAGGTGTAAACTTTGCAAAATCATTAGCAGCAGGTAATTTAACAGAAAAAGTTTATATTAAATCAAAAGATGAATTTGGAATGCTGGGAGATGCTCTTAATATTGCATCCGATAATACAGTAATGCTTGTAAAAAAGTTAAATAATATTATTCAGCAACTTTCGCTAACTAGTAAAGATTTGGCAATTGTAAGTGAGGAGATTTCAGATAAAGTTATGGGGATAAATTCTGCTGTATCACAAATAGCAGTAGGAATGCAAGATAGTAGTGCCTCGACGCTTGAAGTAAGTGCCTCTGGTGGGAAAATACAGGATTTAATAACTAAAATAGCAAATAAATCTGAAGAGGCTGATTTGGAATCTAAGGAAAGTGAAGAAAGAGCAAATAAAGTTAATATTCAAGCAGAGGAGGCAATACAATCTGCAAAAGTCGTATACATTGAAAAACAGGCAAAGATTATAAAAGCAATTAAAGATGGAGAAGTAGTTGAAGAAATTATAAAAATGGCGGATATAATATCACAAATTGCAAGTCAGACTAATTTACTTTCTCTCAATGCAGCTATAGAGGCTGCAAGAGCTGGGGAGCAGGGTAAGGGCTTTGCAGTTGTTGCAGATGAAGTAAGAAAACTTGCAGATAAATCTACACAAACCGTAAAGAATATTCAACAAATAATAACAAAGGTTCAAATTGCTTTTAAAAATTTATCAAATGAATCAAATGATATACTAATGTTTATTGATGAAAGTGTAGCAAAAACTTATAGGGATTATTTAGAAACTGGGTTACAATATAAGAATGATGCAGGTGTAATAAGTCAGCTATCAAATACAATTGCAGAAAAAACTAAAGACATATCACCATCAATAGAGCAAGTTAATATAGCAATTGATTCAATAGCGTCAACTCTACAAGAAATATCTGCAGGTTCAGAGGAAATATCTAGTAATGTAACTGAAGTTGTAAGTGCAATGAGTGGTATAGCTAAATCAACACAAAATCAAACCGAATTAGTTCAAGAGCTTAATGTTTTGATTGAGAAATTTAAAATTTAATAGAGAAAAGGGGAGTCGTTTATGTCGCCGTCTAATATTATATTTGGTTTGGTAGTCGTAGCAGTTGGAATATATGCAATTGTATATAATAAGTATCCGGGCAAAGAAATTTCTTATGAAAATGCAAAGAAAAAATATAAAACAGTAAATGAAAGAAGAGTAACTTTGTTTGATGGTATCTTTTGTATACTATATGGTATATCATATATGTCATTGGGAATGATTTTTATAGTAATACTAATGCTAGCTTATTACCCAGTAAGAATAATATTTCTAAAACTTAGGCTTATATAAAGTAAAAAATCAAATAATTAAATTAAGAGGTTGGTGATGAATTATGAGTATAAAAAAAGAATTTGGAATTGTAAATGAGAAGCAAGTATACCTATTCACTATTAAAAATTCAAAGGGTATGGTGGCACAAATTACAAGTTATGGGGCGACTTTAGTATCTTTAGTGGTTGAGGGCAATAATGGGAAGTTCGACGATGTGGTTTTAGGCTATGATAAATTGGAGAATTATTTAAAGTATAAAAACTTTTTTGGAGCAACAGTAGGTCGAGTTGCTAACAGAATAAAAAATTCAAGTTTTGAGCTAAATGGAGTTCAGTATAATGTAGCTAAAAATGAAGGCGAAAATCATTTACATGGTGGAATAGTAGGGTTTGACAAGGCAGTTTGGGAAGAAAAACAGCAAAAAAATGAATCCAATGAGTGTATTGAATTTTCTTACCACAGTAAAGATGGAGAGGAAGGGTACCCTGGAAATCTTGATGTACGAGTTAAATATACTGTTACAGAGGACAATGAATTGAAAATAGAGTATTTTGCTAACTCCGATAAGGATACCATAGTAAATCTTACAAATCATTCATATTTTAACCTGACCGGCCAAGGCTCAGGAGATGTTTTAAAACATAAAATTATGATCAATGCTGACAAATTCACAGTTAATGATAAATATTCTATTCCTACTGGTGAAATATTGGAAGTAGATAATACGCCAATGGATTTTAGAAAGCTTACCTATATTGGAGAAAATATTGACAGTGATTACCAGCAAATTGTCTTTGGTAGTGGTTACGATCATAACTGGATAATTAATAATAGCGGTAAAAAACTAGAGAAGGCTGCTGAAGTTTACGATGAGAAAAGTGGACGTGTTATGGAGGTTTATACTACTAAACCAGGAATACAGTTTTACTCCGCAAATTTCCTTACAGGTTTGGAACCCGGGAAAGGTGGTTCTACATACGTTAAAAGAGGTGCGTTATGTTTAGAAACACAGTATTTCCCTAATGCCATTAATACTTCCAATTTTCCTTCACCTATACTTAAAGCAGCAAATAAATATGAACATTGCACCGTATATAAATTTTCTACTAAATAAGAAATAGAACCTATTTCATTTTAAATCCTTTAGAGTTAATGGTTTTTTTAGAATTTTCAAATAACTATACCTAATTTTATGATATACTTAATAATAAAATTAGGTATAGTTATTGTTAATGATATACCAAAAACATAAAAGGAGACTTAAAATGATATCTAATAAGATGAAAAATTTAGTTGCTAATAGTTCTATAATAAGAGCTATGTTTGAGGAAGGTAAAAGATTATCTGCAATTTATGGAGAAGAAAATGTTTTTGATTTTAGCTTGGGCAATCCAAATGTAGAACCACCTGAAAATATTAAAAATGAAATTAATAAAATATTAAATGAAACTCCCTCTAAACTTGTACATGGCTATATGAATAATTCTGGATATGAAGATGTCAGATCTAAAATAGCACAATTTATTAATAAAGAACATAACGTAGATATTAATTCTAGTAACATAGTTATGACCTGTGGAGCAGCTGGAGGATTAAATATTTTGCTTAAAACATTACTTAACCCTGAGGATGAAGTTATTGTTTTTGCACCATTTTTCGGTGAATACAGAAACTATGTAAATAATTTTGATGGTAAACTTGTAGTAGTTTCTACGGATATTAATACCTTTGAACCTGATATGCAAGTATTAAAAGATAAAATAAATAACAAAACAAAAGTGATTATTATAAACTCTCCTAATAATCCCACAGGTATTGTTTATTCAGAGAAAGTTATACAAGACTTAGCAAAATTACTTCGTGAAAAAGAAGAAGAGCTAGGTACAAGCATATATCTTATATCTGATGAACCATATAGAGAAATAGTTTATGACAATGCTTTTGTTCCATATATTTTAAAATACTATAAAAATTCATTTATCGGATATTCATATAGTAAATCATTATCACTTCCTGGGGAGAGAATAGGGTATGTAGTTGCGAATAATAATATGGACTACTTTGAAGATATAATGTCATCCTTAAATGTGGCCAATAGAATTCTAGGCTTTGTAAATGCACCATCACTATTCCAGAGGGTTATTGCAAATTGCCTGGAGGCTAAAGTTGATGTCAGTATATATGAGCTGAATAGAGATGTTTTATACAACCATCTTACAAAAATAGGTTTTAAATGTGTAAAACCACAAGGGGCATTTTATTTATTTATCAAAACACCAATAGCAGATGATAAAAAATTCTGTGAGGATGCAAAACAATTTAATTTATTACTAGTACCAGGGTCAGCATTTGAATGCCCAGGACATGTAAGGTTAGCTTATTGTATCTCTTACGAAATAATACAAAATTCACTATCAGCTTTTGATAAATTAGCTGAATTATACAAAACTAAATAATAATTTGGACAAGTTAAATTAAAAAATTAAAGGAAGCCACTTAGGGCTTCCTTTAATTTTTCGTGTTATATATTACCTACATTTGATTTGAGTTAAAAGTTCCTTCTGTAGATATATTAGGATTAAATACATGTTCTACTCTAGGTAAGGATATTCCTAGTGTCTCTCGAAGTACATCCTCTACAGTTTCTACTGTCTTAATAGTTAATTGACTCACTATTTCTTCAGGCACATCCTTTAAGTCAATTAAATTATCCTTTGGAATTAATATCTTTGTTATTCCAGCTCTTTGAGCTCCTAGTAACTTTTCCTTAAGTCCTCCTATTGGAAGTACTGCTCCTCTTAAAGTAATCTCTCCTGTCATTGCAAGCTTTGAATCTACCTTTATACCTGTAACAAGAGATGCAAGTGCAGTGAATAGTGTAATTCCAGCTGAGGGACCATCTTTAGGAGTAGAGCCTGATGGAACGTGAATATGAAGATCTCTTTCTTTAAAGTTTATAGTATTTATTGGTAACCTCGATTTGAGTAAGCTTAGGGAAATCTTTGCAGATTCCTTCATAACATCTCCTAGTTGCCCAGTTAAGGTAACTTGTCCAGTTCCTAGCATGTCTGTAGCTTCAATGAATAGTATTTCTCCACCAACGGATGTCCAAGCGAGACCTGTAACAACTCCTGGTGGGTTATCCACTTGAGCCTTATCATGGCTTGAGACTTTTCTTCCAAGTAAATCATCTAGTACATCCACTGTAACTTTAAATGGTAGTTCTACTGTATTAGATACAATTTTCTCTGAAGTAACTCTTGCAAGTGTAGCTAACTGCTTTTTAAGTCCTCGAACTCCAGCCTCTAAAGTATACTCACTAATTATTTTTTGTAGCGCTTCATCTTCAATAACTAACTGGTCATTACTTAATCCATGCTCTTCAAGTACTGAAGGTATTAAGTGATTTTTACCAATATGAAATTTTTCATTCATAGTATAACTAGATATTTGGATTATCTCCATTCTATCAAGTAATGGTCTAGGAATATTTTCTAAAGAATTTGCTGTTGCTACAAAGAATACCTCGGATAAATCATAAGGTAAATCTAAATAATGATCCGTAAAGCTATTGTTTTGTTCAGGGTCTAGTACTTCCAGTAGTGCACTGGCTGGATCTCCGTTATAGCCCATCATTAACTTGTCCACTTCATCTAAAACCATAACTGGGTTTATTTCTCCTGCCTTTTTAATACTTTGAATAATTCTTCCCGGCATTGCACCAATATAAGTTCTTCTATGGCCCCTAATCTCAGCTTCATCACGTATGCCACCTAAACTAAGTCGTATATATTTTCTGTCTAAAGCTTCCGCAATACTTTTACCTAAACTTGTCTTGCCAGTACCAGGAGGTCCAACTAATAATAATATAGAACCTTTTTTATCATTTTTAAGCTTCATAACAGCTAAATGTTGTATAATTCTATCCTTCACTTTTTCTAGTCCATAATGCTGCTGATCTAAAATACGTCTAGCTTCTCCTAAATTAATAGCTTTAGGCTCTGTCTTTTTCCAAGGAAGTTTTACTAGTAGATCTAAATAGTTACGTGTAATATTGTATTCAGCACTATTTTCGCTTTGGCTTTCTAGCTTTTCAAGCTCATCTAAGGCTGCATTTTTTATTTCATCTGGCATTTGAGCCTCTTCAATTCTACTTGCATAATCTTTGTCTTTTCTAGAACCTTCACTTTTCCCTTCATTTAATTCACTTTGAATAGCTTTTAATTGCTCTCTTAGTACAGACTCTCTATAATTTTTGTTAGCTTTTTCAGTAAATTTTTCTGCCATCTCAAATTGCAATTTGAGAGATTCTTTCTGCTTTAGTAGGTAATCCATAAACTTAAGGCTTCTCTCTCTTAAAGATTGAATTTGAATTAACTCATATTTTTCTTCATTAGATAGAGGCATAAATTGAGTAAGATGACCCATGAGTTTATTTAAATCCTTTTGATCCTCTACAATCTTCATGAACTGCTCAGAGCCCTTGAAATTTTCACTGACCTCCTGAGTAACCTTTTTCACATACGCAAGCATTTCCTTTTGACTGTTTTCTGTAAGATCTATAACATCTGGTGCAATTTCAAATTCTACACGAGTAAAATCCTTTCCTATAGTAAGTTCTTTAATTTCTACCCTATCTAACACTTTAATTTTCACTTGATATCCCTTTTCTGTTTTTTCAATTCCATCTACATGAAAGGAAACTCCAACTTTATGGAAATCTTCTTGCTTTAACTGATTTTGATTAAAGTTTTGATTTAAAGGTAATGCTATACTAAATTGCTCTTTCTTAGCTAGATTTTCAAGCTCTTCTTCACTAATATTATTTAGTTTCAAGGTATAAGCCATTCCAGGTAATAAAACTATATCCGATACAGGTATTACCATTCCTTCTTTATTTTTTTTATCTATATTCATCATTATAATCATCCTTTCTTTCAGTAACATTCATAAGTGAATGTTCGTTTAATTATTTATTTAATATTAGCGAGATATTCTGCAATTAAGTCATCACCTAAGGTGCTGTAATATTAACGACTTTACAAATGTAGTTAACATTTTTACAAAATTCTCTCGCTTTGTTAAAGTAATTTTTATACTTATAGAAGTAAGGCATCTTGAATGATTGTAATCATTTCTGAAAGTAGCTCGCCTTGTTCAACTCCTCCAATACATTGTTTAATAGCAATGGATTTTATTGGATAAAAAAGAATTGCTACCAAATTATCATTTTGGAAATTTTTAAGAACCCTTTTCACTTTCATTTCCTCTAATAAGTTATTTAAGCTATTTATGCCCTTACGTTCTGAACATTGACTAGCCAGGGCTGGGCAATTTGAAAATTGATCTACAAAATGAAATATTTCTCCATTTTCTTGAATGTAAGTATAATAGGCTCTAACAAGTATTTCGATAAGTTGTTGACCATCCATGCCATTATTAAGCTTACTAAGTAAAAAATCAAAAATTTCTTCAGAATATTCACGATATATATCCTGGAACATAACCTCTTTATTCTCATAATAAATATAAAGAGTTGCTGGGGAAACCCCTGCCTCTTTAGCAATCTTTGAGATAGAAGTACCATGAAAACCCTGTTCGAGTATTAGCTTAATTACTGCTTCTTTTATGCTCTTCTCTTTTTCATCATCTTTTCTTCTCATTGGATCACCTCTAGTAATTATATAATAAACGACCATTCGTTTATTGTCAATAGAGAATTTTATATGAAAAGTATAAATTTGTAATAATTGTTGCTATAAATAAGTGCTGATGTATTATAACTAACTATTGGACTTGCTGTAAGTCTACATTTACAATAGTATGTAGATTATTTTAATAAAAGGTGGTATAAATAAATGAAAAATGAAGTTAGTATTAAAAAAATAAGAAAAGATGCAGAAGAGTCATTCAAAAGAGGTGACTATTTTTGTTCGGAAGCTATTGTTAGCTCAATAAAAAATAATTTTGAAATTCCAATGCCAGATGAGATGATTGCTATGGCTTCAGGATTTCCTATTGGAATAGGAAAATCAAAATGTGTTTGTGGTGCTGTATCAGGTGGGGTAATGTGCTTAGGCTATTTCTTTGGTAGAACAACTGGTGGAGATTCTAAAGTGCAAAATACCCTTAAGCTTGCTAATGAATTACAAGAAAGTTTTAAAAATAACCATAAGGTGTTATGCTGTAAAGTTCTTACTCACGGAATGGACATGGCCTCTGGAGAACATAAAGCACAATGCATTTCCTTTACTGGAGAAATAGCAGAAAAAGCAGCTCAAATTATAGTTAGAGAACTAGGCCTTGTAAATATTGATGAGTAAGGGGATGAAAAAATGAAAAGCTTGATTAAAAAAATCCCCGTACCAATTGCAGGGTTAATGTTAGCAATAGCTGCAACTGGTAATTTATTATTATCTTATGGTGCTATATATAAGAGCATTTTTGGAATTATATCTGCATTAATATTAGTACTACTTATATTGAAAGCATTTTTTGATGCAAGTGGTATATTAGATTCTATTAAAAATCCAGTTATTGCTAGCATAGTGCCTACTTTTACTATGGGGTTAATGCTTTTGGTAACTTATATGAATCCCTATGCTCACTCAATATCCTTTGGAATTTGGGTTTTTGCCTTATTACTGCACTGTCTTTTGATTATTCAGTTTACAATAAAATTTATTCTTAACTTTGATATAAAAAAAGTTTTTCCAAGCTATTTTGTAGTTTATGTTGGTATTGTGGTAGCAAGTATGACTGCACCTACTTATAATTTAATTAGTCTAGGAAAAGGTATTTTCTGGTTTGGTTTAATATCATATTTATGCTTGTTGCCTATTGTGATTTATAGGACATTCTTTATTAAAGCAATTCCAGAGCCAGCACTACCAACTATTGCAATATTTGCAGCTCCCACCAGTTTATGTTTAGCTGGATATTTAGCATGTTTTCCAGTAAAAAACACTTATATAGTAGGATTTTTAGGAGTTCTATCCTTTTTAATGTTCCTAGGGGTGATTTTTTATTTACCAAAGCTACTGAAAATTAAGTTTTACCTAAGTTATTCTGCGTTTACCTTTCCATTGGTAATAAGCGCAGTTGCCATGAAGCAACTTAATGGTTACCTAATTAAAATTAATGGACAAATATATATATTGAAATACTTGGTTAAATTTCAAGAAGCGCTAGCTGTTTTAATAGTTATTTATGTTTTAATAAGATACTTTAAATTTCTGTTTCTCGAGAATAAAATCTCAAAGGTTTCAAAAATAGATAAAACTATATAAACATATAATAAAAAGGCTGTAATTAGATTTGATTTATGAATCTAATTGTGGTCTTTTTTTTATCTGATTTTATAGGATTTTAAAAAAATATTTTTAGAATTACATATAAAAGATGAGAAAGTGTTATATAATAACAGTACACGAACATACGTTCTAATAAAAAAATAAATTTAGTAAAGAGGGTGATTTTATATGAGTGCATTAATTTTTCATATCGATGTTAACAGCGCTTACTTATCTTGGGAAGCTACTTATAGGCTGCAACAGGGAGAACAAATAGATTTAAGAGGAATACCATCTGTAGTAGGTGGAGATGAGCAAAGTAGGCATGGCATTGTTTTAACTTAAAAATACATATCATCATTAGAATACAATCAATGCATGACTGTATCTTTGTTAACAAGGTAATATAAGATACGATTATATATACAGGGATAAATTACATACATATGTAAAAAAAGAGTCAAGTTGAAAGGAAGACAATTTATGAGTAGATTAATTTTTCATATAGATGCAAATAGTGCATATTTATCCTGGGAAGCTGCTTATAGACTTCAACAGGGTGAGCAATTAGATCTTAGAACAATTCCATCTGTAATAGGTGGAAATGAGGAAAGCCGAAATGGTATTGTTTTAACAAAATCGCTACCTGCCAAAAAATTCGATATTCATACAGGAGAAACTTTATATAATGCTAGGGCTAAATGCCCTGGAATAGTAATTGTATCTCCGAGATATTGGCTATATATGAAATGCAGTGCTGCAATGCATCAAATATTTCAAGAGTACACACCCAAAATACAAAGATTCAGTATAGACGAAAGCTTTCTAGATTTTTCTAATATGGAGCATTTATATCCAGACTATATGGAGATTGCTGAAACTATAAAAGATAGGATAAAAAAGGAACTTGGGTTTACAGTAAATATAGGAATATCAAATAATAAGTTGCTTGCTAAAGTGGCTTCAGATTTTACAAAGCCAGATAGAATTCATACTCTATTTCCTCATGAAATAAAACGGAAAATGTGGCCATTACCAGTAGAAGATTTATTTATGGTAGGTAGAGCAACGGCACCCAAATTGCATAGTTTAAATATCAATACTATTGGAGAATTAGCGAATTATAATTTAGAGATTTTAAAAAATAGATTGAAGAGCCATGGTCAACTAATTTGGAATTATGCTAACGGAATTGAATTTTCAGAAGTTAGAAAGAGTAATTATATTGAAATGAAGGGTATAGGAAATTCTACAACAATACCTTTTGATGTTGAAGATAGTGATACGGCTCATAGAGTATTGTTATCCTTGTGTGAAACAGTATCTATGCGTTTAAGGGATTCACAGAACTGCTGCACCGTGGTTGCTGTAAGTATAAGAGGAAGTGATATGATCTCTTATTCGCGTCAAGTGAAATTACCAGTAGCTACTGATTCTACTCGTAAAATATATGAAGTGGCCTGCTATCTATTTGATAATGTGTGGAAGGGTAATCCAATAAGGCATTTGGGGGTTCATATCACTAACTTTTGTGGTAATGATTTTTATCAGTCTTCTTTACTTGATACTTTTGATTATGAGAAAGATAACAAGTTAAATAGAATAATAGATGAAATTAGGCTAAAGTATGGTTCTAAAGCTATTAGTAGATCTTGTTTTCTACATTCAGGTTTAAGTAGCATGTGTGGTGGAATGGCAGAGGGCGAGGAAGAATACCCATTAATGAGCGCAATGATTTAAGGAGGTACTATCTTAGTTAGTATTATCAATACTATAATTGTACTTTAACTAACTTGTTTTTAGCAAAAAAATAAGAGCTTTATCATTTAGTGATTAAACCTGATTAAACCCTAGGTATATCAATGATTTACACTGATGTTATATTCTTTTTCGAGTTAGAACTATTTAGTATTAATTCTAAGTCAGAATGTTTTGATAAAAATTTTTTTGGTAATAACTGTCTTAACGTATATTTTCCGCGTTTCGCGAGCACTACCCCTTATAGACTTAATTGTATCTATTGATTAAAACTCTCATTTTATTTTGTTTTTTTTATTTTGCAAAAAAATAGGATTATTCTATCATTATCAACAATATACTCTATATCGCTCCATGCGTTTGTAAATTTTTGAAGGTATTTCAATATATTTGTAGAATAACTTCATTTACAGGTGCATTACCATCATATTTTGACAAAGATATAAAAAATTTAATTATTGAAAATACAGGTTTTGATTTTACTGCTTTTTATTTGAATAAAGGTATATTACCAAGTAAACCAGTTATTAGCCCCGCAAAGGATTCAGAAATGTATAGGGTGGCCTCGCAGTGTATGGAGAAGAATTTGCGTGCCAAGTCTTCTTCTCAAGATATATTAAAGGAATTAAGTCAAAAACTTGATGCTATTATTAAAAAATGATAAGTCAATCAGTAACAATCCTAAATAAGTATCAAGTATTGGGGGTATGAAGAACATAAATGTCCTGTACTGAAAACTCAGTTGCTAAATATACTAATAATTAACCAAATCTTTAAATTAAAAGTTCATACACTCGACATTTATAGGAACTTTTTAAAAGTAAATGGTTTTATAAAAATTCAGTTTAAATAAAAGATACTACGATACAAAAAAAAGCAGGTCACGAAAATACAAAACTCAATCTCTTATATCGTAATTTACCAATATAATATTGTTCTTGAGAGTATAATATCTTAATATATTGAATGGTTTATATAGGTAGTTAATACAAATAAGGGGGTTGTGTTACATTCATTAGTAAATAATTTAAAAATATGATGCGATTTTCAAGTATGATATTTTACGAATTTCTAAGAATTTAAGAGGGGAAGGATGGGTTAATAAATGAGTTATATTACTCGTAATTTAATAATGATAGCACCATATTTTTTTATTTCGATCCCAGTTGTATTAATACATAGAATTTTAGAAATGAAAAAACGCCAATATTTAGGAATTAAAACAACAAAATATAAAGAAGTAGGGTCTATTGCACTTATGTACTCGCTCATTTTAATAGGAACATTAACACTTGGTACAAGTATATTTTTTTTTGATTTATCGTATATTGCTCAACATATTAATGAATCATTAAAAAGTATAAACTTTATTCCATTTAAAGGAATGATTGAATTTGGAGTACATGGGTTTGTAAATATTTTAGGGAACATTTTTATATTTATGCCTTTTGGATTTTGTGCTGCCCTACTATCACTAAAAGAAAAAAGAATGAATTATATAATTCTACAAGGTACCGCAATATCGCTATTTTTTGAAATTATTCAAATTTTTATTATAAGAGCTATGGATATTAACGATATTATTCTAAATACTTTAGGGGCTTTTCTAGGATTAAGATTATTAATTTTTTTTCGAAACCGATATTCTAACTTTTTTAACAAATTTAGAAAATATAAACCTGTAAATCAATTAACATTAAAAGAAAAAAGGAAAGCTCAGCTTATTACAATAGTACAAGTGATTGTTTGGTTTATCATGATTATTAATTTAAAACATATGGTTCTTAATTTTTATCAATAAGAAACGTAGTTCCATATCATTTTTCATTTTTTGTCTTAATTCTAACATAAAACAACACTCCCTTATTTTTTATTTCAACAATAAAAGTTTAAAGGAAGTGCCCATTTAATTAAGTAGTATCTTAGTATTTATCAAGATGCTATTTTTTTCATATTAATTAAGATATAATTTAAATTGTAGAAATTAGCACTCGTCTGCCACCGTTTTTAGCGGTTTAGTTCTTGTAGTGTATTACGAAGTAAATATTATTTGTGTTTTAGATATCGGTTACTATCATTGTAAAGACATCTTATAATCGGGCTAATTTTCCAAGTAAGATTGCATTATCATTTTTTAGTCTTTTGTTATCGTTTTGTAAAACCTGAATTTTTCTTTTTAGGGATTCGACAAGTTTATCTTTTGAGGTTTCAGTGAAAACTTCTTTTTGTAATATAACTCTTAATTTTTGATTCTGGTGAAATATAGCATTGTTTATAGGAGTTAAGAGTTCTTCAGGATAACTATACAAAAATGGTTTACTAACGGATGCTCTTCGGCATATTTCAGCCTTAGAAATAGGATTACTTATTGGATCATTCAGTATTTCTAATTGTTTTAAAACTGATAGCACAAGTTGTTTTTTTAATTGACTTTCTGCTTTTTTGGATTCAATCATACTTTTAGTGTTTGGATTTCTATTAGGCATATTAATATCTCCTATTAATTATAAAAGTCTTTAGGTAAGTGTATTTTTGGATCGAATACTTCTCCCATAGAAATAATTGCTAGTGCACTTGTGTAAAAGTTAACTATTTTATCGCATTCTTCAGCTCTATCAATTAAACCAAAAGATATAAATTGGTCTCTATTAATCGTATAGCTATCAATAGTCTCTATAACATTATTCTTATGATTAGGTCGAACTTTTCTTTTAAAACATATTTTGCATACTACCATATGGGGACATGAAGACATTTTATATGGATGCTCACAGCAACCATCACCTAACTCAAATACACCAATGATTTTATTTTTTACCCATTTATTATCATAGACTTGTTTTTGTTGGGGGAGGTTCTCATTTATTTCAACAGCATCTGATTTACCTAACTTTTTTAGAATTTGTTTTTTTAGTGTTTGCTGATAAATTTTTATATAGCGTTCTGTCATTGTAACAGAAGCATGACCCAAGAATTCCTTAATTGCATAAATGTCGATTCCTGCATTAATCATCTCTGTAGCCACGGTATGTCTGAATTGGTGGGGAGTAATTTTATAAATTTTATTATTTTCGTCTTTAAGTGGGATGTTCTTACAAATCTTATTTAGAACACATTCTGAAAAGAAACTATGCTCTATAGTTTCTATAATAACATTGCCCAATTTATCAAATAAAGGTGTATTAGGTGCATATCCTTGATTCTCAACTTTTATCCTTCTAAATAAATATTTATAGCCGTCCACAGTTGCAGGACATAATGTATTAACTCGCTTTTTTTGTCTTAATATGGCTTCCTCTACGATGTTATTTCCTTTCGAGTCTTTTAAATGTGCAAGTGGAATAACGATATCTTTAGCAATTTTAGCAATCCTATGATCAGTAAAGAGCTGAGGATCTCCTTCTAAATCATATCTTAAGCAATCTTTATTGCTCCCATCTGCAAGAAGGTGGGCTAGATCCTCATATCTTCTTCCTGTATACCTTAAAACAATAATCATATCCCAAGACATAGGGTCTACTATTGGAGTAGGCTTATCCAGCTCAAGAAGTGGGATGATAACATCTTCAAGATACTCATCAAGCTGATTCTTTATTTCTAGAGGGATTGGCCTTGGTAATATTTTTGTATAAGCTGGTATGTCGTAATCTATAATCAAAGTATTGGAATCTGGTCCTAAATCCAGCTTGTTAAAATACATATATTTAAACATTGATCTAACAGCATTAAGAGACGCATTAACAATAGCATTAGTATAGATGCAATACATATTCTGTAAAATGGGTTCTATATGGCTATCTCTTTTTAATTCTCCTAAAGAACTGATAGTAGGAAAAATATCGTATAGTAATTCGAAAAATTGAGAAAGTAAATACAGTTTATTATTGAATGAAAGAGGTTTCCAGTTTGCTATCATGTTTTTAAAATATTTTTTAATAATCTTTCTTAATTGTGAACTTTCAATATTTCTAAAATCCACTATAAATTTTGAAGGTTTACAGTGGAGGGGATAATCTTTAAATAATTTTCTCATATCCCAAATATCTTCATCAAGGTATTTTAACCTTTCTTGAGGATTTATAATATATTCAATCTCAGCATGACTTGGAAAAGCTGCATTACGTCTTTGTAACTCTACGCCCATGGATATGAGTAGATTTGCAAATCTATCACTAACGAGAGCGTTATACCAAGAATCTCTAGTTTTATATCCTGCCAAATCTGAAATTTGCCTAGGGGTTAACTTGATGTTATCGGAATTCTTTAGTAATTGAAAAAAAACCCTTTGAGATTTTGTCATCCATGAAATATCTATTTTATCGCTATTAGAATAATCAACAATATTGTATGTTTCTAAGTTATCTAATTTATTATGTAGCTTCCATCGAGATATATCAATACCTATCAAAGTTAAAATATATCTATATTTTTCACTTGATAATGCCAAATTCCAAACAGATGAAGATTTATACCCAGCAAGCTTACAAATATCATCCATAGATTTAGACCTATTATTCTCAGCCTGTAAAACCTCATAGATTTTCTTTTGACATCTTGACATCCATTTAGTTTCTATATTATCAGTATTAGAAGGATTTATGTCTGTATATATATTTTTGAATTTAACCAAGTCTTCAAGTTTGATATTTTTGTTTTCTTGTGAAGTATAACTAAACTCTAAGCCTAAGGAACTAAGTAAATTTCTATACCTTTCGCTTAATAATGCCCTTCTCCAAGTATTTCTACCCTTAATTCCAGCCAAGGATAGTAGTGTTTCAGGAGATTTGTTACGATTTTCTTCATTTTTGATTAATATAAAAATCTTTTTTTGTGATACAGACATCCATGAAGTATCAAAGTTATCAAGATTAGATAAATCTACATCATCATTTCCAGTGTATCTTCTTTCAATGATGCTAATGTCAATTCCCATTGTTTTTACTATATGTCTGAATCGTTTATTTTCAAGTGCATAATACCATGAAAATTTAGTTTTGTATCCTGCAAGTCTGGAAATTTCGATAATGGGCTTTTTTCTGTTTTCCTCGGTCTTTAATACCTCATAATATTTTTTCTGGGCATCGGTCATCCAATGTGTATCAAGGTTTTTGATGTTAGAAAGAGTGATATCATCATACTCTTCTCCTATCGCTTTTTTCTTTATTTGGTAGCTGTGGGCAATGTAATTTATGTCAACTCCTATATAATTGAGTAATTGTGTATACTTAGCATCTTTTATGGCAAGATACCATGGACTGACCCATTTATAGCCAGCCAGTTCTACAATTTCTTGAATGGATTTATTCTTATTTGATTCATTTTGCAGCACTTGAAAAATTTTCCTTTGACTTCTTGTCATCCATGATATATCTATTTCATTATTAGAAAGTAAAAAGTCGTATTTAATATTTATCTGATTAGAAAAGGAAGTTATAGTTTTTAATGTGTTAGTATTAGAATTTAGCGTAATAGAACTACTCCTTTCTTTGCGTTTCTCTATATTCTTGCATTCTCATATATTCTCGTTTATAGTCTTCTTTTGTTAGATGTGAATAAAGCTCCATTGTAGTTAGTACACTTGAGTGACCTACCCTAGCTGATATAAATTTCCAATTAATCTCTTCTCCTTTATTAATATAAGCTCTTGCAAGTTCGGTAACATGGGTATGACGAAGCTGGTGGGGATAGATATGGTTTTTAGGTTTTTTTATATTGTTTTCAATCGTATATCCAAATACCTTTAAGCTATAATACTTAAATAAAGAGTCTAGTGTTGATTTCGTCATTGGATTACCGTTAACAGCAGGTACATTGCTATTTACTACGACAAATAGAAAGTCAGTACTTGGATTACTCTCAACCCATTCTGAACTAATATAGTTGTCAATTAGACTCATTAAGTCAGTGCTCAAATTAACAAAGCGTTCCTTTCCATAACCTGCTTTAGCTCTAGCACCATTAATATTATTAGTCCTAAATCTTACATATAATCCTTGTTCAGCAAAATCAATATCTTCCAGATGAACACCTAATAATTCATTAGCCCGGAATCCACCTTCCTTTAGGCACAAAAGAATTATCTTATCTCTTAGTAAATTTACACTACTTAGAAATTTCTTGAATATTTTTTGGTCTACTACTTTCGGTATGATTTTAGGAACTCTAGATTTCAATATATTAATTTTAGTATTTTTATTGTGGCGAGTATGAGCCAGTAAGTCTCTATCTTTCATTGGTTGAGTGACTGGTATATTTCTATAAATAACAGGATTTTCTTTAATTCTGTTGGTTGCTTTTAGCCATAAACACAAAGAACTTACTCTATCTATGTACTGATTTTGAGTGGAGATAGTTAGTTCATCTTCTTCATATTGAAGATTGCAATCAAAACTAAATATTTCAACATTTTCAAAAAATCTATATGGATTTTTTAACCATAGTTTAAACTGTGTCAGTACATAAGGGTTACCATCAATATCATTAATACTTAAATTATTTATCTTGAGAAACACAATGAAATACCACAAGTGGTAACAATATGACCTTATTGTATTGGGTGATACTTCCCTTACTGATCTTGCTTGGATCATATCTAAGAACTCTTTTACTAATGATATGAAATCATAATTTTCATCAACAAGATAGTACATTTTACCAAGTTCTGTTTGAGCTTCTACGATTCTGACTTTTTCATGCCATTTTTGTTTTGGCGAACTCTCACTCATATTATTGAATATCTCCCCCTTATCCTATTTTTATTTCTAATTCTAGTATTTTACAACTGACTAGAATTATGCATTATTACTATATATATTTAAGAAGGAAACTAAGATATAAAAAGAGAGTAAGGATAATCTTATCTAACTATCCTTACTCTATAACTTTATGTACTTATTATTTTAACCAAATCAATACCTGCTAAAGTGTTTAATATTCAAACAGGGGAAACATTATATAATGCTAGGGCGAAATGTCCCAATATAGTAATTGTGCCACCTAGGTACTGGCTTTATATGAAGTGTAGCTCAGCTATGAACCTAATATTTAAGGAATATACTCCGCAAATCCAAAGATTTAGTATAGATGAAAGCTTTCTAGACTTTTCAAACATGGAGCATTTATATCCAGACTATATGTTGCTGGCTGAAACTATAAAAGAGAGGATAAAGAAGGAACTTGGGTTTACAGTAAACATAGGGATATCAAATAATAAATTACTTGCAAAAGTAGCTTCAGATTTTAAAAAACCAGATAGAATACACACCTTATTTCCTCATGAAATAAAGCAAAAGATGTGGCCATTACCTGTTGCTGATTTGTTCATGGTAGGTAGAGCCACAGCACCCAAATTATATAATTTAAACATAAATACTATTGGAGACTTAGCAAATTATGATTTAAAAATATTAAAAAATAAATTTAAGAGTCATGGCCAGGTTATTTATAATTATGCCAATGGTATAGATAATTCTAAAGTCAGAAAGAGCAACTACATTGAAATTAAAGGCATAGGAAATTCTACAACTATAGCTTTTGATGTGGAAGATAGTGATACAGCTCATAAAGTATTGTTATCCTTATGTGAAACAGTGGCTATGCGTTTAAGAGATTCACAGAACTGCTGCACTGTGGTTTCCGTAAGTATAAGAGGAAGTGATATGATCTCTTATTCACGTCAAGTGAAATTACCAGTAGCTACTGACTCTACTCGTAAAATATATGAGGTGGCCTGCTATCTATTTGATAACGTGTGGAAAGGAAACTCAATAAGGCATCTAGGGGTCCATATTACTGATTTTTGTGGTAATTATTTTTATCAGAGCTCTTTAGTTGATTTATTTAATTACGATAAAGATAGTAAGCTTAATAAAGCAGTGGATGAAATTAGGCTTAAGTATGGTGATAAAGCTATTAGTCGCTCTTGTTTTCTTCATTCAGGGTTAAGTGCTATGTGTGGGGGGATAGGGGAAGAAGATTATCCACTGATGAGTGCAATGCTATAGAGAAATAAATTTCAAATTCATACGTAAAATATGTGATATGAAAGGGAAATTTAATTAAAAAATGAGTAATGTTAAAGGAAATAAATGAAATCTGGGAACTGAGAAAAAGATATAAAAAATATTTATTTTATTATGAATTATCTTTAAAAAAAATGTTGTAATAATTTGTTAACCGTATTACAATAATATTAAATAATTATAGCAAAAAAGGTAAAATATTATATAAACAGTTATTATATTGGAATATTTTAAAGATAGCTAATAAAGGGGCATACCAATGAAGGGGCATACCGATGAAAAATATGGCAAAAAAAAGATTAGGAGATTTATTAGTAGAATCTAGAAAGATATCTCCTGAACAGCTTAAAAGAATGCTTATAAAGCAGCAAGGCTCAGGGAAAAGGATAGGAGAACTTCTTATTGAAGAGGGTACTTTAAGCGAAGAAGATATTTTAGAAGTTCTAGAGCAACAACTATCTATAAAAAGAGTATATCTAGAAGCGGAAGATATTGATCAAAAGGTGGTTCAAGTTATTCCAGAAAGTATTTCAAAAAAATATAATCTAGTTGCCTTTGGTATAGAAAACAATAAACTAAAGGTTGCCATGTCTGATCCACTAAATATATTTGCGGTAGATGATGTTAAGATATCTACAGGTCTTGATGTTGAAATATATATTGCTTCAACAAAAGATATTAAAAACACAATTGATAAATATTATGCTAATCAAAATGCCAAGAAAGCTGCTGAAGATCTATCAAAAGCTCAAGGAGCAAATGAAGATAAGGAAGATAACAAAGCACAATTAGATGATATAAAAAGTGCTCCAGCCGTAAGACTTGTTGATTCTATCATAAGTGATGCAATAAAGTTGAAAGCTAGTGATATCCATATAGAACCTTTTGAAAATCACATAAAAATAAGATTTAGAATAGATGGTACTTTAAAAGAAATTGCTAAATACAGTAAAGATATATTTAATGCTTTTATAACTCGTATAAAAATCCTTGCAGGATTAAACATTGCAGAGAAGAGAATTCCACAGGACGGTAGAATTTTAACAATTCTAGAAGATAAAAAGGTGGACCTCCGAGTATCTACCTTGCCAACAATTCACGGTGAAAAAATTGTTATCCGGATACTTGATAGAGAAAATTTTTTAGTAGGTAAAGAAAAACTAGGTATGAATGAAGATGACTTAGAAAAGGTAGAAAGAATAATTAAAAATCCCTATGGAATAATTTTAGTTACAGGACCTACAGGTAGTGGAAAATCCACTACCTTATATACCTTATTAAGTGAACTTAATGATAACAGTAAGAACATCATAACAGTAGAAGACCCTGTAGAATACGTAGTAGATGGAATAAACCAAGTTAACGTAAATGTGAAGGCAGGACTAACTTTTGCATCAGGCCTTAGATCAATTTTAAGACAAGACCCTGACGTTGTTATGATAGGTGAGATAAGGGATAATGAAACAGCTGAAATTGCTACCAGAGCATCGATAACAGGCCATATAGTGCTAAGTACCATTCACACTAATGATGCACCTTCAGCCATTGTAAGGCTTATAGATATGGATATACAACCCTACCTAGTAGCTAGTGCCATAGCAGGAATTATATCTCAAAGACTTGTAAAAAGGATATGTCCAATGTGCAGTGAGAGTTACATAGCAACTGATTTCGAAAAAGAAATCCTAGGAGTTCAATCAAGCGAAGAATTATTGCTTCACAAAGGAAAAGGCTGTGGACACTGCAACAACAGTGGATACTCAGGCAGAGTAGGTGTATACGAAATAATGGAAGTAACTCGTAAACACAGAGAATACATTATGCGTAACGCTAGTGTAGATGAAATAAGAGATATATGTATAGAAAATGGAATGAAAACTCTAAAAACAGCCTGTACTGATTTAGTGCTTAAGGGAATGACAACCATTCAAGAACTGGTTAAGATAGCATATTTGAAAGAATAAAGGGGTGAGTAAATGATCACTTTTAAGTATAAAGTTATGAACCATCAAGGTCAAAAAATAGAAGGAACATTTAAAGCTAATAGTAAAAACGAAGTATTAGCTATGATAGAGGATAATAATTACTATCCTATAGAAATTAAAGAAACATTAGAACGGGAGCAGACGGATATATTTGACTCCTTTTCAAAAGTTAAAACAAAGGACTTATACATCTTCTGCAGGCAATTTCACACCATGATAAATGCAGGTGCTAATATTTCTAATGCACTGGATGTTTTAAGAAAACAAACGGCAAATAAAAAATTGAAGAAAAGCTTAAGTGAAGCACATGATGATGTACAAAAGGGAATTTCTCTTTCGGAAGCACTTGGAAAGCATAGAGATGTGTTTCCAGATTTACTGATAAATATGATTAACACTGGTGAAGTCAGTGGTAATCTAGATATAATAATGAGTAGAATGGCAACTCATTTTGAAAAAGAAAACAAAATAAATAACCAACTTAAGAGTGCTATGGTTTACCCGACGGTACTAGCATGCTTAGCAGTATCAGCAGTAGTTTTACTTTTAACCTTTGTAATGCCTACCTTTGTAGGAATGTTTCAGGGTTCAGGTGTCGCCTTACCATTACCAACTAGGATAGTTATGGGTTTAAGTAAATTTATACGAACTCAATGGTATATTTTAATTGTAGTAATAGGTGGCGGGGTTTATGGTATAAAGACTTATACTAAAACTACAGCAGGAAAATTATTGATAGATGGAATAAAACTAAAATTACCAATAATCAAAGATACTACAGAAAAAGTAATAGTATCTAGATTTACTAGAACTTTATCTACAGTACTTACTAGTGGAGTATCTTTGGTACAAGCCTTAGAAGTAGTGCAAAAAATAGTTGGAAATAAGGTAGCTGAAAAAAGCTTAGAGAGAATTAAAGAAAAGGTACTAAAAGGTGTCTCTTTAGGTGAAGCACTAGGGGAAGAGACAATATTTCCAGTAATGCTACACTCCATGATAAAAATAGGTGAAGAGTCGGGGTCACTAGATAACATATTAGATGTGACTGCAAATTTTTATGATGAAGAATTAGAAGCATCGTTGAAAAGAATGACTACTATGATAGAGCCACTTATGATAATCATAATGGGAGTTGTAATTGGATTTATAGTTGTTGCTATGATGATGCCAATGTTTGATATGTTTCAGACAATTAAGTAATAGTTTGATTAATATGATAAAACTACAAAATACGTGCAGGGTTATTATAAATATTAGTAATATGAAAATTTTGTAGTTAAGTCATTATTATATATTAAAATATTGATTTATAAGGGGGAATTATTAATGGAAATGAATTTAATTAAGAAAAAGAAAAGAAAAGGATTTACTCTAATTGAACTTATTGTAGTTATTGCAATCTTAGGTATCTTAGCTGCAATTGCTATACCAAGATTGACATCTGTTTCAACTAATGCTCAAACTGCGGCTGACAAAGCTACTGCAAGAACTATATTAAGTGCAGCATCAATAGCTGAAGCAGAAAAAGGAAGTGGTTACGTAGTTGCTGATGTGAATGCTCATCTTAATGAAGCTATTACAATGGGAGCTGCTGTTCCAACAGGAACGGGCTGGTACTTAAAAACTGGGACTCCTTTGGAAGTATATCATGGTGTAACCAAAATAATTCTTCCATAGAGCAACGAAAAACATGGAGTGTACTATCTTAGTAAGTTCAATCCTTGGGTTGGAATAAGACCCCCCGGGGGGTGTAAATAAACTGCGAACAAAGTCCCCCGGGGGTCATGAATGAAATGTGAACAAGAATGTTAGCAAATAATAAATTCCAGTTATTGCTACTACCTTAGGGGATGTAGCGATAACTGGAAGTTCATATTAAACACTTTAACTAAATAATCGTAAAAAAGATGAAATACTAATCTTCTTCTTAAAAGGCTTATCCCTAGACATAGATTCGGAGATACAAAAATAATTTTAAGACGTCAAAGTAAAAAAATGTAATCTTGCAAAAAACCATCACTATATCTACTTCAATAGGAGTTAAAGGATGGAAATATTTTAGATATAACTAAATTTAATAGTGAAGTTTTAAATGTTATATAAGAAGAAAGCGAGAATGTAAAACAGGCAAAAATTTCAATTTAGGAGATGTAGTTGCAGTTATATATTTAGGATATGATTTTGTAAATATTACTTAAGATGGAATGTATAGTTTACTAGGATTAATAATTATGGTGACTTTCATATAGATATAGCTAAAATAAAAGTAAAAGTAGAAAAATCGAGAATACGAAATAGAAAGATTGTTCAGTTATTATTTAAGTAAAGACGAAACTATGGAGGAGGTATCCATAGTTTACATATTATAAAAACAATACCCCTATTAAAATGAGGAGGTCTTAGAATGAAAAAACAGTTAAAGAAGCAAAAGGGCGCGGCCCTTGTAGTTGTTCTTATATTGTTTTCAATGGTTTTTATATTGACTGCGGCTACTGCAACTGCTGTTAATTTCGAATCCAAACATAGTATTGTAGATGAGAATCAGACAAAGGCATATTATTTAGCCCGTTCAGCTGTAGAAACTGTATCTAAAGCAATTGGGGAAGAAATTAACAATCTAAATGCGGTGAAGACTCTCCTCGATAATACTATAACAGAATATAATGCTAACCTGAATAATGCTACAGATCTTACAACATATAACAATTATGTGACTGCTCTGGGTAACTATAATACTAGTTTAGATTATGTAAAAGCTAATATATTACCCATTGGTAGTATAAACACTTATGAACATACTGTGCAGGGAATATCGAATGTGGGCAGCGTTAAAGTAAAATCTGTTACAGGGGCATATCGACTTGAAGCCTCATCTACAATTAATGGTTCATCAGCTAAGGCTATATTAAACATGAACATTATTACGAACCCTACAACATACACCCTTAAAAGGCATAATACAAGCACAACATCAACGGTAGAGGATGTAACCACTACAACAACTATCCCAGGTAATAGCCCTGCATCTTTTTCCAATGCCTTTTATTCATACGGTAGCATAGATTTGGATAACAATATCGATTTGACTACAAATGGTAGCCTTACAACGCCTGCAAACGCTAAATATAGAGGAGTTAGAGATGGTAAAATGGGTATTGATATAGGGAATGTTACTAAAGACACAAGCACTGATGTCCCATTAGCACCCATATCCTTATTGCCTATTGATGTAAGTGTAGACACTCGGTACACTACAATGCAAAAAGTAGATAACTTACCATCTACATTAACTTCAGCTAACAATGGCTATTACGAAATTAATGAAATTCCATCAAATACTTCATATACAGTAGACACATCCGCTGGTGATGTGGTTTTAAAGCTAAACAGACTTAAATTTGAGAACAATGCTTCCTTTAATGTTACAGGAGCTAATCATTTCTATATTTATATAGATGACAATAACTTGACTGACGGTGGCTTAGCGTTTGCAGGTAACAATGATGTTGAATTTACAAGTCATGACGACAAACCCAGGACTTTTATCATAATAAATCAACCTGTCAGTGACCAAATATCAGTTAATAAAATTGAAATTAAGAATAAGCTTACTTTATATGGATATATCTATGCACCATATTCATCTCTGGAGTTTAAGAATAGTGCTGAGGTATCTGGTAGCATTATAGCCGCAGACATATCAGCTAAGAATAATTTGAAAATTAAGCATAGTCAACCAAATTCCGGGTCAAACACTGGTGGTGGAGGTGGAAGTCAAATAGTTACTACTACAACTCATACGACTGTTTCTGTGACAACACCTGTAACTACAGAAACTAATTATTCATTGGATGTAATTCCGGTTTCAATATCTAAAAACTGGATGCCAAAATAAGCCGGATTAGAGAGGGTAAATATATGAAAAAAAAATTATCTAAAGCTAATAAAGGTATGACCCTAGTGGAATTAATAATTGGGATGGCATTACTTGGGATTATTTCCATTGTTTTTATTACAGTATATACCAGCAATATGTATATGGCTGTTCGTTCAGGAGATATGACTAAAAATATTTCTACTGCTTCTAGTGTTATTGAGAATACTTTAGAAGGTACCACAGTGAAAAACAGTACAACAGTGTTAGGTGCCATTGAAATTGAGGGACCTGGGGGAACTATTACTAATATTCCCAATGCTAATTACACAGCAGATAGCACTATTGTACTAAAAGTTCTTTTTAAAGGATCGGCTACCAACACTAGGACATTAACTGGTGTAAAAAAAATAACAATAAATACAAAAAAAGATACGGTTAACAGCTCAACCTTAGAAACTGAAATTGAGGTGTACAAACCTTGATTAAGTTATTAATTAAACAAAAAAACTTATTTATAAATATAAATCTTAGAAAACGAAAAGGTTTTACTCTCGTAGAATTACTAGTTGTTTTAGCTATCATAGGAATATTTTTATCTGTGACCTTTTCTATGTTATTTTATAATCAAAAAAGCTATAGTTTTATTGATAACCGTGTGAATGCACAAAATGAATATCGATTTATTATGAATTATATTGAGAAGGAAATTGGTACTGCTACGGAAGTTAAACTTTTAAATGCTGTTGATACAACTTTGACTGTGGATGCAGGTTATCGCTTAATTTATGTTGGTACAACATCTGGAAAGGGAAGCTTATTTAAAAAAGAAGTATCTACTATAGATCAAGCTATATCGCTTTCTAATATACCAGGATTAACTATAGAATTTAGCCGTCCCGGAACAACAATTATTAGGGTTAAATTGTGGTCAGATGGAGATCAAGTTCTTGAAAAGGATATATTTACTCAAAATGCAGCATTTGCTGATATAGATGCACTTTATGAACCCCAAAAATATAACTTTATTAGAGTTAAGTTTGTTAATTAAGCAAAAGGTCCTTATTAAATAATTAAAATAAATACAATGAAAAGCGGTGATTACTAATGTTCAACTCAAAAGTCTTATCCCTTGACATAGGTTCAAAAGACACAAAAATAGTTCTAGGAAGTCAAAACAAAAAAAATGTAATCATAGAAAAAGCCATCACTATACCTACCCCACCAGGATGTTATATTGATGGAAAAATTTTAGACATAACTAAATTTAAAAGTGAAATTTCTGATGTTTTAAGAGAAGAAAATATAAAATGTAAAGATATTATTATCACATCAAAAAGCACATTAATTATAACTAGAGATATTGATACTCCAGTAGCTAAAAAGGAAGATATGGACTCCATAATTAAGTTTCAGATGGAAAAGTATTTACCAATTATGTTTGACGATTATGTAATGCAATATAAAATATTAGAAGAGTTTGAAGATGAGGGTGTAAAAACGGCTAAGGTTACTGTAATAGTGTATCCTAAAGTCATGGTTGAGGGATATCTTAATTTAGTAAAGGAACTAAAAGGAACACCAGTAGCGTTAGATATTAGTTCCAATAGTATTAATAAGCTATTTATTGAAAATATAAAGGTTAACGATGAAGATTACAGCTTAGAGGATACTATTGCAGTTATAGATTTAGGTTGTAATTTTATAAATGCAAATATTATTACAAATGGGAATGTGCAGTTTACTAGAATTATTACTTCTGGTGGATCTCATATGGACATGGATATAGCTAATCAATTATCTATTTCAAACGAAGAAGCAGAAAAACAAAAGATGGAAGTTTGTGATTTAGAAGTTGATTATCTAAGTGATGTGCAAAGCTCGGCGGTAAACGATATTGCAAAATCACATGTAAGAAGCTGGGGCCATGAAATAGAACGATTGTTTAATTATTATAAAAGCAAAGAACAAGGAAATAAAGTGGACAAAATGTATATTTATGGGGGAAGTTCAAATATTAAAGGTATAGAGAATTTTATAAGAGATGAATTGAATTTACCTATTATCAAGATACAGAGGTTAAGTAATGTAAATTTTTCTAAAATAAATGCATCTAATCTAGAGAAATCTAAAGTAGATGGAGAATTAAGCAAATATTTAAACGCCATAGGAGCCATAATAAGACTGAGGTAGGTGAAACTTATGAAGGATTTTAACTTTTTTGCAGCTGATACGAAAAGTAAAAAAGATTTTAAAAAAGGATATTTATATGCTGTTATGTTATCTATAGGACTAATCTTATTTTCTACTTTTACTTTTGCTTTTAATTATTTTAACATAAGTAAATTAAATTCAGAAATAGCAGATATACAGAAAAATTTAAATTCAAAAGAGAATATTGCAAAGTTTAAAGAAATACAAGATGAAGAAAAAAAATTAGCTATAATGAATCAATATTATGGTAAGGTGGTAACTATTAGTGATAGCATAAATAATAAAGACTTTATAGGTAGTAAATTAATAAATAAAATAAATTCTTGCGTTCCTGAAGGTGTGTTTTTTAAAGAGTTGGATTTGGACGCAAATGGAGTGAAACTTCAAGCTGAAGCAAAAGATAGGGAAGCAATAGCAGTATTTGAGCGTACTTTAAGAGATTTAGATATTGTAAAAGAGGTTCATATTAGTACAATAGATTCCGCATCTACAGAGATTGCTAACCTTACTTTTAGTGTAAATTGTATTTTAAAGGACGTTGATAATTATGAAGATAACTAAAAGGGAACAATTATTAGTGGGGGTTTTATTATTAGCCTTATTAGGCTACGGGTATTATAATTTTATTTATATAAAACAAGCTCAAAAGATAACTGAGTTAAAAGCCAGTAGAGATATTTATTCTCAAAAATGGGAACTAGCTAAAGTAAAGATGGTATCCAAAGATAAAAGAAAAGAACAATATAAAGTCTTAAATGATAAAATATCTAATGAAACAGATATGCTGTTTCCATCAATAGAACAGGAAAGAATTATAGTAGTTTTAGATAAAATGATTAAAGACAGTAATCTTCAAGCAGATTCACTAGCTTTCTCAGAAGTAAGTAGTGAAGAAACACCTGTTGAAACCAGCAAAACTGCAGAAACTGAAGAAAAAAGTAAAAAGGTTACAGATGAATTGGATAAGTTAGTAAGTGACTTTAATAATGATTCTAAAAAAGCTGTCAGTAGTAAAGCTATTGTAAACACTAATAGTTCATTTATTGGTGCATATAAAATGCAGGTTACGTTTAACTTTAAGGGTATTTATGATGAACTTATAAGTTTTATTGACCAAGTAGAAAGCTACGATAAAAAGATAACTATAGATAATATAAAACTGATTGGGTCAGAGGGCAGTGATGTATCAGGGACTATAATATTAGAGTTTTATGGTATTCCGAAACTTGATGATAATAAATTCTTTGTATGGGATTATAAAAAGCCTAGCGGTATCGGAAATCCTTTTGTTGGGTCTTCCACTTCTTTACAAGTTAATAATAAGGTATTAGCAAATAATGTAGTAAAAGAAAACTCAGGAGTGACAAATACCAATGAGATAGTAACAAAAAAAGTAGAATATGAAGTAAAAGATGACTTTATTATGACTGCAAAACCTATAACATCTGATTTGCATACTGTAACAATTGAAAAGTCAAAAGATGAGTCAAACCTATCCTATATTTATGCAGACAATGCAGGAATAGAAGCTGTAGAGTTTTATTTCACAAAAACTGGTAGTACCTATTTTTATAAATATAAAACAAGTATAGAAACATATCCTAAAAATTTTAACAATTCTATTGAATACGTACCTAATGCAGAAAATATAATTTTAGATATAGTTTCACAAAAAAGAGGCTTAGGCTCAGATTTATCAGGAGTAAATATTAAAATTACAAATGATACTGATAAAAGTGTTGTTGTGAATATTCTAGATGATGATAAAATTAAACCGAGAGTAAATATAGTAAAAGAAAAAGGTGATATTTCGGTTAATAGAAATTACATTTATTATACTGATAAGTAATTTTATTTGAAAGGGGACATAAACTATGACACCAAAAAAATAAGGGATCTGCACTGATTGTTATTATTATGGTTATGGCTGTCATGACAATACTTGTTACGTCCATATTAAATATTAGTCTTTCAGAAACAAAGCAAGCATCTTATGAAGATAAAAGAATACAAGCCCATTACCTTGCACGCTCAGGTGCAGAAGTTACTTTAAGTGCATTAAAAAATCCTAACAATTATATTAAACCTAGTGAGAAATGTAGTCCTGTCTATTTAAATAATTCAAATGAATTGTCATAGCCATACCAAAACTACTTATGGCAGATGAAGATAATACTACTAAACTTTAGATATAGCAAAGAGCTTACAATTTAAATTATTGTAAGCTCTTTTTTACTATACCTCAAAATTTGAATTATATTTTGAATAGTTTTTTTAGATAAAGCAAACTTTGTTTAGTTTTCTATTTACATATTTTTTAGCAATTAGCTAATACTATCGTAAGCGATGGAACAAACACCGTCATGCAAATCTATCTCTCATTTGATATACTTTGATAAAGTAATTAGATGGGAGGTTTTATTTTGAAATCCACAACTAAAGATCAGCTTCTCTGGGAGCAAAGAA
>Ga0209123_1000527_pt1 | contig 48311 bp, 35 predicted proteins | sample BarGraIncu00431A_FD_184500 | JGI IMG/M metagenome (GOLD analysis project Ga0209123, IMG submission 184500) | Arctic peat soil microbial communities from Barrow, Alaska, USA - Barrow Graham LP Incubations 004-31A (SPAdes) (version 2) | ecosystem: Environmental > Terrestrial > Soil > Wetlands >...
ACCCATAAAACAATAAAGCAAGCAGCATCTCAGGATTGTATGGCTGAGAGCCTCGACCAGCATATGAGTTTTTTAAAGAACGAAGATCAAGTTGATCGACTATCTCGACAACAAATCGAGCCAAGTGCCGTTCAGGCAACCAATCTTGCACTGACGGCGGAAGTAGATACAGAGTTTCCCGGTCAACTTCAATAAATTTGAGAGACATCTTGCGCAACTCCTTTAAACCATTACATTAAAGTAGCGCGAGTATAGCACATTACGTCGGGAAAGTCCGACAAACTCCTAGTCCGAACTCTTTGTACAGACTATTTGTGCACGGGGTTTCCTGCGGGAAAAAGGCCCCGCCACCAGGAGGGAGACGGAGCCAGAGTCCTACGAGATACGAGTTGTATAAAACATAACACTGATGGCCGGACTTGCGAACTGGGGGGTAACCTTTTCGTAAAAAAATTACCCGATGCCGAAGAGGGGGGAGCAGGAGGCGTGGCGTTCTCGATCTCAATAGCAGCCTCCCCCTCATGAAAAGGCCACCCTCCCCACGCCTTCATCCGATCTAAACGGCAGCGTCTCCACGACCGACAACCCCCAGGTCAATTCCTCCGTGTTCAGCTCCAGCGTGTACTGCCCGCCGTCCCCCGCCGTCACCGCGGCGAGGTGGTTCCAGACCATGTTAGCCAATGCTCTCCTCCCCCTTATTTTGGAGTGGGCGTTTCTTGACGGGCCGGTCCATGCCTCCGCGGCGCCGGTGTGCCCCTTACGTTCAGCTCCCCGGCGAGCCCCCATTGCCTTTGCCCTTCTGCGGCTATGGCCGGACCCCCGTAGGGCGAAGCAAAAGACCGTCCGGCAGATGTATATCACCCTGAACCTAGTTGATGCGGGAAGTAACCGCCACATGCGGTCCCTTCTGGGCCAGCTTGGAGAGTCACGCCAGGTGAAGGGGGACGCACCCGACTCGTGCCGCAGTGGGCAACTGGGACCACGATCCTGGGGCCCGCCAAGACCCCTCCAGGGACCGAAGTCTCTCCGGATGGGGAAACATGGGCCCGATGGTCACTACCCCTTCATGGCACCAGGGGCCGGCAAGCGTAGCCCATCACGCAAAAGCTGAACACGTTTCCCATCGCGTGCGCCCCCTGCTGGCCTCCCGAAGAGGCGAACTCCCCACGGAGGGGTCTCATATCGGCCAGGTGGACAAGGGACTGCTACCCGACTTAGGCGTCACTTTTTCGCGGCTTAGCGGTCCAAAGATGGGCTGACGCCTGGCCTAGATGGGCCGTCTCGACACCCCCGCGGTTGCTGCTGTCGGTGGGCATTTGGTATGAAGGGGTATGATGTGACGGTGCTACTGCACGCGGTCGCTCCCTTCTGCATAGGTCGTCCGGGCCGACCGAGGGCGGCGCAAGCGCTCTTGACTCCCTAAGGTTCTTCGTCTCGGAAACGACGCGTTGAATCGCCCAGCACGACAGAGGGCAACCCAGATACGGATTGGTTTTTGGTGACACCCTCGTCTGCAGCAGTGTCTGTCGTTTGGTCAGCCTATCCCCTTGCAACCTCGGACTGGTAGTGATCCAACTCACCGCTTACTCATCCGGTCCTTCACGGTCCTGCTCTTCCCGCGCCCTGGTTCGACACTGCTCACTAGAAGGGCCGTGCAAGGACCGGAAAGACGATGCCAGCCCCCTGTATCGCATCACATTAGCGCATCTGCTTCGGGAGCAGGGGGCCGGAGGTTCGAATCCTCTCATTCCGACCATAAAAATCATGGCCTTTGGCTCACGCCAAGGGCCTTTTTTGTTTCCGCTCCGGTCCCCCTCCGGTCTAGAGCCCGACTTTTCTTACGCCACCTCGTTGATTCCTGTCGCCAACACCCCTCTCGCGCTGATCGCCCCCGACACATATTTCTATCCAAATCCAGTAGCGGCTCGTGTCGTGTCTCGAAGCATGCGCGGCCTATTCCTACCCCTCACCCTCCGGTCTCTCCGGTCCATATCCGGTACCGGCCTTCTGAGCTTCCGCCGAATCCACTTGAAATCCAAGCTTCTCCATACCTGAGGTCAAGGGGGGACTGTAGGAGGACACTAATGGTCAGGATAGCGCTGACACGAAGCAGTTAAATCCCTAAAGTTTATCTGACCTCCGCCGATAAAGATGGCAAGCCTAAGGCATTTCCGTATGGGTAATTCCTTACGAGCCCCCCCCCCGTTTTGTCGGGGAATAATAGAGTCTATGGAGGCACTAATTGACTATCAAATCGAGAATGATGTCAAACGCGATTTTGACAATCGCAGTCGTGATCACATTGATTACCTTCGCGTATGTGGGCAATTCAAAGCTTGGGATGATTCAGGATCGCGGAGCAGAGCTTGCTGTCAACGCGGAGCAAGCTATGGAGGCGGCCGCAACCGGATCCAAAATGTATCAGGTAATAGCCGACGCAGAGATCAACCGAGAGTTGGACCAAAGTGCCAAAGAATGGGCCAAGGCGAAGGATCAGGGATTAAAGGATGTCGTCACAGACATGTCCAAGGTCGCTGTTACCCCGGAAGAAAAACATTTGGTTGCTGATGCGAAGAAAGGCCTGGAGGGGATGATAGACATCTACGAGAACAAGATGCTGCCCCTTCTCAAAGAGACTAAGGAGGTTACCCAGCGTATTCGGGAGGTGGATGCAGAAATAGACAAGCCGGTGAAACTGCTGAACGATAGCATGGACAAGTTTAAGGACCTTCTCAACAAACAGGCCAAGCAGGCTGATAAGAATTTCGACGAAGTGCGCTGCAACCTTCTTATATCGAGTCTGCTGGTTGGTCTTGCCGGTCTTGCCGGACTGCTCATAATTTCATTTTTTACGTACAGAGCTGTCACTTGCCCGTTGGCAACTCAGATTCACCTCCTGAAAGACATGGCCCAGGGCGAAGGTGATCTCACCCGCAGGTTGGATGAAACCCGCCGCGACGAATTCGGGGAACTGGGTCACTGGTTCAATCAGTTCGTGGAAAAAATAAGGAGCACTGTAGCACTGGTATCGGACAACTCAGTGCAGGTATCGTCGGCTGCCAGCCAGTTGCACGCGACCGCAGATCAGATCGCAACGGGGGCAGAAGAAGTCGCATCACAAACCGGCACAGTTGCTACTGCCAGCGAGGAGATGGCGGCAACCTCCAGCGACATTGCCCAGACCTGCCAGCGGGCAGCAGAAAGCGCCCAGCACGCTAGCCAGTCAGCCCAGGCTGGTGGCTCAGTGGTACGCGAGACAATTGACGGTATGGCAAAGATTGCTGATCGGGTAAAGCAGGCAGCCAAAACGGTGGAGGATTTGGGAGCAAGAAGCGACCAGATCGGTGCCATCATCGGAACCATTGAGGATATTGCCGACCAGACGAACCTGTTGGCCCTGAATGCTGCTATTGAAGCAGCCCGTGCCGGTGAGCAGGGACGGGGTTTTGCGGTTGTTGCCGACGAGGTAAGAGCACTTGCAGAGCGGACCACCAGGGCCACACGCGAAATCGGTGAGATGATCAAGGCTATTCAGAAAGAGACCAGAGGAGCAGTGGCAGCCATGGGCGAAGGTGTCACGGAAGTGGAGAAAGGCACAGCGTCATCAATGAAGTCAGGACAGGCGCTTGACGAAATATTGGGGCAAGTCAACGAAGTGGCCATCCAGATTAGTCAGATTGCAACCGCTGTTGAGGAGCAGACCGCAACTACCAGCGAGATTACCTGCAATATCCAGCAGATAACACATGTAGTCCATGAGACTTCTCGCGGCGCACAGGAAACCGCTTCTGCCGCTGGCCAGCTCTCTTCGCTTTCGGAGTCTCTTCAGAGAATTGTCCGCCAATTCAAATTGGGCTAGGGTGACTGGCACGGTCTCTTTCTTGCGCGCAAATTCTCCGCTAATCTTGTTAAAGTTGAGGTCGTCACCCGATATTCAGCAGGGTTAGCAGTTATTGCGAAGATCCTCCCTCACCCCACCTTCCGTTTGCCTCAGCACCGGGAGGTGGCCGCCCGCCGCCCTCCGGCAAGCATCACCAGGGCGGACTCCTGCCTTCCGGTCCCCCTCCGGTCCTGCTTCCTCATGGTTGCCTTGCCTCAAGCGTGAGGCAGGTAACTGCATCCACTCTTTCTTTGCTTTCCCCCATCCCAAAGCACCCCAATTTTATTGAGGTTTGCTGATAAATTGTCCTCACTGGGCACTGCAGCTCGACACTTTTCGATGGTCTGCCCCCCCTTAATGTCCTTGCGAACTGGCTACCGAGCGTTCGACTAGCTTTACCCCACTGCACCTGCTTCGGGAACAGGGGGGCGGAGGTCCGAATCCTCTCATTCCGACCATACTAGAGAAGGCCCCTGACAAAAATCAGGAGCCTTTTTTCGTGGTGTTCCGGTCCCCCTCCGGTCCTCGCGATACTTTCCTTTCGTTAGCTTATCTCTTTACGTGCCACACACGGTCAGCACCCGACCGTCCACCGAGCATCCAAAGAGAACCTCACCGGTCGTCAGGTAGATGTCAGGGGGCAAGGCATGCCTCGACCCTATCCCTCCGGTCTCTCCGGTCCTTTTCCGGTACGAACCTTCCGATCTCTGACGAAACCCCTTGAAAAACCTCGTAGCCCTCTTTTATGTCTCCCGCTTCGACCAAGGACAATGAACTTGAGCAGCTCCAGTAATTCCTAGAATTGACCATACTTTCCTTGATTCTTCACTGGCTAACAGCTACAATTTAGCATTGGATTTTTCCAACCAAGGGGCTAAACATGGTCTGCAATCAGGTGAAGAACCGGGCACGACTTAATATTCTTATAGCCCTGCTTGCTGTTTCTGTTGCAGCCGTCCTAAGGATTGCGTTCCTGCAGGTTCTCGGGCTACGCAATCCCTTCCTGTTGTTCTATCCCGCCGTCATGATTGCTGCCCTCTATGGAGGGCTTCTCCCCGGTCTGTTGGCATCGTCTCTCTCCGCCTTGATAGCTGATTACTACTGGATTCAGCCGACCGGACTGTTATTTATCAAAGATCGGGATGATCTGCTGGGCCTCATCATCTTCCTCATGGGCGGTGCGATGCTCGCCTTCATCTCCGAGGCGAAGATCCGTGCCAATAAGTCCTGCATGGAAAGCGAGGAGCGTTACTGCACCCTCATCGAGTGGGCGCCGGATGCAGTCGTCGTGCACCGTGACGGGCAATTTCTCTACGTCAACTGTCTAGCCTTGTGGATTTATGGAACAGAAACCCGCGAACAGTTGCAGGAGAAGTCTTTTCTCGACCTCGTGCATCCGGAGGACCGGAATGCGGCGAATCAGATGCTCATGGAGCTACAAGGCGGCAAGAAAATGTTGCTGCAAGAGTTCAGGTTGGAAAGACTGGACGGACGAGTCGTCACAGTGGAAGCCACCGGCACCAACGTTAAGTACAACGGGGCGCAAGCAAACCTCTTCATCATGCGCGACATCACCGAGCGCCTGCGCCTTGAAAAAGAGCGGGTGCAGGCCAAGGAAAATATAAGTATGCAGGAGAAGCTTCTTATCAAGCAAGGGCGGTACGCGGCCATGGGGGAGATGATCGGTAACATTGCCCATCAGTGGCGCCAGCCGCTCAACACCCTAGGGCTCATCGTCCAGGAGCTTCCAGCCTACTTCAAATTGGGCAAGCTCGATCAGCAATACCTTGATGACAGCGTGAAAAAGGCCATGCTGACCATCGGCAATATGTCCCATACCATCGACGACTTCCGTGATTTTTTGAAACCTGACAAGGCGAGGGAGCTCTTCCTCGTAAGCGAGGCAGTGCAAAAGGCAGTCTCCCTGGTGGAGGCTTCATTTAAGGTGATGGGACTGCAGGTCCAGACCGTCGTTGATGACGAGGTCTCCATAGAAGGATGTCCAAACGAATACGCGCAGGTGATCCTCAATATTCTTGTGAACGCCAAGGACGCCGCATTAGAGCGTAAGACCGAGAGCCCAATTATAGAACTCAGGCTGTTCAGCGAGGGCGGCAAAGCGGTACTGACCATTATCGACAACGCCGGAGGCATCCCCGAGGCGATCATCGACAAAATCTTCGATCCTTATTTCACCACCAAAGGTCCAGACAGGGGTACCGGCATCGGGCTGTTCATGTCGAAGGCAATCATCGAGAAGAACATAGGTGGCAGGCTGACGGCGCGGAACATCGGGGGCGGTGCTGAATTCAGGATCGAGGTCTAGCTCCCTCTTCTCACGGGCCAGGCTGTTATCGTAGAGCCGCAGAGAGCCCCTCCTAGCCCAAAAATTTCCTGTCCCTAGTAAAGGGCAGTGCGGCGTCCTCAGGCTGCTGCATCCAGAATGGTGGCAACACCGCCAGTGGCCTTCTTTGGGTCCAACGTCGGAGAGGCCAGCGTATCGCTGAGTCATTTCGATGTTCTGGTGCCCGAGCAGTTTCTGCTCCTCGAAGAGGCTAGCCCCGCCCCTGACGGCCATGCTCGCGAACGTGTGGCGCAGGTCGTAGATGCGGAAGTTCTCGACTGCGGCAAGCTGGCAGACCTTCTCGAAGTGGATTCTATCGCCGCAAATCGACAGAACTTATTTTTTTGAAGTCGGGCACGCCAGGCCATCTGATTCTGGAGGAGGCGGGGCTACCAGGGGTGGGGTGGCCTTCAACCTCTCCCTTTGCCAAGACCTTTCCGCTCGGCCCCTTTCTCATAAATTACGCAGAGCAAGGGCTAGGCCACCCTGCTGCATCACTGTCGCCTATTTCCCTGCTTGGCGCTGTCAGAGGCCGACGAGGGGCCGATCTCTCCTCAGGTAAGGGTAAAGTAATAGGATAGACCTGATAGGAGGCCGCAGAGGGGAAGGGCGCAACCCGGCAACTGGTGCACCGCTGGTACCGCGGCGAAGAAGACGCTGTGCTTTAAGTTCAGCAAGAGGATAGGATCAACGGGAAGTAGGAGCGGGTCCGTGGTGCGTCTCTCTGGCATGAAATACCCGGCATCGCCTTACGATCATGTGGCAACCTCGGGGAAAGTATGGCGCAGGAGCGCGAGGAACTGCGCGGCAGTTCGTAGTACAATCGCAGTAAGAAGGCCTCTCCGCGCCTCCTGGAGAGGCAAACGCCGCCCGAGGGCGGGGGCATGGTCGGATGGAAACTGCGGTCAGGGGGATGCAACAAACGATAGTTCGTCCACGAGAAACACGGCCTAGCTGGTGTGGCAGTTCTCTGCTAAACCATGGGAGGGAAGGGCCGCAAAGGCCCTCCCAGGGCTGAACTCCCACTAGTGTCCGTCAATGCAGACCCATCAATCGATAAAATACAGAACATCTCTGGAGCCAAGTGCCAGACCAAACAGCGTGCCGTTCTACGGCTGGGGACCGCAAGGTCCTCTGCCCCGCTATCAGCTTGTGAACAGCACGCTCGCACCGATCAGGACTCGTGTCCAGACAGCACGTTGGCAAGATCATTTCCCCGGTACGGCTTGGCGATGGCTGAACTGAAACCATATTTCCGGTACTCTGCCATGACCTGGTCATCTGAATATCCGCTGGAAACAATAAGGCGGGCAGCAGGGTCTATTCCCAGGATATGCCGCGCAGCCTCGTTCCCCCCCATGGCACCCGGCACCGTAAGGTCTAAGATGGTCGCGACAAATGGCTCCCCTGCTGTTTTGGCCTCACAAAAGAGTTGGATGGCATGTTCCCCGTTGGCGCAGGTGGTGACTCGGTACCCGAGATGCTCAAGGATCTGCCGGGCGAGGTCAAGAACCAACGGTTCATCGTCCATGATCAAAACCGGGTTACCACCGCCTGAGGCCAAAACTACAGATTCGGCAGCACCCACAGGCAACATGGCAATCTTGTCCAATGCGGGAAGGAGGAAGGTGAAGATAGCACCATTTCCGAGGGCAGATGAGACTTTAATTCTGCCCCCATGCTTCGCGACAATCGAATGGACCGATGCAAGTCCCAGTCCGGTCCCTTTGGATTTGGTTGTAAAATAAGGATCGAAAATCCGCTGTTGGATTTCGAAGGGAATGCCACTCCCTATATCGGCGAAACGGAGAATCACATAAGGGCCAGCCGGGAGCCCTTCCGGGTTTCCGGGTCTCAGTGTGATGTTTTCGCCGCTGATGGTGAGGGTCCCCCCTGCGGGCATTGCATGTACTGCGTTGATGACGATATTGTGGAAAGCTTGGCTGATCTGACCTTCATCCGCCTCGACGGCCAGAAGTGTATCTGGGATCAGTACTACTGCATTTACCTGAGTACCCCGGAGCACCAGGGAAACGAGCTCCTTAATTAGCCCAGAAATAGACACAGGCTTCTTTAGAGGAGTGCCTCCTTTGGCAAAGGTAAGCAACTGAGTTGAGAGACCGGCTGCACGCAACGCGGCCTTTTCCGCGTTCTCGAGCGGAAGGTATGCCCCGTGCGCCTCATCAATTAACATCCGTGCAAAAGAGATATTGCCCAGTATACCCGTCAAAATATTATTGAAGTCATGCGCTATTCCTCCTGCGAGCACTCCAAGCGATTCCAACTTCTGGGCCTTCAGGAGCTCTTTTTGCAGGACTTCCCGATCCGATATGTCAGTGAAAATGTAAATTCTGCGATCACCTGAAGTCCGTATATTGAGGACTATATGCCGGACTCGGCAGTCTTTGCACGTAACATCGGCCTCAATCAGGGCCATCGGTGAACTGTTTTCCTCGGCCTGAGAAAGAGCCAACTCCAGTTCATTGATGAACCTATCCCGGTCTTTCAGGCCGGGAAGCACCAAAGAGCACAATTGTTCGAAGTTTCGAACCTCGGCATGCTCCCAGCCAAACGTCTGTTTGAAACAGTGATTCACATACTCGATCATACCGTTGATTCCGACCAAAACGACCCCGACCGGCATGACATCAATTAAAACCTTGAGTGACTTCTCGCTCTCAATGAGCGCCTGCTGCGCCTGCTTACGCTCCGAGATATCGAGCATTATGACCTGTATCACACTCTGGCCCTGGTATATTAAGCTCGTTCCCACTACTTCCACGTCGACCACAGTCCCATCGAGACGGAGCACCTTTTGTTCAATGCGAAGGTTGGCTCGGCCCTCCGATGCAACAGTCTTAATCCGCTTGCGGACCAACTCCCGAAAATCGGGAGGAACTATTCCCATGACAGGAGTGCCGACCAACTGGTCCGAATGTTCCGCCCCAAGGAGCAGGCAGGCGGCTTCGTTAACGTAGATGAAGGTGCCATCTTGGTGCAGCAATACAGGAGCAGGTGAGTGATCAACCAAATTGCGGTAGTGCTCCTCGCTTTGCTTCAGATTACCCTCTATCCGCTTTCCCTCAGCAACATCGGTGAGCACACGCTCATCACTCGCCCTTTGAGCCTCCTCTGCTTTTTTCCGACTGGAAATATCCAAAATGGTGCCGACCATTCGGGCGGGACCGCCCAGATCGTCATACCCAACAATCTTCCCTCGACTCTCGACCCAGCGAACGGTAGCGTCTTTTGAAATCATCCGATAATCGACAACAGAGCTGCTGGTAATTCCCCGGATATGCTCATTAATTACTGCGAAAACGTGCTCACGATCACCAGGATGGATGATCCTGTTGAAAAATGCGCTATCGAAAATCTCTTCATCGCGTGAATAGCCTATCAGGTCACAGTACCGATCACTTAAATAAGCTCTATCAGCTTTAAGATCCCAGTCCCAATATCCTTCTGAGGAAGTATCAAGAATCAGTTTGTATAATTCTGTATCCATAGTGACCTTGTGAGCCCTAAAAGTGCCTCTGTCCTACCTGTACATATTCTACAACATATCTACCAAACTTTGCATCAGTATTGAGGATGTGACCAGTAATCCATTCCCTTAAGAATAGTAATGTGCTCATTGAAATATGCTCTTGACCAGATCGAAAAGACTCCTGTTTTTTCTTCACTCTAAGCAAAAAAGAATGATGCTCTCTTTTATGTTTCTCGACCTCAGGATACAATTTGTCCATCATCCATATTTCTTCACTCTTGAAATGGAAACTGGCATAATCAATCAATTCATCAAAAATCGGCCCGAGGTTTGGAAACCCCTTAGTGAATTCATCATGGACTTTCTGGAACAATTCAAAAAAACGCCTATGCTGTTGATCAATTTCACTTAAACCGATCTTAAATCTATCATCCCATTTAAGAATTTCCATGTTTCATCCCTTGCAGCTCAAAATTATGCGAGTCGTGAACTGGTGCAGGCCAGTACTTCTCCTGGTCGTTTCAGGCTATTTCCCTCTATGTCTGGTCTTCGGAAGGATTAGAGTTTAGTCTTACAATCTAAATTGCTTGACTAATTGCTGCAACTCAATAGCATTTACGTTAAGTTGGGCTGCCGCGGTGGCCGTTTCACTCGCGCCCTGCGCCGTTTGGTGGACCACTACGGTTATTTGCTGGATGTTGCTGGTGACCTCGCTGGTGGTCGCGGTCTGCTGCTCTGCGGCGGTGGCGATCTGGTTTACCTGCATGAAAACCGCATCGATGCCGGCCAGAATCTCTTCCAGTGCCTGGCCCGATTTCTGGGAGGAAACGGTTCCTCTTTCCACTTCGTGGACACCATCTTCCATTGCCTTGACTGCTTCCTGGGTCTCTTTCTGAATACCCTTTATCATCTCGCCTATCTCACGGGTGGCCTTGGTGGTTCGCTCTGCCAATGCCCGAACTTCGTCGGCGACAACAGCGAAGCCGCGCCCCTGTTCGCCAGCCCGTGCAGCTTCGATGGCGGCGTTCAGAGCCAAAAGGTTGGTCTGGTCGGCGATGTCCTCGATGGTGCCGATGATCTCTCCGATTTGCTCGGAACGTGCGCCCAGCGCTTCGACTGTTTTAGATGTCTGCCGCACGCGGTTGGCGATAATATCCATGCCGGCAATGGTTTCGTTGACCACTCTGGTGCCGGTGGTTGCTGAATCGGCAGTTCGCTTTGAAGTCTCTGCAGCCATGGCACAGTTGCGAGCGATGTCGCTGCTTGTAGCCGACATCTCCTCGCTGGCCGTGGCCACGGTATTTGTCTGTGATGCCACTTCTTCTGCTCCGGTAGCAATCTGTTCCGAGGTGGAATGGAGCTGGTCGGAGGCCGAAGCGATCCCGGTTGAGATATCCACCGTTCTTGCAATCATGTTCCGCATGTTCTTGACCATGTTTTCCATGGCGGACATCAATTCTCCGACTTCGTCCGCAGCTTTTGCCTCGATTTGCACCGTCAGGTCCCCATCAGCGATCCGATTGGCTGCGGAAACCGCCTCCCTCAACGGCTTGGTTATGCTGGCGGAGATAAACAGACCGAGTAGAACCGCGAGCGCAAAACCTATTACGGCAAGGACAGACATGACTATGGTCGCTGTTTTGGCCTCCGCGAGGTTGCCATCCGACGTCAGTTTGGCTTGTGCTTCCTTGGAATCCATGAGTTTGTTCATAAGCGCTTGTTCGTGCAGGGCGGCCTTCTTGGCATCGCCGTGCAAGAGTGCCGTGGCCTCTGCGTCTTTGCCGGATTTGTCCAACTCCAGCACCTTGTCGATATAGCCCCCGTACTCCTTACGCGATTCCTTGAATTCGTTGAAAAGCGTGTGTCCGTCCTCAGTGATGATTGTCTTTTCGAACTTTTCCATGCGTTCGCCAATGCCCTGCCGCAGTTGTGCCAGGGTATCACGAGCAGCCTGCTTCTCGTTCGCGTCGGTCGATCCTGTGATATCGCGCAGGTTGATTCGTGCTCGTTGAAACGAAACAGACATGAAGGCCAGATCGCCTAGTGGTACTGTTATTTTCTCATATAATTTCACGTCGGCGCTATCGATCTGGCGAATCTTGACAATGCCCACGGAACCGATGACGGCGGCAATGACAGCGACCAGCAGAAATGCGGCGATGAGCTTCGCTCCAATTTTCCAGTTCATAATCAAAAACTCCTTGTTGGCTTAAGGGACGATCTAGTTGGGTTCACTAAATTACTGAAGAAGCTTGGTTTAACTGCCAAGTTCCTGTCAGACTTTATCGGACAATCAAACGTATTTCTAAAGGATAAAAATATCGATCATGGATTAATTAACACTAACGACGTCCCGCGTACTTGCTGTTTTTATGTGTCAACAACTGGGGATGATTGTTTGCTCGGGCAAAGTGACTGAGGCAATGCTGAAGAATGGACTTCTTAGAATGGGTGTTTTCTACGTGTTTATATTTGCATTTAAGTTGGGTCCGTTGCTGATGGTTGCAGGTCTGAATTTATGATTGCAGGTTGATTTGCAAATAATACGGGTCCGAGTCACCGGATAGAATCAGTTATTTAGGATCCCAAAATGCGATATTTGCAGGTTGGTACGCGGATGTTTGCAGATTGTTACAGCTATTCGGGCGATCCGGTCATGGGCGATTTTGCCAATCACGGTTTCTGCGCCGCACTGGCCAAGCCGTACCGTGCTTCCGATCTGGCGCAGGCCCTGACAAAGGTGCATTGACTCCCGAGACCATTTAGATGGGGCGAATCGCCAGTCTTTACGCGGGCTCCCTTCGATGTCCAGGTATTCGCGCAGATGATCAGTTCTTGTGAGGCCGAATTCTTTTCTTGTGAATGGAGCACGTTGGTCAATCTCATGGGGGACGGATGGGGTAGGCAGGGGTATGGGGGCCCTCCACTCTGTTGTCGCCAGAAAAAGAAGGATCAAAGTCGCTAACGCTATAACCGCCAATTACAGCCAGTAAAGGCGGGCTATGGCCGTAGACTGGCGGTATAAGGGTTGGAGCAGAAAGACACTCTGTGTGGCCGATTTGAAGCTTGTGCTGATAGCCAGAGTTCTCGGGCTGGGGTGAAACCCAACGGAAGGCAACGTGGACAGCGAAGTCGGCTTGGCCCCAGCAAGCCGGGATAACGACTGTGCTGCTTCGTGCCGAAGTGCTGGGTGATTCCGCATCAGGAACTTCTGCACATTGCGCGCAGCAGGGGTGCTATATACCTTCAGGCCGGTCGGCGCCGCCGTGTTGCCTCCTGGGCAATGCCGATAAAGGCCATCTCCTTGCAGGCGCTGCCTGGAAGGAGACGGCGATGCCGGTCCGCTATGCATACTGCTCCGCATAGGTTCGGAGCGCCGGCGCCAGGCCGTACTCGTCGAACTGAGTGGGGCGTAGTGCATTCATCAGGTTCCGGACCGTGCTGTTTAGACGTCATAGCGGGCATTCCTCTTGAAGTAGGTGAAGCAGTTCTCGATGCGGCTATGTTGCGCTCCGGTCATGTCCTGGAACTCGAGCGCAAAGAGGGTATTTTTCGCCTCTTCGCGATGCCATACCATGCGCACCCCGATATTGAGCGGCTGCTGGCGCCGGTATTCCTCTGCGGAGTCGTATGGTGTCATGATGTCGACCCGCAGCTTGGATGAGGCAACAAAGCCTGTTCCGGTCGGCATGCGCAGTTGCATCCCGGTGAGGCTGAAGTCGCTGGTGACCCCTTTTGCCTCGAGCTTCTTCCCATCGCACCAGACATAAGTCAGCAGGCCAATTTCTGCCCGCGGATGCAAACGTTTTTCGTTAGCTCTAGCCTCGACATGGCAATGGGCGTCAAAGGTGAAGCCCTCCATCAGCGCGTTGATATCCGACGCCATCCGGTTCAGGTCGGCGCTGATGGTCGCGGTAACTCCCACCTTGGAAGCGCTGTCGCAGATCGTCTCGAAGAGCGCATTGACGCTCCCCTGAAGCAGTCCCAGGCGCCCCACCTGGGCACCGCTCTCCTCCGAGATACTCACGCTGGCAACCGCCGACGCCCTGACCGTTAACATCATCTGCTCTATGACCATGCCGGTACCGCGCGCGGTCTCCTCGCCCAGGTTCACCCGAGCCACCACCCGGTCCATGGTGCCTATGACCGTGGCCACCTTGCCGGTGAACTGCGCAATAATACCTTTGATCTTTTCGGTTTCCCGCGCTGTCCGCGATGCGAGGCTGCGCACCTCGTCTGCCACCACGGCGAATCCGCGTCCCTGCTCCCCGGCCCGGGCCGCCTCGATCGCTGCGTTGAGGGCCAGGAGGTTGGTCTGATCGGCGATATCGGTAATGCTCTCGATGATCTGGTGGATGCTTTCACCAACGCTCTTCAGTTCCGCTGTTTCCCTGGAGGCATGCGTTACCTCGGCAACCGCCTCCCGCATTTGAGCAATGTTCAACTGGACCGCCTGCAGCCCCCGCCCCGCCTCGTCCTCGGTCTCGCGGGTTTTGCCCCGCACGGATTCCGCCAGGTCCCGGACCGACTCCGAGGTGGAGCGCAGCTCTCCGGTCGCCTGGGACACCTCGTTGGCGTGCTCCTTCTCGGCGAGGCTTGCGGTGGTTATTTCTTTTGATATTTCGGTTATTTGCAGTGAAGACTGCCCGAACTGCCTGCTGAGGTCGTTGATGCTGCGCAAGATGGGGGTCAGCCTTTCCACGATCACACCCATGGCGCGCAGCAGCTTTCCGGGCTCATCTGCAGCGGGATCGTCGATGACGATGTCAAGCCGCCCCAAGGCGAGGCTGTCCGCCACCCGAATGGCCTGCAGCAGGGGACGCGACACGCAGAAACGGGTAGAGACGAACAGGACGCCGATGATAAGGAGCAGGATGGCGGCCGAGGCTAGAAGCAGGCTGTTTCTGATGCTGCTGCTTAACCTGGTGACCTCGCTCACCAGCCCGCTCGACGCTATGAGCCAGTTCCACTCGGGGTAACTAGCGTAGGCGATGATCTTCTCGGTTGCGTTTGCCGCGCCGTCTCCCTCACTCAGGGTATAGCGAGTCATTCCCTGCTTCTGGTCCAGCATCTCTTGCACCGCCAGGTGTCCGGCCTGGTCCTTGAGCCCGATCAGGTTCTTTCCCTCGGATTTAGGGTGAATGAGCGCCGTACCGCGATCTTTTCCGGAATCCAGCACGAAGACGTAGCCGTTTTCCCCAATCTTCACCTTGCTGATCTTTTCTTTGAGGCTCTGCATTCCCTCGGTGAAGTCGAGCCCCACGAAGAAAATGCCGACGACCTTACCGCCGGCGTCGAGCATCGGTTGATACGTGGTCATGTAATCCTTACCGAAAAGGCGCGCCTTGCCAAGGAACGGCTTTCCCGCCATGATGCTGGCGTAGCCCGGATGTGACTTGCCGAGCAGGCTCCCCACCGCGCGCGAGCCATTTTCCTTTTTGAGCGAGGTGGTAACACGAACGAAATCATCGCCCTGGCGGGCAAAGACGGTCGCCACGCAGCCGGTTGTGGCGGTGAAGCGGTCTACTGGTTCGAAATTCAGGTTGAGGGGAACTCCGCCGGCGCTGAGGGTCGGCGTGGCCTGGTCTCCAATGGCGATGGTGTGGGACTCGTCCAAGTCGAGGCGACCCGGCAGGGAGGCGGTAAAGACGTTACCGAGGCGCTGTGTGCTTTGCTGCAGACTCTTGCTGTAGGCGTCGATCATATCTACCACGAGAAGGTTTGTCTTGTGGAGTTCAGCGAAACTCCGCTGCTCCACCTGGCGCGAGACCATACCGGTCAGGAGGCAGATCACTACGCTAAGAAGCGCAGAGAGAGCTACAGCCTGGGCGATAATGAGTTTTGAAGCCAGTGATATATCTCGAATGCGCATTTGATTCTCCGTTTTTGGCACTTTCCTGAATCAGAGCAGCTACCTGCCATGCTCGGAAAATTTGGTTATTTAAGTCTATCGGAAAGAGCTCCTCTAGCTTTAGCACATTAATTAACAATAATGCATAGGCGTGACGGAGAAATGGAACTGTAAGGATCCCTGCCCTAGAGAGCTCACCGCCACATGTTGACGACATCGCTTACCTGCTCCCTCCGATCCTGATGCCCCCACAGGCAATAATGCAGCCGCAAGACGTCCAGCAGACTGGCCTCAAACCGCTGTGGCATGGCGATGTTCTGGTGCCCGAGCAGGTTCGGCATGTCGATATGGTGGTCAGCAAAAAGACCGACTGTAGGACATGTTTGGGGCTTGCATCGCTGGTCAGAGCTTTGGGGGAGGGGTGGAATCCAACGGAAGGCGACATAGCCAGAAAAATCGGCTCGGGCGCAAGCGAGCTCAGGTAACGACTTGGTCCCAAAGGCTCCGCAGCCTGACGGCGAGCCGATAATCCGTGGGCTGGCACAGCTAACCCGGGTAGGTGCTCCGCAGGACTGCCGGTTTAGCCGGCAACCTGCTGCTGGTACAAATACTGCTGGAACCCGGCAAAGGTCTTCCCTATCTCATCCGGCCGGCCCAGGTCGGCTACGGCATCAGCGAGGGAGTCGTGATACTTCAGCTTGAGCAGCGGGGTCAGCTTGGCTTGGTCCAGTTCTTCCACGCCGACCGTCACGTAATGGGCAAGTACGAAGTCGAGGAATACCTGCTGCTTGGTGCTGAAGTGCTGGGTGATGATAACCCTTGCTTTGTTGGCCCGCTCGTCACGGGTAAGTGGGGCCAGCGCATAGGCCACATGGGCCAGCACATCGAACAGGTCGCTCTTCTCCGCATCGATGACCTTCTGCATCTCGGCCAGTTGTTCCTGCCCGAATCCCTTCTGCCAGATTTTCCAACAGCGTCCTCTGGGTATCTGGTCGGCTCCAGAGGGCGCGTAGTTCCGCTTCGTCCTTGAAGAACTCCGGCAGCCTGCCAAAGAGCGCCTCCATGAACTGCCGCGCCGACATCGGGGTACCGTCTGGGTGCCAGAAGCTCGTCACCATCATGTGTTGGATGGTCCGCTCCTTGCCGTCGGCCAGCTTTACCTTCGCTTTCCTCGTGCAAACGCACGGCTGCTGGAAGCACTTCGGGCACGGAGGGGGCAGTGGCTTCTGACAGGTACAGGGCGTTGCCCCGCACACAGCACATGGCTTAGGCTCCGGCTTCACGCAGATACAGGGATGCTGGCCGCATTTCCCGCAAGGTTCAGGTGCCAGAGGCTCACCGTCCCACTCCGGCTCGCTGAAGTGGTGGTGGGCCTTAACGAAGTCGTAGATGGTGAAGTAATCCTTCCCGTCGTACAGCCAGGCCCGCCGATAGCACTTTACGGAACCTAACTTTTTGACACCCTACCGATCCAGCATTTCCCTGACCGCCCTCAACAGTTCTGCAGGCTTGATCGGCTTGATGATGAGTTCCTCACCGGCGCCGAACTGTCCGCGGTTTTCGATGTACTCAGCGGTGTAGCCACTGATGAAGAGCACCTTCACTTCGGGGGCGAGGCCACGGATCTCTCGGTAGGCATCAAAACCGCTCTTATTCGGCATGATCATGTCCATGAGGATGAGCCTGATCGCAACACGGTGCTCCGCGAATTTTCGGACCGCCACCTCCCCATCCTCAGCGATGATCACCTGATAACCGTGATCGGTCAGGATGCTCTTGGTGATCCGCCGGACACTAGCATCATCCTCGGCAATGAGAATGGTCTCCGTGCCGCGCGCCGACAGTACGGCGGGGAGTTCGATGTCATCCGCGAGGGTGATCTTTTCGATGATGGGGAGACAGACATGGAAACTGGTACCCGCCCCCGGTTGGGAAAGGAAATAGATGAACCCGCCGTGTTGGCTGACAATGCCATGAACGATCGACATCCCGAGACCGGTCCCCTTGCCGGATTCCTTGGTGGTGAAAAACGGCTCGAAGATCTTACTGCCGGTTGCCTCGTCAATCCCCGTTCCGGTATCGGTTACCGAGATACAGGCGTAGGTCCCCGCATGGCTTCCCCCCTGGTGCACCACGAATGATTCCGTGAAATTCTCCAGTCGGGTCCCGACGGTCAACATCCCCCCATCTGGCATTGCATCACGGGCATTGGTCACAAGATTCATCAACACCTGCTCTATCTGGCCAGAATCTGCCTTGACGTGAATCGCCTCTGGCCAACAGGTGGATATATAGGTGACGTCCTCGCCGATGATCCGCACCAGGAACTTCTGCACGTGCCGCACGATGTCGTTCAGATCGGCCGGCTTGGGATTCAGCACCTGCTTGCGGCTGAAGGCCAACAGGCCACGGGTTAGCTGTGCAGCCTTTTCCGCCGCCGCGTTGATCTGCGCCACCGCCTCACGGTCGGTCTGCTCCAGATAGGGTCGGTATTCCAGGATGCAGCCGTACCCCATGATGACGGTCAGAATGTTGTTGAAGTCGTGGGCCACCCCTCCGGCCAACCGCCCTATCGCCTCCATCTTCTGGGCCTGAAGCAGCTGTTCCTTCAAGAGGTACTGGCCTGTGATGTCCTCCGTTGTGGCCAGGAAGTTGGTGGTCACGCCTTCAGTGTTCTTTATGGGCGATATGGTGCAGTGCTCTCGATACAGCGTACCGTCCTTCTTCTTGTTGAGCAACTCACCGCTCCAGATCTTTCCTGCCGAGATGGTGCCCCAGAGGTCCCGGTGCACTTCGGGACTGACCTGTCCTGACTCCATCATGCTAGGCTTTCTGCCGAGCACCTCCTCAAACTGGTAGCCAGTCAGCGTGAGGAAATTCGGGTTGACGAATTCGATGCCCCCATCCGCGTCGGTGATAATGATGGAAATGGGGCTCTGTGCCACCGCGAGTGAGAGTTTGCGGAGTTCCTCCTCCCCCTGCCGCCGTGTCGCCTCGCGCTCAATGTTGTCCAGGGCGAAGGAGATGTCCATGGTAGCCTCCTCCAAGAGGGCGACCTCGCGCAGACCGAAGAATCCCGTCTCCTGAGCGTAGACCGTCAGGACACCACGCGGCTTGCCGGCCAGGTTGATGGGGAACGCCGCGGAGGAATGCCACTTGGCCCGAGTGGCCGCCGCGCGCCAGGGACCTGTGTTGGGGTCGCTGAGGAAATCGTTGCAGACGTAGGTCTTTCCCTCGCGCATGGCCGTGCCGGTTGGGCCGCGTCCCGCGGTAACGTCATCTGCTACAATCCGGATCCCCTGCAGATATCCGGTGTCGTCTCCGAACTGCGAGGCAACCTCGATCTCGCCGGTTTCGGAGGACTGCCACCCGATCCAGACCATGTTGAACCTGCCGAACTCGACCAGAATGCGGGGGATTTCCCCGAAAAGCTCTTCCCTGGTGCGGATGCGGGTGATGGTCTGGTTGACCTGGCTCAACGCCGCGTAGAGATCCTTCAGGCGCTCTATCTCCACCTCATGTGCCTTGATTGCTGTGTTGTCCCGTGCGACCCCAAGGATCCCGATAATCTTGCCATCCAAAGTACGTAGGGGTGCCTTGACGGTGTCGAGGACTACCTCCCGGCCGTCGGGGTAGTGGACAATTTCTTCGTTATGCCGTGGCTCCTCCTGTTCTCTCATGATGCGGTCGTTGGTGCGGAACCCCTCCGCCAGGTCGTGGGGGAACAGATCAAGGTCACTGCGGCCGACGATCTCCTCCTGAGGCCGTCCGACAAAACGGCAAAATTCCGCGTTACAGCCGAGATAGGTCCCGTCTGAATCCTTGAAGAAGATCATGTCAGGGATGGAGTGGAGCAACCCGGTCAATAGCGCCGTCTGTTGGGCCAGGTCGGCTTCCACCCGTTTACGCTGCTTGATATCCTGTTCCAGGAGGGCGGTGCGTTCCCGGACCGTGTGGGCCAGGGAATCATTCAAATGCACTAGTTCCTCCTGCTTGGTTTGTAACTGGCGGAACAGGAGGTCCAAGGGGTGCTGTAGGCCCCACATGATGATTGCCCGGTAGATCAGGTATTGGGAAACGATCTTGAATAGATGCCCCGCCAGATTGGAGAGGTCGTAGACGTCCAGGTAAAAGATGAAGGATATTTCTGCGGCCAGCGAGGCCGCGACGGAGGCGAGCAGAATCCGGGCGATGCCTGGTTCGAAGTAGGAGCGGCGCCTCCAGAGCAGCACGCCGCTCAGAGCGAAACACATGGCGATAGCCACCTCGCTCACCTTTTTGAACATCGTGAGGCCGCTCCCCTCGACGTAACAAATAGGGAAATACCCGGCGAAAATGAACCCAATGAGACAGGCCGTGATGCCTAAACAGAGGTAAAGGACGAGCGAGGGGGGCATTGGCCGGGCGGATTCGCCCTGGCTTGGCAGACGCCAGGTAGCGAACACCAGCATGGTGACTTGCAGGTAGCGGGATGCTATCCAGAGCGAGGTGGGAAGGTTACTGTCATAGCCGCTGAAAAGTGCCACCCCTTTGTAGGCCAAGAGGTGGCAGGAATCGAGCACCCCGCAGCACAAGGCGATGATCCCGAGGAGGAGCAGGTAGTCCTCCTTCATGTAGCGCCGGGTATTCCAGGCGATGGCAAAGACCCCGAGGGATATTAGGACGCTGAAGCCTTCTGCGAGGGAGTGGAAGACGGGATAGCTGTACGTGCTGGAGAGTGCGATGGCAATCAGTGTAAGGAGCGGGAAGAGCCATCCAAATTGTCCGTTGTCCGTATGCGAGCGGCTCTGCGATAGGGGAGAGACGGGATTGTTGGAATTCATAGGTATGTCCACCTTTTCAGCAATGTTATACCCGTCTATAACTTGTAACCCGGTTTTTAGCAAACCTAGCCATACCACGAACTGTTTCTTAGTATCACATTCGGATTTGCCTACAAAGGTCAATCCCGGCTTCGGCTCTATTATAATGATTTAAGGGCAGGGCGGGCGATTAGCGCCACCCCGAGAATAAATTCGTCGTGAGTCGTTGAGAGCAATCCAACTAAGTGTTGGTGATGCGCGTCAATGTCATGGAAACCAAGTAAAAAGCTGCTGTCCCACTCTATTTTTCTCAAAATTTCTCCCGTTATGCCGTCCATGAGACATTTAATTTCCTACCTTAGTATCGGCAATAAGTTAGGGTAGCCTGAGTAATATTATTAAAAAACCACGTATCAGTAGTACGACCGGGTGACGGGAGCGACGCATACCCTCTCGCAAAATCCCTGCGGTCCAACCTCCCCGAATATCCATGCCCCAAAGGAACCATTACAACGGCAGAGTGGATGCCAAATCCGACGAGATTTGTGACTGCTGGTCGCACTTGGCCTTGCCTGGCGCCGTTTCATTCTCGACCGGTGTCCAACTGTGTGCAGCAACCGGCGGGGGTGTCTCAAGGAATCTGTGTGAATCTCAGCCACCCTATTTACCGGCGTTCCCATTTCCCATGGGCTCGACAAAAGAGGACAAAGACCCTCTAAGCAGCTCTATCTCGCTTTTTAGTGCACCGAATAACTCCAATGCCCCGGCGACGTCCCCGCTGTTTCCCACGATCTCGAGCTCTATCGCAAGTTTCAGGGGGGCGCGGGCACCTAAATACTGGGTATAGCGATATCCTGGTGTCCGAACTCCTTCAGCACGGCGAAGAATAATTTCTCGACCTCAGGAAGCTGACCGTCAAAGGATTGCCATCCGTGCTGATGGTCGACTTAATTTTTGTGAAATCGTGCAGGCCAGATGATCTCCTTCAGAAGGCAGGGGGCCACCAGGGGAAGGGGGGCCATCAACATCTTCCTTAGCCATGATGCAGGCACCGTCACGACTTCACAACGGAGCAGCGGGAGAGAATCAGCCCCCATGACGACGCACTTGACCGCCAAGAATGCCCCTTAAGAGTGCGATCTGCCTGCCGCCCTTGCCCTGCTATCACCCTCCACATTTCGACGTCATGCTGCCGTTGCCCACATTGCACCTATCATCCAGTCGTGACCAATCCCGCAGCCATGCCCATGCCGTAGCCGTGCTATTTCTACCGCCAGCATCACCGTGCGATGGCGGCAGTATCACCCTTTCCAGTTGCTCTGTAATAACACCCACGATACGTCCCCCCCACCAATTACATTTCGCTATTTTTCTTTATCTTCTGGGGTTCCCCCTGGAATTCCACCTCTTCCTCGATGCCTCAGTCTTCCTTTTCTTCCCCCAACTTCACGCAGCTAACAGAAGCCTGCCACACAAAAGGAGAGCGCCATGAATAACAGGAATACGGCACCGCATGTTGTGCTTTGGCTCCGGGGTGGCCTGCCCGGTCAGGAGACGGGAGAGCGAACCAAGCCAGCCAGATCGGACATCCGTCTGCCTCACAGAGAGGTTCCCCTGTCTGGAGAAGCCGTGTACGTGGACTACGACGAACTATTGCCGTCTTACGACTCTTGCCCGTTTGTAGGTGAAGAGGGCTTGAAGATGAAGCCAGTGTCGAGGATATAAATTATGAGTAAGCCAAAAGTATTCAGCGCAGAAGAACTCAAAAAGAGAAAACTTTCGAGACAGAATGAACGCAGAGCTTTAGCGAAAGCCTCGGGAATAGACATCTATGCGTACAAAAGAATGTCCCCAGAAGAACTTGTTGCCGCGCGTAAAGCCCATTCCGATCTGATGAAGGCTTGGTTCAAGACGGAAGACGGGATGAAATCGGTACAAGACCGAGCTGACAAAGCCCGGAAATACCACAGTGCTGCAGAACGCAATGCTGCTGGCAACGCGCAGAAACTGGCAAAGCGTACAACCGATATCGATTCCAATCTTAGGTATAGATTGAACGCATGTAAAACAAGAGCAAAACGAGATGGTGTGCCATTCGATTTGGACTTTGAGTATATGAAGTCTATATATGTCGATACGTGTCCCTATCTCGGGATCAAGTTACAACTTATTTCCACCGCTGGCAACAGCATGGATGCAGTATCGATAGACAAGATCATACCCGCTCTCGGGTATGTCAAAGGTAATGTCCAATTCATCTCCTATAAGGCAAACGTGATGAAGCAGGATGTGAGTCTTGAGGTGTTGAGAAAATTTGCAGAATCTGTTCTACGTCTTCATGGAGAATAATGGGTATCATTGATAGGTGGGCAGGAGATGGCTGTCAGGTGGGCGTACACGCCTCGCAGTGTACCGCACCATGGGTCGGAGCGAGGCGTCTCCCTTACGGCGGATGCGGAGCCTACGCCTTGTGGCATGGTTCTCACCCGCAAGCGCCGCTCCCTCCAAAAGCTAGGTTAGTAAGGTCGGCAGCGCACCTGTCCTTGGGAACAAGCGGCTGGATGTCCGAATCCTCACTTTCCGACCATTATCGAGAATCCCACAAAAGGCCACGGCCTCGAAGGAATGCGTGTCAGACATACCCCCCCTAGCTGCTATTACTAAGGGGGTGAAGGTCTTGTCCCGAAATTGATTGTTAAACGGCTTGCTCTAGAAGTTCGGGCTTTTGTCTATATTCTATCAGTAAGCCACAAAGGGGCCCGTGCCCAAGCCCGTGGCAACCCTGCCGCTGATACCTATGAAGACGTTGCGTCCCAGGAAAAAGGGGAGACCCCAGTCGAAACCGAAGTTGGATGGCCCTCCTATTTCGGAAAAGACGTTATTGTCGGAAGATGAGAACAGCGAATCGAAATTGCCGACGTTGAATAGCCCTGTCTTGCTTGGAGAACCGGTGGAGCCGATCTGGCTTGCCGACAAGCTAAGCGTGATCGACGGACAGTACCAGTTGGGATCCGAACAGTGCGGGATCGTCGAACTCGGGAAAAACAGTGCGTTGGACCCGGTGTCCAGAAAACTCGTGCTGTTGACGCCACTAAAGAGAGTCCTGAAGTCTCCCTGCTGGTCAGTTGGTAATACGGTTGGCGAGGCGGGGGTGTTGTTCGCCTGGGTGCCGATGCCAAGGAATAAAGAGCCGCTGATTGATGGCGCGCCGCCAAAAGGGGCCGCCGGCAGTTGCACCATGATGCCGTTATTATCAACCGGCAAGCTTGCTACCGGGTTTTGGACCTGGTTGGCGAGGGCGACTGCTGTACCGGTGCAACTTGATCCAATGCATGTGAAATAGACACCGGTCCGCGCTGAATTAACGCAACTTGAGCCGCAATCCTGAGCCAGGGGACCCACCCCTAGGATTCCAGCGTAGCCAGCCGCGACGGGATCGGAATCGGGGGTGCCGCAGGAGGTTGGGGTTGCGAAGCCGGCGTCTATGACCTGTATCGGGATCGTTATGGCCGGCTCGCCCGCCAGGCGCACGCTGGCAATCTGCACCGGTCCCCAGATCGTCGAGTTGTCGGCGAACTGGATGCATTCGGCAAGTGCTCCTCCCGAACCGCTGTTCGCCTGGGGCAAGATGAGGCCGGGTATCGCCTGTTTGAAGACGCGCAGCCCGTAGCTGCCGGTGTCGAGCAGGATGTCGTTCACGGTTTGGCAGGCCGAGCCGTCGGGATTACAGACCGTAACGCTGACGCACGGCTTATTGAAGTAGCCGCCGGAGGTCGCGTCGGAACAAAGCGAACCGTTGACGGTGATAGCCATCACGTTTACGCCCGCGGCGCTTCCGGCGGAAACCGTTAGATTAGTCGATCCGGAAACAGTGCCCAGGGTTGCCGTGACAGTCGCAGTTCCGCCAAGCCCTGAGGTGGTCGTGGTGGCAAGACCCGTGGCGCTAATCTGAATCACTCCTGTCGAGGTCCAGGTGGCCTGGGAGGTCAAATCCTGAATGCCGCCATTTGAGAAAGTTCCGGTAGCGCTGAACTGCTGGGAGGCTCCATGTGCGATGGTTGCGTTTGCAGGGGTGACCGCGAGGGAGACGAGCGTCGCAGGTGTGACAGTCAGGGTGGTCAGGCCCGAGATGCCTCCTGACACTGCCATGACGGCGCAACTGCCAGCCTCGACGGACCTGGCAAGGCCGCTGCTACCGCTGACATTACTGATGGTGGCGATGGAGGCGTTCGTAGTACCCCAGAGCACTGAGCCCGTAAGATCCTGCTTCGTGGCATCGGAAAATAGACCGATGGCGCTGAATTGTTGCGTGGCTTCGGCTGTTATGCTCGGGTTTGCCGGGGTGAGTGTGATGGAAACCAGCGTTTTCGGCACAGAATTGGCGCTAGTGATGACCAGGTGCTCCACCGTCAGACTGCCGTTAAGAATGGTCAACTTGCCAGGAAGATAGCTCTCCCCGTTGACAGTGCTGAAGTCTGCCATCAACCCGCCCCTGAGGAAAACGTTGATGCCGCGATTCAGGGTGAGAAAACTGTCGCCCAGGATGACGTTCCTAGCCGCGATTCGTGCATCAGGCATGGCTGCGTTGTAGGCTTGCTGAAGGGTCTGGTAAGGAGTCTGATCCCCAGTTATCTGTACCAGCGGGATCTCGTTGAAAGCTGCAGTCACCAAGCTGTTGGCGCTCAGCACCACGGTACAATCGCCCTGACCGCTGATGCTACTGCAGCCCGACCATCCGTTAAAGGCATATCCGGAAGCCGGCGAGGCGCGCAGGGTGAAATTAGTGCCGGCATCAAAAGTACCGGAGCAACTGGTGCTTGGTGACGAGCAGGTAAAAACGGGCGGTTGGTTCAGGTTGTTGAGCGAGCCGCTGCCAGTGATGACGGAGGAAAGGGAATATTGGGTCTGTGCCAACCGGTGGTCCTGAACAGCCTCCCCCCGGTGCGGAATCAACCCGATCAATACCACAAACAGCAGAGAGATTACCCCCCGGAAACTGTCCATCATTCATCCCCCTCCGCAGTTCAAACTGGCATAGCACGCCAGTCTGAATGAGCGCCTGCGACGCGGCTTACTCCAGTCGTCATTCGTTACCCAAAGATAATGAGGGCGCATTATACTCACAAGAAGTCGCTTCACGCTACAGAAATTGCTTCATTCGAACTGAGTCGGCAAGCTAAATAGGCTGGGTGCTTAGGAAGGTGTAATAGAAAAAACTGGTTTCTCCTCTGTCTCTTGGCCTGGTACTCGCCCGCAGCATGTAGCGCACCCAACCGTCTTGAAAATTTTGAGACATAATCTTCAGCCCCTTAGCCGAAGGTGTAACGTAGGTCTGTCGTGCATGCTGCGGCTTTCGCGCCGCTTCACACCAACACACCTTGTGGAAAGGATTTCGCTGGTCGGACAGAGGGTGATAGAAGGGCCACCTCTGTTATCATTGACAGGAACGGTGCTGAGGGGCCTTCCTTATTTCCAGACCTCAGGAACGAGGGGGGGGGGGCTCAGGGGGACGGACGAGGTAGGCCGGGTGGAGGCATAGAGAAGCAGCAACAGAAACACGGGGGGCTGTAAACCGCCATATCGACTGACGCGGCCACCAAGGTGCCTTACGGGTAGGATATGAATTGTCACCCAAGGCTGCCCTGTGTGGCAGACTTGGGCTCTTGGCGCAAGACATGACTCCCTGAGAAGCCCCATATTAAACCCTGGCACCACCCTCGATTAGCGCGAAAGGAAGCGCTCCCCTCCTGTTTGCCTCCAAAAGCTTCAGACTAAGTAAAATAATCCCATAGCATGCCTCTTGGGGGATATGCAGAGGGGTACGGATCGCCCTTTTTTAATGATTGGTGGGTGAATTGCGATGCCCTGAAGTGTTACCCATGTGTTACCCAGGAAGGTGCATATTAAAAAAGGACTAAGGCCGTTAGGCCTAAGTCCTTGTTTTAATGGAGCCATCTAACGGAGTCGAACCGTCGACCTACTGATTACGAATCAGTTGCTCTACCAACTGAGCTAAGATGGCACTAATGAGGCTTTGTGTTTGCTGGCCCTGTCTTTTTTCCACTTCACTGTGGCCTATGACCACAAGTAGACGTATCTTTTACCGTAAAATATCCACTCCGTCAATGACATTCTAGCCGGGCAGGCATACTTCTCGCGCTAGGGCGATACGAAGCTGGATTAAAACCTGACAACGCACGCCGGGTGCCTTTGCTTTTCCCCGACTGTCCGAACCCGCGATCCGCTTGATTCGTAGCGCCGACATCCAGTAGCCGCATCTCGAAGCAGTCAGTCGCCACGGGATAAAAGTGACCCCATTGCGGAAACAGGAGGGAGAAGGTGCCCAGTCCCCCCTGAAGCAACCAAGCTGTCCCGATAACCTGCTCTTTTCTGCCACACCAACCGCCCGCCTGCCGTTACAACACTCTTTTCTAAAAGTATTTAATCTCATCTAGAGGTTCTCAGGCAAATAATCGCTTACTTAGACCGAGACTCGTACCGATGAGAGTGAGTGGGCCGAACTCCGTATTCTGACGCGGCTCTAGTATGCCGAGAAGCTGCTGATCTCCAAAGGTTGTAAGGCCGCGTGCCAGGACAGGCGAAGCCTTGTTCTCCTGAAGCCACTGACAGACAAAAGCCACGCGAAGTCGTAAGTCGATATTTTAAAATTCAGAAAAAGTAGAAAGGAGTTCTTATGTCATTGCTGTCCAATCTTTCCCTCAGAATGAAACTCATTGTCGGATTCATGGTGGTGATTTTATTTACCGTCATCTTGGGGATCATCGCTTTTGTCGAAGTGGAGGCGCTCGGCACGAGCATTGATAATTTCGCCTCTGACTTGATTCCCGGCATCAAGTGTCTGAACCAGATTGCTAAGCCGTATAATCACATCCGGCGCGCCGAGATCCAGGCGACTTACAAGCAGGACGATCCCGCTGCGGTGGAGATTTTCCGCAAAGCTCTGGAAAAAGACAAGGAGGATATCGCCAAGTCCGTTGCCGGGTTCGACAAAATGCACCAGAACGCGGAGGAAAAGGCCAAGTGGGACGAGGCGAAACTGGCGGTCGACCAGTACTACGCCGCCGCTTCCAAGACGTTTGCCTTGATAAAGGAAGGCAAGAGCGCCGAGGCGGTAGCTCAGCAGGATGTCGAAGGGAGAAAGCTGTTCTTTGCCGGCACCGACGCGGTGGACAGGCTGATCGATTTCAAGAACAAGGAGGCGCTGGAATCCAGCGCTCAGTCCCTTGCCGAGGCGCGCCACTCCAAGATGCTGGTCGTCGGCTTGCTGGCGGTCTGCATCGTGCTGAGCCTCACCATCTCTTTCGCGATTGCCCGCTTGATAACCCTGCCTATTCGGCGCCTGTCCCGCGAGGTGGCCAGGGTCGCTTCCGGCGACCTGAAGGTGAGCCTGGAGTTTGCCGGCACGGACGAGGTCGGCCAGCTTGCCAGGGATTTCGGTGCGATGGTCGAAAGCCTGCGCGCCTTGATCGGCAAGGTAAGTTCCACCTCTAACCAGGTCGCGACCGCTGCCAGCCAACTCATGGCCAGCGCGGAACAGATCGCCACCGGTGCCGAGGAGGTCGCGGCCCAGGCGGAAAATGTTGCAACGGCAGGTGAGCAGATGTCGGCCACCTCCGGCGACATCGCCCTTAACTGCCAGAGTGCGGCGGAGGTGAGCCAACAGGCGAGCAGCAAGGCGGCGACCGGCGCCAAGGTTGTGGACGCCACGGTGCAGGTGATGAGCCGCATCGCCAGCCGCGTGCAGGAAACCTCCGTAAGCGTCGGAAACCTGGGTGCCCGCAGCGACCAGATCGGCGAGATCGTCGGCACCATCCAGGACATCGCGGACCAGACCAACCTGCTGGCGCTGAACGCGGCCATCGAGGCGGCGCGCGCCGGCGAGCAGGGGCGGGGCTTTGCGGTCGTGGCCGACGAAGTGCGGGCTTTGGCACAGCGCACCACCACGGCGACCCACGAAATCGGCAAGATGATCAAGGCAATCCAGGTCGAGACCAAGACTGCGGTAGCTGCCATGGAGCAGGGGGTGGGCGAGGTTGAGCAGGGTACGGCCGAGGCTGCCAAGAGCGGTCAGGCGCTGCAGGAGATTCTCGACCAGATAAACGAGGTCTCCATGCAGATCAATCAGGTGGCGACCGCTGCCGAAGAACAGACTGCCACCACCGGCGAAATCAGCAGCAATATTCACCAGATCACCCAAGTCGTCCAGGCTACCTCCAAGGGAGCCCACGAAACCGCGGATTCCGCCAACCAATTGGAGGGGCTGGCGCAGGAACTGCAGCGGCTGGTGGCACAGTTCAGCCTGTAGGTTTCGGGGCTTTAGTCTGTGGCAGTGCGTCGACTCATTCCGAATGAAGCTTGGATTCGTTTCACTCCGCAGGTCTAGTACCCAGTCCAGCATAAGTCTTCGGATGACTCAGTGGCTGTGTCGCCCGTCGACCCGGCTCAGGGAGTAGATGTTCGCTGAGCGGAGTCGAAGCGCAAACGGATTGTTCCCCGCGATTAGCCACTTAGGCTGGACCGGGTACTGGCTTCACATGGTGAAAGAGAAAGTTTATAATAAGTAGAAGAAGTGCCATGGAAGTAGTTAGAAAGAGGTGAACACTCATGTTAGAAAAATGCTGCAACAGCATGTCGCATTACGAGCACATGTGTTCGCTCACGCTGAATGGCTGTGCTATTGAAAGGGCGAGATACGAGGGGGATATCCAGTGTACTCCTTGCGATGACCCCTCGCATAATCATAGATATCTCTGCACTCCGAGTATCTGCGGGACCTAAGGTAACGGGCAGATTCCGGAGCGAGCATAGAGAAGTTTGAAAAGGCGGCCAACTGGCCGCCTTTTTTTATGGTACCCGACTCCCCTTTTTTTACTTTGGATAAAGTGTTTTATTATGAGTAAAAATGAAGTTGACTTATCTTATTAAAAATGGAATATTCCCCTATCATTAAAATAGTTGTGTTTACGTCGCGATGCCTGCTTCTTTGCGACAGTCCGTAGCTTTCCAGAGCTGGCCACCTACCGAATTTGCGGAGGTAACTGTGCAGGAATACAATATTGGCGCCAAGATCAGGGAACTCCGCACAGCGCGAAAACTGACTCTGCAAGACGTTTCCAATGAAACAGGATTCTCTACGTCGCTGCTCTCCCAGATCGAAAACAACAATATTTCCCCCCCTATCGCCACCCTTTCCCGGATCGCTAATTTTTTCGAAGTACGCATGGGGCACTTTTTCGCCGAGGAGGAAGAGTGTACCTTTGAGGTGCTCAGGAGCTCCGAGCGCACTGTCATTCCCAAGGTTATCTCCGAGGATGGCAGCAGCCACGGCTATTTCTTTGAATCTCTCTCGGTACGCAAGAAGAACAAAAAAATGGACCCCTTTCTGCTCACTCTCAACGAGCAGGTGGCCAATACCTGCACCTACAGCCATAACGGTGAAGAATTCATTTTCATTATGCAGGGGAAAGCTGAACTGTTACTCGACGACCAGCGCATTCTCTTGAATGAAGGTGACAGTGTATATTTTGATTCGAACCTCAAGCATCGCCTGCTCTCAGTGGATTGTGACGAAGTCAAGGTTCTTGCGGTAGTGGTGAGATAATCGCCGAAAGCCATAACAACTACATGAAAAGGAGAAAACGAGTATGAGCAAGAGAATGGATGCCCTCGATTACCACTCTATGGGGCGCAAAGGGAAGATAGAAGTTATCTCCACCAAGCCGTGCCAGACGGCCGCCGACCTGTCGCTCGCCTACTCCCCGGGAGTGGCGGAACCCTGCCTGGCGATCCAGCAAAACCCCAAGGACGCCTACCACTACACGGCCAAGGGGAACCTGGTCGCGGTCGTCTCCAACGGCACTGCCGTTCTCGGTCTCGGCAACCTGGGAGCCCTCGCCTCCAAGCCGGTCATGGAAGGGAAGGGGGTTCTTTTCAAGCGTTTCGCCGACATCGACGTCTTCGACATCGAGCTCGACACCGAGGATCCCGATGAGATCATCAAGTGCTGTCAGCTCATGGGACCGACCTTCGGGGGGATCAACCTGGAGGACATCAAGGCTCCGGAATGCTTCTACATCGAGGAAACCCTCAAGAAGACCATGAGCATTCCGGTCTTTCATGACGACCAGCACGGCACCGCGATCATCTCGTCGGCTGCCCTGATCAATGCGCTGCACCTGGTGGGAAAGAAGATCGAGGACATCCGCATCGTCGTGAACGGCGCGGGCGCTTCGGCCAACTCCTGCGCCAAGCTCGCCATCGCCCTCGGGGTGCAGCCCAACAACATGATCATGTGCGACACCAAGGGGGTCATCTACCAGGGGCGCGTCGAGGGGATGAATCCCTACAAGGCGCTCTTCGCCGCCGACACCCCTTTCCGCACCCTGGAGGAGGCCGCCGCCGGCGCCGACGTGCTGTTCGGTCTCTCGGCCAAGGGGGCCTTCACCAAGCAGATGGTGGCGAGCATGGCACCCAACCCGGTCATCTTCGCCATGGCCAACCCGGACCCGGAGATCACCCCGGAGGACGCCCACTCGGTGCGCGGCGACGTCATGATCGCCACCGGCCGCTCCGATTATCCCAACCAGGTCAATAACGTGCTCGGCTTTCCCTTCATCTTCCGGGGCGCCCTGGATGTGCGCGCCACCTGCATCAACGAGGAGATGAAGCTGGCGGCGGTCCACGCCCTGGCCAATCTCGCCCGTGAAGAGGTGCCCGACTCCGTCAGCAAAGCCTACGGCAACGTCAAGTTCGCCTTCGGTCGCGACTACATCATTCCGAAGCCGTTCGACCCGCGCGTTCTTTTGCACGTGGCCCCGGCCATCGCCCAGGCCGCCATGGACTCCGGCGTGGCGCGCATGCCGATCTTCGACATGGACCTCTACATCGAGCGCCTGGAAAAGACCCAGGGGAAATCGAAAGAAATCATGCGTACCGTCATCAACAAGGCGAAGAGCGATCCCAAGTCGGTCGTCTTCCCCGAGGGTGACAACGAAAAGATCCTCAGGGCCGCCAAGGAGCTGGTTGAGGAGGGAATCGCCAAGCCGATCCTGATCGGCGACCGGGTCAAGATCCTGCAGAAGATGGCTGAGATCGGCATCGAGCTGGATGTGCCGATCATCAACCCGGCGGAGAGCGAACTTTCCGAGGGGTACGGCGCGGAACTGTACCAGCTGCGCCAGCGCAAGGGGCTGACACTGACCGAGAGCCTGCGCATCCTGCGCCGCAAATCGCGCACCCATTTCGGCGCCATGATGGTCCGGATGGGGGACGCCGACGCCATGCTGGGCGGCATCGATACCCATTATCCCGAGACCATCCGTCCGGCTCTGGAAGTCGTGCGCAAGCAGCCGGGGCTTTCCTCCGTACACGGTCTTTACATGATGGTTTCCAAGAAGGACGTCTATTTCCTGGCCGACACGACCGTCACCATCGACCCGACCGCCGAGGAGCTGGCGGAAACGGCGATACTCGCCGCCGAGAAGGTGCGCATGCTCGACATCGAGCCGCGCATCGCCATGCTCTCCTTTTCCAACTTCGGTTCGGTGAAGCATCCCGATGCCGACAAGGTGAGGCGTGCCGTGGAGATCGTCAAGATGCGCGAGCCGGATCTGATCATCGAGGGTGAAATGCAGGCCGACACGGCGATCGTTCCGGAGCTTTTGGAAGGGTTCACCTTCTCCAAGCTGAAGACCGCCGCCAACGTGCTGATCTTTCCCGACCTCAACTCCGGCAACATCTGCTACAAGATGCTGCACCACCTGGGCGGCACCGAGGCGATCGGACCGATCCTGATGGGGATGAACAAGCCGGTGCACGTGCTGCAAAGAGGCGACAGCGTCGACGACATCGTCAAGATGGCGGCGATTGCCGTGGTGGACGCGCAGAACAGTGCAGGCAAATAGCCGAAATTTCACCGAATGATACCAAAGCCCCCGCGAACCGCGGGGGCTTTTTATTTATCTGTGCAAGGGGCTAGTGACCAGTCCAACTTAAAACGTCGCAGGTGGCACCATTGCTGACACACTTGCGGGAGGGGGAACCGTCCGTTTGCGGCTTCTGACAGAAACCCGTCGGGTAGACATTGCATGCGTCTCAGCGCTGCCGCGCTCTGGTGATCTAAGGCGTGATCGGGTAAGGGGGACGCATGCAATGCGTCTGGTCTGGTAGGGTCTGAGAGGAGGAGCGGCTGGTAAAGAACCCCTGCCCCCGCGGGAGGACGGGGGGGCAGGGTATTGCAAGGGGAAGTATCGGTGCAGCTCTAAACTTATTACTCCGCCGGCTTGATGTTCTGGTTGGTCCGGAAGAGATTGGTGGGGTCGAATTTCCTCTTCAACTGGGTCAGTCTGTCGTAGTTGGGACCGTAGGCTGCCTGGATGCGCTCGCTCTCGTCCTGGGTGAGGAAGTTCACGTAGACGCTTCCCGAAGCAAAGGGAGCAACTGCTTTGAAAAACTCGCGGGCCCAGGTGATGCACGCCTGGTCATCTTCCGGCTTTTCCCAGCGGCCGTGCACGTTGAGGGCAAACCGGGTGTCGCGGTGGGCGTAGGCTGTCGCCTCTTGAGGCACCCGGTTTGCCGCCCCGCTCACCATTCCCAGGAATATCTCGCACTGGGGGCTGGGAAGTTTGGCCGCGTACTCGATCATGGCGGCAATGGCGCCGTCGTTTAGCTCGGTGAAGTTGTGCGACTTCCAGTAATTCCGGGCGCCCGGCGTTAGCAGGGGATCAAAGGTCTTTTGCCAGGCAGTATAGGGCTGCAGTCCGAAATGTTCGCCGTGGGGTAGACCCAGGCTGCGCAGCGGCTCGATCGCCCGTCTCCCCACCTCGGGGTCGCCGGCGTAGAGAAAGGGGAAGAGCAGCACCGGCTTGCCGTGCACCGACTCGGGAAGGAAGGGAAGCGGCGGCGCCAGGCGCAGTACCGCCCAGATGTTCAGATCCTCAGGGATCTCGTGCGCCAGTTCCCGATATTTAGCCAGCAGGGTTTTAGCCTGCTCGAAAGGGTAGACTACGAGTCCGCTCAAAAGTTCCGGTCCCACAGGATACAGTTGAAATTCGAACAGGGTGACGACGCCGAAATTGCCGCCGCCGCCGCGGATGGCCCAGAACAGGTCGGGGTTTTCCGTGGCGCTCGCGCGTAGCCGCTTTCCCTCAGCCGTGATTAGCTCAGCCGAGAGCAGGTTGTCGACGGTCATCCCGAGCTTGCGGGTCAGCCAGCCGAACCCGCCACCCAGGGTGAGACCGGCGACGCCCGTCGTCGAGTTGATGCCGAGCGGGGTGGCAAGACCGAACGCCTGGGTTTCGTGATCCAGGTCCGCCAGGGTGGCACCCGGTTCGACATAGGCCCGGCGCGCTTCCGGGTCGACCCGGACCGATCTCAAAGAGGAAAAATCGATCATCACACCGCCGTCGCAGACCGCGCTGCCGGCGATGTTGTGACCGCCCCCCCGCACCGAGACGGGCATCCCCTGGCTGCGGGCCAAGGCGAGGGCCTGCACAACGTCCGCCACCCCGGCGCAGCGCAGAATGATGGCCGGTTTGCGGTCAATCGTGGCGTTCCAGACCGTGCGGGCCGCGTCGAATCCGGAGTCGCCGGGGAGCAAAATGGTTCCCCTTACTTTAGACCTTAGTTCTGCGATTGCGTCGCTGGATAACGGCATATGAACCTCCTTTTGTTGGTCATTGAGGGTGATCGAGAGAACAGCGCTGATTCGCAACTTGTCCTTTGCGTTTGTTATCGGAAGGAATTGATATTAAGGGTATCTAACTGGGAAGGGGAAGTCAAAAGGCTATCCGAAAGCTGTAACCCAATCCGGGACCAGGGCACAAAAAAGGGTCACTCGCAAAAAAGCGGTGACCCTGACGATGGCTCGTTGTTTCAGAAAATTGAGTTATCTTTTGTCCATGTCGCGCAGCATTTCTTTGACTTCATAGAGCTTATGCTCCAGCGTTTTCAGCTCCTGCGCTGTGTACACCGTTGACCCGCGGTCGATCTCCTGAGCAATTCTTTTAATCTGGGTCTGTATGTCGTCGACTGCATTGCTGCAGTTCTTTGAGGCGAGAACGCATTCATCTTTTTGCGCACTGGTCATTTCTGCAAAGGCCGGAACCGCCCCTGACATGCAGAGTAACGCCGCAAACATAAATATGACCTTTCTCACAGTAATTTCCTCCTCCTTGAATTTGATCTCGACTGCCACAGTCAAATTATCCCGCGTCGCAAACACTATGTCAATGCTGTTGACATTCAATATCTGCAAGCTGCTGCCTGGCAGTTTCTCTACGGTTGATAAGGGCTCTGCTTGTCAGTCGATGAACGGAAGTGGCTCATCCGGGGACCTACCGGAAGCTACAAAAGCGCCGCCACCTCCTTGTCAAAGAGGCGCTGGTTCACCTCCCCCTGCACGACAAGCTTGGCGATCCCTTTCCTGTCGATGAAGAAGGTCGTCGGGAGCGCGGAGACGTGGTATTTCTTGGCGGCGATCAGCTCCGGGTCGCGCAGCACCGGGTAGCCGAGCTGCATGTTCTTCACGAAGCCGGCGACATATTCCTGAGAATTCCCCATGTTGACCGCGAGGATTGTTAGCCCGCGCTCCCTGTACTTCTGGCTGTAGCGGTCCATGGCCGGCATGCCGGCGACGCACTCCTTGCAGCCGCTGGCCCAGAACCGCAGCACGACGACCTTTCCCCGGTACGCCGAGAGCTTCACCGTTTCGTCCTTCAGGTTGAAGAGGCTGATCTCCGGGGCGCTCGCCCCGATCTTCCAAAACGGGTCCTGCTGGCAGCCGCTCAGCAGCAGTGCCGCCCCCAGGGTGAGGCAGGCCAGTAACCATGAGCCGCACCGGCGTCTTGCTTCAGGCCGCATCGCGCACCACCTTGCCGTGGTGCAGGCGCACGGTACGGTCCGCGAACTCGGCAAGCTCGGGGTTGTGGGTCACCAGTACGATGGTCCTTCCCTCGGCGTGGAGCTCCTTGAAGAAGTCGAGGATGATCTCCTCGTTTGCCTCGTCCAGGTTTCCGGTCGGCTCGTCAGCCAGGATGATGGCGGGCTGGTTGATGAGAGCCCGGGCGATGCAGGCCCGCTGCTGCTCGCCGCCGGAGAGCTGAGAAGGGAGGTGGTCAAAGCGGTGCCGGAGACCGACGCGCTCCAGGACCGCGATGGCGTCGCCGCGGTCGATCATGCCGTGGTAGTACTGCGCCAACATGACGTTCTCCAGCGCGGTCAGGTAGGGGACCAGGTGAAACTGCTGGAAGACCAGACCGATCTTTTCCCGACGTACCACGACCCGCTCCTTTTCGCTTACTTTGGAGGTGTCGATGCCGTCCAGGATATACCTTCCTTCGCTCAGGGTGTCGAGGCAGGAAAGGATGTTGAGCATGGTGGTCTTGCCCGACCCCGAGGGCCCCATGATGGCGACCCACTCGCCTTCGCGGACCTGCATGTCGATGCCGTCGAGCGGGGTGACGCTGCCAAAGCGCTTGGTGAGGCCTATGGTTTCGAGAACTATTTTTTGCATCAGGTGTCTCCTTTTAATGGGACTGCCGTTTTTTTGTCCCCCCTATGCAATAGGGGGGAAGCCGATCGTAGAGAGGCAGGGGGGTGGTTGGCTTGGGGGAAGCACCCCCCTGTCTCGCTTGCGCGAGCCTTCCCCCCTGCTTTGCAGGGGGGACTCTGGGTGTGCACGCCCTTTCCCGCAGCCTCACTCGTCCTTGAGCACCCTCGCCGGCACGATTCCCAAAGCCATGCGCACCGGAAGCGCCGCGGCCAGGAGGGCCGCCAACAGCGAGGGGATGAGCGTCACCGGTAGCACGACTGCACGAAACGAGATCGCCGAACCGAAAACCGCCTGCCCCAGTAGCTGCGCCAGCAGGAACCCTAAACCGAGACCCGCCAGCACCCCGGCGACCGCGATGATCATAATCTCGCAGAGAAACTGCACCACGATCCCCCGGTCCCCGGCGCCGATCGCCTTCATGAGCCCGATCTCCCGGGTGCGCTCCGAGACGACCGCTATCAGGGTCGTCATGACGCAGAGGGTGGTGACGCACAGGATGATCAGCGCGACGATCGCCATGAGACCCTTGATCTTGTCGAGGATCTTCCCCTCGGAGTAGGAGACCTTGCGGATCGGCTTGGCGTCGATGCCGGGAAAGCGCCGCTCCATGTGAGCCGCGAGCTGGTCGATGTCGGAGCCCTGGGTGACCACGCTCAGCATGACGTGGTTCACTTCCCCGTCGCTTCCCAGGATTTTGCTCGCCAGGGAGAGATTGACGAAGATCTGCTCGTCCTCAGCCTGCCCGGTCTCGGCGATTCCCTTGACGGTCAGCCGCTTCTGGACGCCGGTTTCTGGACGGATGACGTTGACGCTGTCGCCCACCTTCAGTTCCATGTTCTTCGCCAGGGTCTTTCCCACCATGCAGGAGTCCTCGTCGAAGGCGACTGAGATCCATGCCCCCTCGACCTGCCAGTAGGGCGAGAGCTTCTTGAGCCCGGGGAAGTCGACCCCGGCCAGGACAGCGTTACCGAGATCGAGCCGCACCAGGCCATAGAGGTAGGGGGAGGCGCCGATCAGCCGGTCGGCCGGGACCATCTGGAGGGCGGATTCCACGACCTTGGCGTCGATGGTCCGGGTTCCCGCGGAGACCTTGGGACCTATGAAGAAGTTCGCCCCGTAGGTTCTCAGCTCCCGGCTCATCTTCGCCGAGATGTCGAAGTAGACGCTGGCGAGCGCGGTTATGATGGAGGCGCCGAGGGCGACGGAGCAAAAGGTGATGGCGACCCGGTTGCGCCGGACCTTCAGCGACTTGAAGAGAATCCGGAGAAACATCTGGCTCCGGGTGACCTTGCCGGATTTATCTGCGCCCATGCAGCACCTCCGCGGGAAAGAGCTTGGTGATAAGTCGGGAGGGAAAGAGCGAGCCGGCCAGCGCGATCAGGATGGAGATCACTACGTTTACCGGGATGACGATGGGGTGGAAGGAGACCGAGGAACCGAAGATGGTAAGCCCGATGGCTTGGGCCAGGAGCCCCCCGGCGGCGCAGCCGATCAGACCGCCCACCAGCCCCACGAGAGCGCTCTCGCTTAAAAAGAGCAGGTATACCTCCCAGTTGGCGGCGCCCAGCGCCTTCATGAGGCCGATTTCCCGGGAGCGCTCCATGATGGTCGTCACCATGAGCGAGGAGATGCCGAGGCCGGAGGCGACGAAAGCGGCCAGGGTCACCACCACCATCAGGAGCTGGATCTTGTTCACCACGGTCCCTTCGCTGGCGGCTACCTGCCAGATGGGGCGGGCGGCTGCGCTGGGGATCGCTTCCTCCAGCTGATGGGCGATGGAACTCACGTAAGCGGTGCAGTACCAGCGGTCGTACTCCAGCGAGTCGAGCGCCTCGGCGCTGTGGCGCGCCTTGCGCGAGAGCCGGTCCTCGGGGACGGTGAGCGCGCTGACGCTCACCGACTGCACCTTGCCTGCGTGTCCGGAGAGCCGCTGCACGCTGGCAAGTGGGGCGACCAGCTGGGACTCCTCCGGGCCGCCGCTGGAAAGGATGCCGGTGATGGTGAACGACTCGTCGCGGGGGTGTGCCGAGAAGTAGTGCAGGGTGATCCGGTCGCCCGACTTGAGGCTCAGCTTGCGCGCCAGCGCGGCACCCGCCAGGATTTGGCCGCTCCCCTCGTCGTCGGGCCAGGCTCCTTGTACCTGCCAGAAAGGGTTTACCTCCCGGACTCCGGTACGGAACTCCTCAAGGCCTGCGAGGGTCACCTTCCGGGAGAAATAGGTTCCGAGCAAGGAAACGCTTCCCCCCTCCCGACCCACGATGGTCGCGGGGACCTTGAGGAAGGGGGCGTAACCGGCGATATTGTTGTGCCAGAAAATCTCCTTCACCTTGGTCAAATCCTGCTCCTCCAGGAAGACCTCGCCCTTTAGAGGGTTGTAGTCGACTCCGCCTATTTCCAGCGGGAGGTTCTCGCTCTTCGGGACCAGGGTCAGGTTCGCCCCATAGCTCTTAAGCTCGCGGGACATCTTGTCGCCCACGTCGATGGAGATGGTCATGAGCGCCGTGATGAGGCTCGCTGCCAGGATGATGGTGCAGGTCGCGAGCGCCTTTTTGCGCCGCCCCCGGAAAAATGATTGCCGTAGCATAGTCAAAAACATGATGGTCCGCTCCCCTCGTTATGCCTGCCGGTAGCCCTGCACCCGGAAATTCCTGGCAGGCTCGGCGCCCGCAAATCGCTCGGGTGTGGCCCGAAACTTTTCCAAAGTCTTCTCGTTCTCGAAGAAGTAGATCCTTCCCCGGAACTCCTCGCGGAAAGGGGCCTTCAGGTTGATCAGTTGCGCTCCGCTTACCGGGTCCTTCACCTTGATGGAGATCACCTCGGAGAAATAGCGCGCCCCTTTGTCCAACTCGCGCGCCGAGATGACGATGGCGTCGCCGGCCACCTCATGCTTGAGCGGAATCGGGTTGCACCCGCCCTCCTTGCCGATGGAGGGGACAAAGATTCGCACGTTGCAGGCGATGCAGACGATCTCGTTCTTGTTCTGCAGATATCCCATGTCGCCGCAGAGCATGCAGGCGTCGTAGACCACCCCGATTTTGGGGCGTCCGCCGGGGTCGCCGTTTCTGGCGTTGATCAGGAAAAAGCGCACCAGGTGGCCGTCGTCCGTCACATGGGAAAAGCGATGCAGCTTGCCGTCGGCGACCTGGGCGATCGGTATCCGGATCTGGCCGCCGGCGTCCGGCAGCAAGCGGATGGGAGTGGAGATCCTGGGGGGACGCGAGGCGTACAGATCGAAAAATGAGAGCACGGCGAGGATGGCAAGGCTCGCGAAAAGAGCGCCCTTCATCCAGCGCGCCTCGCGCAGCACCAGGCTTTTGGCCTTCCGGCGCGGAGCCGTATCGAGCGCGGCGAGCTCTCCCGCGTCCGGCACCTCCCGGGTGCGCCAGAGAACCAGGGCGAGGGCCGCCAGAATCAGGAGATCTCCGTAAGGAGCGAGGTAGGCGTATTTGCCGATCCTAGCCACCAGGGAAAGGCGCAGGCTGGTGAGTTCGATCCGCTCCAGCCGCATCAGGGCGAGCAGCACCTCGGAACACCAGGGGAGAGCGGAGAGCGCCGCGGCGAGAAGCATGCTGGAGCTAAGTAGTCGGCAGGAGCTGCGGGCGGCAAGCTGCATGGTCAGTGGGATCAGGGCGGCGCAGGTTAAAAGCGCGCAGAGGATACCGCCCAGGTTCAAAATCAGCTCCGAATTGAGCACCGTCGTCGCGGAGAGCGCCTCCTCGCCGGCTGCTGCGAGGAAACCGAAGGTGGCAGCTGCGCTGAGGGCCACCAGATAACAGAGGGCTCCCCACCAGGCGGCGCCCTTCAGCCAAGGGCCGCGCCGTTTCAGCCCGAGCCAGGGGAGGGCGCCGGTCAGGGTGGCGGCGACGCCGGCGGCGTAGAGCGCGGCGCGCGAGGCGGTCAGGGTCTCCTGTTTGAGGGCGACTGAATAGACCAGGGCGCCGATCAGCAGGCCCGCCGCCAGGGCGCCCAGCAGGCGCACACTATCCTTTTCCCCGCGCAGCGACGTCCAGAGTGCCATAAGCATCCCGGTCATCAGAGCCAGCGGCAGGAAGGCCCGCATGAAATGTACAAAATAGGAAAGCATCCTTGTCTCCTCGCGGGGCAGCTGCCCCGCATAAATCCTTGCCGCGGTTTCCGGCTCTTCTCTTCTGAATCAGGTGTCCTGCTTGTGCAGAAGCGGGGAGGGTAGGACCTCTAAGGTCCTAGATCCGAGTCCCCTCGCTCCCCGGGAGAGGGGGAGCTTTGAAAGTGGGGAGAAGCTTCTTTCCCATCCCCACCCCAACCCTCCCCTTGAAGGGGAGGGAGATCTCTCGGAACCGCGGGGCCGGTCCCGCAAACCTAGTTTTTCTTGATCGGCACGTACTTGAACTTGTATTCGGTGTTGAAGGTCTGGAACCACTTGCCGACGCCGCTGAACACGTCGGTGTGCCGGCCGAACCCCTGCTTGGCGGGGGAGTCGATGGTGAAGCTCAGCTTGTAGTTGCCGGCTCCCATCATCTTCACGTTGCTGCCGTAGTGGGGGCCGTCCTTGGCGACCATCGGCATGAAAGTGCCGGCTTTGGACGCGCCGGTATCGGTATTGACCAACTTGTAGTTGACCGTCAGGTAAGGAACCCATTCGCCCGCTCCAAAGCCGTTCGGGTTGCCTCTCAGGGCATGGATGTCCGCCTCGAGATGCACGTCAGCCTGGGAGGCGGGAAGGTCGGTGCCGCGCGGCTCCATGTCGATCGGCCGCAGGTAAACGGCTGCGACCTTCAGGTGGTTGATTTCCTTCTCCTCGCCGATCGGGTATTCCTTGAGCTTGTCGGCGGCCAGGGCCAACTGGGCGAATGCCAAAACCACCAGGCAAATTGTCAGTAACTGCTTTTTCATCGGTACTCCTCCGTGTGAGATGGTTCCGGATTGCATCCGGGGTAAAAGGCAACCAGCAGCGCAAGCCGGATGCTGCTCGAATTTAGTTGCTGGCAGCCGGCTGCGGCCGCTTTTTTCCCAAAAGATACAGCGCCGCCAGCGCGGCCAGCACGATGGCGAGCTGCGGCAGCAGGGTTTGCAGGTAGGGGTAGATCCCGAAAGCCGGCAGGGTCGGCATCCCGGGTACCGGCGACGGCACGAACAGTTTTCCCTCGACCAGTTCCATGACCCCCTTGCCGGCGAACACGAAGGAAAGGTAGTAGAGCAGGGCTCCCGTGGCGAGGAAAAAGGGGCGGATCGGGAGCTTTACCGCGCCGTAGCGCATGACGAGGTAGATCACCACCAATAGGAGGCACCCGGCGACAAAACCACCGGCGACCGCGCCCAGCCCAGCGCCCGCCGCGTCTGCAGAGAGCGCCTGGTAGAAGAGAACCGTCTCGGCTCCCTCCCGGTAGACCGCGAGAAAGGCCGCGAACCAGAGCCCCTTGAGGGAGTTTGAGGATAGGGAACTTCCTACCTTCTCCTTGAGATAGGCGGACCACTTCTGCGCTTCGGCCTTGGAGATGATCCAGTAGCTCACGCTAAAAAGCACCGCCGAGGCGAGCAGCATGGTGCCACCCTCGGTCAGCTCATGGCTCGCGGCCGAGCTTTTGAAGACCCACTTGACCAGCACCGCGGTGATGACGCTCAGCACCAGGGCACTCGCTACGGCGTTGTAGATGACCTTGAGCTTCGCGGCGTTGCCGCTTTTCACCAGGTAGGCGATGATGGCGGTAATGACCAGGATCGCCTCGAACCCTTCGCGCACGATGATCATCAGCGAATAGAGGAACAGTGCCTTGGGAGAGTCGCCCCCTTTGCCCAGGAGCTGCGCCGCGGCGCTAAAGTCGCTCTTCATGGCCTGCTGGGTGGCGAGTAGTTCGGCGGCCGGAGCCCCGTGCTTCATCTGGCTTACCAACTGGCTGAAATGCGCTTCCAGCTTCGCCTTGAAATTGGCGTCCCGGGCGCCAATCTTCGCTTCCATGCCGCTTAATTCAAAGATGTCGAAATAGGCGTCCTGCACGACGGTGATCGCTCCCGGTGCGCTTCCCTGGCCGTAGAGCGCGAGCGCCCGGTCCACCTCGCTTAACAAGTCGTTGGTGATCTTGGACCAATCCTTCTCGGGAGCCTTGCCCGGCATGGCGTCGGCATTTTCCGGCTTGGCCAGCGCGCCGTCCACCAGGGCAAGGGCGGGCAGGTCGGCATTCAGGGCCTGCAGCAGCTCGGCCACGCGTCGCTCTACCTGGGCTACGGGTGCGCCGCCCCGCATCTGCGCCGCTAGCTCGGAGAAGTCCGAGTTGTACTCGAAGTCGCGCTGCGGGGAGACGAAGCGACGCACCGCCGTGGACAGCAGGGAGTTCTTGTAACCGTCGAACTGGGTCTGGACGATCAGATCCCCACCACCCTTGGTATCCCCCTTGCGGAAGAGCTCCAGGGCGTGTTGCAGTCCCTGATTGATTTCCCCAACCGCCTGGCGCCAGACCGGCTCGACATGCGCTTGGGCAGATGCTTCTCCTTTGGCCGGCTCTGCCGGCTTCTCGGGGCTCCCCGTCTCGCCGACCAGTTCGATGCCGCTGGCAAGTTCCGGCGCCACCCCCCGCAGTTTGGCCATGAACTCGCCGATGCTCTTTTCCAGCTGGGCCGCCGGCGCCCGTGCGACGATCATCTTCCTGATCTCGACGAAATCGTCCTCCAGCTCGATGTTCTTCTTGGCGGAAACGTTGACCCGGATCAGCCCTTCCAGGTTTTCGTAGGTCTCGAAATAGGCCGCCTGTGCCTTGGCCTTGGCCCCCGGGAAATCCCCCTTCTTGTAGCAGGCCAGCGCTTCATTCAGGTAGCTGCCGGTTTCTTCAATCAGCTGGCCGCCGCTGACCTTCTTCCCGGCGGCAGCAGCTGGCGCGCCGGAGGCGAGTGCCGCTGCCAGGGCGACCAAGGCCAGGGCGAATAGTAGGGAGGTGATCTTTTTCATTGATGGTTCTCCTCAAGTGTCGCTGCCGGAGAAAGCCCCGGTCGGCACCTTCTGTAAGCTACCCTCTGCACGTTCGAACTGCTGACCCCTATGAGGGGCAGGTACTGCTTTTGGCACGCTTTGCACTTTGCAACAACTCGAGAAAGCTCTCCCTCCCCTTCAAGGGGAGGGCCGGGGTGGGGATGGGGGGCGGGCTGGTCAGCCGCGGAATATCCCCATCCCCTTCCTGTCCTCCCCCTTGAAGGGGGAGGGATGTGTTTGCAGGAGTAGCTTTTTCCGGGGGATAGTTCCCTAACGACCGGCCCTGTTCTCCCGTTACTCCTGGATCTTCGGCGCTCTCTTCTTGGTCTTGTCGATGTTGAAGGTCAGCATGGCGTAGGCGTACTTGATGTCGTCGGAGCTTCCCGAGGCGTCGCGGAAGAAACGCTCGGTGAACATGTGGTCGTAGGAGAGCTGAAGGGAAAGATCTTTAGTGAAGGCGTAGGTGAGCGCGACGTCAGCCTCGGTCCCGATGTGACGGCTGATGCCTTCCGCCGTGCTGGTCGCTACGAACTTGTGACCGGTGACCGCGAAACCAAGCTGGTCGGTAAGCTCAACGGACCAGCCGAGGGTGTAGACCTGCATGCCGCTTGCGTGCTGCTCCCCGACGTCGATGCCGGAGAGATCCCCCACTGCATGCATGTCGCCCACCAGTGAAGAGTCGTTATTGGGGTTACGGAACTCGCGGTTGGGGTTCTGGCTTCCGGAACCCGCGGCGTAGCTCACCAGGAAGTGGTGCTTGAAGCCGCCGGCCTCCAGTTCGTTGGTCAAGTCGACGTGGCCGCCATAGGCGTTGATGTCGTCGTTGTTGCCGGTCTCTTCGTTGAAGGCTTTGCCGGTCTGGTAGATCGGCTCTATTTCCAAGGCGAAGGGGCCGAGCTTGGTGACGCTGCGCAGGCCAATACTGTCGAGATGGGTCCCGGCGTGGTGCTCTTCGGCCTGGGTGTCGCGCAGGGCATAAAGATCTAATGAGCTATCCTCGGAGGGGGCGTAGGTCAGGTAGGCGCCAAAGAGGTTCCCGGAGACTCCGCCGGAGAAATCTTTTACGTAGCGGCCCCCCAGGATGTCGAGGCTGAGCGCCTGGGTCGGCTTCACTCTGAGCCGGCCCGCGTCGAAGCTGAGACCATCAAAGGCGGTGTCGGAGCCCTGCATGAAGGCGCTGCCGTAGACGAATTCCTGCCGGCCTACCTTAAGCGCGACGGTGTCATGTCCGGGAATGCGCGGTTCCACGAAGCCCTGGTACAGGTTCAGTTTGTTGTCGGAAGGGCTGGCACCGTTGAAGCCGTAAGCCTGACCCTCCAGGTGCAGGTCGAGGTAGTCGGTCGGGTGCCAGTAGGCGTAGGGCTTAACGCGATAGAGGAAGCGCCCCTCGTCGTGGCCCGGTGCGTAGACCAGGTCGGCAAGCCTGAAGCTGCCGGCGCCCTCGCCGCGCAGGAATACGTTCACGCCGATCTTGTATTCAAAACGGGGAGTTTCCGGTGCGACCAGCGCCAGGATCTCCTCGATGGTGTGGCGCTTCTTGAGGTAGCCCGGCTGCTGGGAGAGTTCGCGCTCCAGGCCAAGCTGCAGCGCACTGATCTGCTCCAGGTCGTCCTTCAGGAGCGAGCGGTTGCCGTCCTTCTCGTAGGTTTCCACGATATGGTCCAGCACGGCGAGCAGGCAATCCGCCATTTCGGCCCTGGTGCAATCCCTTCCTTCGGGGAGTTTCTTCCCGGCGGCGTACTTCTTCACCAGTTCTGACATCTCCCGGTAGGCCCAGTGCTCGGAGCCGATCCGCTCAGGGATTTCTCCCCGCACCTCGGGGGCTGTCTGCTGAACCGCTGCGGGAGTGGCTTCCGCATGCTGATCGGCGACCGCGGCGTCGGCGTGCAGTTCCGTCTCGTGAGCGGCGGCCGGGCCTGCTGCCAGAAAGGTGGTTAACAGTGAAACAGCCAGTGTCGAACGGATCCTCATGTGCATCTCTTCCTCCTGTTTAGTTAGGGAGCGGGGCGGCCATCTCTGCGCCCTGCCGCTCCTATGGCATGTTGAGGTGATTTCCAGCCGACGCCGCCGGGCGGGCCCTGCCGGAAAAAAGAAAATGAATATTGCTTTCAGTGTGCTGCCCAAAAAAAGCGCAGTTTTCCCCTCGGCTCCTCGGCGCGTGGTGCGCGAGGCGGGCGGGCCTTAGGGGGGCTGGGGACCCTCCGTCCCGGGCCGTGACCGGAACTGCCACCAGATAAAGACTCCCCTTAAGGAAAAGATTACCCGATGCACTTGCCCAGGGCTAGGCAGGCTGCGCACACTCCGCGCAGCTCCATTTTTATGGTCTCGATCCGGAAGCCGTGGTCTTTCGAGATTTCGCCCTGCAGCAACTCCAGGGTGTTGTTCTTAAACTCGGTGATCGCACCACAGGCGACACAGACCAGGTGGTCGTGGCGCTCGCCCTGCGTTGCTTCCTCGTAGCGGGTGATGCCGTCGCCAAAGTGGATCTCCCGGGCGATGCCTGATTCGGCGAACAGCTTCAGGGCACGGTAGACGGTGGCGTGACCTATGTTCGGGTGCCTGGCGCGCAGGATGGGATAAAACTCGTCGACATGCAGATGACGGCCGAGATCGAGGAACGCCTCAAGAATGATGGCGCGCTGTTCCGTACTTTTAAGACCACGGTCTGACAGGTATTTAAGAAACTTTTCTTTTGCATTTTCCTTCACGCGGACCCCGGCAGTTCGTGGGGAGGAAACCCTCCCAGCGCTCTTTGTGTATATTGATATTCATTTTCATGGCTCTGCCGGAAAAAGTCCGCGCACAGGCAGCAAAGGTGACTTGACCTCGGCGCGAGGTACGACCTCAGTGCAGGTTTTCCGGCTTAAACAAAAAAACTGATTGTCCGATCTGGCTGGCTTAGGGGCTGGCTAATGGAGCGGGGGGTGATGAAAATGGTTTTGAAAATTGAATTCGTTTATAATTCGGGTTCTGCTGATTGTCAAGCACAATTTTCGGGGCAGCGGGGAGTGACCTGCAGCTAGAGAAACCTGTTACGGTCTGCCAGTTGAAGGCGGAATTGTTCTTGACAATCATGATCAACAGGGCTATAAACGAAATCAACTTTCAAATCCACATTCAATTGCCGACCACCAATCCAATCGACTCAACAAACCATTAAGAACAGGGCATTTCCCGCTACCTGACTGTCCGCGTTCCTCCGGCTGGGCTTGCCCCGGCCAAGACCGGGAGAGGCAGAGCCTTTGTCCACTTCTTCGTGGGGTTACTGAAAATGGATATCACTTCCTGTAGGAGTCTTTAATGTGTATAGCGCTGATCGGTGCGCCGGAAGGAGTCAGCAGCAGTTTTCGGGAATCGGCCGCGCGGGCCGGCTTCGACCTTTGGTTTCTTGATGCCGCCGAAGCCGGGATGGCCGCCAGGATAGAGCATCTCGATGCGCTGGTGATCGTCGACGGCAAGGTGTCGCGTCGGGTCAAGGAAGAGAGCATGAATATCGCGAAGGCCCACTGCATTCCAGCCTATTGCGCGAGCTGCGAGGGCTCGGCGCTTTGTGGGGTTAGCCCCGCGCATTAAATGAAGGACCCAAGAGGAGGCGAACATGCCGACAACCGCCCGGGAAGGGGAGAGCAGGACGGCCGTTCCCAGCCGCAGCAAAGCCGCGCAGCCTGGCAGTATAACGACAGGCGAGCTTATGGGGAGTGGACGGGAACTCATTATCCTGCATGCCGGCGACCAGTACCGGCTGCGCATCACCAGTAACGGCAAGCTTATCCTCACCAAGTAGTACGCAGCACCGCCCTCACACGGGCCCAGCCAGCCAGCGTTCGCCCCTCGGGGCGAGCGCCAGCCAGCCCCACAGCAACGCTGAAACGAGCAGCATAAAGGAGCTACCATGATACCTCTCGGACTTTTGAGCCCAGGCGAGCACGGCGTAATAACGGAAATCAGGCTGAATCTCGCCAGCGGCGCGTGCTGTACGGAGCGGCAGAAATGCGACTGCCGCGTTGAGGACATGGGGCTCAGGATCGGCAAGACGGTGCAGATGCTCAATAATGGCAGCCCGATCCTTTTGAAGGTGGACGAATCACGGATCGCGGTGGATCGCGGCATGGCCATGAAGATAATGATCAAGGAGGTCGGGCGATGAATCTGGCAAAACTCAAACCGGGTGAGAAGGGGCGTATTACCGCCATCGGGGCGATCGGCCCCCTGAAAAGGCGCCTGATGGACATGGGCGTGCTGGTGGGCGAGGAAGTGAAGGTGGTCAAGGTGGCTCCCATGGGCGACCCGATCGAGGTTTTCATCAAGAGCTACAATCTGTCACTGCGAAAGAACGAGGCTGAGGGAATCGCTGTGGAGGTGTTGGGATGACCGTGGAAAATACGCTGACAGGAAATCTGGCCGCAGAGCAGACAGCAACCCCGGCTCTCCCCGATACCGAATCAGCACCGAAAGGCGTGCTGCGCCCGGTGGAAAAGCGGGCCCTGACCGTCGCGGTGGCGGGGAACCCCAACGCGGGGAAGTCAACCCTGATCAACGCCATTGCCGGCTCCCGCCTGCACGTGGGGAACTGGCCGGGAGTCACGGTGGAGAAGAAGGAAGCCTCCTTCGATTACCAGGGAACCCGGATTCGCCTGGTGGACCTGCCCGGCACCTACTCGCTCTCCCCCTACACCCAGGAAGAGATCATAGCCCGCGACTACCTGGTGAACGAGCGACCCGACCTGATCATCAACGTGGTCGACGCCACCAACCTGGAGCGTAACCTTTACCTGACGGTCCAGTTGCTGGAGCTCGGCATACCGGTGGTGATGGCCCTCAACATGTCTGACGAGGCGGCGGCCAAAGGGTACCGGATTGACGTGGCCGGAATCGAAAAGATGATGGGGATCAAGGTCATTGCCACCTCGGCCACCAAGAAGAGCGGACTTGACGAGCTTTTGCAGGGGACCATCGCCACGGCGGCTGACTTGAAGGGGCACCTCCCGCACCAGCTCAATTACGGCGCGGATATCGAGGCCGCCTCCGGATTTTTAACCGGCGCACTCAATAGTAGCCACCCGGTGCTTCTGGAGCGCTTCCCGCAGCGTTGGCTCCTTTTGAAGCTCATCGAGGGGGACAGCCACGTAGCAAAAGAGGCAGGAAATATCGATGAGGCAATGCTCCTGGAAGCGCTGCACCACCTGAAAACCGCGCACGGCGAGGACCTCGAGTCGCTGATGGCCGAAGTGCGCTACGGGCTTGCCACCGGGCTCACCCGGGAGGTGCTGCAGAAGCCGGAACTCGCCAAGGCCGAGCTGACCGAGAAGATCGACCGGATCGTGCTGCACCGCTTCTTCGGCATCCCGATCTTCCTGGCCGCCATGTGGATCATGTTCAAGCTGACCTTCGACGTCTCGAAGCCCTTCGCCGACTGGATCAGCGCCATGATCT
>Ga0209123_1000528_pt1 | contig 48248 bp, 40 predicted proteins | sample BarGraIncu00431A_FD_184500 | JGI IMG/M metagenome (GOLD analysis project Ga0209123, IMG submission 184500) | Arctic peat soil microbial communities from Barrow, Alaska, USA - Barrow Graham LP Incubations 004-31A (SPAdes) (version 2) | ecosystem: Environmental > Terrestrial > Soil > Wetlands >...
CTATGTGATCAATGGCGATGTTGAAACTGTGATTCCGAAAATGATTAAATACTACAAGCAAAATTCGAAATAAGATGGCAAATCTATATAAAGAAACCCCCGAACTGAAGTTTCATCTCAACCACCCGTTGATGAAACACATCGTGGACCTGAAAGAAAGAAATTTCGCAGAAAAGGACAGTTTTGATTATGCACCCCAGAATTTCGAAGATGCCATGGACAGCTACGACAAAGTACTGGAAATGACAGGTGAAATCTGTAGCGAAATCATTGCACCCAATGCTGAAGATGTAGACCACGACGGCCCTCAGGTTGTTGATGGACGCGTTATTTACGCTTCCGGTACTTCTCAAAATCTGGATGCTCTTGTTAAAGCCGGATTGATGGGTATTACCCTGCCCCGCAAGTACAACGGACTCAACTTTCCCATTGTTCCCTACATCATGTGCGGCGATATGGTCAGTGCCTGCGATGCTGGATTCACCAACATCTGGGGTCTCCAGGACTGCGCAGAAACTATCCATGAGTTTGCTTCAGAAGAACAAAAAGCCCGGTTTTTACCTCGCGTCAGTGCAGGTGAAACAATGGCCATGGACTTAACCGAACCGGATGCCGGATCCGACTTGCAAGCTGTCATGCTGAAGGCTACTTTCAACGAAGCTGACGGATATTGGTATCTGAACGGCGTTAAACGCTTTATCACCAACGGAGACGGAGACATCGCCCTGGTTTTGGCTCGTTCTGAAGAAGGGACCAAAGACGGGCGTGGATTATCCATGTTTCTCTACGACAAGAATAACGGTGGCGTAACAGTTCGTCGCATCGAAAATAAAATGGGTATCAAAGGATCCCCTACGTGTGAATTGGTATTTAAGAATGCCAAATCAGAACTCTGCGGAGACCGCAAACTTGGTCTGATTAAATATGTAATGTCTCTGATGAACGGAGCTCGACTGGGTATCGTTGCCCAATCCGTTGGTTTGAGTCAAGCCGCATATACCGAAGCTAAAATTTATGCCAAAGAACGACGTCAGTTTGGCAAAGCCATCATTGAATTTCCGGCAATCTATCAGATGTTGGGTTTAATGAAAGCAAAATTGGATGCTTCACGTACACTTCTTTATGAAACCGCCCGTTTTGTAGACCTCTACAAAACCTGGGGACAGATTTCTGAAGAACGTAAACTGGAACCGGCAGAACGCGATGAGATGAAGAAATATCAAAAACTCGCAGACGCTTGTACCCCGGTAGCTAAAGGACTTACCAGTGAATTTTGCAATCAGAATGCTTATGATTCTATTCAAATACACGGTGGTTCAGGTTTTATGAAAGATTACGCTTGCGAACGCATCTACCGCGACGCACGTATCACGTCCATTTATGAAGGTACCACCCAATTACAGGTTGTGGCTGCCATTCGTCACGTCACCACAGGTACGTATCTAAGTATGATGCGTCAATACGAACTACAGGAAATAGCACCTGAGCTGGAAGATTTACGTGAAACATTAAAAGGTTTAGCCGACACCTACGAGTCAAGTGTAGCTGAAGTTCTTGCATTCAAGAACAACGACTACATCGATTTTCAGGCACGTCGCATGGTCGAAATGGCCGGTTACATCCTAATGTCTCACTTACTTTTAGGCGATGCATCCAGAGACAAACAATTCCGCGTATCTGCAGAAATCTTCCTTCAGTATACCGAAGGAGAAGTCTTCAAACATGCCGGAGTTATCGCAGCCGGCAAACCGGAAGAAATGATCAAATACACCAAGTGTATGCTTTCACAAGATTGATCTTCTTCTAAATAAGCCTTTATACCTATTCTATGAAACCCACATTTAATGATGTCAGCCTATGAAGACTGAACATTTGTGTGGGTTCATTGTTTCTATTTAAAATAACAAATTTCGAAAAATGAAAAAATTAAAAATCGGCAATCTGAACATCACTGTTCCAATCATACAAGGTGGAATGGGTGTTGGGATTTCTCTTTCCGGTCTAGCTTCAGCCGTTGCCAACGAAGGTGGTGTAGGCGTCATTTCCAGTGCCGGACTGGGTTTGCTATATAAAAAACTTTCACCCGACTACATGAAAGCCAGTATACTTGGTTTGATTGAAGAATTACGACTGGCTCGTGAGAAATCAAAAAAAGGAGTTATTGGCGTAAACGTGATGGTTGCAATGACCAATTATGCAGATATGGTTAAAACAGCCATTAAGGAAAAAGCGGACATTGTCTTTTCAGGAGCAGGTTTACCCTTGGATTTGCCTTCATTTCTTGAAAAAGGCAGCATAACCAAACTGGTTCCCATCGTCTCTTCCAGCCGTGCAGCAAAACTGATCTGCGAAAAATGGAAAAGTACGTACAACTACTTACCGGACGCTATTGTTGTAGAAGGTCCTAAAGCTGGTGGACACCTGGGATTTAAGACTGAACAGATTGAAGATGAAACCTATTCTATTGAAAATCTTATACCACAAGTGGTAGCAACTGTTCATGAAATAGAAGTGCAATACAATCAAAGTATTCCAGTTATTGCAGGAGGTGGTATATACTCTGGTGAAGACATGTACAAAATCATGGAACTAGGTGCTTCAGGAGTACAGATGGGTACCCGTTTTGTGACTACAGAAGAATGTGATGCTTCTTCTGAATTCAAGCAGACGTATATTAGGGCAGAGAAAAAGGACATTGAAATAATCAAGAGTCCGGTTGGAATGCCAGGACGTGCTGTTTTCAACAATTTTCTGCAAAAGGTGAAAGATGGTAAGCAAAAACCTCTTCGTTGCCCGGTTAATTGCATTAAAACCTGTGATATTTCAAAAAGTCCTTATTGCATCATTGCTGCCTTGTATAGTGCATTTAAAGGAAAAATGAACTCCGGTTATGCTTTTTGTGGCAGTAATGCTTTCAGGGCCACAAAGATAGAGAGCGTTAAGGGCATCTTTAAAGAAATGTGTGAAGATTACAAAAAATTAAAAACTAAAAAAACTATCATAAAAAGCTGCAGTCTTTAATTTGAGGATTGGATTTTTTTTGTAATTTTGCGCCAGATATACAACTGTCCTGTTGTGTAATGGTAGCACCGCAGATTCTGGTTCTGTTAGTCTGGGTTCGAATCCTGGCAGGACAACATACAAGCCCGATTATTCTTAAATAATCGGGCTTTTTTTGTTTTCTTTCAGTTTATAGTTTACTTTTGCCAACAAAAAAAAACATGCTCTCATACATTACCTGGACAGTCAGACCCGACATTTTCACCATTGGAAATTTAGAAGTTCGCTGGTATGGCTTTTTATTTGCTCTTGGCTTTTATATAGGTTACCAAATAGGTAGCAGGATGATTCTAAAGGATAAGGGCAAGGAATCGTGGCCGGACATCTTGTTCCTTTATCTGATAGTTGGAACGGTTATCGGGGCTCGTTTGGGCCATTGTCTCTTTTACGAATGGGACTACTTCTCCCATCACTTATTGGAAATTTTTAAAGTTTGGGAAGGAGGCTTGTCTAGTCACGGAGGAACATTGGGATGCATTGTAGGTATTTGGATTTATTCCAGGTATGTAACACATCGCAGTATGTTATGGACTTTTGATTATACAGTGATTCCTACAGGAATGGTTGCAGGTTTTATTCGCATAGGTAATTTAATGAATCACGAGATTTATGGTGAACCCACCTCATTACCATGGGGTTTTCGGTTTATAGAAAATCTTAGGCAATGGCAACACGGAGCAAATCCCATTTACTCAATGCCTTCTCATCCTACTCAAATTTACGAAGCGCTGTGTTATTTCGCCACGTTTATCATATTGTACATATTATACAAGACAAAACCCTTGGTTAAACGCCGTGAAGGTCTGACAATAGGTCTATTCTTCATCGGCATTTTCCTCACGCGTTTTCTGATTGAATTCATTAAACAGGATCAGGAACCATTTGAGGCTACTATGTTTTTAAATATTGGACAATGGCTTAGCATTCCGTTTATTCTTGCCGGTATCATTATGATCATTCGGGCACTCAAGAGACCTCCGGTCTTTTATGAGGGTATGGAAGAGGAAGAAGAAGCCTATAAGAATTCTATAAAATAAGTTGCCCTTTACCTTGACGAATGATCTGAATGGCTTCCTGCGTACAATCCACAATGGTTGACTGAATGATTCCGCCAATACCACCATCGATCACTAAGTCCACTGTACTGCCAAAGCGTTCATCAATCAGCTCAGGATCAGTCGTATATTCAATCTGATCATCTACATCATGCAAAGTCATACTCATCAAGGGATTCCCCAATTCCCGGGTTATGGCCTCCGTAATGGCATTTTCCGGAATACGGATACCAACGGTACTTTTCAGTTTAAAAAGCTTGGGCAACTTGTTGCTCCCGTTCAGGATGAATGTAAAAGGACCGGGAGTATTTCTTTTAAGAAGTTTAAACGTGGGAGTATCTATTTTAGCATATTCACTCACCTGACTTAAATCGGGACAAATGAATGATAAATTGGCTTTTCGAGGATCTTCCTCTTTTAATTTGCATATTTTTTCCACGGCTCTGGTATGAAAAATATCACAGCCGATGGCATAAACAGTATCCGTGGGATAGATAATTAATCCACCCTCTCGCAATGCATTGGCTATTTTTTGAATAACCCTTGTATTGGGATTTTCTTCATATAATTTGATAAGCATTCTGAATCAAAGTCTTTAAATATCAGTGTAAAGGTATGGATAAGTAATGACAAATGAAATATATCTTTCTAAAAATCAAGGGCTACCATATCGTGGCAGCCCTCTTTATAATTTCGTAAATAGTCTCAGAAAATCGATTATCCGTAAATCAGATTTCCATTTTCATCCTTAAACTCATCAAAGCTCTTGTTGTACTGATTCATAGCACGAAGGCTCATGCCCATACTGGAAAAACCACCATCGTGAAACAAGTTTTGCATCGTTACCTTTTTGGTCAGATCAGAGAACATGACCATGCAATAGTCGGCACATTCAGAAGCGGTAGCGTTACCAAGCGGTGACATCTTGTCGGAGAAATCCACCAAACCGTCAAAACCTTTAATACCACTTCCGGCAGTCGTCAAGGTAGGTGATTGTGAAATAGTATTGATACGAACATTCTTCTCACGACCATAGATATATCCAAAACTGCGCGCAATGGATTCAAGGAGGGATTTTGCATCTGCCATATCGTTATAACCGTAGAAGGAACGCTGTGAGGCCACATAGCTCAAAGCAAGAATAGATCCACCTACTGCAATGGCATCCATCTTTTTGGCTACCTGTATCATTTTATGAAATGAAATGGCTGAGATATCAAGTGTTGAGGTCAATAAATTGTAATCAAGATCATCGTATGTACGTTTCTTGCGAACATTGGGCGACATACCGATGGAGTGAAGTACAAAATCAATTTTTCCACCAAGTATTTCCTGAGATTTAGCAAAAACCATTTCCAAATCTTCCACACTTGTTGCATCAGCAGGCAGAACTTCAGCATTCAGCTTTTGTCCCAATTCTGTGACAGTTCCCATGCGGCAAGCCACCGGCGTATTGGTCAGTGTAATGATTGCACCTTCTTCAACGGCACGTTCAGCTACTTTCCATGCAATTGACATATCGTTCAATGCACCGAAAATGATTCCGCGCTTCCCTTTCAATAAGTTATTTGACATATTTTTCTCTTTTTAATTTGACTGCAAAATTACACAAAATGCCGCAAAGTGCGCAATAAATTATGGAATAACGGACATTTTATCCAATTGCAAGCCTCGAATAGGATGAATAGAAACGCGCAAAATCCTGTTATTCTGTATTATCCGACTTTTCAGTGGGACAGCACTTGGTTTGTTAAATATTCCCAAAGCGACAAAAGCCTGATTCAGGAGGTTCTCATTGACATCCCCGAGTGGCTTGATTCCAGGCATACCAATGTCATCCACTCTATAATCGGGCACAAAGCCTGCGGTAAAATCTGATTGACCATCCTTATTGAAATATTTGGCGACAATGGGCTGCAATCCCCATTTATTATTTGTATCATTCTCTACATAAAGGGAAAAGGAAGCTACATTTTTGCCATAAGTGGTATCACCGATCAGAATCACCTGATCCATATAGGGCTTCAAACCATTGATGACCTGTTCGCTGGCAGAAGCTGTGTATGGGCCTGTCAGAATTATGACCCTGTTACCCAGATTATTCCCGATGTTGTTGACAGCCAAACTCTTTATAGTCTCCATAAAATATTTATGCGAATCACTTTCCTTGGATTGACTGTTTAAATAATCATTGTATTCATAATACGTATACAGATTATTTTTACTCAGATTTGGGACTATCAGACTTGCCAAAAGTTCAGCAGAAGTAGAAATACCGCCACTATTATACCTGAGATCAAGCACCAGGTCGGTTATTGCTGCCGTTTTAAATTTCCCAAAGACTTCATTCAGTTTCAGATCATATTCTGAATTGCCACTTCCACCATCTGTTGCAAAAAAGTTGTAAACCAAGTACCCGACTTTTCGGTTCTGGTAGGTATAGACTGAATCCAGATAGACTGGATTTTCCGTATAACTCGCTAACGTATTGAATGTTAATGTTTGTCCAACGCTTAATCCTAAAAAAGTGTTGTTCGAATCGTAATTTTCTTGCAAAAGACCAAGTGACATCTGACTATTGGCTGATGTTATCAAGTTTTGTATGTTCGAATCCGTCATCGATGTTCCATTAATACGATCAAAATACATTCCACGCTTGACTCCTGCCTTTTCTGCCGGTGTTCCTTTTTTTACATAAGTGATCTGACCATAAATATCAGGACTACCATTAGCTTTGTAAAAAAGGACGCAATCAAATCCAATCTCATTGGCAGTCACACCATCCAGAGAGGCTAACAATTCCGTATAATTGTCCTGAATCCATGAAAAACGATCACCATCCGGTGCCGAAATTTTATTATAGGTATATATAAGAGAGGCAAAATACTTATCCGGCGATAAGGTTTTATCAGTCGTTGTCGGTAACTTTTTTTCCCAGTAATAATACGTCTGCATTGTTTCAGAAATCCAGGAATTCACATACTCGTTGGAATCAACACCTTTTAAAAGAGAAACTTCTTCTTTTTCACAGGAAAAAAAGATAAAGGGCAAAACAATGCCCGTCAGAATAATCAAAATTCGCTTCATCGATCAGATTTTGGTTTTAGTTTACTCTTGAAAATAAATACGTTTAACACGATTGGATACCGATGTCAGGATCTCATAAGGGATGGTTCCAAGTTTACCGGCAACTTCCGAAAGTGGAAGCCCCTCTCCGAAAAGCAAGACCTCATCACCTTCTTCAGCCTGAATATCCGTTACATCGACCATACAGGCATCCATGCAAATATTTCCGATAAAACGGGCACGACGCCCTTTGATAAGCACTTCACCGCTCCCATTTCCCAGGTGACGGTCAAGACCATCTGCATAACCTATGGGCAATGTGGCAATGCGGGAATTTCGGGTGAGCATGCCTTTTCTGCTATAGCCCACACTTTCACCGGCTTTAATTTCCCGAATCTGCAAAATAGTGGTTTTAAGGGTGCTTACATTGCGTAATCTCGATTCATCCACTGCTGAAATGCCGTACATTCCGATTCCAAGTCTGACCATATCGTATTGATATTCAGGAAATCGATCAATTCCGGCAGAATTGAGAATGTGTTTTAATATCCGATGTGGAAAAGAAGCTTGAATAGCATTTGACAACCGTTCGAAAAGCACAAGCTGTTGGTGGGTAAAGTCATCAAATTGAGCCTCATCGCTGCCTACCAAATGTGAGAATACGGACTTGACACGCAAGGATTCCTGACCTTTTAACTGGTTGATAAGCTCAGGAACATCCTTTTCTTCGAAACCCAGACGGTGCATACCGGTATCCAACTTCAAATGAATGGGGTAATTTTTAACTCCCTCCTTTTCTGCTTCTTTAATAAAAGCATCCAGTAACTTAAAACTATAAATTTCAGGCTCCAGTTTATGCTCAAAAATGGTGGAGAAACTACCGAATTCCGGGTTCATCACCAATATTGGAATATGAATGCCCCCGTGACGAAGCTCTACACCTTCATCAGCCACAGCCACAGCGACGGCATCACATGCGTGTGCCTGAAGAGTTTTTGCGATCTCAAGGGCACCACTGCCATAGCCGGCTGCCTTAACCATACAGATCATCTGAGTACCTGGATTCAATCTGGATTTAAAATAATTCACATTGTGAACAAGCGCATCCAGATTGACCTCCAGCACCGTTTCATGCACTTTTAGCGAGAGCTTCTCACTAACTTCCTCAAAACCAAAAGAACGTGAACCTTTTATCAGGACAGATTCATTGCGAAGCTGATCTAAAATACCTGACATTAAAAGCTCATCGGTTTGCAAATAAAAATGAGTTTGCATGGGAAATAAGGCTGCATAGGAAGAAAGCTTATAACCTACACCAATAAAGCGGTCAATCTTCTTGCGCTGCACCATTTCGGAAACAGCTTTATAAAGATCATCGGCATTCTGACCGCTTTGTAAAATATCAGAAAGGATCAATGTGCGTTTCATCGTGCCTGAGGAACGTCTTGACTGAAAATCAAGAGCCAGCTCCAGAGCATTCACATCGGCATTGTAACTGTCATTGATAATAACACAACCATTCTTACCCTCTTTAACTTCCAGGCGCATGGCAACGGGTTCAAGCTGCCCCATTCGGATGGCAATGTCATCGGCGGGAACTTCACGAAGCAACAGCACAGCCAGGCAATTCATGGCGTTCTCGATGGAAGGAACGTCGTTGAAAGGCAATGAAAAGGAATTTTCCTGATCCTTCCAGAAATAGGTGATTTTGGCGTATAAACCATGTTCGGGAGATTTCCGAATATAAAGCGGAGCGGTACTATCCTCCAAAGACCAACCCAGCAGGCGGTTTACAGGATAACATGCCTTAAGCACTTTATCCGAAAGCAATTGATCTTTGCAATAGATAATGGTTTCACAGGAAGTAAAAAGTTTTATTTTTTCGTTCGCTTTTTCTTCCATGGAGGTGAAATTTTCCTGATGAGCACCACCCAAATTGGTCAGTATGCCTATTGTCGGAAGAATGATCCCCTGCAATTGATCCATTTCTCCGGGTTGAGAAATCCCCGCTTCAAATATACCCAGTTCGGTTTCTTCATCCATTTGCCAAACGGATAATGGCACCCCTATCTGGGAGTTATAACTTCTGGGTGAACGTGTAATGCGTAAATCTCTGCGCAACAATTGCCAAAGCCATTCCTTGACAATGGTTTTTCCGTTACTGCCGGTGATGGCCATGACAGGACAGTCAAAACTTTTTCGGTGTATGGATGCCAAGGATTGCAACGCTTTCAGGGTATCTGTTACAAACAAGAAGTTTGCATCCGGAAAATTCTGAAGAGGTAGCGACAAATCGGAAATTACAAAATTCCGTAACCCACGTTTATACAGGTCTGTAATATATCGATGACCATCGTTCCTGGAAGTTTTCAACGCAAAAAACAAACTTTCTTCGGGGAAAGACAAGGACCGACTATCCGTCAACAACCAACGGATAGGCACATTTACTAAAATCCGGCTTTTGGCTTTACAGATTTCGGCGATATCGTTCAAGGTATATTTCATAGTTAACAAGCTTATTGCTGATGTACTATTCGTTGAATATCAATCCAGTATTTTTTCAAAGAATGCCCGTTCTTCGCTTAAATTGAGATCAGGAGCATTTACAGATAAGAGTTCAATGGTTGCAATGTATTTTTTGGCAAAACGCCTGTACGCTTCATCATCCGGACGGAAAGGCTTGTGTTCCATTGCTTTGCGAATTTGTTGCACCTGACGGACAATTTCCTTGGTTTGTTTGGAAAAACAGGTATCCGAGAAATGGTCCCAAATGTAGCGTTGGGCTACTGTGGAAGGATGAAGCATATCCTCGGCATAAAAGCGGTAATCACGCAAATCATCCATCATGAACTCATAAGCCGGAAAGTAGTAAACATTTTCAAAGCTTTCTTTCAGACCATCTATGGCCAGATGCAACGTAGATTTACTCAGCGTGTTTTCGTGAGCACCATCTTTCATATGTCTGATTGGGCTGACCGTAAAAATAACCTTCAAATCCGGTTTTGCCTGAAAAAGCATTTCCAGCAACTCGATGAAAAAATATTCAATTTCATTGACTGTCAGTCGGCGACGCAAAAAGTTATCTTCAGGTAATTTGTGGCAATTGGCAACAATCTGGTCTGTAGAAGGCAAGGTATACACCCAGGAAGTGCCAAAAGTGATCATCAGACAGCTAATATTCTGAAGTTCAACGACAGCTTGCTTGAATGACGTATTTATTTTTTCAATGGTACTTTTAGGATCCGTTCCGGAAAAAGAGCCATGATGGCTGAAACTGTGAAATAATCCGTCATGCTCTACCAGCTCTTCTTCCCTGAAAGGTTGATTTTGCCACAACCGATGGAGGGCCATTCCAACCGATGCCGGATTATACAATACGCCAAAAGGGTTCAGTGACACCTGAAAGCCACTCTCTTTTAAGAGGAGTCCAATGTTTTCCGCAAAGCATGAGCCAAGTATCATCACCTTATCCGCATGCGTAAGATGAAAGTCCAATGTTTGTACAGGTAAGGTTGTTCTAAAATCCATAGGGGACAAAAGTACAAAATATTATAATTTATATAAGAAAAAAGGTTATTTTTGCGAGCTTAGAAATTATGGAAAAAAACAAGAAGAATTTATTAGATACTATAGACTTTCCGAGCGATCTACGGAGACTCAAAATAGACGATTTACCTCAGGTATGTTCGGAATTACGGCAATTCATTATTGATGAACTGGCTGTAAATCCCGGACATCTTGGAGCAAATCTTGGGGTTGTAGAACTCACTGTTGCGCTGCATTATGTATTGAATACACCAGAAGATCAGTTAGTCTGGGATGTGGGACATCAGGCATATGGTCACAAAATTCTGACAGGCCGGCGCGAAGCATTTTCCACCAACCGGAAATTCCACGGCATCAGTGGATTTCCCAATCCGGAAGAAAGCCCATACGATTCCTTCATTGCAGGTCATGCTTCCAATTCTATATCGGCAGCTTTGGGACTTTGCATTGCTTCCAAGATAAACGGGAATAATCGCTTGGTTGCTGCTGTCATTGGTGACGGCTCTATGTCCGGTGGGCTTGCTTTTGAGGGCTTGAACAATGCATCTGTCCATCCAAACGACCTTTTGATTATCCTCAACGATAACCACATGTCCATTGACAGGAATGTTGGCGGAATGAGCGAATACCTTGTAAAGATCACAACTTCAAAAAGTTACAACCATCTCCGCTGGAAAACGTATCTATTGTTAAAAAGGATAGGCATTATCAACGACCAGCGAAAGGGTAAGATTTTACGTTTCGGAAACAGCCTGAAGGCCCTGTTAACCAATCAACACAACTTATTTGAAGGTCTGAACATCCGATATTTCGGACCAGTCGATGGTCACGATGTAAAAATGATGGTCAAAGTCTTACAGGACATAAAAGACATGAAAGGTCCTAAAATACTTCATGTCTGTACCATAAAAGGCAAAGGTTTTGAACCGGCAGAAAAAGATGCTACCGTTTGGCATGCCCCCGGAAAATACAATAAAGATACCGGTGTGCGTGCAACCAAGATAAATTCACAAGATTTACCTCTTAAATTTCAGGATATTTTCGGTCATACATTGGTGGAATTGGCAGAGAACAACCCTAAAATTGTAGGTATCACCCCGGCAATGCCAACCGGATGCAGCATGAATCTGATGATGGAGCGTTTCCCGGACAGATCCTTTGACGTTGGCATCGCTGAAGGGCATGCTGTAACGTTCTCCGCAGGACTAGCCAAGGATGGACTCCTGCCATTCTGCAACATATATTCATCCTTCGCCCAAAGAGCTTACGATAATATCATTCACGATGTAGCCCTGCAAAAACTGCCTGTTGTACTTTGTCTGGACAGAGCCGGATTGGTAGGAGAAGATGGCCCAACCCATCATGGAGCCTTTGACCTTGCATACCTGCGTTGCATTCCAAATGTGATTATCAGCTCTCCCATAGATGAGCACGAACTCCGTAACCTGATGTATACAGCTCAGACACTCAAGGAAGGGCCATTTGTGATACGATATCCGCGTGGAGTAGGTTTTAGAAGAGACTGGAAGAACAAAATGGAGCTCCTAACTGTTGGTAAAGGTGATTGTCTGATTAAAGGTGATACTTTAGCGGTGTTGACGATTGGCCCAATTGGTAAAACTGCCAATGATGTCATTAACAAACTAAACGAGGAAGGTTTTTCAGTTGCACTTTATAATATGCGATTTGTGAAACCATTGGATACAGAACTCCTTCAAATGATCGGTGAAAAATTCAACAAAGTTATAACGATCGAAAACGGGACACTGAAAGGTGGTTTTGGTAGTGCGGTACTGGAATATTTTTCCGAACAGAATCTAACCACAGAGGTGCGACGTCTGGGCCTACCTGATCAGTTTGTCGAACACGGATCGCTAAAAGAATTACATCATTTGTGTGGAATAGATAAGGAAAGTATTGAAAGTGCTATTCGTGAATTCCTGAACTGATAATATATTAATAAATAACTGAATGAAAATAATAATAGCCGGAGCCGGAGAAGTAGGAAGACATTTAGCTAAAATGTTATCCAGAGAAAGACACAACATTGTTGTTCTGGATACCAACGATGAAGTGTTGGCCAATCTTGAAGCCAATTATGACTTAACGACATTAGTGGGATCTCCCGTATCTATAGAAAAGCTCAAGGATGCAGGTGCTAAAACAGCTGACCTATTTATAGCCGTAACTCCTGATGAAAGTCGGAATCTGACTGCCTGTATTCTGGCCACCAAACTCGGAACCAAAAAAACGGTAGCACGGATTGACAATCCCGAATATTTGCAGGAAACGCACAAATCTTTTTTCGAGCAACTGGGTATTCATTCGTTGATTTATCCTGAAATGCTGGCTGCAGAAGAAATAGTCAATAGCTTAAAGCGACCCTGGGCCAGACAATGGCACGAATTCTGCGGAGGGAAATTAATCCTGGCAGGTGTAAAAGTCCGTGCAAATGCACCTATAGTGGATCAACCCCTGGTCGATTTTTTTAAGGATGAAAATGAATACCGAATCGCAGCCATCAAACGTCAAAACAGGACATTGATTCCTACCGGTAAAGATGTGGTTTTGCCGGGCGACCTGGTTTATTTTATCAGTACTCCCAATTCCGTTGAAACCATTCGGAAAATTACAGGCAAAGTCAGTGCTGAAGTAAACAATGTCATGATTATGGGCGCAAGCCGAATTGCCGTCAAAGCTGCACATTTATTATCCGAAGATTTTAATGTGAAAATCATAGAAATGAACCGTGAGCGCGCAGAAAAGCTCAAGGAAAGGATAAATCCCGAAATAATGGTTGTCGTTGGAGATGGCAGGGACATGGATGTTCTTGAAAGTGAAGGCATTGAAAAAATTGACGCTTTTGTAGCATTGACGGGCAGCGCTGAAACCAATATTCTTTCTTGCCTGGCAGCAAAAAATTACCACATCCGCCGCACCATTGCCGAAGTGGAAAATATTGATTACATCACCTTGGCAGACGGTTTGGATATCGGAATGATCATCAACAAAAAACTTATTGCCGCAAGTCATATCTACCAAATGATGTTGGAAGCCGACGTTTCAAACGTGAAAAGTCTTGCTTTTGCTGAAGCTGAGGTAGCCGAATTCGTGGTAAATAAAAAAGCAAGAATCACAAAGTCCATCGTAAAAGATCTGGATCTTCCTGAAAACATCAGTTTAGGTGGATTGGTCAGAAAAGGTAAGGGAATGTTGATTTATGGCGACACACTCATACTTGAAGGCGATCATGTCGTTGTATTCTGTCCGAATTCATCGATTCAAAGAATTGAAAAATTCTTCCAATAAGGATGTTTAAAAAATAAATTTTGAATGAAGGGATTGTCTTAAAGGGCAATCTCTTTTTTGTTCCATCTTTATGAAGTCTTTCTATATTTTTTGCAGTACCACCTCATCGTTAAACCGATCGACCATCAATCGGAAAAAATCTTTTATCTTATCATATTTAGTGCTGGGGTATTGTTCTTTTTTTAACTCATAACTGCCCACTATTTTCAGGATTGATTGATCAAGAGTTTCGGTTGACAGTTGAAGTTTGTAATCTTCGTTGTCAATATTGATATTTGCGGGTGAATGCATCAGTTTATAGCCTTCAGGAATGTGAATAACCGTCTGAAACACTTTTTCCTGCTTGTAGATCATATCAATTGGATAGGTACGGGTAGGTTGCCTCAAAGGGTTTACAGACTCCACAAAAGAGCAGAAAGGCATAAAAGTTATCTTGTCATCAAAAACATTCATGTTTGCTTTTGCTGAAAAAATAAAATTTATTGATTTATTACTCTCCAGTGCATTCTTCACTCTAACCGTATCCTGAATGACATAGTTTGAGGCAATCAGTGATTTTTTATACGATTCCGGGTCTGATAAATAGTTGTTTCTGGATTCGTTGGCAAAATACCCATTTGATACAATACGAAAATCACCTTTTATAGATTTTGTTTTTAAGTCAGGCACTAAGTCTATGGAATAATTGATGGTTGACTTATTGGTCAGACTCAGATTTATCCAGTCAAATTTATCTTTATCTTTCTCATTCTTCAGAGCTAAACCTTTATCGTTTATACAACGTTCAGGAAGTACACCAAAAGTGCCTAAAGGTTCCGTAGCGTCAAATAGCATGAAGGTACTATCTACTTTCACAGCAGCAACAACGTAGTTAAAAAAATGCTCAAAAGGATAATCAGCCACAATTTTTCCATGGTCACGCGTACTTAAAATGACAGGGAAAGCATCAAGCCCGGCCGACTTTAGTAAGCCAACAAAATAGAGATTTATTTCGGCGGTATTCCCGGTTTTGGTTTCCTGAAATTTCCGAACGCTTTTATTGGCATAAATGGATCGATATCCATCCCAATTAAAATTGGATTTCATATATTCATCGAGTGTCTGGATTTGTTCCATCGGTTTCTTTAAAGACAAATTCATGGATTCAAGCAATTTTTTTCCATTTGAATTGGCATCTTTCATATATCCACCTATCTCCGACATTTTAAGTAATTCTTTTATAAATTTTGGCCAGGTGTTCATGACTGAAGTTTTCACCCCACTTAAATCTGTTCGTTCGGTCAGTTGAAAATCCTGTTTCATGATATAATCCTCCGGGCAAGTAATAAACGCTTCATCTTTGAATGCCGGAACATCTTTCATGACAAAGGTGTAGTTCATATCACTGAATTCCGTATTGAAAAATTTTCTGGTAGCAATACTTGCTTCTGCATGATACCCATCAAATTTATTTATCCCCTGTGCAATAAAGTGATACGTATAAAATGGGATCATTTGAGTCACATATTCACTATAAATGACAGGTATGGATTTTTGATATTTCCAACCTCGGAAATTGAAGAAATAAGGACTGCTAATGCTATAAAATAGTTCAATAACAGAACCCTCTTTTACATTTGGCATGGAAAATTTCTTAATCTTCCAATGATTGGCCTTATCCTCCACATAAACGGTCTTTAAATCAAGAGGCGTTTTTTCATACTGATTATCACTCTTATTATAGGTAAAACCACTAAGTTCATTTACCTCTTCAAATATATATTCATCAACGTAATAGGGTATCTCAAAGGTTGCCCAGGTAAGTCCTGCTTTTTTCAGAATCTTTATTCTTTGAGTATGAAGAAATACAATATTGAAACCATTTTCAACTCTACGAAAGGCCGTTTTTCCCCTATCATAAAGAACAACAGCTTCTGCGGTGGTATCCTTCTCATATTTTTTCATTTCAAGCTCTTCCACATTGTACTTTCCGAAATCGGGGGCAAAATCCATTAGATCTTGTGCAATACAAGTTGCGCAGGAAAGGATCAATATAGAAATTAAAAGAAATAATTGTTTCATAGTGTTTTTCGTTAGGAGATTAAATAAAAAGCAGAAAAAAAGTTAACCCGTTCATTACTTTATTTTAGTGAGGTTAATAAAGTTTGAATTATCCGATTCTTTGATAGTTTTTAGAAAAGCAAACAAACGTTCATATTCCCTTGCCGAATATTTTCCCGAATTAATTTCCAGCTTCTTGTAAACAAGTATCTTATTATCCAGGATCGAAATTTTAGATACAAAGTCACCAAAATCAAAAGTAAGATGGATCGGATCAGATATAGCTTTAAGTTTGTATCCTGAGGAAATGGTGTAAAAGGACGAGTCTATGTTACAAACCGGCCAGAAAATAGTTACCGGGAAATTGGCCGGAGTAGGAAATTTAAAGCTCTCTGGAATGGAAAAAGTCCTGATATAACAATTATCACCCATTATTCTGGCAAATTTTGGTAAAGTAAGATTCAATTGAAGATCAATTTTGGCACTATCAGGGTTCGTTTCACCGAACTTCCAGCTTTTCAATTCATAGCTTCCAAAAGGAATATAATGATCAATATAATCTCCCATATCCTTCTCTGCACAATAATTTTTAAAGCCATTCATTGATTCATACAAAGTACCCCTATTTGTAAAAACCGCAGAAAAATCCGCATTACCATTTTCATCCAATGTAAAGTTCATTTTACGGGTACATACCACATCTTCTTTTTTAAGGAAAGGCATTGAAATTAAACGACTGTGACCTTCGTCAACAAGAAGTGCTTTTCTGTTCTGAGTATAGGAACCAACATAACCAAAGGGCATCGATTGTGACGTATTTTCCAGCCAGATAGTGTCTTTGCCTACCGGAACAGCCAATATCACGTGATTAAACTGAGAACAGGGCATATCATTCATAAAATCCTGAGGTTGACGCCCGCTGTTTATAAGGACAAAATAGGATTTAATGCCTTTGCATTCGAGCAGAGCTTTCATATAGTTGGTTAAAGCCTTGCAATCTCCGTACTTGTTTTGGGCAACATAGGCAGCCGGAAAAGATTTCCACCCGCCAATGCCTATGCTAACATTCACATATCGGGTATTTTCCTGTAAATAGTTATAAAGTGTCTTTATAATTGTGACGGTATCAGTAATGCCCTGTAGCATTCGATTGACCTTTAACAGGTCTGTTTCAGGCAATTTAGTCAACCCTTTGTTTAGAGTCACAAACCAATCCCCAAAAGTTTTCCAACTTTCTAAACTTCCGGTTACTCCCAATTTGAAATAAAGAGGTGTAATGGCCACACGGGGTCGGTCAAAATCAAACAAATCATCTTCTGAAATTATTGATACAGCAGGGTTTCCTTTCACCAGGTATTCAGTCACAACAACATCAACCAAAGTATCAGAACGAAGCGACGGCACGTTTTCTACAAAAGCCCTTACCCCATAGTTCTTGGGTAAAGTCACATACAGTCTGGCTTCTCTGGTTGGATATTCATCTGTATCAAATGGTTTCCAATCTGTTATCCAACCATATTGAGCTTCAGTATACGTAAAAGTATAGCAAACTCTGTACGGGTATTTGTTGTGCTTTATTTGAAAGGTTTTGATCCGATCATCCTGATACAAGGATGCATAGGAAAAAGAACTCCTGTCCTGGTATTCCGCTTTTTTCAAATCACGTAATTTGTTTCCATTTGAGTCTTCCAACCAGGCGTTTATTCGGGAAACTTTCACAATTTTAGAATAAGGGATGTAAAAGTCTGAGAATCGTTCACCATTGCGGTTATTTACCTGATAGACAAGAGAGTCTGTGGTAAATAAATTGTTTTTTACAACCTCCACGTGACGAACAGAACGGATACATTCAAAATCAGTTGCCATCAAAAAACCGGAAAAACCGCTGGTGACGGTTAACATCAGTGCTAAGAAAATCTTTTTGAGAATCACGTTCGTGTTTTTATATTGACAAATATATAAAAAACAGTTAACGAAGCAAAAATAAATGGTAAGATTGTATCCAATAAAAAAAGAGGAAACCTTACTTAGGAATCCTCTTTTCAATTATACTAAAAGTAACTATGCCATGTGGCAAACCGGCTGCAGCTGCTTGAAGAAATCATTTCCCTTGTCGTCCACCAAAATGAATGCCGGGAAATTTACCACCTCGATTTTCCAGATGGCCTCCATACCCATTTCGGGATATTCCACACATTCGATGCTCTTGATGTTATCCTGAGCCAGAATGGCAGCAGGGCCGCCAATAGATCCCAGATAGAAACCTCCATATTTCTGGCAGGCATCCGTAACTTGTTGCGAACGGTTACCCTTGGCCAACATGATCATACTGCCACCTTTGCTTTGGAACAGTTCCACATACGAGTCCATACGACCTGCAGTCGTCGGGCCCATGGAACCACAAGCAAAACCTTCGGGAGTTTTGGCAGGACCGGCATAATAAATAGGGTGATCCTTGATGTACTGGGGTAAATCTTCACCGGCATCCAGACGTTCCTTCAGCTTGGCATGAGCGATGTCACGGCCAACGATGATGGTACCGTTCAAAGAAAGACGGGTAGCAACGGGATATTTGGTCAGTTCTTTCAGAATCTCAGACATAGGCTGATTCAGATTGATGCTGACAACATTGCCTTCGTTTTCCTTACGTAATTCTTCGGGTATATACTGGCCTGGATTGCTTTCCATCTTTTCTACCCAAATACCTTCTTTGTTGATTTTTGCCTTGATGTTGCGGTCTGCAGAGCAGGAAACAGCCATTGCCACCGGGCAGGAAGCACCGTGACGCGGCAAACGGATGATGCGTACATCGTGCGCAAAATATTTTCCGCCAAACTGAGCGCCCAAACCAATACCTTGTGCCGCTTTCAGCATTTTTTCTTCCAGTTCGATGTCGCGGAAAGCCTGGCCCCATTCGTTGCCTTCGGTAGGCAGTTCATCGTAGTATTTGGTAGAAGCAAGCTTCACGGTCTTTACCGTTTGGTCAGCAGATGTTCCGCCTATAACAAATGCGATGTGGTATGGAGGACAAGCAGCTGTTCCCAGGGACTTCATCTTTTCAGTCAGGAAGCTTTCCAAAGAAATCGGATTGAGTAAGGCTTTGGTTTCCTGAAATAAGTAGGTCTTGTTTTGGGAGCCACCGCCTTTGGCGATAAATAGAAAATTGTATTCAGCTCCGTGACCCACCATCAAGTCAATTTGTGCAGGCAGATTGCAACCGGTATTTTTTTCCCGGTACATATCCAGGGGTACATTTTGAGAATAGCGCAGATTGTCTTCGGTGTAAGTTTGATAAATACCAAGCGACAAAGCTTCTTCGTCTTCACCCTCTGTCCAGACTTGCTGACCTTTTTTGGCAAAAACAGTAGCAGTACCTGTATCCTGGCAGAAAGGAAGAACACCTTTTGCAGAAACCTCTGCATTGCGGAGCATGGTCAAGGCGACAAATTTATCGTTTTCAGTAGCTTCCGGATCGTGAAGAATGGCAGCTACTTGTTTCTGATGAGCAGGACGCAACATAAAGGAAACATCGTGCATGGCAGTCTTAGCCAACAAAGTCAAACCCTCTGAGCTGACTTTCAGCATTTCCTTACCTTCAAATTCAGCTACAGAAACATATTCATTGGTAAGCAAATAGTACTCGGTCTGATCTTTTCCAACCGGAAACGGATCTTGATAATGAAATGGAGGAACTGGCATATCAGTCTATTTTAGTATATAATCAACCTATTAATAATGATCGCAAAGATACGAATTTAGGTAGACAGGTCATATTAGCTAAAGATAAAAATAGTTATCTTCACCAAACAAAAAGGATATAGTTTTGTTGTTTTACAAATTAGAGACATCAATTATGATTAAAAATTTCCTGTTTATTCTTTTTCTGTTTGTTATAAACACGCAAGTATTCGCTCAAACCGAAGATACGCTGCAAACAGTAATGGCTACTGACACTATATTCAGCGAAAATGATGCAACAAACGATTCCATTAAACTACTGCCATCCAACTATCTGATCACTCAACGATTGCTGTGGAGTGAAAAAGGATTGATGCGAAATTTCGATTATTTTAAATTGAGTGAAGCTTCCAGAGATCGCGAATTGGAAATCCGCAACACGATGTTTACCGCTCACCAATATGTTGGTTATGCCACTCTTGCCGGTATGATCGCTCAGGGCTTTGTCGGGCAAAAACTAGCTAACGGTGATAAAAGCATGAGAGGTTTGCATGAAGGATTGGCCGGAGCAGTCAATTTTGGCTATTTTACAACAGCTGGTCTGGCTTTGTTCGCTCCTCCCCGCATGTATAACAGCCCCAAAGGTTTCAACACTTTAAACGTACACAAATGTTTAGCGATCATACACTTATCAAGTATGATAGCAACCAATATCTTAAGCGGTATGACTGAAAACAATAAATCCCTGGTTCCCTATCATAAGGCAGCCGCCTTTACCGCTTTTGGCTCCTTTTTTGCTTCGATGATTGTCATTAAATTTTAAACTAGCGTATTATGGAAGAAATCATTTTCACTGTCGCCCTGTATATGGGCATAGCCGGTTTCCTGATGTTTGTCTTTTCCTTTTTATCGGGACTTCGCTACATCAAGGTAAAGGCTAAATACCGTCTTCACAAACGCATTGGCATTTTAGGCTTCTGCCTGGTCAGCATTCATGCCATTGTTATGTCTTATTCGTATTTTCTGAGTTGAATATTTAAACAAATAAATTATGAAAAAGCTATTTTTTGCATTAATGATGTTAGTATCTGTACCCCTTCTTGTGAGAGCAGATCCTCCTAGAAAAATTACAGTCACCTATAATAACGAAACGAAAAAGTTAAACATCGAAATTGTTCACCCCGTTAAAGACGTGGCAGATCATTACATCGATATGATTTCCATTAAAGTCAATGACAAGGAAGTACAAGTCATCAAGCCTAAAAAACAATCGGATGCCAAAAACGAAATTTTGAATGTATCTGTTCCTGAGATTGCAAAAGGGAGTAAAGTAACGGTAAAAGTCAGATGCAATAAATTTGGTTCAAAATCAAAGACGATCACCATCGAATAAAGACTCTGCCAGAGATGCTGATCATTCCTCTGTTATATCATTGATAAATAAATAATCCTATGCTCATCCTTTTTCATATAAACTACACGACACGTTTCGGACAAGTGCTTATGTTGTGTGGATCGGCACCTGAGACTGGGAGTTTTCAAGTAGATCAGGCCCTTGAAATGATTTATTCAGGTGACGGAAACTGGTATTTATCCGTGGAAGTAAACGAGCCGGGAATCTTAGAATACAGCTATTTTGTCCGGGAAAATGGAAAAATGGATATCAAGGAATGGGGAAATAACCATACTGTTTTTCTGCGAAATAGCACTTTGACCTACACCTTGTTTGATTCCTGGCAAGAAGAATCCAGGATGCCTTTCCTGTACACTTCTGCTTTTACAGATAGTTTTCTGGCAAATAATGAACAGGACACTTCGAAAATCTACAAACCCGGGCATATCGTGCTAAAAGTTTTCGCTCCCTATGTGCGGAAAGGCCAAACACTCAGCCTATCAGGAAATTTACCAGAACTGGGAAACTGGGATGCAAAAAAAGCATTACCAATGTTACCCGGAAAATTTCCGGAATGGAGTATCAGTTTTAAATCTTCAGAATTACCTGATTTCTGCAACTATAAATTTGTCATCAAAGACCTGCATTCTGAAGATTTCGCATCCTGGGAATATGGTGAACCCCGATACCTGAATGTCCCAAAAAAGATAGGCAAAGACTTGGTGATGTATTCAGGTACTCTATTCAGGTATCAGGGACAACCCTGGAAAGGTGCAGGCGTTGCCATTCCGGTTTTTTCCCTGCGTTCAGAAACGTCCTGGGGTTGTGGTGACTTTCAGGATCTGAAAAAGATGGTCGAATGGGCCGAAAGGACGGGGCAGCAATTGATTCAGTTATTACCCATCAACGACACTTCCCTTTCGGGTACCTGGATGGATTCATATCCATACAACGCCGTTTCCATTTTTGCCTTGCACCCGTGTTATCTTTCAACCAACCACGTTCTTAAGGATACAAAGGTCCTGGAAAATTTCCAGCAAAAGGGAAAAAAATTGAACGATCTGCCGGAAATCGATTACGAACAAGTGATGCTCCTAAAAACGGCTTACCTTCAAAAACTGTATAAACAAGAAGGAAAAAAAACCTTGCAGACCAAAGCATTCAAAGCCTTTTTTGAAAAAAACGAAGATTGGCTGGTACCATACGCCGCTTTTTCCTATTTACGGATAAGCCGGAAAGATTCCAACTTCAGGAACTGGGGCAAATATGCGGTGTATGATGAAAAAAAAATCATCGGACTTTGCAAACCGGAACAAAAATGGTACGATGAAATTGCCATCCATTACTTCACCCAATATTTGCTGCATGTTCAACTGACTGAAACCAGGGATTATGCCCATCTGCATTCCATCGTTCTCAAAGGTGACATACCCATTGGTATCAGCCGTTTTGGCGTGGAAGCCTGGACGGAGCCTCATCTGTTCAATATGGATTCTCAAATTGGTGCACCACCCGATGATTTCTCAGAAAAAGGGCAAAACTGGGGTTTTCCAACTTATAATTGGGAGCAGATGGCTGCCGAAGATTACCATTGGTGGAAACGCCGGTTCCTAAAAATGGCAGACTACTTTGATGCGTACCGCATTGATCATATACTCGGATTTTTCCGCATCTGGGAGATACCGACCAGTTCTGTCGAAGGTTTACTCGGACATTTCCAGCCTGCCCTGCCCTACCATCTTCAGGAAATTCAGGATATGGGCTTTCATTTTGAAAAATCCATGACAGAGCCGTTTATCACGGATCATGTTTTAGGCGCTGTTTTTAATGAAAAAGCCGGTGAAATCAGGGATAATTATCTGGAAAAAGCTAAAAACGGATGCTATAAGCTCAAAGAAGCATTCAACACCCAACTGAAAATCCAGCATCAATTCGGAGAAACAACGACTGAAGCGGAAAAAGCCATCCAGGACGGATTGTTCCAATTGTGCAACGATGTCTTATTTATCAAGGATTCGCTGCAACCGAAACTGTTGCATCCCCGTATTTCAGGATATAAGACTTTTAGTTTCCAAGCCTTGGACGACAATCAGAAATCCAGTTTTTACCACCTGCATAACCGATTCTTTTTCAAACGAAATGTGGAATTCTGGAAACAGCAGGCGCTTGAAAAACTGCCACACATTCTGAATGCCACCCGGATGCTGGTTTGCGGGGAAGATTTGGGTATGATTCCATCCTGTGTTCCGGATGTGATGCATCAGCTGAATATTCTGAGCCTCGAAATACAACGTATGCCAAAAGACACCGGTGTCCATTTTGGAGATCTGAACTATGTTCCCTACCTGTCCGTCTGCACCACTTCCACCCACGATATGAATCCCATACGGGCATGGTGGCTTGAAAACCGTAAAAATACGCAGCAATATTATCAGGAAATTCTTTGGAAACAAGGTACGGCACCTATCGACTGTACACCCGAAATCTCAACCCTAATCGTTCAAAACCATCTGAATTCGCAGGCTATGTGGGTTATTCTGCCCTGGCAGGACTGGATGGCTATTGATGGAACATGGAGGAGGGAAAATCCGGAAGAAGAGCGCATAAATATCCCTTCTAATCCAAGACATTACTGGAGATATCGTATGCACATGACACTGGAACAGCTTCTGGAAGCTAAAGACCTTAATGAACGGATTCTAACTTTAAATAGAAACTCCGGACGTTCATAAAAATCGTCAGGCTAAAAGATATTTTTTAAAGTGTGTCGCCTTAAACGGCAACTCCTCCAATGAAAGTTTCAAGGCATCCATAAAGGAATGAGAAAAAGGTTTTTCTCTCAGCGAGAACCGTTGCATCATGGTCATTTCCAAAGCTCCATCAGCCATCATTTGTTTGTAAAAAATATCCATAGCGTCTTTCCAAGCATCCAGAAGTATCATGAAATCAGACAAATCCAATTCGTTCACAGATTTCATGTTCTGTTTGGCCAGCAATTGCAAAACACTCTGCCAGCTCCATTGATCATACCTATTAAAAAGTTTGTTCCATTCAACTTCTAAAGACATCACCGACTCCACTTTACCTTTTTCTATAGCTGCCAGAAAAACAGTCAACTCCGAATCAGGTACCAATAAACCGGATAAATCCGTCCAGGATTCCGATACAGGATGAACGGATGAATTCAACAAAGCACTTAAAATATCTTCCGATGCGATTTCTTCAGATTCCAGATGTTCCAACTTTTTAATCAAAGCACTACCCATATAGACCTGCAAAGCATTCTGGTATAATTTACGGCCCTTAATAGCCGAAGACTTTCTTATAAAAGCACCGTTAACGGGGTATTCAGAGGCACTATTATCTGTAATAAATTCATCAAGCGCTTCCAACCCCAAACGAATAGTATCTGCTGTCTGAGGATTCAGCATTTCAAAACAAATCTTATCCAAGGGCAGCAGTGATGTTCTTTTATCCCGCTGCGGCCATTTTAATTCGTCGCGCAGTGTCCCAATACTTCGTAAGGAAGCTCCCGGTGAAAGCCAGGATTTGCCTCCATCCTCCAACAAATAGGAAAAAGGAAAATTTCGCGAATCCACATTGTTCGTATGACGCCCCTTAATAAAGGTAAACGCACCAATTCTTCCAGGCCAAAGGATGTATGCATCACTGCCTGTTTTGCAACCCCGTTCACAAACACCACTGTGCATGGGACCCAGTTTATAGAAATGATTGCTTTGATTGCTTCCGGAACCAAAATTGCAGAAAGAGAACATGCCACCTACCAACAGTGTTGACTTATGCATAGAAACCGTATAGGGCCCGGCAAACGAAGCACAAGCCTCACCGTTTTCCATTTGACAATTGGCAAAAAAGAGCGAATCATGCGCTGAAAAACCATGAGACAATTCAGCAGCCTCCCCAATAAAACAACGTTCAATTTGTGCACCATCCTTAATCACTGCACCCGGAGCCAAAATAAAATGGCGGGCGATGACATTGGCTCCCACAGAAGCAAAAGCCAACAACGATTCGGCCTTTTCATCCGAAAAAGCAGAAGCACCTGAACAAAGGCTACCATCATCCAGCACAGAAGCACCATCTATTTCACATCCATCACCGACATTGACATTTCGAATGGTCCCGGTATTTCGGATGCCACAAGCTTTACCGATATGCCCCAAAGTCGATTGGACCGACTTTGCATAGTGGTGTATCATCCTGTTTAAAGTCTCAGACAATTCAGGGCGATGAGTATACATTGCCATGAGGTAAGCAGTATGCGCAGAAAGACCATTATACATAGTGACAGGCGTACCTCCTGTTTCATCCAGTACAGACACGACCGTACCGTTTCCAAAACGGCTCTCACCCTCTGTATAAATGCAGTCTACATTTTCAATGATACTGCCTTCACCGATAGAATAATTAGCAATATAGCGATTTACCCGACTGATGTACACATCGTCTGAAATGCGACAATTATGAATTCGGGCACGATAAATGCCACTTTCAACCGGAACTCCTCCGGATAAATAAAGCCTTTTCCCGAAACGTCCTAAATAAACGTCTCCGGAAAAACTTGTTTCAAATATAGTACTTGTTGAAAAATCCAAGCTTACTTTCAACTGATTCCATTGATCAGCTGTACAATTTTGAGCTTGTAACTGAAGGATTTCCTCCGATGTCAGATTTCTCCAATTTTCCATAATAACCTGCATTAAATTGTTCACGTAAGAATATATATCCTACGTGTTTAGAGTTCCTCGGATTCGTCGTATTTCTGAAATAAAAAATCATTGTAGGGGAAACGGGCGATGTGTATAGCTTTAACCCGTTCATAAACCAATTCTTTTAAAGCCTCCATGTTCGAAAGATTTTTGGCAGAAATAAAAATACAATCCTTGCTCATTTTGGACATCCAGCTCTGTTGCAATTCCTCCAACGTCGTATTTTCCATGGTTTTGGGCGTCAGGTCATCTTCGTCCTTAACGACACAATGGAAAGCGTCAATCTTATTAAATACAAGAATCATTGGCTTATCCTGAGCCTCAAGATCTGCCAGAGTTCTATTAACTACCTCAATTTGTTCTTCAAATCCACTGTGTGAAATATCAACGATATGCAGCAATAAATCAGCTTCACGCACTTCATCCAACGTCGATTTGAACGATTGAACCAAATCCGTAGGTAATTTCCGTATAAAGCCGACAGTATCGGTCAGCAAAAATGGCAGGTTGTCAATAATAACCTTGCGGACAGTGGTATCAAGCGTTGCAAACAATTTATTCTCGGCAAAAACCTCAGACTTGCTCAACACGTTCATCAGTGTTGACTTTCCAACGTTTGTATAGCCTACCAAAGCGACACGCACCATTTTCCCTCGATTTTTGCGCTGTGTTGCCTTTTGCTTGTCAATATGTATCAATTCCTCCTTAAGCCTGGAAATCCGGTCCAGAATGATTCGGCGGTCTGTTTCAATCTGAGATTCACCGGGTCCACGCATACCGATACCACCACGCTGGCGTTCCAGGTGTGTCCACAAACCGGTCAGTCGCGGCAACATATATTTGTATTGAGCCAGCTCTACCTGAGTCTTGGCATGAGCGGTCTGTGCACGTTTTGCAAAAATATCGAGAATCAGGTTGGTACGGTCCAGAATCTTCACTTGGAGTTCAGCTTCAATGTTGCGAACTTGTTTTGGGGACAGTTCATCGTCAAAAATAGCCATACCAATTTCATTCTCTTCTATGTAGGTTTTAATCTCTGCCAACTTACCAGTACCCACAAAAGTTTTTGGATTTGGAAAATCCAAACGCTGAACAAATGATTTAACCGGTTCAGCACCTGCCGTTTCAGCAAGAAACGACAACTCTTCCAGGTATTCATTTACTTTATTTTCAGGTTGAGAAGGAGTAATTAGCCCGATCAGAACGGTTTTTTCAGTTTCCGCTTCTTGTTTTAATTGTTCAAACATGTATAGTTGGTTTGGTTGCAAATATAAGCTAAAGAAATCAGATAACTTATAGACTATCACGATAAAAATAGGAATTGACGCAAGGCAGGAAAGGAATTCTGTGAAAAAAAAGGTGTTGCAAACCTCTTAATTTTTATCTTACTTTGTATTAATTACGCGGAGGGCTATTTTTCAATATTTCTCTCTTGCAACTACTTAATAGGTAAAAGTATGGAAGGTCCGTTATTTTGGATAGGTTTCTTTGTTTTTGTGCTCATCATGTTGGCACTCGATCTTTTTGTTTTTCACAAAAAAAATGAGATTGTTAAAATAAAAAATGCCCTTTGGTGGAGTTTGTTCTGGATTTTACTCGCAGTCGCTTTTAATATCGTCGTATTTTTTACACTTGGACAGCAAAAGGCTGTTGAATTTTTTACCGGTTATCTCATTGAAGAGTCTTTAAGCATCGACAACCTGTTTGTTTTCATCATGATTTTCGGATTCTTCAAGATTGACCCGAAATATCAGCACAGTGTTCTGTTCTGGGGTATTATCGGAGCCATCGTTTTTAGGGCAATATTCATTTTTGCCGGTGTAGCCTTAATTGCAAAGTTTGCCTGGATTATGTATGTCTTCGGTGCATTCCTTCTTTTTACGGGTCTTAAAATGCTTCTTGACAGCAAAGAATCCTCCGAGTTTAATCCCAACGAAAATATTGTCATCAAACTCTTTAGAAAATTCTTTCCGGTCACCGATGACATGTCTGTGCCTCAGTTCTTTGTAAAAAAGGATGGCAAAGTGTATGCGACCACTTTTTTTGTAGCCTTGCTTTTCATTGAGGCCTCAGACCTAATATTTGCGGTTGATTCCATCCCGGCAGTGTTGTCCGTTTCTAAGGATGTCTTTATTGTCTACACATCCAACATCTTCGCTATTCTTGGCCTTCGCTCCCTCTATTTTGCCTTGAGTGGCATCATGCCTTTCTTCCATTATCTGAAGTATGCACTTGCAGGGATTTTAACCTTTATCGGTGCCAAAATGTGTATCAATGAATTCTCAAACAATTCAGGCAATGATTTTTACATCTCCAATATGGCATCTTTGAGCGTAATAGTTATATTCCTGGCTGTTTCCATTGTGGCTTCGTTGATACTGAAGAAGGAGAAGGAAGAGGTGAAACAGGAAGAAGAGCTGAAAGAAGACGACTAACTAAATCAGTCATTTGAACTGACTAGTCCTAAAAAACCGTTACAGATTTTTGACTTATAACTAAACAGTATTAGATGGCTCCAAGTTCAATCTTGGGGCCATCTTCTTTTTTGTAGGTCCTGATTCTGACAGCTCTTTGTTGGTGCATCCGATTCGGTGTCAACATCCTGCATGAGTAATGCGGGCGTTTTGTATTGTAAGTTTCAATATTTTCCCTTACAACGTTTTTCATATCCTTTGTTCCGAGATGGTAGTCTTCGAGCAAGAATTCCTGCTTGAGTATACCATTTACCCTTTCGGCCACTGCATTTGCATATGGATCATAGGATTCCGTCATGCTACATCTTATTTTGTGTCTAATAAGCACCCTCTGGTATTCGTCGCAGCAATATTGGAACCCTCTGTCGGAATGATGTATTAACGGTTCATTTTGTATTGCCTCTCTTTGATGGCCATATTTAAAGCTCTGAGCGACCCTTCGGCAGAAAGTGAGCTGGACAGGTCAAAACCCATCACTTTCTTGGAATATGCATCAGTTACCAATGCTAGATAAGTGTGCTGGGATAGACCTCCCACATAGGTGATATCGGAGACCCAGACCTGTTCGGGTCTGTGAGGGGTTAAGTCGGTTATCAGGTTTTTGTGCTTATGAAACCTATGATGTGAGTTCGTGGTAATATGGTAGTTCCTTGTCGGCTTTATGCTCAGATGGTTGGCGTTTATGATTGCAAACAGCTTATCGCGCCCGACGCCCAAATCACTAAGCTGGTCTCCAAGCATATAATACAGTTTGCGTGTGCCTATTCGCGGCATTTGCTGACGTACACCCAACACCAGACCGACAACCTGGCCGGCTTTCTGCAGTTTTTTAGCGGTACTTCTCAGGCTTCGGTAATAAACCTGTCTGCTTACCCCGAGTAATCTGCAGGTGGAAACTATCGTTTCGTCTTTTTCAGATTTGAGTTTGTTGATTGCTCGGGTATACATTTTTTTCGGATTGGGATCCGGTACTCTTTCTCCGCCATTTCGATGATCATGTCGAAGATCAGGGCTTTCTTGTCGGCATTTTTTACCTGTTGCTCAAGAAAGGACTTCTGCTTTTCCAGAAGTTTGACCTTCTGTTCAAGCTCCATAATCTTTTGTTCAGGTATTTTTGGTATATTTGATGGTGTTTGATTTTCCCAGTCAAATGTACCATATTTTCGCAGCCAATGTATCACCGTACCATTTCCTTGGATTCCACACTTACGGGTGGCTCCTGTAACACTGATTTCACCACGTTCAACTTCTTGCACCACACTCAACTTAAAGGACATTATATAAGCCTTCTGAGTATGTTTGACATAATTAATTTCTGATTCTTCCATAGCTTTACTTTTTTTTGTAACGCTATTTTAGGACGAGACCTTGTACAAAAAAAATAGAGGGTATCACAAAATGATCTGACCCCCAAAAGTTGGACGGATTATTACTAAGTTAATTGAACGGATTGGGTCCTAAATCTCACAGGACTCATTCCGTTTAATTTTGTTTTTATTCGCACATTGTTATAATAGTCGATGTATTTTTTAAGCTCAACAACAAACCCATCCATGGAATGGAATTTTTGTAAATATAGCAGTTCCGACTTCAATAGTCCAAAGAAATTTTCCATAACTGCATTATCCAGGCAATTTCCTTTCCTTGACATGCTTTGGATAATCCCCTTTTTCTTGAGCATATCCTGATATAATTGATTCTGATAATGCCATCCTTGGTCTGAGTGCAGTATGGTATTAGGCTTCTCTGGAAGCTTATCAAAAACCTTCTTCAGCATTTCAGTTACCATCCTTAGATTTGGACGTTCGTATATCGTATAGCTCAGTATTTCACCATTAAAAAGATCCATTATTGGAGACAGATAAAGTTTTTGGCCGAAAAGCGAGAACTGAGTCACATCGGTGACCAACTTCAGACTTGGAGCCTCAGACTTAAAGTCTCTTTGAAGTAGATTGGGCGCGATCTTACCCACTTGCCCTTTGTATGAACGATATTTCTTGAGCCTAACCAGACATTTTATATCACATTCCTTCATAATGGTCTGCACCGTCTTATGGTTAATAATATAACCCTCATTTCGTAACTCAATCGTTATCCGCCTATATCCGTAGCGTCCTTTATTTGCATGAAAAATCCTTGATATAGTGCTTTTCAGGCCTAAATACTTATCGGGAAGCCTTGCCTGTTTTAGCGTGTAATAGAAAGTGCTCCGTGCCATCCCTGAAGCTCGTAACAAATATTCGAGCTCATGTTTCGGCCTTAGTGCTTCGATGGCTTTTGCCCGATCTTTAGATCTCTGGCTTTTCTTTCCTCGCCTAAGGCCCTCAATTTTTTTAAGTATGCGTTTTCGGCACGGAGGTATTCCAACTCCTTAAGCAAGTCCTTATTAGGATCGGTCGCTTTCTTCTTCGGTGTACGAGGGCTCATATGGTCTATTTTAGGACGACCTCGAGAATTATAGATAAACCTTCCATATTCTTTAAACTGGTTTAGCCATTTTGATACGGTCGCATCGCTTATTCCATATTTGAAACAAACGGATTCCAAAGATAAATGATTTTCATTAACATCCTGGACTACTGATAATTTAAAATCATCACCGTAAGTGGACTTGACACGCACATCCTTTACTTTATAAACTCCTTTTGATTTATAAAGGTGGACCCAACTACGAATTACACTATGATCCACATCATACACATCTGCTACATGGCGATACGTTCTGTTTTGTTCTAACACTAATCGAACGGCTTCCTGACAAATCTCATCTGAAAAGAATCTTCTCGGTTTCCTTTTTTCTCCTAACATAAAGCACCCCAAAAATTATTGTCTAACTTTTGGGGTGCAGTTCAGTCTAACTTTTGGGGTTCAGTTCATTGAGTGATCCCCTTTTTTGTTCAGTGTAAAACAACATACTACTGTTGCATATACTCTTCATAGGAAACTTCCCGATGACCTTTTATCTGATAGGTCGTTTCAAAAGGTGTTGTATCATCTTCAAATTGTACTTCCATGTAAATGCTATCCTTGCCAATAATCTTGCCATTCAAAATCTTGACAACAATAGGATATCCGTCAATACCATTTATAGAACCTGTCGTTTGGAATGTTTTTGACTTCATATCGACAGCACACTTGGTTTGAAATTGCCAGAAATTTCCATCATAGTCATCGATCCAAATTGAATCTTTCCCATAGGCAGAATTATAAGATTTCATCTCCCAAGGACCTGTAATGGCCTCTCCATCGATATAGGCAGTTACCATCCAATCACCGGCTACAGGATATGCCCAGCTGTATTGTTTCTCATAAGTGGGTTCGCATGAAAATAATGCCACTCCTGCTAAAGCAAATATTAATAATTTTAGTTTACGCATAGTTGTAATCTCTTTAGTTTTTTGTCAAAGTAACAGTAAATTTCATATCCGGAGCATCTTCCATATTCGTGTTCAACACCAATGTTTTAGCTATTGGATCATACGTAGAAGTGGTACCACTGGTAAATTCACAAGGATAACCCCAAGCCATAGCATCCGCAGAAACTACAGAAAGCGTATTATCAACATTCAATTTAATAACAGCTGATCCTGCATACGTTGGACCATAACCGGATCCTAAGTCATACCATCCACCGATTAAATCAGTAATAGCATAATTTCCATCTGCAACACCATAAATAAACACTTTAAAAGGACCACGTTTGGTCACAGTACCAGCATTATCTCTTACAATGTTGGAGGTATAAACACCATTCATTACCGCTGCCGTTTCACAAACATACACATTACGGGAAATGCCTGCTGTAAAGCCATCACTGTTCTTCGCACTATAAGCAATCGAATATTTTCCATATTCAGTTGCATTTACATCTGATGTCACAACAACTTTATCAGCCAGATCTATAGTTCCCTCAAATGCTGTACACCCAGGATCCACAAACGGCGTATTCATTTGCCAAAATAGGTCTTTAGTATCGTTAAGGTTCATAGTAGCGTAAGTTGTTACGTATGAAACGTCCTTTGAGGTTTCGTCGTCGCAAGCACTTAAAGATAAGGCGGCTACAATAGCTATCAAAAATATTTTTTTCATTTTGTCTTATTTTTAAATTATTTGCCCCACCAAACCTTTACATTCAAAGCAACCTTGGTTGGAGTATTGGCATTTGTTTTACGTTCACTTGTAGGGAAAAAGAAACGCTTTGGTCTATCATTTCCATTCAATACAGAAATGGCAGATTTGGTAAAGAAGTCAGGATAACCGGTACGGTTATAATCTAAGAAAGCTTCAATGGCTCTCTTGTTGGTAGATGCAATCCATTTCTGCTCCATAATAGATTTTATTCCATCGTAAGGATACAAGGTAGCAGCAACCGTAGGCAAGCCTAAACTTTCAAAGGAGGCATCAATACCTGCCTTATAAGCAGCTTCTGCAGCAGCAGGTGTACCATAACGAGCCTGAGCCTCTGCAATCAAAAAGTAAGTCTCTTCAACCGTAAAGAAATAGACAGAGGTTAAACCTGTAATATTAGGAGTAGCATATTCTTTACTTGTTTTTCCCGAAATAGATTTTGAAAGTCCGGAAGCCAAACCTGCATATGTGGAACCCGTTTCAGAAGCATCAAAAAAGGATTCTAGCCGAGCATCGCCCTTTTCTTCCAGACGGTCTACCAATGTACTGTTCGCAATAATATTACCTCCAAGACGATGCAGGAATGTATTGAAAAAAGGATTGTAACCTGTTTCTTCAGCTTTGTACGAAGAAAAAGCGGCATCCTCTTCGAGGAAATTATTTTCAGCCAATAATGCCACTATTTCATCTGTGTATTTGGTGGGATCAACATTTACATATCGAAGATACATTTTAAGCTTCAGGGTATTTGCAAATTTCTGCCATTTGTCCATATCCCCTTTAAAAATGACATCAGAGACACCTGGATTAACAGAACTGCTGTTTGAAAAATCCTTTGACATCGCATTATCAATCCGAACAAACAGACTATCGTATACGGTTGCTCCTGTATTGTAATGTGGTTGCAGAATTTTATCACCCTGCAATGCTTCTGTGAAAGGAATTTGATCGTATAAATCAGCTAAAACCTGAAAAGTATACGCTTGCATCAACGTTGAAATAGCATAGAATGACCAACTTTCCGAAGCAGCTGTATTTTTGCGTACATACTCATAGTCATACAATGCACCGGTATACAAGGTCTGAAACTGAGTATTGAAATTTTCTTCCGTCAAATTGTAGGATTCCCATTCTGTCCATTGTGAAGCTGACGGAGCTTGAGCATATTGCTGTGTCCAAAAACTTCCTACAGCCTGGTAATAACCACCCAATACATAAGCAGAACCGGCAACTGCACTTGGCAGTACCAAAGATGGAGTAGCTTCTGCAGGATTGTTGGGATCCGTATTAATATCGAAAAAACTCTCGCTGCAGCTGCTAAGCATCAAAGTGCTTACGAGAATTGCACCTATAGAATATTTTATTCGTTTCATATATTTCTTTTTTGATATTTAAATAATTAAAAACCGAGCTTGACATTGAAACCTATGCTGCGAGTAGTTGGAGTTGTACCATAATCTCCATAGTTTGCTTCCATTTCATTACCAAATGTGGTTTGTTCCGGATCAGTAAACAAGTTTGAATTTGGCGTCCACAACAGTAAGTTGGTACCAACAAATGCTAGTTCAATTTTATTTATAAAGGTATTTCTCAAAATAGCTTGAGGAACAGCATAAGATAAACTAACTTCTCTCAATTTGAAGAATGTTTTGTCAACCAACGCATAGGCACCACCAATACCAGCGCAATAAGACTGGTCGTACAAGGAATTTAAATTATTTGTGAATCCTGCAACAGGAGTCGTATTTTCTACATAGTTACCATCAATCAACTGTACTGAATTCTCAATGATAAACGGTTGACGGTCGTTGTAAGTTGTTTGAGGTGCATTTCCGGTGAAATACATCATTTCTGCAGTACGGGAATACATCTTACCACCATAACGGTAATCGATTGTTGCATGAAACGTTAAGTTTTTATATGTTATTGAAGTACCACCACCAATACGGTATTTGTTTTGTGAATTTCCCAGTATTTCTTTTTCATCCTTGAATACGGTCAGACCTTGATTATCCACAATAACATGACCTTGAGGATCAGTTGCAGGAACTATTCCTTCAAACAAACCAAGTTCATAACCCGGACGACCAACATAACTAAGAGTCGTTGATCCCCCTAAGTCAATTTGATCAAGACCTTTAGTCAATTCAACCAACATGTTCTTGTTTTGTGAGAAGTTAGCAAAAACCTGCCATTCAAAATCCTTGCTACGAACCGGAACAAGTGTCATGCTAATTTCAATACCATTATTGGTAATTTTACCTAAATTTTGTGTTTGAGCAGTAAATCCACTTGTATATGGAATACTGGATGTCCAAATCAAATTGGTGATGGTTTTGTTATAGTATGTAATATCTAAACCGATACGATCCTGGAGAAATTTCAAATTCAATCCAAGTTCCTTATCCATTGAAATTTCAGGTTGTAACTTATCATTTCCAATTAAATTATCCACAGAAAAACCATTTACTGAGCCAGCTATCGGAAAATTATGGTTTGTGTAACCATCAGTAAGTTGCGTTTGTACCAAAGTGGCATATATTTGGTATGGATCTGCATCTTTACCAGTTTTTGCTATACCGGCACGAATCTTACCATAGGATAAGATATCCTGATTTTTCATAAATTCTGAGAAGACAAAGCTCAAACTGGTACCGGGGTAGAAGTAGGAACGATTTGCAGCAGGCAAGGTTGAAGACCAGTCATTACGAGCAGACACGTTCAAGTATAAAAAGTCTTTGTATCCTAAATCAAAACTACCATAAACACCCACTAATCTACGTTGCGAAATTGCTTCACTAACAGAAGGTGTTGTAGAACTATTGGAAAGATTGTAGAAAAAAGGAATATCCAATCCTTCCACTTTAGCACTTAGATCTCTTCTGCTACGTTGATTAAAGTTATGTCCCAACACAGCACTAAAGGTTAAATCTTTACTGAAATCTTTCTTGATATTCAACATGAAGTCTGTATTCAATTCTGAGTTGTAATAAGAGAATTCCTGAACACGACCAACCTCTTGATTGTATTTAAAGTTGGAACGGTCCGTAATAGCTCTCCATACTTTCAATTTACTATTGGAAACATCAGAACCAATTTTAAAATTAGCTGACAACCAACTGAAAATCTTTGCATCTAAACCAATATTTCCAAATATACGGTTGTCCTCAAACTTATTTCCGTGTTCGTTTAATACATAATATGGATTTTGTGAGAAAGCTGAATAATAATTATCAACATTATTGAACTTATTCTTATAGTCTTTCTGACCAATAACACTCATATCACGCGGAGTTTGCCAAAGACCATCCAATGCAGTTTGTTCCTGACCTGTCTCAACAGCTTTGGTATCTTTTCTTACATAATTCAAGGATGCAGATCCTGTAAATATATTTAAGAATTTAGAGGAACCACGTAAGGATATATTATTACGTTGATAAGAGTCAGCATCTGTTGGTATAATACCATCAGAAGTCACATTACCATACGAAAGATAGAAACTCTTATTTTCATCACCGTTCGAAATAGCAACAGTATTGTTTGTGGAGATCCCAGTATCAAAGAAATCCTTTATGTTGTTTTCCAATGCAGCATAAGGTTTTACTTTTTGTTGGTTATCAACAACAAAGCCCCAAATACGGTCTTTACCGTCAAAACGAGGACCCCAGCTACCATTTTCTCTTAAATCGGCTGAACCTCTGTCATACCAACCTTGACCAAACTCGTTCTGCATTACTGGTAAACGAAGGGGGGAATCAAAGGTCGTTGTAGAAGATATATCAACTTTTGCTTTGTTACCTGATTTGCTACCGTTTTTAGTTGTGATAATAATAACACCAGCAGATGCGCGGGATCCATACAATGCTGTTCCTGATCCACCTTGCAAAATGGTCATCGATTCAATATCATCCGGATTTATATCATTCGCGCGGTTACCGAAGTCATAACCACCGTTTAGGTCTGTTTCTCCGATCTGAGAATTATTTACAGGAACACCGTCTATCACGTAAAGAGGTTGGTTACCACTTCCTAAAGAAGAGAAACCACGCATGATTACACGAGTAGATGAACCGGGAGCACCTGAAGCAGAAGTTATTTCTACACCGGCCACTTTACCCTGAAGTGCATTTAATGCACTACGATTACCAGTGGTAGTTACATCCGAAGATGTTACAGATGTTGCTGAATATCCCAAAGCTCTAGAACTTCGTTTGATACCCATACCAGTAACAACTACTTCTTCCAGATTCATTCTGTCTGTTTGCATTCGAACAACCATATTGCTAGTTGCATCAACTTCGGCAGCTAACATACCGATGAACGATATTTTCAACTTGGCTGGAAGATTCAAACTTAAAGTAAAATTACCTTGATCATTAGTCATGGCACCTCTGGTTGTACCCTTTACCATTACCGTAGCACCAATAATTGGTTGCCCGTCTTCCTCGGAAAGAACTTTCCCGGAAATAGTTCTCGATTGGGCATTGACCAAACCTAAACTTACCATAAAGAGGCAAGCAAATAAGAAAAGAATTTTTCTCATAGATTTCTCGTTTATATTTATACAAAAAAAAATAAATTCAGAAAGTATATACTGATAGTTTAAAAGCATTTATGTCATACTCAGATTTTTTAAAAAAAAATCAACGTCAGATAAAAGTACTTAACATTAATTACATTTAAGTGTTAAGGAATATATTCCAACGCAATAAATATTAACGCTATTTAACCTCCGTCACAAATATAAACACTTTTTTGATTCATTTAACGATTTAGCTATTTATCTGTAAAAAACAAAAATAAAATAAAAAACAAATCTGTTTTAAAAACACATTATTTAGTGTTAATTTGAAACATTTTAGTGAGTAAAACTGCATATACATCTATATATCTGATACTTAATAAATTTAACAAACACATAAATAAGAAATTCGACATACTTAACAATATTAACATCCACTAAATTATTTAACTCATATATAATCTATTTATCATATAAAAATATTCATATTAGACATTTTTTTGTGAAAAAAACCAAAAAAAATGCACCAAATCACGCTATATGCTGACTTGGTGCACGGGAAAAAGGGGATTTTATAAATCCAAAAAATCTACTTAATTAACTTCAATCACTAAATAGCGTGAAATTTCCCAGAATTTAGTCGGATTTGTAATCTTTAAAACCAGATAATCATTGACTTTCTCCAAAACATAACTGCTTGAAGGATGATTGGTCAGGATTTTTGCCTTTTTGGAGTAGAGTGATAATTCTGTCAAATTTCTTTGATCTGCTTCCAGAAAATAGTTTTTGTTGAATCCTTCTTCCAGCAATCCATTTCTTGTATAGATTTCCTGCTCTTTCAATTCCTTGCGTGTTCCGAAAACATACCAGACTTTATTCATCTGTTTATCCTGAGTAGACAGTTGCTCTTCTTTATCGGATACATTTGTCAGAAGTTCATCCACACTGGTGTTCAATGAGATGACCAATTCGTCAAGTTCCTTTATACGGATATCTTTAAGAGCCAGTTGTTCCTGCAGTTGAGTGATGACTAACGTATGGTCTTCAATCTTTTTATTCAGGCGGTCTATCAGTTTTTTAAGACTTCTTGATGCCAATTTACTTTTTGAGAGTTGCTTTTGCAGACTCGCAATCTGTTTTCTGTTATCGATCAAGGTGTTCTTGATCAAATCCAGATCTTCCACTACTTTTGACATGCTGTCGCCTGTAATTTGTTCCTGTTTAGTCTGGAAAGTGACATAATTCTCAGCTTCCTTGATCTGGTCAAAGTTCTCCTCTATCAGATCCATGACAGCCATCATCTGATTCAATTGAGAGGTTTTCTTTTGTTCTTGCAGCAAAAGGGAATCCTTCTCCTGTTCCAGGGATTTATAAGCATCCGTTTTGTAATTGCAGCTTGTCATCACCATGGGAATGAGCAAGCAAAACATCCATTTTTTCATACGTTTATTTTTTACCACTTTTTTAAAGACTTATACTTTATATCAGGAAATTTCATTTATTACTTTTTTATCACTAAAGCCAGCTATTACCATCACAAACTCACCTCTGGGTTCCGTTTCGGTGAAATGAGCTACCAGTTCTGCCAAAGTACCCCGAACAGTTTGTTCATAGACCTTGCTGATTTCACGGGTAACAGATCCCAAACGGTCTGGCCCACAAAACTCAGACAGCTGTGTAAGTGATTTCAGAACCCGATAGGGAGACTCATATAAAATAAAACTGACCGGCAGTACTGCAAGTTCCTTCAACCTGGTTTGTCTGCCCTTTTTGGGAGGGAGAAATCCTTCAAAATGGAAGCGGTCATTGGGCAGGCCTGAATCAACCAGCGCAGGCACAAAGGCAGTAGCTCCCGGAAGGCACTCCACTTCAACACCCATCTGAACGCATTGACGAACCAACATGAATCCAGGGTCTGAAATGCATGGAGTTCCTGCATCAGACACCAAAGCAATATTTTCGCCTGCCAGAATACGGGCAGCAATCTGTTCCACCGTTTTGTGTTCATTAAACTTGTGGTGAGACTGCATGCGGGTCTGAATATCAAAATGTTTCAATAAATGAGAAGTGGTTCGGGTATCTTCCGCAAGGATAAGATCGGATTCTTTTAGTACTCTGAGGGCTCTCAAAGTGATATCTTCCAAATTTCCGACAGGAGTCGGCACTATAGTAAGCTTTGCCATAGGGTCAATTAAACGGACTACGATTTGATAAACCAGTAAAATGCGAACTTAGCATGTTGTAAAAATCCTGAAAAGATTCGGAGGACTCATCAATCGTACAGACACCACGTAAATAATCAAGCGCTTCTTCCAGGGTCTGAGTTTCATTGATTGCAGCAAAAACTTCTGTCATTTTCTGAGAATCATTTTCAAAGAATTCACGTTGAAAACGAAAACGGTCATTCAACGTTAAAGATCTGGTAAAATCAATCCGTCGTGTTTGTTCCAACAGATCATTGACTCTTTGCACATCAGCATAAACATTTTCGATAGAACAAATTTCAGGTTGCTCCTGAGTGTTTATGATGAGTTCAATTTCGGAAAAGTTTTCCATTTCAACCAGATCATTTGATTGAGAGGTTAAACGTAAGATAGACTCAACCTTGGCTGAGATAAGTTCAAGTAATTCAGCGGGAAAAGCAGGAATTTTTGCCAACCCACGCACTAAAAGATTTAACTCTGTCAGTTCTTGACTAAGTCTGTTTTCAGTATCCATAGAAAGCTTTTATTTCAGCCACAAAAGTACTAAAAAAATCAAAGTGATAACAAGAAATTTTCCATATCCTTACGAATCTGTAATCTATTTGCATCAGCATAATTCACCATAAGAACAACAACATAGGATTTACCCTTTTGTTCATAAAATCCGGCATAGGAGATTACTGATTGAAAGGATCCGCTTTTCAGGCGAAGTTTTCCTTCCAAAGCTGTTCCTTTAAGAAATCCGGATACGGAACCTTCCAGTCCGGCCAAAGGAAAAGATGATTTAAAGATCGATGCATACTTGCTTTTTTGGGACATATAGCTCAGCATTTCTGCCAGGAAACCTGCAGAAACCCTATCGTTCGGTGAAAGTCCGCATGCATCTGACAAATACAAGGCTGAAACATCCAATCCTTTTTTTTGCCAGAAATTTCGTACGACCTGAATGCCGTTTCGGGCAGAGGCAGGCTTATCAGAAACGGTTAAGGCCAAATGCCTTAATAAATATTCCGTGTACAAATTGTCACTTTTCTCATGAATAATGCGTATCATCTGCGACAAGGGGATGGAAAGAGTGCGACACACTATTGTTACAGGTATGGAAGCCTCCTGCACTGCTTCGTTTGCGAGTCTCGTTGAAAGGGCCTTCCCACTTACAGACACCCCACTATTCACGAGCGCATCGCGAAAGTAACCAGCCAAAAAACCGGGAGGATCAGGCATATCACCTTTGATGACAAAGTGGGAACGGTTTGCCGGGATGGTCCCAAAAACACGTCTTTCCCATTGATAAGGAGCACCGTACAAATAGGCGCTATCCAGATTGTTATCAACTGCAGTCAAATTGTTATCGATGGTCAGTTGGGGAAGCAATGGTTTCACTGAAACTATTTCAGGTTTTGAACCGACAGCTCCCGATTTCAGTTCCAACTGAAAACTGTTGTCAAAAACGGCAAGGCCAAAAATGCCGGGGGCATAATAATTGCCCATATCTTCCCACAACCAGTATGGTGAAACCGGTTCATCATCAAACAGGCTTGCATCCGCCAAAACGTTACCATCAATTTCATGGATACCGGCATTCTTGACAGCCTCCACCCATTGAATCATAAAAGCCTCCGGATTTTCACCTGTCTGGCGGGAACCCAGACTTGGATCACCACCTCCCTTTATCCAAAGGTTTCCATGAAGAACTCCATTTTCGATTTTGCCAGTATATTCTATTCGTGTTTCAAACCGATGATCCGGTCCAAAAATCTCTAAAGCGGCAGCCGTTGTTACGAGCTTGACAACTGATGCAGGTTCAATACACAGTTGTGTATTCAGGTCAACAATTTTTTTGGAGGAATTCATATCAAGTACACAAACTCCAACAGAGGCATGTTTATAAGCCTGTTTTCCGAACATCTTCGTCACCTGTGCTTCTGCTGTTGAAAACAGGCAAAAAAACAGGGCTAGATGAAGAAGCTTTTTTGATATCATTGAATATTTTTTACAAAGATAAGGTGAATTAAGGGTACATTTGTTAGAGTTTAGATCCTAAAAGTAAAATAAATGTATCTTTGTCCAAAACACATCCGTTATGAGCAATGTCAATAGAAAACCCTTCACCTTGGATCGGGTGATACGGATTATTATCGGAATTATCATTATCCTTGCTGTCGGTCTTCTTATCAATCGCCTGAGCAGTGTGCTTCTTCCTTTTCTGATTGCCTGGCTTTTTGCCTATCTGATGTATCCACTGATGGGATTTTTCCAATACAAGCTCAAGCTGAAGAATCGGGTCCTGTCTTTAACTTTAACTCTTTTAACAGTCTTCGGTGTTCTAACCTTGATTGGTTATTTGCTGATTCCTCCAATTATAGAAGAAGCTCAAAAAGCAGGGGTCATAATCAATCAATTCCTGACGGATCCGCGATATGGCTGGAACTTGCCACCGGCACTCATGGAAAGTATCCAAAAGTTTCTGACAGGCATAGATATTCAAAGTCGCCTGGATTATCAAAATCTGGAAGGCTTACTCAAAGGACTGTTACCAAAAGTCTGGGATTTGATTACAGGTGCAGGCAGCATTCTATTAAACCTGATCATTATTTTAGTGGTTCTTTTATACCTGATCTTTATTCTCAAGGATTATGAAAAGATTTCAAAAGAATGGATTAATCTGGTTCCAAAAAATTACCGCCCGTTTATTCTTCAAATTGGTGAAGACGTTAAAAAAGGTATGAACAGCTATTTTCGCGGTCAGGCATTAATTGCTTTGATAGCCGGCATTTTATATGCAACTGGATTCAGCATCATTGGACTACCTCTTTCCATCGCTTTCGGACTTTTTGTGGGCTTTTTGAATATGATACCATACATGCAGGCTTTCGCCCTAATCCCTGCTATCATGCTGGGAGCTATCAAAGCGGCAGAATACAATCAGAATTTTTTCCTGGTATTAATTTCCGTATTGGCTGTTTTTGCCATCATACAAATCATTGAAGAATTAATCCTTACACCAAAAATTATGGGCAATGCAACTGGACTTCATCCGGCCGTCATACTCCTTTCATTGTCAATATGGGGATCTTTGTTCGGGGTGGTAGGAATGATTATAGCATTGCCGATGACGACACTGATCATCTCCTATTATGAACGGTTTGTAATAGCAGGAGGCTCAATTGAGAATTTTGTTTCCAACCATTACTCAACGGAGGATGAAACTATTGAAAAAAAAGAAATAATAGAAGAAAACGACTCAACAATAGATTCCTAAACCAGGTTTTGAATCAATTGCCTGATTTAAACTCATCGGTGACAGCCAACTTGTAGATGTTCTCTTTAGTGCCCTCCAGAACATGTATGATTAAGCTGTCAGCACGCTGAATATCAGTAATTGAGTTCAGCGGGAAAGATGCTAAAGCTGTTACCTTTGAAGAGGATGCATCTTTATTGGCATCATGTCCAAAAGTAAGATAAATTTTATACCTATTCAATTTATGGACCAAGGAGTCCTGCACCAGATATATTCCATGTTGTTTTACTGTTGCATCTGTACGCCCATACACAAACTCAAAATTCAAATAACCTCCTCCCGGCCATGGCTGTGAAACCAGCCAAATAGGGTCATTGATCTTTTTATCTGTAAAGTCTTTTGCAGAAACAGCATCCTTTATCAAAACAGGTAACATATATTTGATATCAATGACAGATTCATCTTTTGATAAAGAAACCCCACCTTCCATCTTTATATAGGTAACTCTGAAACGTTGTCCGGCAACATATTTCTCAGCATTCAAGGATGAAGATGGATTCAGAATATGTCCCTCGTCAGAAAGAAGGTAAAGTGATTGATCTCCTCTTTCTTTTACAACGCAAAGCTCTACAAGATAACTGGTCTCCGTGTTGCTGCACGAACAAGCAAGGAAAATCAACAGAATCAGTGTAAAGCTATTTTTGCAAAGTTTGAACATCTTTTTAAAAAGAATTAAAAGCCGGCGGTGAAACTGCTTTTTGAAAATTGCAGATTCTTTTCTGATTTCAGATTACTTTTAAATAAAGGGGCTAATGTTAAATTTGTCGAAGCGGGCTCATAGGTGAAAACATAACTATCCTGAGTTGCATTTGGGTAAACCAACCATTTCAAATTGAGTTTAAACTTCTTTGCCAACGGGAATTCTGTTAAAAGCGGACTCAGTTTAAAACTTGCAAACCGAGTATTGTAAAAAGCGTAATTAACAATATATACATTATGTCTAAGCTCAAAAAAGAGGGTTGGTACAGTATCCAGAGGAGTGGTACTTTCAACTTCCTTTATTCGAACTAATTCATACGTATCCCTCGTTCCACTTTGGCCAAAGGTGTTAAACACCATATTAAAGTAATTGCCGCTAAGATCTATACTGGAAATACTTTGAAGAGCCTGATTGTAGTAGTTATCCGTAGAATCTTTTTCAATTGAAACAAAATCCTTTGTATCAACATTCCAAATTTTGGATACTGCAATCGGATAGTTTTTTAAAGCATGGCCTATTGAATCACCAAATGCAAAGCGCAGGTAAAAACGGTTTCCAATCTTGAAACTGGCTGTGTCAGGAGTAATTTTATTCGTACAATTAAGGGTTGTTCCATCATCTGTTTGAAACGTAGGATAATCATCAACAGTAGTCATCGTTGCAATGATATCGTAATAGTTTGTAGTATCGTCTTCACTAGTCTTTATACAAGAGGTTACAGAAAATGCAAGTAACACTAAAAATAAGGTCGGGATCCAGGTTTTCATTCAGTTATACCATTTAATAAAAAATTCATTCATTTATAAAAAAGGGCTTACAGTCCCAAAATATTGAGATAAGAGCGAAAAAATAATCTCGCTCTTACCATTTTATGTGTTTATTTTAAATACTTGATTCTGCTTCCAATTTATTTTTTAATGGATTGGAATACATTTCAAGCATACGCTTACGAAGAAAATCTTCCTCTTTATTTGGCATATCTATTTTATCCAGCTGTTGCTTGAGATAAGCAAGAAAATGATCTCTTTCATTAGCAGAATAGCTGTGAGCAAATCGGTTTAAACCATCCAACTGATCCGCAGCAATGTAATTACCGGGATAAAGATGATAACCAAGGTGAATATTCCTATCCACTAATTTTGCAATTTTTTCAAACAATTCATTCTTGTGCATACCCACCTCCATTTTTAAGAGTTCATCTGAGATGCATGGGTTCATTTTATAAAAAATGCGTCCCTTAAAACCCATGAGTCCGGTCTGCATATTCAACAAATCATCCTGATGGCTTTTTTTGTAATCAGGATTATCACGTTTTAACAGCATTTCCATAGCCTTGAGATAATCACAGGGATCGTATTCATAAGATATGGAAACCGGAACTATATTCATAGATGCAATGTTTTCCAAAACGCTACCGGATCCTCCTAAATTTAACATTTTAAGAACACTTTCTTGTGTACGATCGTCAGAATCCTTGGCACGGCCTTCTCGTTGTGCCAACCAGATGGACTGATTTTTTTCCTCTATGGTGTAATGCATATAAGAGGACAGTTCAATGGAAGCACTCAGTTGCTGGCGAATTGGAAGACCACGTTTAACCAAAAAGGATTTGTTTAACCGAGCCAGGTCTTTTAACCAGGGATATATTAAGAGGTTGTCACCAATTGCAATTTCAACGGTATCCAAACCCTTTTCAACAAGGAGTATATCTAAAAAAGCGGAGTCCAGAATAATGTCACGATGATTGGAGATATACGTATAGGATTTTGATTTATCCAGATATTTAAATCCGGACATATCCAGTGAATTAGCGTGTTCACTGACCAGTTTATAAAGCATCGGGCAAATGAAATTGACCTGAAAGTCGTAGATGTTCTTTTTTTGTCGCAATTTTGTCTTCAATTCCTCAATGGAAATTCCGGCATTTGCTTTTGACATGATGGAACAAAACTGTGGATCCGACAACAAACGGTTCATCACTTCTGGCATTTCTTCCTCTCTATAAGGACGAATATCATCGTATTTTTGAGCTTCCATAGTATATTTATTAAATGGATACAGAGAAACAATCTTCTATAATTTCACTCATCACTTCACTCATTTTCATTCCGGCCGAAGCAACTTGTTGGGGAATGAAGCTTGTTGTTGTCATGCCTGGAGTGGTGTTCACTTCGAGCAATTTGATGCCTTCACGTGTGATGATGTAATCCGCTCTGATAATCCCTTTACAACCAAGAATATCGTAAATCAAGGAAGTAATAGACTGGATACGATCGCGCGTCTCATCCGGAATGCGTGCAGGAGTTATTTCCTCAACCTGGCCTTTGTATTTAGCATCGTAATCAAAGAACTCATTTTGGCTCACAACTTCTGTGACCGGTAAAAGATGAACCCCTTTTTTGGTCTTGAAACATCCACAGGTCACTTCTGTTCCGCTTAAAAAGGATTCAATGATGACTTCAGGACCTTCAGCAAACGCTTTGGTTATGGCATCCTGAATAGCTGACGTCTTTTTAACTTTTGTCACTCCAAAGCTTGACCCTCCTACATTACACTTAATAAAACAAGGTAAGCCTACAATATCTACCACATCCTTATTACTCATGGACTGCCCTTTCCGAAGCAACACAGACTCTCCCACCATGACGCCAAAGCCTTTCAGAAACTGATTGCACGTGAATTTACTGAAAGTGATAGCAGCAGCCAATACATCGCAACAACTGAATGGCAGACCAATAAGGTCAAAATAGCCTTGAAGGAGACCGTCTTCACCCGGTGTACCGTGAATGGTAATCCAGGCAAAATCAAAACTGATTTTTTCACCCTTTTGTTTAAAGCTAAAATCATTCTTGTCTATCGGTGTGGTTTCTTCGTCATTAAGGCGAACATACCAGTTGCCCTTCTGTATAACGACAATCCACGCACTATAGTTCGATTTATCAATATAGGAAAAAAGGCCTTGGGCACTTTTCAGGGAGATTTCCATTTCGGAGGAATCGCCCCCACATACAATTGCTATTTTACGATTTTCCATTTTTTTTATTCTAATTCTCTGAAGGCTACGTAACCCCTCCATTTTTCAATTAATAATTGCATATCTTCCGGTAAAGGACATTCAAAAATCATTTCTTCACCGGTTACCGGATGTATAAAGCCCAGGGTTCTGGCATGCAAAGCCTGACGTGGACAAATATCGAAACAATTATTGACAAATTGCTTGTATTTGGTGAATGTTGTACCCTTTAATATGGCATGTCCGCCATATCTTTCGTCGTTAAACAAAGGATGGCCAATGTGTTTCATGTGCGCACGGATCTGGTGCGTTCTTCCTGTTTCCAGCTGGCATTCAACCAACGTAACGTAACCAATCCTTTCCAGCAGTTTGTAATGGGTCACAGCAGGTTTCCCCTGGTCTCCTTCCGGGAAAACATCCATTTGCAGACGATCTCTCAGATTGCGCCCAATATTACCGGTGATGGTTCCACTTTCTGTATCCATGGTACCCCATACCAGAGCAGTATATTTACGTTGTGTCGTTTTGTTGAAAAATTGCCAGCCAAGGTGAGTCTTAGCTTCCGGATTTTTGGCAATGACCAATAGTCCTGAAGTATTTTTATCGATGCGATGAACCAAACCGGGACGAGGATCACTGGTTTCAAATTTGGTATTTTCCTTAAAATGCCATGCCAAAGCGTTCACCAGCGTACCGGTATAATTCCCGTGTCCAGGATGCACCACCATCCCTGCAGGTTTGTTTACGACAAGAACATCAGCATCTTCATACACAATATTCAAAGGTATATTTTCAGGTATCAAATCTGTATCAACCGGTGGTTTTGTCACCATAACGGAAACAACATCCAGCGGTTTAACCCGGTAATTGGACTTGACTGACTTACCATTAACCATCACAAAGCCGGCATCGGCTGCATCCTGAATGCGGTTGCGGGAAAGCTTGGTAATCCGGCAAACTAAAAATTTATCTATACGAAGCAGAGTCTGACCGGCATCGGCCACAAAACGGTATTGCTCATACAATTTGTTTTCAGATCCATCAGAGACATCAAGCAGATCCTCATCTGTTAAAATATCGGGATCTTCTGGGTCTTCTATCTCTTCAAAAAAATTGTCTTGCATATTTATTTATTATTCGGAATCCAAAGAATCTTTAGGTACAAAAACTTCGTCAGGTGCTTCTATCAGTTTATAATCCGTAGACATCCAAATATCTACTTTCTTACCTATACTGATGGGTGATCCGGTTATCGGATCTTGTTTGTAAACCTGATAACTTTTAGCCTCTTCTGAATTGGCGGGTGTAACATCGTAGTGAATATTTCCGATGCTCAGGCTTTTGGCATGTGCTGCTGTAATGGCTTCTTCCAGAAAAAGTCCATGCATGGTGGGCATTTCAATTTCACCTCCGGTGGAACTCTGTCCGACAATCAACGTCACTGATGAGCCTTTTGGTAACTTGCTGCCGGCAGAAATATTTTTACCGTTGTAAGTGATACCAAGCACAAGATCCCTGAATTCAGAAGGAATAAATTCCACATTACGTACACTTAATCCGGAGGCTTCCAACGTGGCTACTGCCTGACGTTGTGAACAGTCTTTCACATCAGGAATGGAAATTTTTTCCTCAGATGAAGCATTAATTGTTAAAAAGATGATTCTATTTTGTTTGACATGTGCACCGGGAGCCGGTTTTTGTTCAAGAATAGCTCCCGGAGCCTGTGTTACGACACGAATGGAATCAACCACCTTGTAACGCAAATCCTTTTTTTCAAAAAAGGGAGAAGCCTCATCAACAGTCAACGTGGTAACGTCAGGAACAGTTATAGCTGAATCGTGTTGTGTATACTTATTTAGTGCGGCTAACACTATAACAATCAAAGCCGCCAAAATAACCGCGAAAATCAACAGATTTTTTAAAATTCGTTTCCAGGAATCGCTCATAGGTGATTAAATTATTACGAAGTTCAAAAATACGAAAAAAACCAAACTTAAGACTACGTCCTAAAACAAAAAAAGTAAAGACG
>Ga0209123_1000529_pt1 | contig 48215 bp, 40 predicted proteins | sample BarGraIncu00431A_FD_184500 | JGI IMG/M metagenome (GOLD analysis project Ga0209123, IMG submission 184500) | Arctic peat soil microbial communities from Barrow, Alaska, USA - Barrow Graham LP Incubations 004-31A (SPAdes) (version 2) | ecosystem: Environmental > Terrestrial > Soil > Wetlands >...
GCGGGCTTGTCGGTGCGATCTTGGTCATGTTCGGTGTGTAACACCGAACATGACAGGGACACAAACTCCGCAAAGGTCATTAAAGGCCGAGGGTTGAAGTGGTTAGAAAGTGAGTTTTCCGCTGCGGTGCAGTACATCCCGGGGATGGCGGCTTCAGTGAATGAGGATTCTGGTGCGTCTTGCACCATGGCCGAGGCCGGATATGGCCTTCCTGTAGAGGGAATCCCGCACCTTTCCGTGCAAGCGGCAGCCGTTGGCTGAGGTGGGGGAGGATGTCAAGGAATTCTGCGTCTTGACATTTTATTGTCGTTAGCAGTTCCAGCCAAAGACTTGATCTTTTGTGTTTCTGTATTTTTCAAAACCGCACAAAATTCCAAGGGTACCAGGGGGCGAGCCGAAAATGATTCGATTTCATTTTGTTTACTGGTTTCTTGCTTATTTGTTGAGTTATCAAGTTCCCCGATCATCATTGAACATCTGAGTTCAAAGAGATTTTGGGCTTTTGTAATATGAACCAAGGATAACGGGTGCTCGGAAATAACTCCGGGTAGGTCTTTCGCTATTCTGCGCGACCAATGAGGAATTGACACAGCCAAATACTCGACCATTGCGTCAACTTCTTCTTGTTTAATTCCCATCTTCCGTCCAAGAGAACGAAATCCAGATAGTGAATGATTTCTGCTACCTTCGAGTCCAATTGCAGCTGATTTTAAGTCTTCAGGAAACACTTGAGTGCACAATACATCATATGTTGGCGATAGACGAATCGAGTCAAAATTTGAATTTGAATTTTTAGATTCTTTAATGAGCAGTAAGTTTTTTAGGTGAAGATCGCCGTTCCAAGTTAACCATGAAAATATTGCTTGAGCCAGCAAGTGACGTGAATCTACTTCCACGTTGGTTGACTTTTTCATCACAGTGTCGGCGACATTCATAAGTTCGCCACCATATTTTTGATCATTGTCAGTGAGCCCTTCGATTGACCAAAAATCCTCTGCCAGAATCATGCGTTTATCGTTCAGATCGCGGCGTATATCAAATCGTTCAACAACCAGGGATGGCCCATAACCCCCAAGATCAGCAATCGCATATTCTTCTACATTGATTCCACACGATTTAGCTATCGTCAGCGAAAACCATTCCATTGAACACATGGATTGATATTTTGGATTACTGCCGACAATCTTCAAAATATGAGTAAACGGCACACCATTTGCAGAACTCAGTTTTCCATTTCGATCTAGATTTCCTGCAATTTTAATTTGCATTCCAGACATTCTTGGACTATTTGGGTTCCTATGAAGACTATTCATGAGATCGTCATCATTCATAACAGCCACAAGTTCGCCATTTAGTTGGCCATTAAACTGTAATTTTTCACTTCTGAAATCGGGCAACTCCCCATCAAGCATGTCGATGATAATATCTTTATCTATGGCAACTCCAGATCGCTTGACGGTGATGTTGGAGATATAACGATGCCCCAGAGCAAAATCGCCTAAATTTTCCTCCATTGACTTGCCGGCTTTAATTCCCACTTCCGGCAGCAAAGAGCCAAGAAATGACGGCGGAGATCCTCTGCCTTTCTTTTCATTTATTGATAGCTGAAATTGAACATTTGAGTCATACTCAAAATTCCAGATATGGCCGTCGTGACTCAAGGTCGCTACTGGTGCATGGTGCCAGAATACACGAAATGACTCCAATGGTCGCTCTAGTTGCGTATAGCTACTTGCATTATCTATAAAGGCATGAACGTTTCGCAAGTATCTAAACATACCGTGTGCATTTGCTAGCGCATCAATCCGTCGAAGGAATAAATCATGCCCTCCCGTTACCCTCATGCAACGTTCTACAACCTTATTTAAGTCCAGATTATTTAGATAGGTCGCCCTTGGACGTCCTTTAACCAGCATAAAGTTTTTGATGATGAGAAGTTCGTCAGACATCCGTTTAATATAGTGCTGTCCAAATGAATCGTCTATGGTAATAAACTCAACTTCTTTGTTTAATCCAATATCTAGGTCTGATTTTGTGTTGTAAATTGTGAAAATTCCAGCAACATCAACAGGTGCTCCACCGCGTGGCGTGGCGATCATAAGATGGCCTTCAACGGCGCCACGATGAAAGGCGCTGGACCCAGCAAGAATTCCTTGGGGAAATAACTTCATCGTAATTCGAGCCGCATTTTTTAGAATGATTTCACGGCGTTCCACCGGAGGGGTTAGAGCATCTAGGTAGACCCCAATCCCTAAGCGTTCGAGTCGACCTTTTCCGCATTCATATCGAGCTTTATCATGCTCAATGTTGAGCCCGGTAATGAACAGCTTTGCACGTTCATTTTCGTTGACTGCGTTTTTTGATGTGATGTCAGGCATAGTGGTCCACGTTTAACAGTGAGGTCGATTCCGACCATTTTATTAAAAAACAAACAATGCCAATGACTACAAATTTGATTCAATTCGTGCAATTAAGTATATCACATACAAGCAATAGTTCACGAACAAAATCGATGATGCCAGTTACTTTACTGTGGTCTGCCTCATGCCTTGTAGAGTAACTGCTTCGCCACCATCCTGCTTCAACGGCAGACTGGTTACACCGTGGTGTCTGAGTGCTTAATAAATAGTGACAACAGACACGGCCTTTGGGTATTCTGCCTATCCGTCTGACGCACAGGATCAGCTCAAATCGTCGTATCCATACCTGCCATATGACGCTTGGTGACAGATCTATGCACTTTAGGTGTATCTTGAACTGATTTATCGATCTCATCGGTCAGACGACATTTACCCTTTTTGCATAGAAACAGGCCTTGGTTACCAAGATAAATATGTGCCGTCGATTCTCTGATCCCTGCATATTTCATTGCAGCCATAAACTTTGATCGCGAAACGGATTTTCTGGTACCGGAAGTTTGCAGTGTTTCCCTGAAAATTTTTACCATCAAGGTCTGCATTTCGCTGGCACCTCGCCCTGTTCCGGTCATGGCTGGACTATTCGTATTTGAAGATACCGAATCTTCATTGATAACGTACCCGGCTAGTTCAATTGCACTGTGCAGTACTGCGTTCGGAATATCATTGTCCTCACCAGCGTAAAGCGATCGATTTTGCCGACGATGAAAATCACAAAGAAGCTCGAATGAGCATTGTCCAAAAAGATTCACTCGTGTCGAGGTCTTACGCAGGAAATCGTTTGCGGAGTTAAAAAATGAGAACCAGTCGTCGCCATTGTGTCGTCCTAAGTGAACAGCAAATGGAGTCAAAAAAGCAACGGCTTCCGGTTGGCTGATTGCCACACCACGTTCGCTTGAAAAGCGATCTGCCAAAAAACCAGCGCCAACAACACCCGAACCACGAGAGAATTTCCTGGAAAAGTTGATAAAACTATCAAACACCTCCGGCATTTCCATTGGAACAATGGCTGTAACAGTCACACGACGATGATCATCCTCTGGCGCCGCGAATGTCCCGGGTTCATCGTGCTTATATTTTGATCGCGATGTCCACCCTGTTAATCGAAGTCGGTGGTGACATCCAATGACATCGGCCATTCGCACAACGCTTGCCGGAGACTTGACAATGCAAGCTCCCTTTTCCAGGGCGATCCTAATTGCATCGTCTGATCCTGGGGCATACTGTTCAATGATGACTAGCGTGTCTTTGACCGCTTCACGTAGTGCATTGGCGGAAGTAGATTCTACAAATTTTCTCAGTGGTCCAGATTCAAGTTCCTGAACAATTTGACGAATTCTCTCTCCCGAAAGGCCACGGCTTACACTGCGTAGTGATTTAGGAGCTTCGCCATTAATCCCGCGAAGTTCAAGAAATATGCTTACATCGCGCGGTGATACTTTCGCTTGAATCAGGGCCTCAGTAAGCTGATTGGTAAAAGAAACGTCCACATGGACGGAGCCATTCGTGATGATCATATCGTCAATCTAAAACTACGCCGTTGCGGTTTTTAGTTCGGTTTCAACAAGTCGAAGAAATACTGGACGATCCTCGTTGCAGATACGTTTTGCTTCGTTGTTTTCTGACTCGTCTAGTTCAGCAGCCTTAACCCTTATAAATTCCATAAGGTTAGCTTTGCTTACCCCGTTAATTCGCGAAGCAACACGCACGTCATCCCAGGTAAACGCTGCGGCACCGATGAATATTTCATCAAATTCGCCTTCAGTGATGTTGTTTGTCTTCATGTTCTCAATGAGTTCGATGTTTTCTACGCGAACCCTTGAATCAACTTTTTTTAGACACACCCATTGTGCTGATGGAATCATGTCAATATTAAAACCGGCCATTCGAGTGGTGGTAAATACCGCCCTGAAACCTTCACACTGAGCAACGTAAAACCCTTTGCCAGAAATTAGCTTACTAAAGCCATTTCCAAAGCTAACCTCAGCGACTCGAGCGCCCCGCGCTAGCAGACCCACGGCACGCATGACAATACGCATGCGAGAACTGGTAACGAGGCTTGATACGTTCGCAGTACTAAAGGTATGCACTTGGCCGGCAGAGAAACGCATCGTACCCAAGTCAATTCCAAGGGCCGTGGCAATTCGTTTGATTGCTCCGTTTTTAATTGAAGCAACGCCATGATCATTAAATATTGATTTAACGAGCACATTGGGAATACCGCATGACTTTGCAATTGATGCAGACGACATCCCTTTCAGTTTAGCAACCGAACTCAACAAAAGACCCGTTGGACGTCCTTCGCGAACATACAACTCTAGCTCACTTCGACTCATTTGGACACGTTGTCCATTTGTCGATCGGGTTGGTTGACTCGGTTGGCTAGATTGACTCGCGTCTGATGGAGCGGAAGCTTCATTGACATTTTTGACCATCATGTTTGCGGAACTCATAAGTTACTCTCTTTCGATTTTGCGACTTGCAACATGAATGGACATCATTCAATTTGCAGAAAATTTAATATACGTAAAGTATATCACATACAAAACGAGTCGTCAATGACGCTGCCGTTGTTTCTCTTCCCATTTATCTATAACTGTCTCTGCAACAATGCGAATGGCATTAGCTTCTCCTGCTTCGCGTAGGCGCTCTACGGCTGTTTGAGCCATTCCCGGGTATGCCCGGGCAAGCGCTTGGCGTCCATTGGTGGCGCCAAGTCGTTCACAAACGATCTCACGAACAAGCACATCTTCTGTTGTTGTCGACAAAGCCCATCTAGTTTCAACGCCAAGCGTCGAAACTAGGAGTTGGACAAACAATCCATTCTTTGTTGCAATCACTGCAAGCAAAGGTGCTCCTGACGTTTTGGGTCCATTAACATGATCCACCAAGAGCTTTTTGGCGGTGTCGTTGAATCCAAAATAGGACTGCAAAGCATCAGAGTTCTTTTTGCTGCCAGAGTCCACGATGAACGTACCTGAAGCAAATTCACGCATTACGGCAGGAAAGTCATCAGCTCCTTGTGAAGAAAGAATGACGCCAACCTTAAATTTTCTACCTTCGCGCATATCCATTAGAACTGAATCCTGGACAGCGGGACTACTTGATGTGCGGTGAAACTCATCATATGCAATCCATTTCAAGTCTTCTTTTGTTTCGCGTGCGCGTGTGAGATGGTAGTCAAGATATTGACTTGGCATGTTCATTGCCCTAACCGTATCTTCGTTGATTCGATAGTCCTTTGTTAGCGCATACGAGGCCAACAGATACATTACTGCAGCTTGTCGATTTGCAGAATCAGAACCTGTTTTTGCCACCTCTTCCAAATTAATAGCAGCAACTCGAACCTCTCCAATATCAAAGCGGGTGGGACATGCAAGATTCGAAAAATCACGACAGGCAGAAGACAGCAGGCTCGCAAATGCCTCTGGTAACGTTTCACCTGACTCAACCTTTACTTTGCCATATAGATCGACTACCTGTTGTGAAAGCGCAATACAGTCTGGGATGACTGGGACAGCATAACGCTGAGCAAGAGTCGCCTCATGGGTGTGTCCTTTTGATGTCAAAAAGTCAACAACGTGATACCACACCGTGCTTCCACGTATTACCTCAAAATTATATCTATTTAGAAGGAGGTCGACTGACGGTTCTTGTCCTGCCGCGTATCGTCTCGGCGTAGAACTAGATGATTCACCTGAAAACTTCAAATAGATATCATCAACGACTTTCGAAATGAGCTCTGAAATTCTGGCATAAGGTGCCTTAGCTTCTGCTGGTGTCGCAAGCTGAGTCAAAATATTTACGATGAATGCTTTGTGCTCAGGCGTGGGACTGCGGCATCCAAGTGGCAAGTCCAACGGATTAATTGCGTGTTCCGGTGACATAGTGAGTTTAAATCCTGCCACCAAATGACGCATATTTTTGGGTAGTGAATCCCGCAGCATGTTGACAAAATATTGCGAACTTGGGCCAATATCGACAATACCAACGCGCGGAAGTCTACTAAGTCCTGGTTGCATGCATGAACCAAGAATAAGATTCAACATTTGGACAGATTTACCATATCCGGGGCGCCCAAACAATATATAGTTCCACGTCGTTTGTAGTGAACTTCCCGGCTGGAATGGCATTATTTGCCCATCCAATGTTCGAAACACAATCGAGCCTGATTTCCATGGACTAGCAGGGCGCATTATTGGCAACATTCGAGCGACATGCTCCAATGGAGCAACACATGCATTAGCAGCGCACTCTTCACTCAGAAATGGAACGGTAGAAATCATTCCAAGCATCGCATCACCAGAAATCTCCCTGACCTCGCATTGTCCCCAGGCTGAAATCGTTTGCACAAGACGGGAGGATCTGCGAGAAAGCATCTCCAAATCATTTGCTGGTGCCCATGTGCAAAAACTTATACGCATGCGCACAAGGGTGTTCGCTTTGAATTCCACCGCTTTCAAGTCCCGAATCGAATTCGCAATTCTTGCATTGAATTTTGACGTTATTGAAAGAAGTTCAGATAAAGCATCTTTTACGCCTATATATTTTAGGCCACCACCATCTATCCTAAACATCACACGCCACGGAATACCGGCCGTTGCGAGTTTGTCAAAAAGTGAAGAAAATGGCATGATTTCACGCGATGGTATTTCAATGAATACAGGGGCAAATGCTCTATCGCCGACGATGACATGCTTTGCATTGACACGTTTCGCGTCGCGCGGAAACATTTGCCAAGACACTGGCGGATATTGGAGATCTGAGAAATCAAGTTCATTGGCTTTTTCATCTCGAAGATACGCTGGACTTGAAATCACCGGCAGAGAATCGCCAATAAGGTGCGGTTTCCAATCGGAAGGGGTCTGTTCAGGATCTATTTGCATCCGCGCTACACGGAGCATTTCATGTGCCGAGAGCAAATTACACATAATTCCAGCATTTCTAATATCCTCGTGAATCGATCGAATTGTGGCGTCATGCTTTTCGCGGAGTTCCGCGATAGTGCTGATCATGTTCTGAGAGCTAAGCTTGGTAATTGGCAATTTTCTTTGTGCTTCCACCATTTTTTTATGACCATCTTTTGCCTCGCTCTTGGAAAGCATTGATTCACGCGTCCACAATGCTAGGTAAACTTGTTCGTCAGCAGTATGCTTTGCTAATTCATTTTGGTTTGATGAAATCACGTCTGACATTTCGAGGCCGATTTTGTCGCATGTTTTACGAACACCATCCGACATCACTCCAAGCTTTGAACGAACGGCCGATGCATCTCGACTTGCAAAAATATCAACGGTGTGACCCTGATTCGTTAGATAGCTTTGTAGGGCACGAGTCAGAATTTCAACGGTTCTTTCAAATTCTTCAGGACCCAATGCGGCCTGCATTCCACTTAGACAGATGCCAGATAAAAGAGCGCCCTTTGTTGTCACAAGAGTCGTGTCCGAGTCCGCGGTTTCAATATCGCAGTAAGTCGGCATTGATGTATGAAAGATTTCTCCTAGACCAATCGCAATGTTTTCTACAGCTTCTGAAAAAAAATTATTCATTTATTGTTCCAATTTTAATTATGTTTCAGACCGATAATTTTCTTACAACCGATTTCGTCATCACTTTGAAATAACATCGGTAATATGTTCAAGCTCAATTAGAGCTGAAGAGTTGGCTCTATCCATTGCACCTTCAGGCACCTGATTGCTCGGCCCAAGAACGAGAAACGGAATCCGGTCAAGCATCATGATCAATGCCGTATTTCCGGACAGTCTGGCTTTTTTCTCAATATCTCTGAAGATTATCCGAATACGTTTGCTTGTCTCACTTGGTGGGTCCGCTTGTATTGATGTGTATTCCATCGTTAGTCCTCACCATCGGGAGAAGATATGTCGCGACCTTCGATCGACGCATTCATTCGTTCTTCATGGAACCTCATTCCAGCCGGATAGGAAAGAAGCTTGGATGCACCAATAGCCTTTCTTAGGTTTCTAAGATTCCGCATTGATACTGATACCAGAACGTGAGTGGGACCATAGCCAATTACTGAGAAGCCAGCTGAGGAAAGTGCCAGTGCTTCCTGAACCATAAAAGATCGTGTCACGGCCGCTAGCCAAGCGGCCCGAACCGAATACGGCTGATGATGTTGAATATCTTCATCGTCTGCCTTTGCACCCCCCAATGATGGAGAGGATGCAGCATGCAAATATGCTTCGGCAAATAGACCGGCTGATATTGAGGCCATAGCAGCCGGCGCAAATGCTGGAGGAGGAATTCTTAGCGAAGCCGAAGGAGGTACCAATTCATTTGACAAAAAAACAATTTCGGCGCGCATTTCAACAATTTTTGAAAGGGTGATTATTTCTGGCAGAGCCATCCATCGGACAGCCCCACGTGTCAAATGCCCCATCAATGGAGCATTTGACTTAATTTTTGGTAGTGGGCCTTTGACGCTCACTTTGGCAATGATAGGTTTGTTGTCCCCGATTGCCCAACTTAGAACATTCGGATACTCAACTAAAGGAACCGCGCTCCAAGAGTATCCTGGCACGCCTGTAGACAAGACCGTTTCCGCAAGAAGGATTCGATTGGCAGGAATGCGTATTGCTATATCGTTGCTATTAGATGATCCCAGAGGTGAAGATGGAGAAAAAAGTGATTGCATCGCGCCGGTGAGCTCTAATGGCATTGGATCCGAGCGAAGAGGTGGTGCCATTAGCATTTGGATGGCGCTAGTCATGGTTCTTGCTGGTGACTTTGAGCGCAGCAAAAGTGATGAAACGGGTGCAATACTATCGGCAAATTCCAAAACACGGGTTAATATTTCGGCAACGTGTTGCGCTGACGTTCCCATATTTTCCTGTGCGCTTGCATTTTGGGACACTTCCTCTGCAATTGATGTTGATGGTGTTGGTAAAAAACCAGAATGTCTCAAAAATGGGTAAGCTGCCCCGTTCTCTGTTAAAAACGATTTCTCTGGGGTTGAGACAACCCACAATGGCCCTTCACACTGAAGTGACTCAAGCGTTGTGAATTTGAATGGATCTCTTCCGGCAAGGCTTGCCCATCCGCCTGACTGGAGCTGGTTGGGTCGATTTAAAAACGCACAGCCTATCAAAACAGGTTTTTTTGAAGTGTTCATTTCTTCACGATTGTTAAAACTCATTGGCAAGATCGGCGTCGAATGTGCCTTCTAACTCATCACGTGATTGCATTGCGGCATCTATGGTTCTAAGATGGACTTCAACAGACTCCATCCAGGTGACGACTGGATAATCCGCCGTGGCCAGTCGGGACACTTGAGCAACATATCCATCAAACGCCTGAGGAGTAATCAACAGTCGCAGACCATCCACTTTATTTGCAAGTGTCTTTGCATCAAGCTTTGAGTCTCTTTGTGCTCGAAGAATTAGACTAGCCAAGAACGTCGGGCTTGATAGCGTCTCTTTTGTCAGGAAACTTTTTTCAAGGTTACCACTAAGAAAGTTTTCAACTGCTTCGCTTCTCTTTTCAAATGTTTTGTACAGGCGAATAATTTGTTCACACATCACTTGAGTAGGTGCATTTTTCCTATAGACGCCAGCTTTACGAAGTGCAACGAAGGATGCAAGGCAAAGAATATTGAGTTCAGTCTGACTCAATTCAGGAAGCCAAATGATTTTGCCTGCACTCATTCTTCCTGCAATGTCTAAATGGAGACACACATGACAATATGGACAAAGATAAATCCGCTTATTTTTTCCGATTATGTGACCCTCTAGTAGTTGCCCCTGCTGTCCACCAGGAGCCCCGCAAGTAGCACACTGGCATGGGCGTGGTTCCTCGATAGACGACGTTCTTCCTGGCAAACACCGCTGTGAGGAAACACTGAGATTGAGCATGAGATTCTTTGTATTCTGAGCCGCACAAACTGTCATCTTTACTGCCAGTTTGTGCAACTACGTCGGCTACTTGGGTGAAGCTGATCCAGTTAATTCCCTGTAAAGCTAGGTGCTGGCGCGGCAACTTTGGTCACTGAGGCGGTGCCGAAAATTGTTCCAATACTAGAACCCATCACGGTCGGAGCAGCCATGGCGCCTGCAGATAGAAACAAGTACGTCACAATAAGACCAACGTTTCCATCACGACCTTCTGATTTTTTATATTTCCACAAAGCCAACAGGAAAAGAACCAGAAAGACAATCCCCATAAGGTAAAGAAACGCTTCAAAGCCGGAAGCAACACCAACCAATGACGTGGCAACGTTTCCTGAAATTGCTCCAACTGATGGTCCAGTTGCGGCACCCCAATTTGTTGCTGCGAATGCTACATTTGCACCGAAAAATGTAATGGCTGAAATACCGGCTTGCGCAAAAGGGAGGGTTCTAGTTTGTTTCATATGTTTCTCGGGTTGATAAAAGTAAATTAAAAAAGTGATGATTGAAGTTAAAGGAAAGTAAATTAAAAAAGACCAGCTCCTAGATTAAGACCCGTTAGACCGGAGACCAAACCTAACGTTTTTTTCATGTTGACCAAAAGTGTGCCAGCAATTAAAAGAACCATCCCACGACTAAACGTGTTGCTCCCCTGCGCACGGCCACCGTACATGCCAACCATACGAAGAACCATAAGTCCCCGAATTACTGCTATAACGCCAATCACAGCCAATATAGGAACGAGTGGGGCCAATTTACCAGTTCCTGTTACTGTTTTCATATAGGCAAATGGGTTATCTGCTGCCATACTTGCATCACCAAAAATGGTGCTTGAGAGACTACCGATTGTGGTAGGCAGTACGAACATAAATGAGGCAAATATAAGACTCCAAGCCCATGCAAACTTAGATGTGTCGCTATTGGGTTTTGTCGCCTTCACAGCCAGGAAAAATGCTGATGTAAGAAAAATAATTCCGAGCAGATAGGCGACAACTTCAACAAGTACAAAAACATCACCTACTTGACTCGCAAGATTCTTAATCAGCTCATCCCAAGGGAAGCCTTTAATAGCGTCTAACATAAAGTTTTCAGTGTCAGTTTACAGTTGGAGATATGTTCATTTTGTTGATGCTTTCGGATGAATTTCACCCTTTGTAGTAAACACCACACCTGCTACATCATCAATTTTTGTTACTCTTGAGGAATCTGGAAGTTCAGAGTTCGTGCTCACGGTATAGTTGATGCCATCACTCCAAGTTACCCAGGCTCGACCATTACTGATTGCATAGACACTATATTCATTTCGCACTTTTCCATCCTTGGCTGATGGAGTAATCGAAGGGCTCGTAGACTTTGATTCACTTGCCGTAATGACAGTCTCTTTTTTCTGAGGCGTAGTGTTTACAACTTGTCTTTTTGCTGCTGCGAGTGTTTTAGCTTTTTCAGAGAGATCGGTCTTCTCATTGACAATTGATTGAACTGGATTCTTGCGTGCAATAACGCTAGCTGCGGGTCGTGGAGCTAATTTGGAATTCGCAGTCGCGATATCTTTCTGAAGGTTTTTAATTTCAATGTCTTTGTTAACGATTTCTTTCTTCAATTGGAGAATATCAGAGCGAAGTTTTGCCATCTCCCGTTCATTTAAAGCAGTGGAGTCCTTAGGCGTCTCAATTGCGTTCAAAGGCTTTGTTTGAACATTAGAAAGACCCGTTGGAGACCCCAATGGTCCTTGCCCTGGTTGTCCAGTTACCGAAGTCGATTTAAGGGGTTCCGTAACATGCGCAACTTTCAAACCATTTGGTTTGATCGGTTGACTTGAATCATTTGCTGATGGGTTGACCAAAGACGGTTCAGCTGTTGATACAACCGGTCCATTCTGCGTTGGGCTGAGATCGATTGCCTGCACTGGGGCCTCAACCAAAGGCGCCAGAACGATGGTTTGTTCTTTTGGTAACGGCGACACCTGAGCCATGGGCGGTTTTTGACCAGCAGACTGTTGAGCTTGATTGCCATCGTTTGAGCGGCTAATAAACAAGAATCCAACAAAACCAATAGCCAGAACTCCGATGCCAATACCTGCGATCGTAAATATTTTCTTGTCTTTAGCTTTCTTTGCTAAAAGGGCCTGATCATCAGAGTTTGTTGCATTGTTTCCATAACCGTGTGAGTCTGTTGTGCCATCTTCCCGCGCATCACCCAACACTTCATCGCCAGTAATTTCCCCCTCCCCCACAGTGGGCGACCCATCATCATTACCAGATCCAGAATTGGTCTGCTGTTTGGCCCATTGATCAATAGCTGTTGTCATTCAAATTTCTTTCAATTATTAGCGTAGCAGATACAGTATACACGACATTTCAAAAACGTCAAGGACTCAAGAAATTAAACATCCCAAATCGCCTAATTAATTTGCGGAATAAAGAACGTCTGAAGTAAACATGACCCCGACAATGGTGCCTGGGGCAACTCGCACGGTTGGAGTTGTATTCAAGGCGTCCGAGTCTTGGCTAATTTGCTTTGCTGCTGCGGCCGCAATGATGTTTCGAATATCTTCGCTTGACGGTTTAGGGGTTGACGTTGCAACTGCAGATCCATTTACAAGAACACTAGTTCCGGCCACAGAGAGCGCTTGACCAACTGCTGCAATGCCAGAAACCAAAGGCTTGATGCCGTATTTCACTAACAGTTTCCGATCTACATCGGTAGCCGTTGAAGCTTCCAAGGTCGTTGCATCAAGCGCATAAGCGTTGACCGGAACTGAAACTCCGCTGTCTGGTAGTGACATTGCTTTGAATTGCATCGTAGCAGTATCACCGCTTCGCTTTGAAGTTCCAATTAGTTTTGCGCCGGCGTAAGGACCCGTCACAAGGGTTGCAATGAAGTCCCCTGCGATGTCGGTATTGATTGCCGTATCAAGCTTGGCAGCATAAATAGCTCCAGCAGAAATCAATGTTTTTTGAATGACCTTTTTTGCAGTCGGAGAGGTTGAGACGTTGGCGTTTTGAGTTCCACTATTCATGGACGCGACAATTGTCTTTTCTGGCGTTGAGACTGCAAACGTCTCCATTCCAGCTCGGCGTTTAGAAAACAACGCAGACATAGCCAATTGAGCATTTGAGAGCATTTCGACGTGCGCGGCGTCTTGAGCTGCCTGTCCTTGACCACTTTGTTGATCCAATGGTTGTTGCTTGGTTGTCTGTGTAGTTGCCAAAGCAGTAGCTGCAGCTTTATTGGCTTCTAGATTCGCCGCAATTTTTGCTTCTTTTTCCAGCTCTTGTGCCGATTTAAATGTCACCAAAGATCGCTCAACGCCTTCTGTTAAAGGTTGAACGCTGCCTCCGCTCTTTTTGGCTTCGTCAACGCGGCTTTGGTTTACTTGGTTAACCATTTCCTTGTATTGTGCAGTTCCGCCAAGTGCTTGGCTGCCCTGATTCCCCAACTGTGGCGTTTCGCCCACCGTTACTCCTGAAATTGATTCGGGGAGTGCTTCAACCTTTTTCTTCGATGAGAACGAAACCAAAATGAGGGCAATAACCAGAAGAATGGCCGCACCGGTGACAACAATTACCTTGCCTGACTTGCCGCTGGAAATAACTGAAGAAATATTCTCCATTTTGGTTGGATTTGGCTTATCAGTCGGCCCATTTCCAACTCTTTCATCAGACCCATCTTCGTCGTAAAGATTGTCATTTTGTTCTATTGTCATGAAAACTTTCCTGGATTTATTTTTTAGAGGTTGTTGAAGAGGCCGCAAATGTTGGGGGTGGAAATCCACTCAATTGAAGGCGCCCAACATTGCCGTTACTCATTAAGCGAACTTCCGGTGTAACAGGTAATTCATACACCTTTGTTCCATCGGCACCAGTGGCGACTTTTCCATCTTTAGGTACGGCTGGAGTAAGGATGTTTGCCTTGGTGCGAACAAACATGCGATTACCAAGAACCCAGGCTTGAACATCAGACACATCACTGGCAACGACTTTTAAAGGTCGGGCTTGGATTGGTGTTACCCCTGAAACCATAGAAATCAACTCAGCGGACACGGACTCAGTGAGTCCGCGAGAAATAACGGGAACGATAGCACCTGGACCCCGCGCCTGAACTGAAACATCGACGCGAAAATCAACGTTGAGTTGATTCGAGACGACAGCCATCATGACCGGTGCCGGAGCACCCTCCAAGAAGATGGCCAAGTTAGTATCTACGTATTCCTCTTTAGGGGAAATAGTGAACATATGAGTTCGAGTGTCTCCGTCTTTTATCGGAATATCCAATAGGTCTTTTGCCCCTGCTACGACTTTCATAACATTCCAGGGAGCTCCTGTTACATCAGTAAAAACAAGCGTGGTGACCGTATCCATTGACAGCCGAATAACATGTGGAATGGCGCCAGCCTCCAGCGTTACCCGAGCTGGCACACTCACAGGGTATGGTGATGGTCCAACATGGGCTGAACGAGCCCTTTTAATTATGTCGCTATGTTTATTAATGTCTCGCACTTGATTGCCACTAAATGGCAAATTTTTATTCAGCAGCGCACCAAATTCTTCTGCAGACATGCCAACACCGGGTTTCGTTGGAACACTCTTGGGTTGCTGAACCGCAATTGGCAATGGCGGCACAATAGCATCTGGCGACGGACCAACTTGAGGTGACTGAGCAGATGCAATGCTGACGGCGGCAACACTCAGTAGAAATGTTGCGATCCTATTGATTTTTGACATTCTCATTTAGTTTCTTTTTCAATGCCTTGATTAGTCATCAAAAGGTGTAAATTTGATTTCCTTCGAATTCATCAAATAGCCTTTGAGAAACAAGACAGTTTCATGATCAACTGGGCCCTTATTCAAGTGATTTTCAAGGTCAACTCTGGAAGGATTTTTAAGTGTCTCTAGCTCGAATTCCCAATCCTCCTGAACAAAAAATCCATTTTTGTCAAGGACGCCGTCTGCCTGGGCTTGCGCTTCGAACTCAGTTGTGGATCCGTTTTTTGGTGATGTGGAGCAGCTCATTAATATATCCTATGTAAGTAATGGTTGGTTTCGATTTGTTAATTAACAACTTTAGCTTGAGATAGTTCGCACCAAACTAACATAAACTAAAATTATTCGTACTTCTGGAACTAGACATATTGTTATTTAAAAACCTCTGATTCGTGATTGTAGATATATTTATCACATGTCAACAGCAATGAATTGGTTAATGCCGATTCCAAGGGGGTTTTCGAGCGTCTCTCGACGAACCACTGTAATTGTGACCATGCGTCGCGTATCTGCGCTTTTAAGTGCTGACCTATATTGAACCAACATAGGTACTTGCACCTTCCAAAAATATATTCCACTACTTTTATCAATGCCTCGATCAATCACAACTGGTGTACCTTGGGCAATTGCAGTTGAAACAAGAAGATTTTTTGTCATGAATGCAATTGTTCCGGAATCTTGAAGTGAATGCACATATTGTGCATACCCATCGTCGGTAAAATTCGGCTGCAATGCTTCTGCTTGTCTGCGATAGTTTTGTGGATCCATGCTGTAAGCACTGGCAACTTTCTCACTTACCCAACTAACAAGGAAGGGCTCTGTGACATATGGCTCATTCATGGCTCTAATTGGAATGATTCTGCCTGCCGTATCTACTGTAAAGTAATATTTTTCTACCTTTCGATTGGCTAGAAATACATTCAGCGCGATTGAAATTAGCAAAGTAATAATAAGAAGTGGCAGGGTGGTCGCCAACATTCTGAATTTATCACGATAGAATTCGTTCCGCAAAAGTACAGTATTTAACCCACCATTATGGGCACTGGCTTGATTCATTTTTATTTGTGGTTTTGACGTTTGTGTAGTTGCCATAATGTATTCTAACCTTGGTATTTATCTAGTGACTATGTTTAATGTGTAAATGCTGAATTGTTTTGAGCGGCTGGATAGTTTGAAAAACCGGTTGTCTTCCGGTCAAAAATCGCAGGAACATCGCCTGGTGGGCCGGAGCGCTGTTTCTCGACAATGATTTCGGCCATACTCAATGTTCCAGTATTTTTTTCCGCGGCATCTTCACGATGTATAAATATTACAACATCGGCATCTTGTTCGATTGACCCAGATTCCCTAAGATCATTAAGTTGTGGGCGTTTGCTTATTCTATTTTCAACTCCACGATTTAATTGAGACAGAGCAATTACTGGAATATCGAGTTCCATAGCGAGTTTCTTTAGACCACGTGAAAGCTCTCCAATCTGCTGCTCTCTGGTGCTATTTTTGGAGCCGCTCGTTTCCATAATTTGAAGATAATCAACGATCAACACATCTAAAAGTCCAGATCGGTGAAGGCGCCGACACAAGCCTGATAGCGCTGACATATTTACGCCAGGTAAATCGACAATATCAAATGGGAGTCTCTTTAAATATTCTCCAGCATCGACAAGCTTTTCCCAATCGGCCTCTGTCAATGCACCTAGCCGAATGGCGTGTGAGTCAACTCCCGAAACGATTGACAATGCTCTCTTGGAAAGCTCTACTGCTTTCATTTCCATCGAGGCCATCAAAATCTTATGTTTGGCTTCGGCTGCAGCTAGACCCATTGACATGACCAAGGCGGTCTTACCAATACCTGGTCGCGCGGCAATAATAATGAGTTGTCCACCGTGAAGACCGGCGGTGAGAGCATCTAGATCGCGGAATCCAGTTGTAATCTCAATTCCAGAGTCGCCATTTTTTGCTTTATCCGCAAGTTGTGTCAGAGCTTCGATTGCAGCGTTGCCCAGTGACTTCAATGGCAGAGTTCTGATTTCAGAGGCGCCTGAAAGGAGTTTTAGGATTTCATCAGACTTAGATTCAATACTCGAGTCTTCACTGAGGATGAATTGAGCCTTCACTACAGCAGCACCGAGTTCGCGCTCAGCCGATGCAGTATGAACAAGATGGGCTCGCCCTTTCACTATTGCCGGATCAATTTCGGCTTCATGCACCCACTGCTCAAGGCCCTGAAGCGAAATAAGTCGACCGATGCCAGGCTGTGCCACCACTGTCATCGCTTCTGCGACGCTTGTGCCATTCACGTCACCGTCAATAATGGCTGCAATAGTCTTAAATACAGCAGATGCAATAGGATCAGAGAAATCATTAGTGCCAATGATTTCGATGACAACATCATACAATTTATTGTCCGAAAGAACGGCTCCAACTACAGCACGCTCGGCTTGAACAAGTGCTGAAATGGTTGTCTTTTTTGATTTCGACAAATTGGGGTGAGCCAACGAACCCGGGTGCTGAATCAAGGATTTCACTGTATCTGATGTTGCGGAACCAAGTCCATCGGTTATGCCTGCCAACATATCCGGCAGAATCCTGCATTCATCCAGTGGATTTGCGTTCTGCTTGAAAATTGACTTACGCATTCGTGGTCCCAATCGCGTTCGTCACTGTGCTATTTTGCATTCTTCTTTCAGCTCTACTCAATTCGCGACGGCTCACCCAATCAAAAACAACTGGCTTGGATCCACCCAATATTCTGGATATAAGGCGTTCATCTAGATCATTTGTCAATCGCTCCACTGTGCGGTTGCTGATCGCCAGGGTAGGGAACCCTTCCCTTTCATACCGGGCGTTGATGATGTCGTACAGCATGTTGTAGTCATTGTCAGAGCTGCCGTGCAAATCGATTTCATCGAGTACAAGAAAGTCAACCGAAGTAAGACCTGACATCAAAGCATCCACTGCACCTTGACGGCCATAAGCAGATCGCAATTCCATGGTGAATCGTGGCAAGCTTGCATAAGCTGCTTGAAAGCCCGCCTGAACAAGTGATTTCACCATTGCACAGGCAAGATGGGTCTTCCCTGTGCCAGGATTCCCAGTAAACAGGAACCCAGGCCGCACATTGCGCTGAGCATCAAAATTGGCACAATAGTTTCTCAGTACACTAGCTATTTGTAATGCCCGGGGATTTAATGAAACAAAATTATCAAAACCAGCACCGGTAAAACCTGACGGAATTCGCGCTTCATTTAAGCGACGACGAAATTCAGAGTCCATCATGTGTGAATGCAAATTTTTTAACATTTCCGCAGCACCAGAACTGCCGTCTGCTAAACAGGCAAGACATTCGTAACTTCCACCAATGTGGACCATCTCTTTGTCGTGCATTTGGCAGCGCATAATCTTCTACCTATGAAGAAAACTGGTACGTTTTGAAACGCCACAAGAAGTCGGCATGGATGTTTGGTAATGAACCGCGTCTTGTGTGGTAACAATATTTGCGCGCACCGGCAAATCAGCACTTAATCCTGGTGGGGTGCTTGCTTTTACTGATTGAACATGATCAACGACAAAAGCGGATGACGGGTCTCCGATTTGCAAAGAAAATAAGTCGGTGAAATCATCCTTGTTTCCAACATCTGGAACTGGTTGGCTCTTCATCAAAATATCGACGCTGCAAGTTGGTGATTCATAGTCCCCACCTTGTCCAAACCCATTTTTCTGGTTTCCCGCTCGGACAACGGCGTTGCGGACTTCAAATTCCCGGGAGGCATTACCCAGCCAGGAATTAAGAAATCGACGAATTCCAACATATGTTTTACGTTTGGTTGGGTTTGACTCACACCAGAGAGATGCACGCCTGAGTTGTTCGAGCACATCCAGGCGCTTGAAATTTGACTGAAGATGATCCACGTATTCACTTGTTATTTCTGCGATCTTTCCGTTCTCGCAACAAATGCGAACCATTACCGGATCATTTTGTGGTTCAGTTTCTTTGTAGTCAGTAGAGCAAAACCTTCGGGTTGTTTCAGAATTTAGCTTCTTCTCCGACGGCGATTTTCGCTTCGGCGCATCAACAAAATTTTGTGAAGGCGTGGCATTTTTCGATTCTTGGACAATAGGAAGCACATTGGCTTTATCGGCCACTTCAGCAGAAATGAGAGCCACATTTGCAGAGGCGTCGCGTTTAGCCCATCCAGATACGCGATTGGTTAGCAACTTCCGTTCAGTGTGAATGACTCTATCCAGTGTTGGGATTTCAATGGTGTCATCATTCACCTTCGTCAGTCCTGCCATTTGCCAAGCCAACAAAACCAGTTCCGAATCGGCGGTATGGACCCCTTTCATACTCAAAAGGGCTTGCGCCTCTTTGGCTAGCATCGAAGAACCAAGTGAGACAAGCGGCTCTCTGAAACAGATAAAGCGAACAATAGTCATCAGGCATCCAGACGCTAAAGGGCTTAATGAATTTGAACCTGTCTCAGTCATGAGATCGGCAAGAACTGCTTTGTACACACGAACAGCACTCAATTGCGCAGGCGAACGAGATTTCTCTTTGGCTTTGAGCGCGTCATTCAGTGCAATTGATATGTCGGTCATCAGGACCCCCTCTTTACCAAAATAGTGATGCAAGTTGCATCGAGAAAAGCCTTGAATTCATCAAAACTTCGTGTATTGGGTACAATATACACTAACATTTCAAACTTGTCAAGTTTTTGATGGCCGTCAAGACCACATGACTCGATTAAATCTTTTCTACAACAATTTGCTTGACGGCTAGGGTGTATCTGATATACTATTTGTACTGGTTCCACGGACGTACCGAAACCTGTCTTTTTTTTGAACCTAAGGCGCTGACAACTTGTTGTTTGCGCCGGTACCCGGAGCGACGATCGGTAAGGGCATGTGCCCCGTCGCATATCTCAATCACATTCAGCATTAAGGAGCCATGAATGGAACCCGTACGCAAATCCCTGTTCGCGAAGAAACCTTCCACCGTCGTTCGTAACGAAAACTTCGCTATTCGCGTTGAGTCTTACGACACCAAGTCCAAGCCGAATACCGTCAAAGGTGTCCGTATCGACAATAACGAAACCGTTTCGGTATTTTTGCGTGATGTCGAATTCAAGTCCAATGGGACCTACAAACGCTCTGAAATCTCCACTTTTGCCGAACCCCGGAAGGATCGCCAACACCCAGGCACTGCTATCGGCGGCATTCTTTTGGTCACGGAAGCTGAGCGCCAGGCCAATGGAACCTACGGATCCCGTTGGATTCAATCCTTGTCGCATAGCGACGGCGAGGCGGAAGTGTTTGTTGCCAACATTCACGTCGGATACCTTAAGGATGGTTCCGACGGCAAACCTCATTCAATGATGACCATTATTCATGACGGCGATTTTGGTCACTTGTCTCCGCAGATGATCGAGGCCATGAAGCTAACGCCTCCCTTCAAAGTTGATTCGGTGGATGAGCTCAAGGAATCCGTTGGTAGTCTGCTGGAAGAAAATATTGGTGTCGGCATTCGCGTGTCCAATGGTGATGGTTTTGACGCTTTTTACGTTAGCAGAAACAAAAACGTGACGGCCGAGCAAGCTCTTGATGGGTGCATGGCCAATATCTCCGAAATTGCTGAAGCAATCAACACCGGCGCCATGACTTGCGAAGTGATTCCATACGGTAATTTGTGGGCTGGTCCGGCTACAACGACGATCATGGCAACTAACAAGGTTGTTCAATCTCGCCTGGATCGATTCAATGAGTCGTTTGTTCATCAAAATGGAAAGACGTACCCTATTGCCGTTTTCCGTCCGGCCATTGTTGCGGCGAGAATGACAAAAGAAGGTGCAGATGGAAGTCGTAGCGTGTACTTTAGCCATTTCGAGCCCCTTAACACTCGCCAACCGTTGCATGGGCTCGTGAATGCTATTGCTCATGCACAAACTCCCCATTTGTCTCCGGAGGCGCCCAAACCGGTTACGGCAAATTCAAATGGTGCCGCGGCCAATAGTGCACCGCAAACACCCTCCCAGGGTGGCGATGACAGGCCAGACGGTGGTCAAGCCCAACAGGGTCATCAGCATCCTCAAGATGATATTGCAGGCAGCTTTGATGGCGGCTTTGTCGACGACGATTTGATTGGTGCTGCTGAAAGTCTGAGTACCAATCAAAGTCCGGATATTCCGGCTCCACAGGAACCCGATCCTGCGCGTCCTGCCACTCGGCGATACACAAGTCGACGTGTTGCTGCTTAACTTCTGACTTCGCTAGGCCCCCTTGGGGCCTTTTTCAAGGTGTTTGGCAAAGCATCTCGAAAAAGTTTTCTACGGCAAATCACTTAGAGCACAGTTATGACCACTATCACATCCACCAAGGCACCATTACCTAATCATCCGGGGAAACGTCGGTGGCCAGATATGGCTCATTATGGAATTCATTTTGGCGTTGTACCTATGCCCAATGGTGATTCTCGTTTAGTGATGGTTGACGAAGAGGGTTCTTGGGCTTCACTTGCAAAAACCATGGGGTTCTCGCAATCGCGATGGTTTGGTATGTATGTCAAGAATTCAACCAAATTGGATATTCCTGGGTTCAGTTCAAATTTTCCGGCCGCTACTGTCCTCGATTTAACGGATGACGAGATTCGAGCAAGGATTCGTCCTTTGATCCTTGCCCGCAAGAACAAGCGGATGAGTCAAATGTTCGCTGGGCGCGGTCGTCTCAGTTGGCACCCAAACCGTACCGAAATCGCAGAGTTGGAGAAAAAGACCGTTGATTCGACTGAAAACCCGGAAGACACGGCATCATTGAGTCCTGAGCAAGCGTTACGTCAAACCTTGTTCTTGGGTATGAACTACATGGGTCAAGAGGTTTACGAGTCCGGCGATGGTCAGCGGTTCGTGCGCACTGGTGATGTTATTGTTGCCAAAGAAGTGTCGGATGTTGTCATCAACCCGGTATTCTTGCGAGCGAGGACTGACGATGACCTGATCCTAATTGCATCAGGCATGCTCAAAGAAATTGATGCCGGCAAGAGGCTCCGCAGTGATGACTTTATTCGCTTCATGGAGGCATCTCAGGGCCTGGGTTCCCATGAGGATAAGTTAGCTGTTGGTCGATTCCATGCGGCCATTGATCAGGCTACTCGTGATCGTATTACATCCTTTGAGGGTTCAGGTCGAGACGTTTTTGATGAATCCTTACGAATTCATGAAGGTCGTCCATCCTTTTGGCGCCTGCCTGGTACGCTTCCGACACCCTTGCCAATTTCCGTTCTCATGCAATCGTTGGCGGCCGCGCGATACGCCAGTGCAGTCGGTCCGGCGGTGAACCCGGTCATCATAGATGTCACTGACCATCCAGGTTCACATTCGTGGTCTTTGGGGGCGACATCGGTTTCAGGCGGTGACATTCCAGAACATGACATCAGCTTGGCCGGTGTTTTTGGGAAAACATCTGTTGCTCAGTCAATAGCAGGAATTCGAGTCACACGCTCTGATTCCGAGCTTCTTATGGAATCTTTGTCCAAGCGTCGCGGTGATGGGTTGACTGTGTTTGTGGTCACGTGCGAAACAGCAGGCAAACTTAATAATGAATTCCGCCGAATTCTGTCTGCCATCGGTCAAAAATTTGAAGTGAGCGGCTTAGTTGACATTGACGCAGCCATGATTGGTGTCGGTAATGAGCATCACTCACGTTTGGTTGTCATTGGCAACAAGCGTCAGGAGCCCGATTTCACGTTCGCCGTGCCGAGTGAAATCCCGGTTATTTATGACTATGCAAGTTTATGGAACTGGGGTGAGGTACTGCGGGCATCTCAATTCGGTGAATCCCAAACCTTTGGGGATGACGGAAGAGAAGAAAACAGGTGGCAAGCCCCATACATCCCGGCTTCGCAAATCTCTGAGCCAGAGGCAATGAGCCCGCGTAATTTATTGGGCCCAGTTCGCAAGGCATTGGCCAACATCGTTGAAAAAAATGGGATGGGAATTGATGAATTCGTTTGTGCCAAGCTCGGTTGGACTATGGAACAACTCGAGACTCGTTTGGGTTCGGAGCAGACCGACGCGGTCGCTTTGGGCATTCAGGCGGTAGACGATGGAATGGGCATGGTTGAAGCCGACGCAACCGGAATCGGCAAAGGCCGAGTGACCGCTGCTATGGCTGTATATGCCAGGAAAATGGGAATGCCAGTCATGTTCATGACTGAAAAGGCTGATCTGTTCAGTGATTTCTATCGCGACGTAATCGATATCGGAAGCATGAACGAGCTTGGTAAACCGTTCGTTATCAACAACGATCTGATCGTACGCGAAAGCGAGTCTTTAACTGAAATTGCTCGCAGCCCCAAGCGTGAACATTCGTCACAGACCTTGGCCTGCGGTGAAATTCCACAGGGTTACGATTTGGTAATGGCCACTTATAGCCAATTCAATCGAAAGTACGACAGCCGGCATGTTGACGAAAATATTTCTATCTCAAAGGCTCTTAAGGGCGTGATTGGAGGTCGATTCGTTAATACGTTCGATGCGGTCATGTCTTGTGGCAAATACCTTGGACTTCCGGATTATGCTCAATTTGGTGTAACAGACCTCGCTAGTGCCTTGGCGTACGAGGCAAATCACCTAGCGTTAAAAACAATTGCTGGTGAAGGGTTGGAAATTGCGTTGTGTGAAGCTCGCTCTACCCTCCTCTCTCTCAGTCTTGCGGAGCTTCAACTTGATCTAGCTGCCAGGATCAAAACAGATATGACCGCCCTAAAGCACCAGTGGTTGTATTCCGGTGCAATGAAAGGTGGATTGCTCATTCTTGATGAGTCTCATGTTGCAGCAGGAGAAAACTCCAACACAGGCGTAAATCTGCGACACCTGATGGAGAATTCAGCCTCTGTCACCTATTCCTCGGCAACATTCGCAAAAGACACCGGCAATTTTCTTTTGTATGCACGACTTTTCCCAAATACGTTGCGTGCAGCAACGATTGGAGAAACGCTGCGTCGGGGCGGGGAGCCAATGCAAGAGATACTTTCCGCCATGCTGGCAGAAGACGGCAGGCTGGTAAGGCGTGAGCATGATTTGTCCAATATGGAATTTAAGGTCTCTACTGAAACACTACGAGTGGCTCGCAACGAAGAATGGGCAAATGGACTTGCGAAGGTATTGGCGGCAATGAGTTACCTTTCTGGCGAGGTAGAAGATATCGCAATCACTCTGAATGCAGCTACGGAAGCTGCTCTCAAGAAGTCGAAATTAAGCAAAAGCACCAATAACAGCCCCAAGGTTGGCGTGCAATACACAAACTTTAGCTCCAAGTTTTACAACTTGTCCCGTACTTTCACAATGGCGGTCAACGCTGACCTGGCAGCCGACCTTGCCATCAAGGCTCTCAAAGAGGGTCGGAAACCTGTCATTACCGTCGAAAGCACAATGGAGACAGTTCTTAAAGAGCTGGTCAATGGAGTTACTTTGGACTTAGACGATGTTGTCACCCAATCTTCCATCGAAGATGCTGACGCTACAGCTTTGACATCATTGGATCCGTTGATGGGCATTGGTGCAGATGATTCACTCGCAGCAAGTGATCCCTTGTTGGCAGTAGAAGATTCGGGGCCAAAAAGTCGTTCCAAAAAACCAATTACCACTGATCTCGGACGCGCGGTTGGTTTCCGTGACATCCTGCTGTCCTATGTGGACTCAATGTTTGTTGCGTCAGAACAAACGCGCAAGGGGGGAAAGATTGTGTCATCCAAGAAGCTGAACTTGATGACACCCGAGATGCAGGCGTTGGTGGATGAAATCCATAAGTTTATTGACTTGATGCCGCATATTCCACTGTCACCAATCGACCTTGTACGTGATCGTATTACTGATGCCGGCTTCTCGATTGATGAGATATCTGGTCGAGGGATGCGTCTTCAAACAAATCCGGATGGGACACACAGTGTTACCCGGATGGCAGACCGAAAGAAACAGGTTTTAAAGAACGATTTCAATTCGGGCAAGCTCGACGCTCTTGTATTATCTCGTTCTGGGTGCACAGGCATCTCATTGCATGCCAGTCGGAAGTACGCAGACCAGAGCCAACGTGAGCTCATTGAGCTACAGCCGGCGGCCGATATCGCTCAACGACTTCAGTTTTGGGGTCGTGTGAATCGCAAAGGTCAAATTTGCAGTCCGATCATTCATATGGTGAGTTCCGGCTTGCCAGCTGAAATCCGTCTTATGACGATGCAAAATTCGAAGTTGCGCAAGATGAGTGCAAACATATCCGGCAACGCTGATAATTCGGCGGCCAATGAAAATGCCCCTGATATCTTGAACAAGATCGGCAACGAGGTTTGTTATCGATGGATGGAGTCGAATCCTGCAATTAGCTCCATTCTTGGTTATAAGATTGGTGACACATCGGAAGAATCCGCGCGATGGTCTGGAACCAAATTTGTTGATATGTTAACTGGCCGCGTGATGATGCTGGAGGTGGATACACAGCGCAAGGTTTACGCTGATATCACGACTGAGTTCAACGCTCTCATGGAACAATTTGAAAATGAAGGCAACAACCCGTTGAAATCGGGTGAATTTGATCTGAAGGCCAAAAAGACAGGATCACTAATTCTTCAGGTTGCAAGCGGTGATGACTCTGTATTCAATGCAGCGGTCTCGGCTTCAGAATTAAGTTACGAGGTCAATGTTGGTTCAACTGATCGCGAAGCATCCGAAGCAGCTGCCATAACTGGTCGAGAAAAATTGCTAGTTGAATATGGCCCCGATTACGCGCTGCGACTTACTGATGGTGTTTTAGATGCCCTTGAGATCGCTTTGCCATCCATGTTGCCAAAGAGATTTGCAAGTATCGAGGAGGCTTTAGCTGACGAAAAACAAAACTCCATTAAAAACGCGAAATACAAGTTCGAGTGGCTCTCAAAGTTCCTCCCGCGGGTTACACCTGGATCAATCGTTGCATTTTGTAGCGAGGGATATACGGGCCGGCATGACAAGTCTGCTTTCCACGATCAAAACGAGTTTGTTGAAAGAGTTTTTGTAACGGGTTGGAAGCTGCCTGAAACAAACATGCTGTCGTTAGCAGGATACGAATTGCATGGTGTTTCATCTAGAACTCGTAAACCCGTGAAGATGACATTGGCTGCACTCATGTCGCGTCAAACATTGTGGGTCGACAGTAATTTTGCAGTTGATTCGCAAGACAGTATTTCCTCCAGTGATGATGATTTCTTCAACCGTACGGCCTTGCCGTTATCTGGAATTGAGAAACGCATTATTCTCGAAGGCAATCTATACCGCGCAGCTGAAATCGCAGAAGCCCAAAAACAAGGTGCCGCAATCACCTATACAGATGACAAAGGAGTTTGGCATCACGCTATTCTCATGCCTAAGGGCTACAACATGCGCAATGTCGCCGATCTTCCTGTGGCAATTGATAACATCGACACATTGCTTGCTGCCGTTGCAAGCCGGGACGTGAAGGCGAATAAGCTAATTATCACTGATGATTTCCGTCATTCTTCCACTGGCCAGAACGAATCAACTTATAGGGTCTATGGCAGTTTGGGGGGCGTGAATGCCAGTGCTGTAGGTACGGCTGATGAGTGCAATTGGCTACTCAACGATACGGCTGTCAAAGCTTGCCTGAAGAATGGTGACTTCCAAGGAACTCGCCAAATGCGCGAGGGGCGTGTCCTACCCGGAATGGAAGAGCAGTTTTTGAGAGCATTTATGAACGCCGCCAATGGCGCAAGCAAAAAAGTCCTGATCGGTGGCGATATGCGCCAGTGGTTCAACACTTATCTAACTCAACTCCATTCAAGTGTGACATCTCAAAACGTAATTGAGGCTGCAATGTCCAAGAATGAGGATGATGAGCTTGGTGCCCTACTCTCGACGCCAAGCCTATAACTCATTCTTCATAGACCAATATCAGAGTATCTGATATACTGTTCGCAAGTCTAGGTGAATATTTAAGGTTTAAATGACGGCAACATCAATGCAAAATCAGATGGTTTCCCATTCATTAATGGAGCCAGTGGTGCTCGACCTATCGGATGATGGTGTTGGTCGTCATTGGTCTGAGCTTGGCGTGGATAGCTTGATTGCGGCCATGGAGCGCTGTGAGCCTTGGGCAGTTGATGTGAAGCCGGAGTTCAAAGTCAAGGCTGAACTAGTGGTTGCGGACATGACCCGCCGGCTTAACGCCACAACTGCAGGAGGTATCTCCAACACAGTTAGCGCGGATCCTGACGTGGTTGTTGAATTCCTTGGTTATTTACGTTCAGGGCGCGCGCTGGCGCTATTTGCCTGGTTGACGCAAGTTCACCCTTCGATACCAACGCTACTCGTCAACGAAGCCAGAAACGGTGTGGATGATTTCGGCATGATTCTCATTGAGCGCATAACAACGCTGGAAAAACAGCATTTGTTGTCGCGCGTATTTAGTCCAGAGCGAATTGCACTGGTTTTAGAACTGCTTGCAGAAGCCGGACTTGATTCCGTAAATTGAAATACAGGATTTCTATGAAAACACTAAAGTTAACTCTCATTATCGCCGTGGCAACCATGTTCTCTGGCTACGCGATCGCTCAGGTAGACCTTTGCGGTCCGTTGCAAACCAAAGTCAATCAAAGCATGCAAGACCGAGTTAGCAGGAGCGCTCCCACTCAGAGTCCGAGTGCTTATGTTGACACGAATTCAGATGTCAGAGGAATCTTGAAGCAAGACGTTACATCCGGGTTTTCAAAGCTTATGTCGCTAGATTTCGGAAGCCTTGCTACCGCGATCATTGACAGAGGTTTAACTGGTTCTTCTCAGAAAGCATCTAGCGCATTCAATGACAACGTAGGGAAAATCGTACAAAGTTACCAATCTGCAAGTACTGTTCAACAACAGCAAAATCAAACACCTGCGACGACAAACGCACCTAATTTAAGCTATCTCCAGGATCAGCCTTTACATCAAACAAATAGCATAAAACCCAACCCTTACGCCTATTAGTTCTATCGTCTTTTATGGATTTAAAATGGGATTTAGTACGCAAAAGAAAATAATACACTTTATTGTTTTCTATTTTATAGTAATACTTTTTGGCACTAGTCTAGCTATTGGGGCCGAATCTGATGCAGACCCGTCTGAAGCCATATCTGAGGCTGATATGGCTGTACGAGCGGAGATAGTCAAGGCAGCCATCGCTCACAAGGCGTATGCAGAGGGTTTGGAGGGTTATCGCCAGGAACAACGCCTTAACCTAAAGGCCAAAGAATTGGAAATAACGCTCAAACAGCCAAGCACAATGTGTCAAGCCGTTGAGACGCAAGATAGTTTGCTATCTGGCTATCAAAAATCTCAGTCCAAGATGATTGATGGACAGCGATCGGTTTTAAAGAACCTCGGATCGAATGTCAATACCGGTCAAACGGTTGCAAATCTGCACGCAGCTACAAACGATCGATTTTGTAGTGATGATGAGGTTAATCTTTCAATTTGCAAACCGACAACGGAATCAAAATACGAAAATCTCGCTGGCGCTGATCAAAATGCAATGTATCTTTTTCAAAGTAATGATGGGACACAAACTTATGAGGGCGAAAGAGATGGGGCGCAAGTTGATGCAGTGAATTCTTACATTTCTCGTGTGGTCGTAGGGGTTCCTCCAGAGCAATTAAAGAATGATGGCCATGCTCGGTATTTACGTAGCCCTGAATCCCGCGCTTACGCAGAACTCTTGCGTCGATACAAAGCATTTCTTTCAATGAGTTCCTATTCTTTAAATCAAATCAAGGAATCTCGCAATCCGCTCAAGTAAGCCGTATTGCTGTTTATTCAATATGAAACACTATTTTTCGAACTTTGCCTTTCCGAAAAGCATTTGTCTGTCGCTTGTAATTGTCTGTATGGGACTGACATTTGCAACGCCATCTCATGCCCAAATGGGGCCAATTTACGCAAAAATATTGGATGCAGCTCAACAAAAATTGATGGAAGCCGTAATGAAGGCCACAGGTCTTAGTCTTGAGGGCACTATTGAGCAAGCGGGAGCGGCGACCCGGGCCGAAATATTGAAATCGGCCATGGCCGGCAAGACAGTAGCCGAAAGTCTTGAATCATATCGTCAACGCCAAGCACTTCAAATGCTCGCTGTAAAAACAAGTGCTGACCTCGAGCAACCTGCAACAACATGCCAAACTGTTGCCTCGCAAGTTGGTATTGGATCGGCTAAAGCCACAGCAAGAGCCAAGGTTCTAGATACACAAAAAAAGACCATGCACAAGCTTGGCAGCAACACTAATACTGCCGCAACGGTCCAAGATCGACACAATTCTACCAATGCCAGCACATGCACTCTTAGCGAACAAACACTTGGCGTGTGCAAAGTATCGACTGATCCTGCGTTGCGGGACCTTGCGGGAGCCGATCACAATGCTGCCATGTTATTCCAGAGCAAGGACGGAAGTGCAACTTACGAAGGGGGCCCAGATGGTCCGCAGGCTCAGTCAGTTCAGCGGTACATTGAACGAGTGATCAACGGCATACCGCCCGAACAATTACGAAATACCAATTATAAAAATAGCCCGCAAGGAAGGGCTTATGCTGAATTATTGCGTAGGTATAACGCGGTTCTTTCGATGAGCGCTTATTCACTTGCTGACATCAAAGAATCTCACAACGCACAGGCTGGATTGGGCAATACAACAAAAATGGCCACAGTGCCTGTTCCTGGTTTTGCACCGGGAAAATCTGACATGTCAATGTTAGAGGTTGTTGAGCGTCTCGTAGCTACAAAATTCTCTCCAAAATCAATGGAAAGTGCGGCAGCAGCAACAAGCCCCAATTTAATTCTTCGTGATATGGCACAAATGGCATCGTTTCAACTTTGGATGGACCATCAGACTTTAAATCAGGATGAACGCACAGAGGCCATCCTGGCGCAACAGCTTTCAATGTTGACCGAAAAAACTCTGCGCCCGCAACTCGAGGCACAGCGTACAGCTGCTACTCGCGCTTCAGCGATTGCACGTTAATAAGCGACCATCATGAAAACAAAATTTAAAGCCCTGTTGATTTTTGCAGTCAGCGCAATATCGCTAAATTTTTTACCAATGAGTTACGTCTATAGTGCATGCACTTGCTGGGGTGACGCAGCCACAGTGTGGACTACTTCTCTCGGAACATTTGGGCCGTTTGTTAACAACCTGGTTGGTGGATTTGGTGATAGTACTGAAAAGACAATTGTTGAATCAAACGCCGGGGTTCGAGCCGAGGTTCTGAAGTCCGCTATGGCTTCAAAAGCCGTTGATGAAGGAATTGAAGCCTATCATCAAGAACAAGATATTCGTGAATCCTCAGCAAAGCTCGAAGATTCAATGAAACAACCTGCCACAACATGTCAATCGTTGGCAACTTCCAATAATTTGAGTGCAGCAAACCAGAATGCCCAAGCTCGTGTTTACGATGATCATTCTAAGTTTATGGAACAAGTTGCGAGCAATCCAAACACCGGTCAGAGACTTGAGAAAAATCACGCTACAACCAATGAAAATTACTGCAGTCTTGACGAGAAAGCACAAGGAATTTGCAAGATCAACAATTCCGCGGGATATCAAAAATTATCAGGCGCAGATCAAGATGCCGCATTTTTATTTCAAGGTACTGACGGTTCTTCATCCTATGACAGTGTCGACACTGACAGCGCCAAAAGTCCTCAGTCGGCAGCAGTTGATGGGTACATCGGTCGCATTGTGGCGGCTTTACCGCCTGAAAACATCAGGACTGGTGATGGAGCCAATCTCTACAAAAATAGCCCATTGTCACGTGTGTACATCGAATTGACACGCCGTTATGAGGCCATGATGTCCGTTAGTGCCTATTCTCTTCGTCAAATAAAAGAATATCACAATACTCAAAAAGGACTTGGAACGGCAACAAAAATGGACAATGTATCGGCGCCAGGCTTTGCTTCTGGTAAAGCTGATATGTCACCGGCCGAAGTGGTTGAAAGATTTGTGGCTTCAAAGTTTTCTCCAACATCTGTAACCGGTTTAGTTGACGCGTTGGAGCCCCATGTAATTTTGCGTGATATGGCTCAAATGAGTGCGTTTCAACTGCGAATGAGTTATCAGGCAATGCTTCAGAGTTCACGTACCGAGAGTATTGCGGCCCATCAATTGGTGCTTATGGCTGAGCAAACACTGCGCCCACAGATCGATGCGCAGCGCAGTGCAGCAGCGTCTGCATCTGGTAAAGTAAATTAATGATTAAGCGCCTTTCCAATAGATTGCTACTGTCTGCTGTTGTGGCCAGTATGTCCTCTTTTGTGATTACTCAGTCAAGTGCCTCTGGGTCGAACACATCTGACAAGGTGTCTTTGACATTCGGTGCTCCATTGCAATGCAAAAATGACGGCAAGATTTTATCCGTCTTTGCGATTGCCTTGGAGACTAGAAAATCATCGGATGACACCGGCGTTGAGGTTTGGGTATTAAATGCTATGAAAGCAGTTGGGGTTCCGGCGAGCATTCCCACCAGTCATGAGGCTCATGATGCAGCCTTGCAAGTAGCGACGATGCTGCGTCAAGGTCATATTGTTGCTGCAAAAATGGGAAATGACGAAGCATCACTCCATATTCCTTCTTACAAAAAGGCTGAGTTTTCAAAGAGCTTCGAAGCACTGTTGACGGTATCGACTCAACCCATCATGCATGGAATCGAATCTGCGGATGAAAAAGACATTTCGCTTGGTAAGAAAAATGTGGATGGAAATCTTGATCAAGCAAGCCATTCTCTTGCTGAAATCATTCGTCGAGCAGATGTAACAAAAACTGCAATGGGACAGGCTTATGACATGCCATCTATACGCTATTACTTGCTTGCAAATGGATTTCGTGACGCCCTCGCCCTCCGGTCAGCATCAACATCTGTGTGTTCTCTTAACTTAAGCCCAGTCGTTTTGAAGAAGCTAAATGCGTCAGCTCGGTATATGGCCTTGGGCCCCTCAAACGCCAACAAGGGTTTGAAATCTGGAATAAAAAAATGAGATTAAACTCAATCCTACGATTCCTTTCATTTAGTGAAGTTAAAGTTTGCTTGCTGTTCTTGTCAATGCAGCCTTTCGTTTTCGCTGAGCAATGTCTTCAAGTTCCTGTTGGGTGCCGTGTCACGAGCGCTTTTGGCGGTCGCTACGACCCTGTAAAAAAGGATTTCACTCAGCAAATTCATAAAGGTGTTGATTTTGGTTGCCCAATGGGAACTCCAGTTGTATCCGCAGCATCTGGTGCAATCGAAACGGCCGGCTTTAGTGAATCAGCCGGTAATTGGGTGGTTATAAACGGAAGCGACGGTCTGTACAAATTTAAGTACATGCATCATAAACAAAATGACGTGCAGAAGCCAGGTAACGTTAAAGTAGGGCAACAACTTGCTTTTAGCGGAAATACAGGAAATAGAACTACGGGTCCGCACCTTCATTTCCAGGTTGAATCACAATCAACCGGGAAGGCTGTTGATCCAAATACACTTTTTTGTTCCAAACTGGCACTAACGCCTGGAGTACTTCAGGGCGCCCCTAGTAGCGCCCCTGGCGATACAGGGGATGACATACGAAGCGCAAAAATGCCTGGTGACAACGATGGCATACCGCCTAAGATTGGTTTCGATGGTAGTTTGGACCAGGTAATGTCTGACGTCATTGCCTCTCGTTCGCTCAATCCTGACTATATGGAACAGCTTGCCACTCTTTCTACGCCGCGGCTCTATGCAGAATTAGCTTACATGCAAGCTATTTCGTTGAAAATTAAGGCAAATCGAGGTATCCATCGCGAACGAATTTTGGCTACTCAAGCGATGATTCAAATTTTATTAACAGAAGCAACGTTACGGCCGCAGATTGATATGCAAAGAAGTGCTGCCACCAAAGCTGCAGTTATTAACAGATAGTTGACTTTCAGATATCATTTTGATTTGCTTCTAGATTCTTAATTGATATTGACTTTTCCGCGTTAACGCACGCTAACACACATTTATTTGGAGAACAATGATGGCAGATCACGGTAGACAATCAAACGACGTGTACGTTTCAATAGATGACGATCCTGGCATGGAAGTGGCCCCTCAGCATGAGCTTGTGGTAGACAATTTGTCCGATCACGATAAGAACGTGCTCGAAGAATCAAGCCAGGAAATTGAATCAACCGGGATGACAAACAAGGTCTCGGCACCAGTTGAGCCTGAAGTGTCGCCAGAACAAAGGGCAATGAACATTGCTCAAATTCTTTCAGAAGACGAACTCCAACTCATTAATCAACACACGTTGATATTTGAATTTGAGCCCTTTAGCAAACTCGAAATCAAGATGCGGGAGTTGACAGAAAGTCTTGTTGATGAGAATATTGCCCAACTGGTAGTGTCACATGTGAGGCAGGCGATTCATGATAGCGTCATTCCAATCCATGATTTATCGAAGAGTGCGAATTCAGAGGCCGGACTTAACGCTCGAATAGCATCACTTGGCCTCTTAAAAGAGAATATGGAAAGAGAGTTAGGCTCGCTTCTTACGAAACTTGAAAGGGAGGAAGTACCAGATATCGGAAATCTTAGTAGGAGCCTTTTTTCAATCATCGATTCTGATCAGAAGGCCTTACAAGAAAAAACCAAAAAATTGGTACCTATGTCGGTTGGTCGGGTTTTGTTCGAATCGTTACGCAATGCCGTAGCGCCTCCGGAACCCGGAAGTCAATTGATCGGTAATTCCCGTTTACACCGCAATAAGGAACTGACGGGCGCTCTTGACAACCTCAAAATGGTTGCAGAAGAACTGAAACAGAACGCTGGAAATATTGAGTGGGAGCGCGGACAAGGAAAAGCTTCTATTACGGCGGTTGGTGACCTGTCTAAACAAATTGATGGACTCACCAAAGGGGTTGAGGACCAGGTTGATTCACTGGCTCTGCGCAAAGGACTTGGAAACGTCAAAACGCTTTTGACAGAGGCAGGGGATGCGAGCAAAGACCCGGATCACAAGTCCAAACTCGATGAAGTCAAAAATCAAATGAGCGAATTTATCAAAATGCTTACGGATGCACTTTCAAATTTGTTCAGTAAATTTTCCACACCTGCTGCGCACAAGCCTACATAGACGATCCGTTATACACCTCGTTACACTGGTAATTGCATAATTTAGAATATGGTATATACTGATTGCATATTTGTCGATCTGTTCATCAAATGCCAAAAACAATTTTTATAGGATCAAAAATGAAACATATTTCTCAATCAAAAGCCCAGGCTTTTGCCCCATCAAGCCCGGACGCAAGCGGTGCAGCATCCGCGTTTATTGCCAATGCAAAGAAATGGGGCGAACAGTTCGTGTCCGCTCAGACGGGTCTTTCCCAATTTCTAAAGGAAAATGTTAAGGCTCCTGCAATTGGATTTTTGGCCTCAGATCCATTGAACATGTCCGTGTTTGGCATTGTTTTTGATGGGAACCCTGGTGCCGGATTTGTCGCTGTGCCAAACTCCATTGCCGAACGGTTAAACGACCGTGGTTTGCGTGGTTCGGGTTACTTTCCTGATATGAGCTCTCTCATGGGCAAAGAGGTCATGAAAAAGCTTAATGCAGTCTCCCGTGCTGCGGAGCAGCGTCCACTACTGAACTCCATTGCGGGTCTGAGCTCGGTGGCCATTGAGGATGGGCGCCTTGTTCTCTCACGAGCTGTAATTACGGGTGACAGCATTGCCATTCTTGCGGCGCCATCTGCAGTTACTCCGCGCGCAGAGGTTACACCTATTGTCGCGCCCGTCAAGACCGCTGAGATATCGATTGCTGAAAGCGCCACTCCCACGGCACCTTCGAAGTTGCGAGCTCGAATGTAGTTGAAACGGACTCAATGAAAACGGCCCGACGGGCCGTTTTTTATGATTATTCGCTGCTATCTTTTGTGTCGTTGTTGACGCGTTGGCATTGGGGCATTATCGAGTCCAAAAAGGGATCCCTGTGCTGGCGTCGACGGGGCGGCGTTTGGGCCCTCAAGTAGTTCCACCAGGACGTCGGCGTGACATTGAGCCGGCTTACACCAGCAGCCCAGTCGTTTTCCTCGAAGACTCTCCAAATCCCGCATAAGCTCTGGTTGCGCTGTAATCCATGCCCGATACCGATCAATTACCTGTTCTCGAGTCCCATCCTCGCCAATTCGAAAAATGTTGCCAAATGGGCTTCCAGGACGTCCAGGCATTGCTCTGCCGATGTAGACGTCGCATTCCTCATGTTTTACGTTGACCGATCTTGTCCTTGGCGTCTCTAACATCAAGGCTTCCTGTGAGGACGAGTCCTATCAAGTTGTTCTGGATTCTTGATTCCGGGTTCCACTTTCGGAACCAAACAATGAACAGAGTCCGTGCGCGATTTCAATGTTGCCTGAAGCATGGCAATGGCATCACGAAGAAGGCCTGTTTCAACGCTGTCGTCGATATGATTTGAAGACAACGCGTAGGCAGTCAATCCGGCCGCATTCAAACTGCGTGCTTCGGCAACGATTTGTTCCCCAACGACAGGAGCTGCCGTGAATAGACTGCTGACATGCACGGCTTCAGCGATAAACGCTGCACGCCCTTCCGGATACGACAAATCAAAGTATCGAGCACTTTGTTCCATGAGGAATCGAGAAAGAGGCATTGCGTTCTCGCACAACGTTTTAAATGCATCCCCTCCATGTGCAATCACAAATTCATCGGGGTCAACGCCGGCGGGTAGCTTCGCGATTGCGATTTCGCAACCTGGTGGCATCGTTGGCGCTGCAGCGAGTACGGAACGAAGCGTTCCCTTGTCGCCGGCAGCGTCGCCATCCAGACAAAAGACCACACGTTTCGTCATGGACCACAAATTTGCAAATGTGGACTCGTTTGCAAAGGCTCCCATTACGGCCACGGTATTGTCGACTCCGCTTTGATGAGTGGCCACAACATCCATGTACCCCTCTAGAACAACTGCGTAGCCGGATTTTGATATTCCGTGGGCGGCCTCATATGCGCCGTAAAGGAGTTCAGACTTTTTGAATATTTCTGTCTCAGGCGAATTCATGTATTTGGGGCCATAGCTTTTAAACTCGGACGGTACCAAACGGCCGCCAAATCCCACTACGCGACCGACTTTGTCGCGGACAGGAAATGTGATTCGTGCGGACATGAACGACTTTTCTGGAGAAGTCTCAGTTGCAGGTCGAAGCAAACCGTATGCAACGGCTTGTTCTTTTTCAGCAGGTGTCATGTCCCTGCCCTCGTTGCCCCAGCAAAATCCAATGCCAAACTTCTCGATCGACTCCGGGGTGAGTTTTCGCTCATTAGTTAAATATTTCCAGGCATCATCTTTGCGCCTCAGTTGATCAATGTACTTTCGTGCAGTCCCCATCATCATGGACTCTGTGCTATTTTGTACGCGCTCATTAAAAACGCCAAGTTCACGTCCGAGTTCAATTTTGGCCTCGTTATAGTCCAGCCCATTGAACAAGGCATGGAGGTGAATCACGTTACCTGCGATTCCGCAACCATGGCAAAGGTAGGCATCGGTCACGCTGGATGCATAGAAGGATGCGTTCTTGTCATCGTGACCTGGATCTGGACATTTACCGGTAAATTCCCCCTTGCCCCCTGATGCGGGTTTTAGCTCCATATGCCTCTTTGCATACTCCACCAAAGGAAGGGCTGCCTTGACTCTGGATACCAATGTCGGGCCAGAATTTGTGCTGCGTGATTGAGAGGCAGCTTTGGGTGCGAAGTCACTACGGACAGAGATGACACCAGATGCATCTGGCGCCGGTGCCTGTGTCAGATCGGAAGCTTTAGCGGAAGGGCCGGCATGGGCCTTCTCTGGAATTTCAAAACCGCTGTCACCATCATTGTTTGAAATCACACGGGAGAATAAAGGTTTTCTTTGCATTTCAAGCTCTTTTACTGGCAATGGAGGAAAAAGCAATTGGTGCCAAAACAAGCTTGGCCTGGATTAATGACGTATTTTTGCCGTGTAGAGCATATACTATAGCCGATCCACACCAAAAATCAAGTAAATTCAGATGCAAGTCATTCAAAGTCCGTACTCAGGCAGCGTTCCTTTTGCAGGAATCAAGCCACTCCCGCCGGCCGACTCTGTTGGTTCATCGGTGCGAGCGCTAAACACCATTTTGACTCAACTCACCGGCAAAGATGCGATCGATGCACTTCGCAATGGTGATGCATGTTCTAAGGTCGATATAAATCTCTGGTCGCCAGCTTGGGAAGGTGCAAGAAATTTTCGCGATCATTTTGTTCTGAATCTGGCTCGGCAAACAAGGGATGAATGGCGACGCGATATCCAGGATGCGATTGCGAATCAACCGACTGTGAATCGACCTAAAGTGATCGCCACAGCGCTGGATGAGCGATTGCGAATCACTCTTTGCTTTGCCTTTCGTTTTTTAACTCCTCGGCATGTCTGCTTTCTTGGCGACGCCCTCATGCTGGCCTTTGAGTCCGAAATGAAGTCATCTGAATTTGCACGCGAACTCGCTACTAGCGGCTTCCGATCAGCCAGCGCCAGTAATGAGTTTTTGGACGCATTGGTTCTCGGTGCTAGCGGTATGCATCGTTATCATCCAGAGAGGGTAATGGCATCAACGAAATAAATCCAACCCTACTGCGTCAGGAGGCTTCTCTAAGCCGGCTGGGAAAGATTCCAATCTTGGTTTTTCAAAATGATCTATTTGACAAATAACGGTGTACGTGATATACTTTAAAACATGACTTCAAACACAAGCATTAACAAAAACGCTGATGCCTTTGGACCTGTTGCACTCGTCAATTTTGCACTGAATCCAACTGGGGCTCATATGTTTCGAGCCCAGCATGAACAAATTCTTCGTAGTTTGGATGATGCGTCCACTCTCATCGATGATGGGGCGGACTCAATTCAGGCTAACGGTGAGCGAGTTGTGCAGATTTGCTGGTTTTTAACGTTAGCGTCGTCGATGATGGCCACTCATCAATCGATTGAAGATACCCTTGTTCGTCGCGCGCTTGAAGATGAACCAAGAATGCGCCTAATTGTTGAGCAATTCGAGCGTGAAATGCCACCCTTGGTGTCTGAAATGACCTTGCTATCGCGACGCTATCCAACTCCAAGTTCAATTTTGAAGAACACTGGCGAATTTGGCACAGCGCTTTCCAGCCTGGTCCTGAAATTGAGGGAGCGGTTTCGAGCGGAGGAGCGCGATATTTTTCCCGCCTATGACCGAAATATTTGCGTCCCGGTACCTGCTGGTTCGCTTTTGGCTGTTGATTAAATGGCGTCTATGAATAGCTTTCGAACGCCCAATGCCTTTGCAAATGAGGATGCTGGTCGACTAAGCGCCCGACACCGCCGTGATTTAATTGATGGCGACATGAAGCAACAGGCGGCATATGAAGGGCTTGAATCGGCGCGGCTGGCAATGGGTGTTTCTCGAATTGTTATCGGTCTTCATTTGGCGACTTTACAGGATACAAATGGCTGGCAGGGGCGCAGTGGTGCGAAGTCTTTTCGTCGATTTTTGATTGAAGAAGGAATGGAGCCGACTGCAGCCTATCAGTACATGATCGTTGCCCGGGCATTTTTGTTGGATCACGCTGTAGCTCCTGAACGAATTGCAATGGTAAGCATGCGTGTCCTGGTGATAGCTTCTCGTTATCTTTGCATGGAGGATGAATCCAAAGGTATTGAAAGCAATGTGGATGAAATCGTATCCATTGTGAAGTCCATGCCTTCTGCGGAAGCGCTGCAGTCACTGCAAGATCGTTTTGAATTGAATGAAGCGGCAACGACTTCGTTGGATAGGCCAAAACTCTCTCGCCCGGTTGTCAGCATCCTGAATTCTGTTGAGGGACTAACTCACGATGGTCGTGCGGAACTGTATCAAGCATTAAGGTTTAAGCCTGATGTATTGGTTAACGAAATTTCCAAAGTAAAACTGATCCGAATTCCGGCTGTTATAAGGCCAGATGTTCCGTTCTTTACGGAGTATCCAGAAGGGTTTACTCAATGAATCGGACCACGCTCATCATTAAAAGTGATGTTCCTGCTGTGCGAGAGCCCATTCCGCCGGCCCCTGAATACGGCAATATTGACCCGTTTTCACTTGTATTCAAGGACGATTTTGCTTTTGTCGATACGGAAACCACCGGCATCGACCCTGACGCTGATGCCATTGTTGAAATCGCTCTGGTCCGCTATCGCAACGGCGTACCTGATGTCTTTCATTCATTGGTTAATCCGGGGTTTCCAATCCCGCCAACGGCCTCTGCCGTTCACAATATCGTTGACGATGATGTCAAGGATGCTCCGACACTTTTAGAGTTGAGGCCGAAGATTGAAGCCATGCTGTCTGGCGCCATCCGATCAGCCCACAATGCCAAGTTTGATGCATTGTTCGTAGACCCGGCAGTTGGTGAATTTCCGGATTCATCAAAATGGTTGTGCACATATCGGTTGGCCCGCCATGTGATGCCACAGGCACCCGCTTTCGGCAACAACGTCCTTCGCTACTGGCTGAAGACAAATCCGAAATCTGAAGGTCTCGGTGCACATCGTGCTATTGATGACGTCTACGTATCCATTGAGAGCTTGTTCCACATGCTCAAATTGAGCCAAGCCCAGGGCATGACGACTTTGGAGCAGGTTCGTTTGCACGCTAACGAGCCCATTGTTTCGAGCATGATTCCGTTTGGTAAGCATGTTGGCAAGGATTTTTCTGAAGTGCCAACTGACTACTTTGAGTGGGCCTTGTTAACCATGGTTGACCTCGACCCAGACCTCAAGTTTTCCTTTGAGCGCGAGATAGTTCGCCGGCCAGACCTCAACACAGACGCTTTTGATGAAAACGGAAAGGTAAAGCCTGCGAAAGTCATGACTTCAGGGAAACATAAAGGCGAATTGATTAAAGACGTACCAACAGATTATTTTCAGTTCCTGATTGACAAGGGTATTCGAATTGACCCGGTCGTCAAAATCGGTATTGATCTTGAGATGGCTCGCCGACGCGACGCATCAATCAACGGTGCTCCAACTGTTATGAGCCTGGCGTCGGGCAACAGTTCTTTGAATATGCGTTGAGGTTTGGCGTTTATAAACAAACAGGAATATTTCATGCCCAATACAGTAAATCCCAGATTGAATCCTCGAAGCCTGGCTCTTGAAATTGCTCTCGAATCGGCCCTTTTTGTTGTCTCTGCCGAGCACAAAGCATTCGAAACGCTTGATCTTGAAGACTTGCAAGAAATGGCCTGGGGCAAGGATTCGGAAAAGTGCGACGTGAACGGTTCTGCACTCAACCCGCTGCGAGACTACTTGAATGGACTGCCTGGATTTACTCGGGCCCGTGCGGATTGCGTGAATGTGCCGTTGGAAACGCAAAACGAACACATCTACGCCGCCATGGAGCTACTGAGCAGTCGATCAAACGCTGCCGTTCACATCGGTGAAGAACAAGTAATCGTTCTCAATTCCATTTTGCCATCGTCACTGGATGATGACGATGAAAGCAAGCCGGTCTGATGCCAACATGACGACATTGCAAATTCAGTTGCCTAAGCGCAAATATCACCCAGATGGAACTCTTCCTGGGCCCGGGGTGGTGTTCGTATTCGGATCGAACGAGTCTGGTCGACACGGTAAGGGGGCGGCCTTGGTGGCGAAGAATCGCTTTGGCGCGCGCTATGGTATTGGTGTCGGGCGTACTGGCATGAGCTATGCCATTCCAACCAAAGACTTCACCAAGTACCTAAACATATTGCCACTGGCTTCAGTACGTCAATATGTCAATGGATTCATTGCTTACGCTATGACGCATCCGGATGAGGCCTTTTTTGTCAGTCGTATTGGATGCGGATTAGCGGGACATCAGGATTCCGATATTGCGCCTCTTTTCTGTGGATCCCCTGAGAACTGCGTTTTTGCAGCCGAGTGGCAAGCGTATTTGGAGCCACAAAATGCAGTGCTAGTAGCCGAGACCACCGGTGCCGCACTGGTGCCGCCCAATCGAACTCATCGACCCTGATTCCTCAAAAACGAGAAAGCAATGGGCGCAGCAGTCAATAACAACGTCAACTTTTCAGCCAACCGAATACGATCGGCTGAAACGCCATTCAATGGTATCGGGCAATCTCTGAAGCCTGGATCCGTTGTTTGGTGTGCATTTCCATTTCATACGGCACCGCGACGCCCTGGCGCTTACCCAAGGCCTTGTTTGGTTCTTGAAGAACGCTGTATTGGAAACAGCATCCATTATCTTGTTGCCTACGGTACGACGAAGAATTTGGACAAACAGCATTGCTGGCCAGGTGATATCGTCATTGGCCCAGAGGATGGTATCCATTTTGAAGAAACGGGACTTGATGGTCCTGGAAAATTCAGACTCTGCCAAACAGCGCTATTGCCAGCGACGCCATCGTTCTTTCCTTGCCCTACTTTTGATCATACTCGGGTAGCCCATCGTCTTGTCGACGGTGTTTGCATTGGAAAGTTTACGCCAGCACTTATTAATGTTCTTCAACACGCCTTTAAGGTTATGAAGAAATACCAAAAAATCCAGGCACATCATGGTTATGAAACCGTTGAGCCGACCGGACCTATGGCTAACTTAAATCACTTGGCAACTGGACAGAACCAGTTGCGTAGAAAACCCTAATTCTCTTCATTCTTCAAAATAAGATAACCATTAATGTCAAAATTCGATCGTCTTTTTATTGCAGAAAAAGCTTCCGTTGGAAAGGCTCTCGCCGAGCATTTGGGGAAAGTTGCAGGCTTAAAGGTTGTTATGACCAATGCCTATGCTGAAGTCGGTGACGACATGATCACATGGATGAGTGGTCACTTGCTCGAACTGGTTGATGCGGATCACTACGATCCCAGCTACGCTAAATGGCGTCTACAGCATTTGCCCATTATCCCGAGCCCGTTTATTCTTGTTCCCAAGCAGGATCCAAGGTCGCGTGCCAAGGAAAAAATTGACCTCATCCGAAAGATGGTTCGCGATTGCACCACCGTCGTCGGTTATGGCGATCCGGATGCAGAGGGACAACTGCTTCAGGATGAGCTCCTCTTTTTTATTGGCAACAAAAAACCTGTACTTCGCTTGTGGGCGAATGCGCTTGATGATGCCACCCTGGCAAAAGCCCTGGGCAGCATGAAGCCAAATGAAGAATACATTGGTTGGTATGAGTCCGCTCTGTCCCGTTCAGAGTCAGACTGGCTCTACGGCATCAATATGACTCGCGCTTGCGCAATCCACGCTCAAGATGCTGGAGCGGACTTCAAGATTACCGTCGGCAGGGTTCAAACGCCGACTTTGAGTCTGATCGTTGACCGGGAGTTGGCGATTCGAGTGTTTAAGCCGATCGATTTCCATATCCCCTTTATCAATTTGGTCGCTGAACCTCGATTCCGTGCCACTTGGCTCGCCATAAAGGACAAAGATGGGAATTACGACGACGCGCGGGTGGATGGCGAAGGGCGGCTGCTAAGCAAACGTGACGCCGATGCTATTGTTGCAGGCGCTAAGTCAGCCGGGCAGGCGACTGTCGTTTTGGCGGATACCAAAGCCGGTACTGAATCGGCGCCCTTGCCTTTCGCCTTGAGCTCATTACAGGCTCATTGTTCCCGACTTTATGGCTTGAGCGCCAAAAACACGCTTGAAGTCGCTCAATCCTTGTATCTGAAGAAGCTAACCACGTATCCACGTGTGGACTGTGATTACTTGCCTGAGAGTCAACATGGCGCCGTCGCGGGCATATTGAATTCCATTGCCAAAGCAAAAATACCAGATTCATTTGCAGCTGCATTGAATGGTGCGAAACCGGCGCTGAAAAGTCGCGCATGGAACGACGCCAAGGTTACTGCTCACCACGCGATCATTCCCGCTCATATTGATAATCCCGATGACCTGGCGAAACTGACCGACATCGAACAGAAAGTCTACTTTGAAATTGCAAAGCGCTATGTACTTCAGTTTTGGCCGATAGCAAAGTTTTTGGCCACAGAGGTCGTGCTTTCCTGTGGGCCCAAAGATGCCGATGAACTCTTTTCTGTCAAAGGTCGCCGTTACACAGAGGATGGATGGCGCAAGGCATTCTCTATGGATTCAGAAGATGATGAAGCCAATGGCGCCGGAGGTGGCGCCTCTGCCCTCCTTCCTGCATTAGCAAAGGGGCAAATACTCCCTTTATTCGAGGCAGGATCTGATTCCAAGAAAACAACTGCACCCAAACGATTTACAGACGGAACCTTGATTATTGCGATGAAGCAAATTCATCAGTACGTCAAGAATCCAGAATACCGCAAACGTCTAAAAGAAGGCGTTGGTATTGGGACCGAAGCTACCCGCGGTACCATCATTGAAGGGTTCCTCCTAAGAGGTTTTGTGACCATGAAAGGCAAGGAATTTGTTCCAAGCGATGGTGCTATACAGTTGATAACTGCGCTACCAGATATTATGAGAACGCCAGACATGACCGCTATGTGGCAGCAACTCAATGACGACGTTATGGCCCGGCGGTCTAACCATGCGGAGTTCATTGCCAAGCTTGTGCCATGGCTCACAAACCTGGTAAAAAGCTCTGCAACGTTTTTCAAACCCGAACAGTTTCCCAATGGGAAAAAGCGGTCTGAGGCAGCCTCGACTGATTACAAGTGCTTTGGCACATCAGGCCTCGTGGGTTGCGGATCCCCATTGCGTCGTATCGATGGCAAATATGGCCCTTTTTACGGATGCGTGAATGACGCCTGTAAGAAAATATTCCGCGAGGTCGGGGGTAAGCCATCTGAAAAAATAGAACGCGTGCCAGAACCTGCAGGCGACCCAAAATATGCGTGTCAAGCATGCCACAAAGGATTCTTGCGGCCAAGAGAGCGCAAAGACAACAGCGGTCGGTTTTGGGGTTGTAGCAACTGGGTTGCTGGCTGCAAGGCAATTTTCAATGAAGTCAATGGTGAACCTGATTTTGGCGGCCAATCGAGTGGCTCAGGTGGAAGTGGCGGAAGTAGCGGCGGTGGGCCCAAGGTCAAATCACACACTTCTCGCGGGCGGCCCTCAAGCTACTCATCCCCGACGCCGGCACCACACTAAGTCATTGGTTGCATTCGTCAAAATGCAGTCTATGTTATATACTCAACACCAATATTGCTTGCGAAGTTTCATCCTAATTTTCTCAAAAAACCGTAATGACTAATACCAAACAACAAGCTAAGGATGATAAGCCTGGAATCCTACGTCGATTATTTGGTATTCGAGGGTACTTTCGCGAACAAAAAGAGATGGCCTTTAATGCCAGGCACAAGCAATTTTTGACTGAAACGTTAGCAGAAGCCAAACGGATTAAGAATATCAAGGTGGCCCCAGTTGTTATCGAATCGTTTGATCAAGCCGTGATTCGCAACAAACTAACGCCAACCATTCTTGCTACTCAATTGCGTCGTTTCACGAATGTCCATTTATTCTTATATGGACTGTCCTGCGTGCTTCTAGTTTATGCCTTGTATCTGACTTTGAATTTCAATGTCTTGTATGGATGCGGCGCCCTCGTTGGATCATTAGGAGCAGCAGTCAATGGATATCTGCACGGATATCGCGCATGGCAAATCAAAAACAGAAATCTGATTCGGCTGCAAGATGCCATTAGAAATCCTGATACTTACCTGGTTCTCTAGGATACTTTGATGTATATCAAAAAACACATATCGGCAATCAATACCTCACTGTTGATAGCATTTGTTATTTCTCTGTTGCCCATTGTCGCTATGGCACAGGGTGCGCCAACGCCAACCCCAAGCCCATCCGACTGGGAGCCCACGTCTACAGACATGACCAGCTACATTCTGAAGTCCATTTTTGGGGATTGGAGTAGTGCTACAACGGATGTTCCCATGCTTGGCGGAGCAATGCGTGTACTCAATTTATTTGCATTGACATTCGGAACGTTGATGTTTACCTATGTCGCCGTTGTTGGGACATTAAATTCAGCGCAGGATGGCGAACTTCTTGGGAAGAAATGGAGTTCGATGTGGGTTCCATTGAGATTCACAATTGGCACGGCACTGCTTGTACCTCTTGCCTCTGGATATTCAACGATTCAGCACCTGATATTGTGGTTGGCCTTGGTTGGTGGTGGCGCTGCGTCAGCAGTTTGGAGCGCTGCACTTGCTGATTTTACGAATCCAATGAAGAGTGCGCAGTCTGTGTTGAACAGTGAGGATTATTTAAACAAGACGAGAACATTGACTAGGCACATATTACAAGCAGAGGTCTGTTCTCAAATGTTGGCAAAAAGCGAAAGCCCGCAACAATTTGGGATGACTCCACAAGGAATTAAACAACCATTTTTAATTGGAGATGGAAAATCAGTTGGAGGTTACGAGATCGATTGGGGGGCTAAAACTGATGGCGCTGACAAACCAATTAATGCTTGTGGCATTATTCGAACGTCCGTTATGCATGAAACAATCATCGACAACGGTAGTACCAAAGTCATGAGTTATAAGTCGGGCTCGGCCGGCTATTCACTGGATACTGGTGCGACGTCGATGATGCCTTCGTACAAAGACCTTTCGGTCGCTCAGTACATTGGTGTTCTTGAAGCCCAGGCGAAATTGGCCCCGATTGCGGCGCGTCTTGTCACAGATCAATCGTCTGTGACAGATATTGACATTGCCACAGCCATTGATTCTGCAGCCGCATCCTACCGGGTAAAAACAGATGCTGCCATTCTTGGCGTAGCGGGTGCCGGAAGTACAAAACTGAGCCAGTTTATTGATTCGGCAAGTACCACAGGCTGGCTGATGGCTAGTTCCACCTTTTTCCAGATGGGGCGTATTCGTTCAACCGTCACGCAAGCTGCAAACCTCGCTCCATCGTTTGAAAAAAAACCGGCTTTAAACGGCCTACAGGGTATTACAGAGGGGCCTCTCTTTGAAGACCTGAGTTCCATTGATGAGCGCGTAAACACAGCATTTCAAGGAGATGGCACTGATAACCCGGCTTGGTATGTAAAAATTGGACAGACACTTTCCTTGGCGATCGGGCGATCCTTTTCAGTTAATGCCGACAACACCGATCATGCTCTCATTCAAATCAAGGACAAAGGTGACTATCTCATGACGGCTATTGAGGTGGCGGCAACAGGATCAACTGCTGCAGTTGTTGCCGCGTCAGCCGCTGCCGGATTTGGAAAATCAGTTTTAACGGAGGTTGTAACTTTAGGTGGGTCGGCCGCATTGGCAGACGGTGCCATGGCTGCAATTAGCCTATTAACGCCAGCTGCATACATGGGATTCATTGTGTTGTTTGGAGTTGCAATAACGATGTCGTTTTTGCTTCCAATGCTCCCTTTTATGATGACCATTGGTTCCATACTGGGATGGTTGATGGCTGTTTTTTCGGCTGTTGTTGCCGCACCAGTATGGATTGCTGGCCATCTTCACCCTGAGGGTGACGGGTTTGCCGGCAAGGGCATAAGTGGCTACATGATTCTTTTGGAGACAATAACACGCCCGATCTTCATTATCTTTGGATTAATTGGCGCCTTTGTCATCATGGATCCGATGCTGAAGTTCGTTGCCTGGTCTTTTAGAGCTAATCTTTCTTCGATTCAAGGGAATTCAGTAACTGGTTTCATCTCTGTTATTGTTTTTGCCATGATCTATGTAGCAATTGTTTTCACGACGGTACGCACATCTTTAAGCCTTATCAGTTCTCTTGCTGAGAAGGTCTACATATGGATTGGCGGCACTCACGCCGGATACGATCAAGCTGGTAAATTTACATCTGCGGCAGGAGAGAGCACAGGCAGTGCTGTGAGAGGTCTCCAGGGCGTTGGAGGTGCCTTTGCTGGAGCTGCGATGACCAGAAAGAATATGAAGATGAAGGAGAAAGAACAGGCAGCTAAAGATGCTGCTGCGGCTGAACGGCAAAGCAGCCAGGGGCGTACCTGACCAATGCCGCCGTCGCGCAATATCCTTGTAGGTTATCCGCTCTGCCGTAAAACCCCGGTACTTTAGGACGGTGATATAAGGCAACGTTCGGCGTTCGCCAAACGTAAATCAGGTCTCAGGCTGGAGAAGGGTCTACTTGTCAAAATGACCTCTATATTGTATACTTTTAGATATCGTATACACTAATAATGGTCAAACGCAATACTCAGAAAGAAGCACGTGAGAACAAGGCCCTATTGGGCCTGACGACTCGTGTTCTTCGCTTGCGTTTGAAGGACAAGCACAGCTCCTGGTTGACCAGGATGGGCAACCAAGTCAATTTGGTCTGGAACTTCTGTAACGAACATTCTTTCCGGGTGCTTCAACGTGAGCATCGCTTCTGTAGTGCCTTTGATCTTCATCCGTTCATTAAAGGTGCGGGTAAAGAAGGCCTTGATCTTCATTCTCAAACGCTGCAGGCGATCGCCGAAGAGTTCGTGGTTCGGCGCCGCCAGTTCAAGAAGGCCAGGCTGCGTTGGCGTGTGAGTACAGGCCCGCGTCGTAGCTTGGGCTGGTTGCCGTTCAAGGCCAGTGCCATTCAGTACAAAGGCGGTCAGGTCTGGTTTGGTGGCCGGGCCCTGTCCTTGTGGGACAGCTTTGGCTTGGCCGACTATGACCTGGGCGCCGGCAGCATCAGTCAAGACGCTCGGGGGCGCTGGTACATCAACATCACGGTCACTGCGCACTCGTGGCCAAAGTCGCTGGACAAAACACAAGTCAGTACAACCGCCTTGGGCATTGACCTGGGTCTCAAGGATCTAATGGCTGATTCGGATGGCCACAAGACTGCCGCACAGCAATTCTATCGTGACCTGGAGCCCCAACTGGCCATAGCGCAGCGGGCCAACAAGACAAAGCGGGTGCGATCGATTCACGCAAAAATTGCGAATCGTCGCAAAGACTTCTCGCACAAGCTTTCAACAAAGCAGGTGGCAAAGCACCTGGCAATTTTCGTGGGCGACGTCAACGCCCAAGCTCTAACCCAGACAAAAATGGCAAAAAGCGTGTTGGACGCTGGTTGGAGCAGCTATCGAGCCATGCTCAAGTACAAGTGCGATGACGCAGGTGTATGGTTCAAGATTGTTGACGAACGCTACTCAACTCAGGAG
>Ga0209123_1000530_pt1 | contig 48160 bp, 39 predicted proteins | sample BarGraIncu00431A_FD_184500 | JGI IMG/M metagenome (GOLD analysis project Ga0209123, IMG submission 184500) | Arctic peat soil microbial communities from Barrow, Alaska, USA - Barrow Graham LP Incubations 004-31A (SPAdes) (version 2) | ecosystem: Environmental > Terrestrial > Soil > Wetlands >...
TGGCCGAAAGATCACCGCCCGCCATAAAGGCGCGCCCCTCGGCTGAAACCCACACCACGCGCACGTGCGCGTCGTCGGCGATCGCCTGACAGGCGGCATGAAATTCGTTTGCCATGCGCGTATCGATGGCATTGAGCGCCTGCGGACGATTGAAGCGCAGATGCGCCACGGCGCCGTCGCGCCAGCACAGCACAGCCGCGCTCTGATCCGCCGGATGGGGGGCTACGGTCGTTAATTGGGGAGCAGAAGATGGGGTCATGATGGCGTCACTGGAATAAAGTTCAATCGTCGGATGGCTGAATCAGCCAACCTGCCGAGCCGCCCTGCCATTCGCATCGAACACCGATGGACGCTATCGGGCAGTCCCGGGCTCACTGCCCGGGACGTGAGGATCAGCTGGTGCCGGGAAGCTGGTAATCGCGAAACTGCTGACGCAAGCTGGTTTTCAGCAACTTGCCGGTCGCCGTGTGCGGCAAACTGTCAACGAACACCACATCATCGGGCAACCACCACTTGGCGACGCGCTGACTCAGGTGATCCAGAATGTCCTTGGCCTCGACCTTGACACCAGGACGCTTGACGACCACAAGCAGTGGTCGCTCCTGCCACTTAGGATGGGCAACACCGATGACGGCGGCCTCGGCCACTGCCGGATGGGAACTGGCAGCGTTCTCAACGTCGATCGAGGAAATCCACTCGCCACCGGACTTGATCACGTCCTTGGCCCGGTCCACCAACTGCAGGTAACCATCCGGGTCGATGGTCGCCACATCGCCGGTCGGGAAGAAGCCTTCGGCATCCAGCACAGCGCCACCCTCGTCCCTGAAATAGCCGCTGGCAATCCAGGGGCCACGCACCAACAGGTGTCCGAAAGCCACACCATCCCAAGGCAGGGCGCAACCTTGCGCATCCACGATTTTCAGGTCCACGCCCCAGACGCCCCGTCCCTGTTTGAGCTTGACCTTGACCAGGTCTTCGTGCGGGATGTTGGCGTGCTTGAGCAGGAGCTTGCTGATCACACCAATGGGACTGGTTTCGGTCATACCCCAGCCCTGCACCACTTCGGCGTCGAAATCATTTTCAAAACGCTCAAGCATGGCGCGCGACACGGCCGCGCCGCCAATGCCGATCCGCTTGACGCCCAGTTGGCGCGGGTCAAGGTCGGGATTGGCGTCCAGGTACTGAAAAAGTATCATCCAGACCGTTGGCACCCCCTGCGAGAAGGTGACGCGCTCGTCACGCATCAGTGCATAAATACTCTTGCCATCCAGGTGCGGTCCGGGGAAAACGAGCTTGGCGCCGACCATCGCTGCGGCATAGGGCATGCCCCAGGCATTGGCGTGGAACATGGGGACGATCAGCAGCAGGGTTTCATTCGAACTAATGCCAAAGGTATCCGGTGCCAGCTCCATCAGCGTGTGCAGCACGGTGGAACGATGCGAGTACAGAACCCCCTTGGGGTTGCCCGTGGTACCCGAGGTGTAGCACAGCGACGACGCCGAACGCTCGTCGAATTCAGGCCAGGTGTAGTCCGTGCTCTGCGCGTCGAGCAGCTCTTCGTAGCACAGCAGGTTCGGCACCTGGATGTCGGGCATGTGCGCGCGATCCGTCATGGCGATGAAAGCCTTCACCGTCTTCAGTACCGGCGCCAACTGCTCAACCAGTGCCGCAAACGTGATGTCGAAGAACAGAATCTGGTCTTCAGCATGATTGATGATGTAGTCGATCTGTTCCGGAAACAAACGCGGATTAACCGTATGCAAAACCGCCCCGCTTCCCGCAACGCCGTAGTACAGAGCCAGATGGCGGTGTGAATTCCACGCCAGCGTGCCGACGCGGTCGTCCGGCTTGATGCCCAAAGACGTGAGGGCGTTGGCCACTTGCTTGCTGCGATCACGCAGTGCACCCCAGTTGGTGCGGTGCAAAGGGCCTTCCGCCAAGCGCGAGACAATTTCAGTGCCGGGGTGAAATGTCGCGGCGTGCTCGATCAGCGATGAAATCAACAGTGGGCGGTCCTGCATTAAGCCAAGCATGGTTTATCTCCTTGAAGCAGCGTATCTGAGTTCGATTTGTCTATTTGACTTAGGGGCGCGCGGACTGAAACGGGTCCGTGCGCCTTCAGGGCAGATGTCCGATCCCTAGCCGCCAGTCGAACTGATGACTTCGTAGGCCTTGCCATTGAAGCGTTGCAGGACCTTTTTCTCGATCGGGAAGAAGTCGTCGGCAGCGGTCTTGACGTCGATACCGGGGTACAGCATGGATGGCGTGAAGTGGAGGCTGGCCGCCTGCTTCATGATGTTCTCCCGGGTCAGGTTGTCGCCGGCCTGGCGCAATACCTGCGTCATTGTTGCGGCTGCGGCGTAGCCGATCGAGTTGAGCGTATCCTCCGGATCGCCAGCGGGGTAATACTGCTTCATCGTCGCCAGATACTCGGCTACGTCCTTATTGCCAACCGCAGCAGGATCAGAGGGGCTGAGCAGGTAGGTCGAGGAGATCACGCCGACGGCGTTTTCAACACCTGCGGGCTTGAGCACTGCACTGGCCGACTGCGAAACGCTGACCAAATACTGGGTTGGCTTCCAGCCGATCTCGGCCGATTTTCGGATCGCCTGGGCAGCGAACTTGGGTGTGGTCATGATCACGAACACATCAGCGCCCGAGGCCTTGAATGACACCATCTGGCTGTCAATGGTGGGGTCGGTCACCTCGTGTGTCAGGTGCTGCACGATCAAGCGTTTGCCTTTCTCGCCAAGTCCATCGGTCAGGCCCTTCATGTAGTCCTTGCCGAAGTCGTCGTTCTGCATCAGCACCGCGATCTTGGCATTGGGCTTGGTGGCGAGGATGTGCCGTGCATAGAGTTGACCTTCTGCCTGATAGGTGGGCTGCCAACCCATCGTCCAGGGAAAGCTCTTGGGGTCGCCGAAACGCGTGGCGCCCGTGTTGACGAACAGCTGCGGAATCTTTTTGGCGTTGAGGTAGCGTTGCACCGCCATGTTGTGCGAGGTGCCCAGCGAGGCGAACATCAGCAGCACCTCGTCCTGCTCCACCAGCTTGCGCGTCTGCTCAACCGATATGGCGGGGTTGTAGGCGTCGTCGGCGGTCATGAAGTTGACCTTGCGACCGTTGATGCCGCCGCTGGCATTCAGCTTGGAAAAATAGGCGGCCATGGCCTTTCCACAAGCGCCATAGGCAGAGGCAGGCCCGGAATACGGCGTCAGGTTTCCGATCTTGATCTCGGTGTCGCTGGCGCCCGTGTCATATTTTTTTTGCGCCTGAACCGCAAGCGGCAAGGTGGCCGCCACCAGCAGACCGACACCGAGCTTGAGAGAATGCCGCCGACCGGCATCTAAAAATTTGACCATGAAGTATCTCCTGTGATTTATGTATCGAACGACTCACCACGAATACCTACAACATTCGGCAAGACCATGGCAATGGTAGGCAGGGGCGAAAAACACAGCATCGTCGGAACTGACGATTTTGCTGGGCCCTGGTTTTGCGTCAGCCCGCGCGGTGGCTGCGGCGCTCCTTGAGCTTGCGCAGCAGACCCATCACACCGCCGGGCATGACGAACATGATGGCGATCAGCACCACGCCGTAAACCGCCCACGGCGCGGCCTTGGAGACCTTTTCCGCCAGGTTCGGAACAAACATGATGAACAGGGCGCCAAAGAAAGCACCCCACAGGGTGCCCACGCCGCCGACCACAATCCCGACCAGCAGAGAGATCGACAGGAACAGCGTGAACGAATCGGGCGAGACAAACTGCACGGCGATCGCCGACAGGGCGCCGCCCACGCCGGTGTAGGCCGCGGAGACACCGAAGCTCATGGACTTGTAATGGCGGTTGTCGACGCCCATCGCCTCCGCTGCCATGGCGTGATCACGGATGGCGCGCATGGCGCGACCGCTGCCGCTTTGCAGCAGGTTGTGCGCGATGACGAACATCACCAGCATGACCAGCAGAGCGAACAGGTAAAGCCACTGGTCCTGCGTCAACGGCAGACCGAACGGTGCATCGGGCTTCATGAGCACGATGCCCCGCACCCCGCCGGTCCAGGCCTCCAGATGCTTGTACTTCAGCAGTTGCGGCATGGCCACGCCCAGCGCAAACGTGGCCAGCGCCAGGTAGAGGCCTTCGAGCTTGAGCGCCGGCAGTCCAAACAGGTAGCCGACAACCAGGCAGAACACGCCAGCCGCCGGCACAGTGGCCCAATAAGGTGCGCCCGCATGCTCCATGAGGATGGCGGCGACGTAGGCGCCCAATGCAAAAAAAGCGCCATGCCCGAGCGAAATCTGGCCGTTGTAACCGGTCAGGATGTTCAGACCAAGCAGGGCAATCGCATACGCGAGCACCATGGTCGCCTGAAACAGGTGGTAGCCCTTGGCCACAAAGGCCAGGCCCACGGCCAAGGCCAGCAGCAGCAGAATCCAGCGCCAGCTCAAACCGGCAGCCGTATTGCCATTGGCCTGTCGCGCCGCAATACCCCCCGGGAGTGGGGAATGATTCGTCTTGTTTGGCTGATTCATGGTTCAAACCCGGGTAACAATTTTTCTGCCCAGCAGTCCGGACGGACGCACAATCAGCACGCCGACGATCAGCACCAAGGCGACCGACAGCTTGAGTTCGGTGCCGACGACGTAGGTGCCGATCAGGTTTTCAAGCACGCCCACGATAAACCCGCCCAGCACGGCGCCTACAGGATTGTCGATGCCGCCGATCAGGGCGCCGGCAAAGGCATAGATCAGAACACCGGTCATCATGTTCGGGTCCAGAAACACCACCGGGGCCACCATCATGCCGGCCACCGAGCCGATCGCGCCCGCCAGTCCCCAGCCTAGCATCAGCATCCGGCCGACGTTGATACCCACCAGACGCGAGGACGGCGCGTTCTGCGCGGCAGCCCGCAGCGCCAGGCCGATCGGCGTGAAGCTGAAGAATGAAAACAACAGCGCGACCATGACCAGGGCCACAAGAATGGCGCCCACTTGGTGGGCCGACATCAGTTCTGAGCCATACCAGGCGTTGGACGGAAACGGACTCGGGAACTGCTTGATGGTATAGCCAAACAACCAGCCGGCCAGGCTGTGGAAGATCACCAGCAAACCGATGAAAACCACCACCACGGACAACTCCGGCGCCTTGTGCATCGGTCGTATGACGACAAACTCGATCACCGCTGCCAGCACAAACGAGATCACAACGGTGAGTGCAAAAGCGCCCCAGTAGGGCAGGCCGGCCTGCATCAGCGCCCAGGCCAGAAAGGTCGAAAACATCGCCATCTCGCCCTGGGCGAAATTGATGTGGTGCGTGGCCTGGTAAATCATCACCAGGGCCAGCGCAACGCTGGCATAAATGCCACCCGTGGCTAGGCCAGCCACCAGTTGATGCAGGAATTCGTCCATCGAAGTCAGCTCCTATTCGCCAAGGTAGGCACGACGCACGGCATCGTTGTTGCGCATATCGGCAGCCGAGCCTGACAAGACGACGCGACCGGTTTCCAAAAGATAGGCCGAATCGGCCAGGTCCAATGCCAGTCGCGCGTTTTGCTCGACCAGCAGGATGGACACCCCCTCCTCTTTGTTGATGCGGCGCATGATGTTGAAAATGTCCTTGACCACCAGCGGCGCCAGACCAAACGACGGCTCGTCCAGCAACAACAGCCGGGGACGACCCATGAGCGCGCGCCCGATCGCAAGCATTTGCTGCTCGCCTCCGGACAGCGTGCCGGCCTGCTGCCTTTTGCGCTCGGCCAGGCGCGGGAAGTAACCATAGATGCGCGCCATGTCTTCATCGGCGCCGACCCGGTTGTTGCGTGAAGAAACACCCAGGCGCAGGTTCTCCTCCGTGGTCAGGCCCATGAAAGTGCCACGCCCATCAGGCACATGACCCACCCCCAAACGCGCGATCTGCTCGGTTGACAGGGCGTCAATCTTGCTGCCCGCCAGGGTGACAGTGCCGCTGGTCTGAACCATCAAGCGGCACAGGGCGCGCAAGGTGGTGGTCTTGCCGGCGCCGTTGGCGCCCAGCAGGGTGGTCACCTTGCCCTCGTCAACATCCAGATCGATGCCATGCAGCACCCGGGTGTTGCCGTAGCGCGCCCGCAGTCCTCTTGCTTCAAGCAGATGGCTCATGCGGCTTTCTCCTCTACTTCACCGAGGTAGGCGCGGATCACCTCCGGGTGCCTGCGCACCTCGGCGGGCGTTCCTTCGGCGATCTTCTTGCCAAAATTCAAGGCCACCACGCGGTCCGAGATGCCCATCACCAGCCCCATGTGGTGCTCCACCAGCAGCACCGTAACCTTCAGCCGGTCACGGATGTCACGGATCAATACGCCCAGGCTTTCCAGTTCCTCGTGGTTCAGGCCGCAGGCCGGCTCGTCGAGCAGCAGCAACTGCGGGTCCGAGGCCAGCGCGCGTGCCAGCTCCACCCGCTTTTGCGTGCCGAAAGGCAGGTCGGCCACGACGCGCTCGGCGTATTCCGACAGTTGCAAGAAGTCGATCAGGTCATCGGCACGGGCGCGGGCCGCAGCCTCGATCCGCGCGGCGCCCGGCAGGCGAAACGCATTGCGAAGAAAGCCAGCATGGTGGCGGCTGTGACAGCCCATCAGCACGTTTTCGCGCACCGTCATCGAGCGAAACAGCGCCAGGTTCTGGAACGTGCGGCCAATCCCGATTTCGGCGATCCGGTGGCGGCGCAGGGAGCGCAGCTTGTGTCCGTTGAAAGTAATGCTGCCGCTGTCGCACTCGTACAAACGGGACAGGCAGTTGAACAAGGTGCTCTTGCCGGCACCATTGGGCCCGATCAGCGCGCAGATCTCACCGGGGCGCACGTCGAAAGACACGCTGTTGAGCGCCAGGATGCCGCCAAAGCGGACGGTAACGTTCTCCACCTTGAGCAGCGAGCCGCCCCCCGGATCACTCTGTGCATTTGCCATGGGCGACTCTGGTTGGAGAGATTACAGACGTTCGATGATGGTGACGTTGGCCATGCCGCCACCTTCGCACATGGTCTGCAGGCCATAGCGTTTTCCGCGCTGACCCAGCGCATTGATCAGCGTGGTCATGAGCTTGGTGCCGGAAGCGCCCAGCGGATGGCCCAGGGCAATGGCACCGCCATTGACGTTGAGACGATCCGGATTGGCGCCGAGTGCCTTGAGCCAGGCCAGCGGCACGGAGGCGAAAGCCTCGTTCACTTCGTAGAGATCGATGTCGTCAATCTTCAGTCCGGCCTTCTTGAGCGCACGCTCGGTGGCCGGGATCGGCGCTTCCAGCATGATCACCGGATCGTGGCCCAGTACCGACATGTGGTGGATGCGCGCCAGCGGCTTGACGCCCAGGAGCTTGAGGCCGCGCTCGCTCACGACCATCACGCCGGTCGCGCCGTCGCAGACCTGGCTGGCATTGGCGGCGGTGACAACGCCACCTTCCTGCAGCAACTTGACGTTCTGGATCCCCTGCAAGGTGGCTTCGAAGCGGATGCCCTCGTCCACCGTGTGCATCTCGTCGGTGTCCACGCCCTCGGGCGAACGCACGGCCACCGGCAGGATTTCTTCCTTGAACGCCCCCGCCTGAGTGGCCGCGATGGCGCGCTGGTGGCTGAGCAGCGCGAAGCGGTCGAGCTCATCCTTGCTCAGGCCAAACTTCTTGGCCATCATCTCGGCGCCCGCGAACTGGCTGAACACCACGTCGTTGTAACGCTTGTTGATGCCCGGGCTCTGGAAGAATCCCAGGCCGGCCTTCTGCGCCAGTGAACTTGGGCTGAACATCGGGACGCGGGTCATGGACTCGACGCCGGCCGCGATCACAATGTCCATGCAGCCGGACATCACGGCTTGCGCGGCAAAGTGCACGGCCTGCTGCGAGGAGCCGCACTGGCGGTCGATCGAGGTGCCCGGCACCGAATCGGGCAAGCGGGACGCCATCACCGCATTGCGCGCCACGTTGGTGGACTGCTCGCCGACCTGGCTGACGCAACCCATGAAGACATCTTCCACCAGAGCGGGGTCGACCCCGGAGCGGTCCAGCAGCGCATTGAGCACCTGGGCGGACAAGTCCACCGGGTGCCAGCCGGCGAGGCGGCCGCCGCGACGTCCGCCAGCGGTACGGGTGGCGGCAACGATATAAGCTTCAGACATGATGGGGCTCCGTTAAGGGGTGAATGGGTTGTGACAGGATTCTGTCCGCTCAAGGCTTGCACAGCGTCGTCGGAACGGACGAATTTGGAACACCCTGCTGCGTGCCAAGCGTCGAATCCGTCACTTCGGACGATGACTGGCGGCCCGGCGCGCGCGACAATGATTACTTCTGCCGTGATCGAAGCCGCCAGTCATCTCCCCTCATCCCATGCGAGTGAATTTATGCTGCCCAACCATTTCCTGACCGCCGACGAACGCGCCGAACTGGCGCTCTTCACCGAGTCCCTCGAACGCTTCTGCACGGCTGAAATCGAACCCTGCTACCGCGATTGGGAGAAGGCCGGCCAGGTGCCACGCGACCTGTTCAACAAAATGGGGGAGCAGGGCTTTCTCTGTGCCGACGTTCCCGAGGCCTACGGTGGCGCCGGTGCCAGCGTGAATTTCTCGTTCGCGGTAATCGAGGTGCTCTCGCGGCGAGGCTACGCCGGCTTCGTCGGGGGCATGCAGGTGCACACCGACATCATTCCGCCCTACCTGCTGCACTTCGGCACCGAGGCGCAGCGCCAGCACTGGCTGCCACGCATGGTGCAGGGCACGGCCGTGGCCGCCATTGCGATGACGGAACCGGGCGCTGGCACCGACCTGAAGGCGATCCGCACCCATGCGCGCCGGGAGGGCGACGGCTACGTCGTCAACGGCTCGAAGATCTTCATCTCGAACGGCCAGAACGCCGACCTGTTCGTGCTGGCGGCCAAGACCGACCCGGCCGCTGGCGCCCGTGGCGTGAGCCTGTTCCTGGTCGATGGCAGCACGCCGGGTCTGCGGCGCGGGCGCCGCCTTGACAAGATCGGCCAGCATGCCGGTGACACCTCGGAGCTGTTCTTCGACGACATGCGGGTGCCGGCCGATGCGCTGCTGGGCGGAGCCGAAGGCCAGGGCTTTGTGCAGATAATGCGCGAGCTGCCGCGTGAGCGCCTGATCATCGGCGTGCAGGGGCTGCACGGCGCCAAGGGCGCGCTCGCCGTGACCCTGCAGTATGTGCAGGAACGCGAGGCCTTCGGCCAGCCGATCGCGCAGTTCCAGAACACGCGCTTCAAGCTGGCCGAGGTCGCGACCCAGATCGCTGCCGCCGAGGCCTTCACCAACGCCTGCATCGACGCCTATCGCCGCGGCCACCTGACGCCGCCAGCGGCGTCAGCCCTCAAGCTGCACGCCAGCGAGCTGTTCTGCCGGGTGGCCGACGAGTGTCTGCAGCTGTTCGGCGGCTACGGCTACATGGCTGAGTACCCGATCTCGCGCTTCTGGACCGACGCCCGCGTGCTGCGCATTTACGGCGGCACTTCCGAGATCATGAAGGAACTGGTGGCGCGCTCCTTGCTCGGGCGCTGAAAATGGAACCGGGCATAGCCCGGTCCAACTACAAAAGATGACCGGCTTAACGCGGCGCCATGCGGATGGCGCCGTCCAGGCGCACACTCTCGCCGTTGAAGTAGCCGTTGACGATCATGGTCTCGGCCAGATGGGCGTATTCAGCCGGGTCGCCCAGGCGTTTCGGAAACGGCACCGATGCCGCCAGCGCCGCTTTGACGTTGTCCGGTGCTGCCTGCAGCAAGGGCGTATTGAAGATGCCGGGCAGGATGGTGTTGACACGGATGCCTTCGCCCATCAGGTCGCGCGCAATCGGCAGGGTCATGCCGACGATGCCGGCCTTGCTGGCCGCGTAACTGGCCTGACCCATTTGTCCATCCTGTGCCGCCACGGATGCGGTGTTGACGATGGCGCCGCGCTCGCCGTCCGCCAGAGGCTCCAGGGTCAGCATGCCGGCCGCCGATTTGGCGATGCAGCGGAAAGTGCCAACCAGGTTGATCTGGATGATGCGGTCGAAATTGGCCAGCGGGTAGTGCTTGATATCGCCGGTCGTCTTGTCGCGACCGGCGGTCTTGACGGCGTTGCCGGTACCGGCGCAATTGACCAGGATGCGCTCCTGGCCGTTGACTGAACGCGCCCTGGCGAAGGCCGCGTCGACCTGCTCCTCGGAGGTGACATCGACTTGGCAGAAGACGCCGCCGATCTCCTGCGCCAGGGCTTCGCCCTGGGCCACATTTAGATCGAATAGCGCCACCTTGACACCATGGGAAGCCAGACGGCGGGCCGTGGCAGCGCCTAGGCCGGAGGCGCCGCCGGTGACGACGGCAGCAATGCTTGAATTGAGTTGCATGAGAACACCCTTTGAAAATCGTGCTGCCAGTCTAAAAAGAACGGGCGCATCGGGCATCGTCCGAAGCGACGAAAAACCGGTCGCAGGCCGCCCCCTGTGGGGCAGCGCAGCACACGAAGCGGCAAACGTGGAGGGCTAGCGTCGCAGGCGGATCAAGCCTTCCTGCGCGACCGAGGCCACCAGGCGGCCATCGCGACTGAACAGGTTGCCACGGCAAAAGCCCCGTGCGCCGGTGGCCGAAGGTGAATCGGTTTCATAGAGCAACCAGTCATCGAAGCGGAAGTCGCGGTGGAACCACATGGCGTGGTCCAGGCTCACGCACTGCACCTGCGGCTGCATAAAAGTCAGCCCGTGCGGCCGCATGGCGACCAACAGCAGGCTGAAGTCGGAGGCGTAGGCCAGCAGTGCCTGATGGATCAGCGGGTCGTCCGGCAGTGGGCCGTGCGCGCGCATCCAGGTCTGGTTGGCAGGCGGGCGCGGCTCGGGCGCGAACATGTCCAGCGGCTCGACCGGCCGGATGTCGATCGCACGCGCCTGATCGACCACGGCCCGGGCCGCTTCTGGCAGGCGATCGCGCAGCGCCAGGCGGGCTTCATGTTCGTCCTGCAAGCCTTCAGGCGGCAGTGTCACCGGCATCTCGCGCTGATGATCGACGCCGGGCTCGCTGCGGTGAAAGGAGGCCGACATGTGGAAGATCGGTCCTCCATGCTGCAGCGCGACCACACGCCGCATGCTGAAACTGGCGCCATCGCGCACTGCGTCCACCTGATAGTCAATCGGGCTGGCTTTGTCGCCGGCGCGCAGGAAGTAGCCGTGCAGCGAGTGCACCGCCTGCGTGGGCACGGTACGGGCAGCCGCCATCAGCGCCTGGCCCAGGACCTGACCGCCAAATACCGACGGGCTGCCAATATCGATGTTGCCGCCGCGAAAACGGTGGTCATCCAGTTGCTCCAGACGGAGCTGCTGGATCAAGTCGTGGAGTGCGGCCAGACGGCGCGGATTCTGGGTGGCAGTGATAGACATGGTATGTGGGATAAGTCAGTAAACAGGGTGACAGGCGGGATGCCGTGCATGGCCAGTGTATGCTGCATAATCCGCGAACAATTCGTCTGAATGGACGGCTTTTCCCGCGCAAACGCTCTGGCCCACAAGCCTTCCGGCGCGGCCTTCGACTCTTTGCAGCGATACATGCCCGCTTTCTCCCACAACGATCCAGGACCAGTGAGCGCCGCCACGCCGGCCGGACCTTCAGTCGGTTCCACGGGACTCGACAACAAGTTCAACCCGCCGGCGCCGATGGCCGCCCAGGTGCAGCGCCAGGGCCTGTGCGAGGCGATCTGCCGCTGTGCCGGGCAGTTGGTGCTGGTCAGTGCACCCGCCGGCTTTGGCAAGACCACGGCCATGGTGCAGGCACACGCGCGGCTTGAACAAACCGGCGTGAGCACCGTCTGGCTGACACTGGACCGCGCCGACAACGATGTCTCACGCTTCATGATCTGCCTGGGCGAGGCCGTCACGCGGCTCGGCTTGGGCGGTCCGGATGCGGCCGCCGGCGTCGACGCCGTGCAGGCGCTGGCACGCAGCGACATCCCGTTTGCGCTGTTTCTCGACGAGTTCGAAACCGTGCACGAGACGGCGGTGCTGGGCCTGGTGCGCGAAATCGCCGATCACCTGCCGCGCGGCGGACATTTGATCATTGGCTCGCGCAGCCTGCCGCAGTTGGGCCTGGCCCGGCTACGGGTGCGCGGCCTGCTGACCGAAATCGACGCCGACCGCCTGCGCTTCAGCCTGCAGGATGCGCTGACCCTGTTCGAGCAACGGCGCCAGCCAAACGTCCTGAGCACCGAGCAGCTGTTCCGTCTGCACCAGAAAACCGAGGGCTGGGCCACCGCGCTCTGGCTGGCGTCGATCGCGCTGGACCGCACCGTCGACCAAAGCGACTTCGTCGACCGGTTCTCGGGATCGAGCCGGGCCGTGGCCGACTACCTGGCCGAGGATGTGCTGGCGCGCCAGCCAACCCACATCCGGCGCTTTCTGCTGCGCACCAGCCTGCTGCGCCAGCTCGACGCCTCGGTCTGCGCCGCGCTCAATCCGCGCGCCGACTGCGTGGCGCTACTTGAACAACTGGATGCCGAGCACCTGTTCCTGAGTCCGGTAACGGGTGCGCGTCGCACTTGGCGCTACCACAGCCTGTTCGCCGACTACCTGCGCACCCAGCTTGAGCGCGAGTACCCGGACGATGTGGCGCGCCTGCATCTGGCGGCCTCGGGCTGGTACGAATCGCAGGACCGGCCGGTGCCGGCGATCGACCACGCCATCGAGGGCGGCGATTTCCCGCACGCCATGAGCCTGCTCGACAGCCACGCCGACGCCTTTCTGGAACAGGGTCGCATGCGCCTGTTGTCGCGCTGGTTCGCCAGCATGCCGCCGAGCCAGCGCCAGGCACACCCGCGACTGGAGATGATCGCGATCTGGGCCGCCTGCTTCACACGCGGTCCCTGGGAAGCGATGGAAATGCTTGAACGATCCGGCGCCAGCGCCAGCGACGACCCTTACTTGCGCGCCAACGCCAACGGCATCCGGCCGATGCTGCTGGCGATGCAGGACCGCAACGAGGAATCACTGGAGGTGGGCCGCGAAGCGCTGCGTCAGTTGCCCACCGGTCACCAGTTTGCCGACACCACGCTGCTCAATGCCATGGCGCACAACCTGGCCGTGATGGGTGATCAGCGCGAGGCCCAGCAACTGCTGGACGCCGCCCGGCGCGAGCAGGGCGGCAGCAGCACCTTCAACCGCATGTACACCGAGTCCACGGAAGGCCTGCTCGATCTGCAGCAGGGGCGTCTGCGCCAAGCCACGGCACGCTTTCGCCTGGCGGTAGACGCCACCCATGCGGTAAGCCATACGCACACCCACGGCAACGCACTGGCCGGCGTCTACTATGCCTGCGCGGTCTACGAACTCAACCAGCTCGACCAGGCCGAGCACCTGCTCAACGTCTACCTGCCGATCACGCGTGATATCGGCCTGCCCGACCACATGATCCTCGCCCACGCCATGCGCTCGCGCATCGCTTTCATCAATGGCGATGTGGACGCTGCCTCGCTCGCCATCACGGAGCTCGAATACCTCGGCAACCAGCGCAAGCTGCCGCGGGTGGTCGCGGCGGCCAAGCTCGAGCGCGCCCGCATGCTCCAGTTGCAGGGCAATGCAGCGGCGGCGCACGACGAGCTGATGCGGGCCGACGACCCCACCTTGTGGAGCCGCGAGCAGCGCCAGCGCATGCTGGCGCATGACATCCAGTACATGGCAATGGCCCGCCTGCGCTGGGAGATCGCGTTCGGCGACGCCGGCGCCTGCCTCGGTCGGCTGGATGCTGAAAAGAAACGGGCCGCCGACGCCGGTCGCCACCGTCGCCTGCTGGTGCTGCGCCTGCTGCACGCCCTGGCCTTGCAACGCACCGGCGACATGCCGGCTGCTGTGACGGAGATCGGCACCGCGCTGCAGTTTGCCTGCCAGGAAGGCTTCATGCGCTTGATCCTCGATGAGGGCCCGGCGGTCGGCGCACTGGTGCAGCGTTACCAGTCCCTGCACGACAGCGGCCAGATGCGCGACCCTTTGCTGGGTGACTACCTGCAGCGCCTGCTGCAGGCCTTTGGTCCGCTGCCGACAGAGATCGAAGCAACGCCGGAACTGCTCGGCGGCGTGCTGGAGCCGCTGACACGCAAGGAAATCCGCGTGCTGCAACTGCTGGTCGAGGGCTACTCGAACAGCGCAATGGCGGAAAAGCTGTTCGTCTCCGACAGCACGGTGCGCACCCACCTGCGCAACATCAACATGAAGTTCGGCGCCCACAGCCGCACCCAGGCGGTGGCGATTGCGCGCCGGCTCGGCCTGATCGCCTGATTTCACTGCGGGCAGGCGCCCGCTACATGCGTTCTTTTCAGGTGCCGATGTAACGCGGCGGGCGTTTTTCCAGAAAGGCCTGCATGCCTTCTCGGAAGTCATCGCTCTGGGTGCACAACACCTGCTGGCGGTCTTCCATCGCGACCACGGCGTCCAGGCTGGCGGCATCGATCGAATGGCCGAGCGCCTCCTTGGTCAGGCGCAGTCCCAGCGGCGTGGTGCGCAGCATGTCGTCGGCCAGGGCCTGGGCCTCGTCCTGCAGTTCGCCGAGCGGCGCGACGCGACTGAACAGGCCCAGGCCGTAGGCGCGCTGGGCGTCCATGAAACGGCCGGTCAACAGGTATTCGGCGGCGACCGAACTGCCCACCATGCGCGGCAGGAAATAGCTCACCCCCATGTCACAGCCGGTCAGGCCGACACGGATAAAGGAGGCGTTCATGCGCGCATCGGGCGTACCCAGGCGGATGTCCGATGCCAGTGCCAGCGCGAAACCGCCGCCACTGGCTGCGCCCTGTATCACGCTGATGATCGGCTGCGGGCAGCGGCGCATGGCCAGCATGATGTCGCGAATGCTGTGCTGCACAGCCATCATGCCCACGGTGCCCAGCTCGCTGCCGCTCTGCTGCTCCTTAAGGTCCAGCCCGGCGCAGAAGCTGGCACCTGCGCCCTGCAGGATGACCACGCGCACTTCGTGCCGGCGGTACAAGTCCTGGAAATAGTTGCGCAAGGCGGTGGCCAGCGCTGGGTTGAGCGCATTGAGGCGCTGCGGCCGGTTCAAGGTCAACCGGGCGATGCCACCGCTTTCCTGGCTATTGAGAATGTCTTGCATGAGCAGTCCTTGAGGTGATGCTGACAACCGACTCACAGCGCGCGCGAGATGACTTCCTTCATGATTTCACTGGTGCCGCCATAGATGCGTTGCACGCGCGCATCGGTGTACATGCGGGAAATAAGATATTCATTCATGTAGCCGTAGCCGCCGAACAACTGCACACAGGTATCGACCACCCGGCCTTGAGCCTCGGAACCCCAGAGCTTGGCCATGGACGCGGTGGCGGTGTCGAGCCGTCCGGCCACCAGGTCTTCCACGCAGCGATCGATGAAGGCACGCCCGACCTTGATCTCGGTGGCGATCTCGGCCAGCCTGAACTTGGTGTTCTGGAAATCGGCAATGGTCTGGCCAAAAGCCTTGCGCTCGCGCACATAGTCCAGGGTGACCTGGTAGGCGCCTTCCATGGCGGCCAGCGCGGTCACGCCGATGACCATGCGCTCGTACGGAAGGTCACCCATCAGCTGAAAGAAGCCCACACCTTCCTTGCCACCCAGCAGCTGATCGGCGCTCACTTTGACGTCGTCAAAAAACAGCTCCGAGGTGTCCTGCGCCTTGAGGCCCATCTTGTCCAGCACACGCCCGACCCGGTAGCCCGCGCAGTCCTGCGTTTCAACAATCAGGATCGAAGTGCCGCGCGCGCCCTGGCTGGTATCGGTCTTGGCCACCACCAGCACCAGGCCAGCCAGAAAGCCGTTGGAGACGAAGGTTTTGGCGCCGTTGATGACGTAGCCTTCGCCCGATCGATCGGCACGCGTGCGAATTCCCTGCAGATCGGAGCCCGTGCCAGGCTCGGTCATGGCGATGGCGCCGACCAGTTCGCCGGATGCCAGACGCGGCAGGTAGCGACGCTTCTGGTCATCCGTGCCATGGTTGAACAAATAGTGCGCCACGATGCTGTGCACCGAGGCGTTCATGCCAGTCAGGCTGCGGCGTGCCATCTCTTCGTAGAACACCGCCTCGTGCCGAAAGTCGCCGCCGGCGCCGCCGAACTCGGGCGCGATGTCGGTGCACAGCAGGCCGGTCGCGCCCGCCTTTCGCCAGATATCATGGCCGACGTGGCCGCGTTTGCGGGCCTCATCATCATCGGGCAGCATGTGTTCTTCGATGAAGCGTACAACCGTGTCGCGGTATTGATCGAGGTCGGGATCGGTCCAGGAGCGGTGAAAGGTAATGGGCATGGGAATCGTCCAACGGGAAAAATAGAAGAGGGGAAATGGTGTCAAACGGAAGGTGAGCCCCAGCGCGCAAGCACCGCCTCGGGCGTGCCCGCAAGGCTGCGCAGCGGCATGGCGGCCGGCGTGCGGTCGAAACGCGGCGCCGGCGCGGGCTGCACCACGCCGTCAAGCTCGACGAACGTGGCGCGCGCCGCATTGTGCCGGTGTCCTGGCGCCTCGTCCCAGTCGAGCACGGGCGCAAAGCAGGCGTCGCTGCCTTCGAGCAGCGCGCACCACTCGTCGCGCGTTCGGCTGCGAAACACCTGGGCCAGGCGCAGCTTGAGCAACGGCCAGGCCGCGCGGTCCATCTGGTCGTCGAAGGCCGGGTCTTCGGCAATGCCGCAGTTCTCGCGCAGCAGGGCATAAAACTGCGGTTCAATGGCGCCGATGGCCACAAAGCGGCCGTCGGCGCAGGCGTAGGTGTCGTAGAAGAAGGCGCCACCGTCGAGCAGGTTCTCGCCGCGCTGGTTGCTCCACTGCCCGGCAGACTTGAAGCCGTACATCATGGCCGACATCAGGGCGGCGCCATCGGTCATGGCGGCGTCGACCACCTGGCCGCGGCTAGAGCGACCGGTCTCGAGCAGGGCGCTCAGCAGGCCCACGGCCAGCAGCATGGCGCCACCCCCGAAATCGCCCACGTAATTAAGGGGTGGCACCGGCGACTCGCCGGATCGGCCGATGGCGTGCAGGGCGCCACTGATCGCGATGTAATTGATGTCGTGCCCGGCGGCCTGCGCCAGCGGGCCGTGCTGGCCCCAGCCGGTCATGCGACCATAGACTAGGCGCGGATTGCGTCCAAGACAGACATCGGGGCCCAGGCCCAGACGCTCCATCACGCCGGGGCGGTAACCCTCGATCAGCGCGTCGGCGCGCTCAATCAGGGTTAAGACCTGCTCAACCGCCTGCGGATCACGCAGGTCGAGATTGAACACGGTGCGGCTGCGTGCCAATACGTCATTGGGATCGATAGCCGCCCCGAGTCGCGCGATGCGGACTACATCAGCGCCCATATCGGCGAGCACCATCGCACAGAACGGCCCTGGCCCTATGCCGGCGAACTCGACAATCCGCAATCCTGACAATGGTCCCGCCATTTGCATGCTCCTTGCTACGCACGGTTTGCGCGCTTTTCAAAGACAATGGTGCCGACTTGACGAACAATGCGCATCGTCCGAATCGACGAAATGGTGATGAAAGTTGCACTTCGGGCCCCGGCCTGCCGGGGGTTTGGCCCTTACCCCCTATACGGATCTGCCACTTAACCAACCCTCGCCGTCAATCATTTGGTGACTTGCAGGCAATTCATGGCGATAACAAAATTGGAAATTCCGTCCACTTCCGAGCGACCGCGCCAAGTTCCCTTTCGCGGGTCCTGAACGTCCGGTCCTGCTTTTCCTCGGTGACCGAAACGGGCACATTGCTGTCAGCCAGTTTGACGAAATGCCTCATCTAAACCAGTCGTTCAGATTTGCGATGTCAGTCGGCCCGGTGGCGCCCATTTGATGGACGTGAACACCCGCCGTCGATCTTCTCGGGTCGTAGCCCAGTGGAAGCTTTCCGGGTGTTGGATCAATTTTTCATTTGACTGCCGAAAAGCTCTCTCACTAATCGACTATGTTCATGCGGTTCCTAAAGTCACCCGAGGGTCGTGGGCCATGGCTGGAAAAACGCGCTTTGTTGGTTCAATCATTTGATGAAGTCAATCAACATTAAATGCGGCACAAGATTGCCTCACCATTCAGGCAAACACCGACAGACAGCAGCCGTGCCGCCTGTGCTTGATACGCGACGGGTTTTGTGGCAATCGCGGTCTCGACGACACGACGACCGCTGCCTCATCAGCCCATTTCACTGCTTTGGTGTTGCTCCAGCCGTCGCGGGCTTAAAGTAGTCGCCAAACTCCTTGCGAAGCACGTTTTTTTGTAACTTTCCAGTGGCAGTCATGGGCAGTTGCTGCATGAAAACGACCTCCTTGGGTACTTCATGCCGCCCAAGGCGGGACTTGCAGAAAGCAATCACATCTTCTGCAGTGGTATTTTCACCGGGCTTGAGTACAACAAATGCCGTAATCGCTTCGATCCAGTGCGCATGAGGCAGGCCTACAACCACGGCATTTGCGATTTGTGGATGGCCAAGCAGCACTGACTCGACCGTGATCGATGCCACGTTTTCGCCCCCCGACTTGATCATGTCTTTCTTTCGGTCCACGAATACGACCTGTGCATCCTCATCCAAGTAGCAAAGGTCTCCCGTGTGATGCCAATCAAATTTCCGCGCTTCGGCCGTCGCGACAGGGTCTTTGTAGTAACCCATCATTACATTGGGGCCACGCACGACCAACTCACCCACCGAACCCTGCGGCATGAACTGACCTTCGTCATCAATGATCGCCACATCGTTAATCAGAGAGGCGCTGCCCCAGTAGGGTCCCTTCTTGGACAACTGAAATTCCGGCCTGAAGCAAGTGAACGCCGGGTAGGTCTCGGTCTGACCGCTGGCCAGGGCAAAGTTGGGGCAAATTTCCTCGGTAAGGCGGATCAAGGTAGGACGGTCCATGGGCTGCATGGCGTATAGGCAGTAGCGCAAGGACGTTAAATCCAAACTCTTGCGTTTGGGATGATCCAGAATGGCCCGGTACATCATGGGCAGGAGGAAAATCCAGCTCAATTTATGTTCCGCCACCGCACGCATATAGGCTTCAGGCTCAAACTTTCGCATGATGACTAACGTGGCGCCATTGTGAATAAATGACGCGACCAACGCGTGCTGTGCACAGTGGAAAATTGGCATCACCGCCGCCGTCACATCATTGCGTTGAATGCCCGTTTCGATGATGTTTCCCAAGGTTGCGAGGTACACGCCAAGGTGGCTGATGGCAACACCCTTTTGGCGCGCGGTGGTCCCGCTGGTGTACATGATTTGTGCAATGTCGCGCTCGTGAATGTCCACGACGGGCTCAACGGCAGACTGGCCTTGCAGCGCTTCAGCGAAGGAAGCTCCAGCAGGGGCTGAAAGACCCGCAGCCTGAATCACGACGATGCGCGAACACCGTGCCTCAACGTCGGCCCGCGACCGCACCAGGAGCTCGTCATCGGCAATAACCAGCTTGGCGTCGACGTGCTCCAGTATGTATTGCAGCTGCTCGCCGATTAACAGCACATTGATTGGCACCCAGACCATACCTGCCTTGGCGATGCCGTATGACGCGATGAGCAACTCGCTGCTATTGAGGCACAACGTGGCGACCGCGTCCCCTTTTTTGAGGCCCGATTGCAAGAGATAATTGGCAAACTGGTTGCACTGTGCATCCAGGTCACGGTAGCTTAAACGCCGATCTCTCTCTATCAGGGCAACCTTGTCTGGCTGACGTGCAGCAGCGCGGCGTAATGAATCTCCAATGGCTATGCGGTTGATGATGGAGGGTTCTTCTCGCATGGGGGTTCTTTCAAAAAAAAGTGATGGATAAGAATCGCCTGCGGCGAATCAGGTGGATGATGTTGTTTGCATCCGGGGGCGCAAGGGGTCACGTTGATACGCGAGTCTTTTCAGCACCGCACCGTGGAATTCTTCGGGCCACAGCAACAATTTCCAGTGGCTTGAATCCATACGCCTACTTGATGGAATTGCAGAAATGTGCGGAATCCGAAGGCATGTCCAGCGCCACGAACACCGCATGGGCGATAACGTTGCGACCGCTGAACTCACCGATTGGAGCCCTGTAAGACGAGCGCCGATCATCGATGAACATCAAGACACGACCGGAATTGTGCAGGCGCGAAGCGCCGCCGATCATTGCAGGAAGATGACCCGTCATTACCACTCCTCGTTCAAGAATAAGGGCATTGAAGAAAAAATTTTACAAAGCAAGCGCTTGGTTGAAAATAGGCGTAAACCCTAAAAGTAGTCTTTCATTTCGAGAAACATATTTCCCTGACCACAAGTAATTTGACGCAATAATCCTGAACACGAAAACAAGCATTTGCTTGCTTTCGTTTGAATCAAGGAGCCTTTTTGGAACCGGGGAAACTGACACCAATTCGGCGATCCAATGCGGCAGCATTGGTGCCACGCGAACGTATCCTGATCGCTGCAGCCCGCTTGTTTCGTGAGCGCGGGTATCGTGCTACCACCGTGCGCGACATCGGACGGGAAGTGGGCATCCAGTCCGGCAGCCTGTTTCATCACTTTGCGTCCAAGGAGCAGATGCTTGTCGAGATGCTGCGCGAGGCGGCAATCTCCCTGTGCGCAGGCGCGCAGGCCCGGATAGCTTCATCCAGCGACCCCGTTGAGCGACTTCGGGTCCTGATTCGCTTCGAGATGGAGTGCTTTGTCGGTTCGCAAACGCGCGACTACTTTGCCGTATTGGTGTCAGAGTGGCGAGACGTTCCTGCGGCCATTCAGCCGGAACTGCAGTGGCACAGAACCCGGTATTCCGAGATCACCCGTGATGTGATGGAAGACTGCCTTGCTATAGGAAAATTGCGTCTGCCGCCTGATGCTGCAGAACGCGTTTTGCACGGTATCACGAACGGTGCAGTCTCATGGTTCAAGAGCCATGGCCGCTACTCGGTCAGCGAATTCTCAGACATCGTTGCGAGCTTGCTGTTAGCCGAAGGCTAGTTCTGCATCGCCTCATGGCTCAACGCAGGGGGCCCTTGAAAGGCAGGTCAAGACTGCTATGCATATTTCTCCATAACAGTCTAAACTTCATATTGGCTTGAAAAAATGTTCGGCACGGCCGCCAACATCAAGAACGGACTGACTCCGGACCTACAACTATTCAAACTGCTTGCCTGATACCAGACACTGATGGCTGCAGGCTTGCCGACCGCCACGAACGGTTTGTGACCGGCCGTCAATTGGGCAACCAGAAAGCTGTCGTTGGCGAATACCCGAAAACGCTGCTCAAGAGCCTTTCAACCAAAAGAACTGGCGACCTCCGGTGAACGACAGCTTCCGAGTTTTAGATACCGAAGAATTCTCAAACTGGACCATCAGCGGGAATGACCGGTCAGGAGAACTCAACAGAAATTCTTGGTTCGCCTCGAACGTCGGCTCTCGCTGCCCAGGAGCCGGACAGCCAAGAAAGCTTGCATCGCCGCTTAGCCGACTGCTTCCAAGCTTTTGGCCTTGGCGTTGAGCGACTGCTTCCGGCGAAATTGAAGGGTAGCTTTCCCACTTTCCTTTGGGGCTCATGCGGTTCCGGTGAACGTCGGGTATGTGTCTCTTGGAGCCGGTCGATTGAAAAAGCGCCGACCTCCCCGGCCACTGACTCCAGAAGACACATAGCCGCCGCTCACGAGATCCGAATGAAATCCACCGAAAAGTGGGAAAGCTGACCTTCAATTTCGCCGGAAGCAGGCATTCGCTGCGGATGTCAGAAACTCGGAAGCTGTCATTCAACTTCGGTCGTCAACTCTTCCGATTGGTTCTCGGTAGCGCAGCGTTTGTGGGGGTCGCCAAGGACTGCTTACTGGTTAGTCACTTCACCATCTGTCGTATGCCATCGTTATTGCGACTTGGTATACCGACCCTATTTCAGCGGCCAAGATCCTTGGCACTGACACCCGCAATGCCCCAGTTTTCCTTTGGCACGTCGTGAATCCAGACCCGCACATTGGCAATTGGAGTGCCGGTGGCTTCGACCAGCGCGGCGCTGACTTTTTCGATCACGGCGCGCTTCTGTTCTTCGGTGCGGCCTTCCATCATGTAAATCTGTGCGAATGGCATAGCTTTTCTCCTGTTCGGATTTGGGATTAAACGAAGCGCATGCTGGTGCTGCCCATGCCCTGCACACGCAGGGTCACGTTGTCACCGGCCTGCACCGACACGGCTTCGGTGATGCCACCCGACAGGATCAGCGTGCCAGCCGGAATGCACTCACCGCGTTCAGCCAGATGATTGGCCAACATGGCAATGGCAGCGGCCGGATGACCCAAGACGGCAGCACCGGCTCCAAATGCCACCGGCAAACCGTTTTTCTCCAGCACGATGCCCACGGTGCGCAAGTCCACGCCCGACACATCCATCGGCTGACCCCCGACGACAAAACGGGCCGCCGACGTGTTGTCAGCCACGACACTTTTCAGATCAAACTTGAAATCGCGGTAACGGCTGTCAATGACTTCAATGCCGGGCATGACAAAGTCGGTGGCAGCCAACACGGTGCCAATGTGGCAGCCAGGGCCGCGCAGCTCAGTCTTGGTGACAAAGGCGATTTCGGGCTCAACCTTGGGGTGGATCAGCTCACTGACTTTGCATTCACCGCCGTCCGGCACGGCGTAGTCTTCGGTCATGAAGCCAAACACCGGGGTGGTGACACCCATCTGCTTCATCTTGGCGTGCGAGGTCAAACCGGCTTTGAGGCCAATGACGCGCAGGCCTCGTGCCACCTTACGGCGACGGATTTCGTCCTGAATGGCATAGGCGTCGTCCCAATCCATTTCGGGATGATCGTCGGTGATCTTGGTGGTGTCCAGCTGTTTCAGTTGGCAGTCTTCCAGCCGATCAGCCAGGGTGTTGATGGTTTGAAGTTCGAGTTTCATAGGATTCCTAAGTTAAGCCTTGGCGCGTTCACGAGCCAGGGTCATGGCGGTGTCTTCAATCATGTCTTCCTGGCCGCCGACCATGCCGCGGCGGCCCATCTCAACCAGAATATCGCGGGCTGACACGCCGTATTTTTTCTCGGCGCGCTTGGCAAACAGCAGAAAGGAGCCGTACACACCGGCGTAGCCCAGTGTGAGCGCATCGCGGTCGATGCGGATCGGGAAGTCCATGATCGGCACGACCAGGTCTTCGGCTACGTCCTGAATCTTGTACACATCCACCCCGGTGGCGATGCCCATCAGGTCGAGCACAGACACCAACACTTCCATCGGTGTGTTGCCAGCCCCTGCACCCAACCCGGCCGCCGCCGCATCGATGCGATTGGCACCGACTTCAATGGCGGCCAGCGAGTTGGCCACGCCCATGGCCAGGTTATGGTGACCATGAAAGCCCAATTCGGTCTCCAGGTTCAGCGCTTGGCGTACGGCTGTGAGCTTTTCTTTCACGTCCTTGGGCAGCATGTGACCGGCAGAATCCGTCACATAAATGCAGTTGGCACCATAACCCTGCATCAGCAATGCCTGGCTGACCAACTTCTCCGCACTGGCCATGTGCGCCATCATCAAGAAGCCGACAGTGTCCATGCCCAATGCACGTGCCTTGGTGATGTGCTGCTCTGATACATCAGCCTCGGTGCAATGGGTGGCGACGCGAATGGTGTTGACACCGAGGTCTTTGGCCATCAGCAAATGATCGACGGTCCCGATGCCCGGGATCAGTAGCGCCGACACCTTGGCCCGCTTCATCAGCGGGATCACCGCGCCCAGGTATTCCTCATCGGTGTGCGCCGGAAAACCGTAGTTGACAGAGCTGCCGCCCAGGCCGTCGCCGTGGGTGACCTCGATCAGCGGGACGCCCGCTGCGTCGAGCCCGCAGGCGATGGTTTTCATCTGATCCAGCGTCATCAAATGGCGCTTGGGGTGCATGCCGTCACGCAGAGTCATGTCGTGAAGGGTGATTTTCTTGCCTTGTAATGTCATGTGAGTTCTCCTATGGGGTTCAGGCGGCGGTGGCTTTGAGCGTGAGGCGCCCGGCGATGATTTCTTCGGCAAACATCTCGGCGGTGCGGGCAGCGGCTGCGGTCATGATGTCCAGGTTGCCAGCGTATTTGGGCAGGTAGTCGCCCAGGCCTTCGACTTCCAGGAAGACGGAGACGCGGTTGCCGTCAAACACCGGGCCGTTGACCAGCTTGTAGCCCGGCACGTACTTTTGCACTTCCTTGATCATGGCGTGGATCGACTCGGTGATCTTGGCTTGGTCTGGCTCGGTCTCTGTCAGGCAATGCACGGTGTCGCGCATGATCAGCGGCGGCTCAGCCGGGTTCAGGATGATGATGGCCTTGCCCTTTTTTGCACCGCCGACTTTTTCGACTGCGCTGGCGGTGGTGCGGGTGAATTCATCAATGTTTTTACGGGTGCCGGGGCCCGCAGATTTGCTTGACACCGTGGCGACGATTTCGCCATAAGCCACCGGTTGCACACGACTCACGGCAGCCACCATAGGAATGGTGGCTTGGCCACCGCAGGTAACCATGTTGACATTCATCTCGCCTTTGCCAACATGCTCCTTCAGGTTAACCGTTGGCACGCAAAACGGACCGATGGCCGCTGGCGTAAGGTCGATCATCAACGCGCCCAGGGCGTTGACTTTGCGGCTGTTTTCAGCATGCACATACGCGCTGGTGGCGTCAAAGACGATTTGCACACCATCAGCCACCATGTGTGGCACCAGGCCATCGACACCCTCGGCGGTGGTTTTGATGCCCATCTCGCGGGCGCGTTTGAGACCATCGGAATTGGGATCGATGCCCACCATCCAAACGGGCTCCAGGACCGCGCTGCGTTGCAGCTTGGCCAGCAGGTCGGTGCCAATGTTGCCAGGCCCGATCAGGGCACATTTGATTTTTTTCATGAGGACTCCAGGGATTAAAAGTGGGTTAGCCCGCAGCCTGAGGCCTAGGGTAAAGAAGAGGTTTGAGCCAGGTGGTGAGCCGGGGTGCCACCACCCAAGTCATGAGTACCACCACCAGCAGGGTGATCACCATCACGCGCGGGAGCAGCGGCCAATCATCCAGCAACGGTGCCAAGATCAGGAACAACACAAACACGGTCGGGAAGATGCCCGGCCAGGTCACCACGGCCACTTTCCAGCGCGGAGGCGGCTGGTGTAAACCAGTGACCCAGGCCGCTCACCTCGCGCAGCTTGGTACTTCCAAGTGTGTGCGGCGCAATCACCTTCAAGCACTCATTACGCTCGGATGAGGTTTGCCAGGCTTGCAGGTGTTCGGGCGTGTCAAACGCAAATACCGTGTGATACAGGTTGATTTCTACTTCATCTGCCTGTGCATCTGGACGCACCATCTGTCCACCCAAGTAGACCGCAAACGGCCGCGCAGCAGCCGTCATCGCCTCCGAAGCCTGCTCGAAAGCGGCTTCGTGAGCCGGCTTGACGCGGCGCGACACCAGCACGGTGACGGCGCCGTCGGCTTTGACGTCGGATGTGGCCATGACGACTTGGACTCTTTCAGGAAAAACGCACTGAGCAACTGCCCAGGCCACCAATCGACACACGGAAGTTGTCGCCGGCCTTGGCTGGGGACATCGCGGCCAGTGCACCGGAGAGAATGACTTCACCGGCCTTCATGCCAATGCCAAGGCGACCCAGCGTGTTGACCAGCCAAGTCACCGCGTTCACCGGCGAGCCCAGGGCGGCGGCACCCGCGCCAGTGCCGATGATCTCGCCGTTTTTCTCCAGCACCATGCCGCAGGTGGACAGGTCGATGCGGCGCGGGTCAACACAGCAGTCACCCAGCACAAACACGCCGCATGAGGCGTTGTCAGCCACGGTGTCCTGGATCTTGATCTTCCAGTCGCGGATGCGGCTGTCCACGATCTCGAAGCACGGCATGACGCATTCTGTCGCGGCCAGAATATCAGCGTTACTGATGCCGGGGCCCATCAGATCCTTCTTGAGGATGAAGGCGATCTCGCCCTCGGCCTTGGGCTGGATCAGCGTCGACGCGTCAATCGACTGGCCTTCGTTGTAGATCATGCCGTCGAGCAGATAGCCAAAATCGGGCTGGTACACGCCCAGCATGTTCATCACGGCAGCGGAGGTGACGCCGATCTTCTTGCCAACCACGCGCTCCCCGGCCTGTATGCGGCGTGACAGCATGCGCTGCTGGATGTGGTACGCGTTCTCGATGGTGATGTCGGGGTGGCGCGTGGTGAGCGGGTCGACCACGGTCTGTGTGCTCATGGCGTGGTAAAGCTCGTCGCCGAGGGTTTCAATCAGTTTGGTATCCATAGTCAATGGTTCCTGTCAGGGGTGTATAAATTCATGATGTTTTAGGCCTTGATAACCCATTAAATATGGGTTGGTAGCTCTAGTAAAGATAGTGATATTTCAGATTTCAAACGACGCCAGCATTGGGGTCCCCCATTTAGTACTTGATCATCACGTTGCGCAGTTCGGTGTAGAACTCCAGCGAGTGCACACCGCCTTCACGTCCGATGCCCGACTGCTTGGAGCCGCCAAACGGTGTGCGCAGGTCACGCAAGAACCAGCTGTTGATCCAGCACAGACCGACTTCAATCTGAGTGGCCAGGCGGCTGGCACGACCGATGTCCTGCGTGTGGATGGAGGTGGCCAGGCCGTAGGGGCTGTCGTTGACCATGTTTAGCACTTCTTCTTCGGTGTCAAACGGCTGGATGTGGCAGCAGGGGCCGAAGATTTCCTCGCGCACTACTGAAGCAGTTTCCGGCAGGCCGGTCCAGATGGTCGGCTCGACCCAACAGCCGTCTTTCAGGTCGTCGGGCATGTTGGGCACACCACCACCGAAGACGATGTTGGCCCCTTCGGCCTTGGCTTTGGCGTAGTAGGACAGCACTTTTTTCTGATGGATTTTGCTGACCAGTGGACCGATCTTGGTGTCGTGGTCAAACGGTCGACCGGGCTTGATGGTGGCGGCTCGTTCCTTGAGGGCGTTGACAAACTTGTCAAAAATCGGGCGTTCCACATACACGCGCTCAGTGCCCAGGCAGACCTGGCCGCAGTTCTCAAAGGCGGATCGGGTCACGGTGGCTACGGCGTTCTCGAAGTCACAGTCAGCAAAAACCACCGCCGCGTTTTTGCCGCCAAGTTCCAGCGACACCGGGCGGATGCCATCGGCGCCTGCCTTCATGATGGCGGTACCAGTCTTTGTTTCACCAGTGAAGGTGATGCCATTGACCCCCTGATGTGCTGTCAGAAACGAGCCCGCCGAATTGACACCAAAGCCATTGACCACGTTGTAAACGCCGGGTGGCACGCCCACCGTGTTCATCACCTCACCCAGCAGCGTGGCGGTGCTCGGGGTGGACTCTGACGGCTTCACCACCACGGTGTTGCCGCAGGCCAGGGCTGGGCCGCACTTCCAGGTCATCAGCAAGAGCGGCAGGTTCCACGGGCAGATGATGGCGATCACCCCGCGCGGTGTGCGCACGCCGTAGCTGCGTGCCGTTTTGCCGTCGGGCGTGCGCATCTCGAAGGATTCGGTGGAGACGTTTTTGATGGTGTCGGTGAAGATCTTGAAGTTGGCGGCGCCACGCGGGATGTCGATGTGCGAGGCCAAGTGCGCCGGTTTGCCGGTGTCGGCGACCTCGGCCTGCAAGAAGTCGTCAAAACGATGGTTGATCTCGGCCACCAGGCCATCCAGCATGGCGCAGCGCTCCACCACCGACAGCTTGCCCCACGGGCCTTTCAGGGCGGCACGGGCGGCCGCCACGGCGGCATCCACCTCGGGCTGACCGGCCTCATAGACGTTACCGATCAGCGAGTTGTCAATCGGGTTGCGCTTCTCGTAGGTCCTGCCGCTGACGTTGGTGACGTACTGTCCGTTGATGAAGTTCTTGATCTCTTTCATGGTCCACTCTTCCAAAAGTGGCGCCTTGGTAAAGCCTGGCGCCGTTAATGTGAAATAACTTTCATGGCCCGCAGTGTTGCCACCCGGGCCATGAAAGTTAGCTACTCAATCCAATCGCGGCCAGCCCCGCTTGGGCACAGGCCTCGTCCTGATCCTCGGAACCACCCGAAACACCGATCCCGCCAATGCGCTGTCCGTCCTCAACGATCGGGAGTCCGCCGCCGAAACCGACAAACCGTGGCCTGCGCACAATCCCTTCGCGCACCGCCTCGGAATGCTGCTGCAGCGCGGCATGCCACTGACTGGTGGGCAAACCAAAGCTGGCGGCGGTGTAAGCCTTGTCGATAGCGATGTCGATCGAATGCAAAAAAGCACCCGGCATGCGCAAAAAGGCCACCAAGTTGCCACCCGCATCCACCACCGCCACGTTGATTCGGATGCCCATAACCTGTGCCGCTTGCACTGCTGCACCGACGGCCAGGTAGGCAGCGTTCCAGTCCACCGTGCGCCCGTCAATGCTGATGTTCTGCTGATTCACTTCCGGCCTCATGCTAGTGATCCCTTATCGACGGTGAATTAAGACAGCGTGGCCACGCGGAAAATACGTTGCTTGAATACATTGGTGACTCCGATCCCTTCGACACCGTGGACATAGTGCCCCTTTGTGGCGGCGCTCATAGCACCATCCATGGCCGCGGCGGAAAAAATGATTCATTCATGGCTTTTCCCGCTCTAAGAATGGACGAGCCCAGCGCACACTCCACAGGGCCACTATGTCAATCGATCAGGTGTACACATCGGTAAAGGAAGAAACCATTTCACCCGTGTGATAGAAGATACCGCTGCCCAAATGGGATTCATCCCAGGTCGTTACGGGGCGATCGCGCTGCGCCAGGTAGCCCAGACCAGCGAAAGTCTCATTGCGGTTGCCACTCGGGTCGAAGAAGTAAATGGTCTCGCCGCGGGTGATGCCATGGCGTGTGGGCGCCACATCGATGCGGGTCTTGGTTTTTGCCATCACGTCGGCCGACTTCAAAATGTCGTTCCAGGAGTCCAGGAAGAAGGCGATGTGGTGCAGCCCCATGCGCGGCCCACCGACAAAGGCAATGTCATGTGGCGTGGTAGTGCGCGCCAGCCAGGTGGCGGCTTGAATTGCACCGTCCGGACCAACTACAACCTGCTCGGTAAGGAAAAAATCCAGTACATCGATCATGAACTTGGTGTTTTCTGCCACCTTGTTGACGCCAGCCTCGGGATTGAGCTCGCACATCAACAAGCAGTGGTCGAGCCAATGAGCACCTGCGCCCGTGATGTTGTCTGGCCAGGGGTCCGGGTTCTCAGTGCCCACCTCGGTACCCACATATTCTTTCATGGCGTACAGACGCATTTCGTGGCCACTGGGTAGATTGAACTGCAGCATGCGGCCAACGGACGGCAGTGCGCCCTCATCCAACACGGTAGTCTTGACGCCGTAGGCTTCAATCTTCTTTTGCAAGTCGTCAAGGTCGCTGTCTTTTTCGACCTTATAGGCCACATGGTTCAGCCCAGCCTGGTCAGAGGGCGTCAGGATCACGGAGAACTTGTCCCACTCGTCCCAGCACTTGAGGTACACGTTGCCGTGTTTGTCCTCCATCGTCTTTTTCATGCCCAGCACCTTTTCGTAGTGCTTAAGGGCCGCAGCCATGTCCATCACCCGAAGGCTGGCGTGACCGATTCTCATAATACCCATTGAAGTCTCCTCGTGGTTAACAATCAGGTGTTTGCTGCGGCAGCAAACCCTTTGCGAAACGGCTTCTCGAACTTGCCCGCAACCTCCAGCCGGACGGCGGTGACGGGTGCCACACGGCAGGCCAAGGTGAAGCCCTGAGCCTCTTCCTCGGCGCTGACGTGCGCGCGACTGATGGGACCAAGAGACCGACACTGCCCATCGGTCACTCGTACCTTGCAGATGCCACAGCCACCATTGACGCAGCCAACCGGGATGCCATTTCGACCCAGACGCAACATGCCCTGAAGCAGACTCTCGTCACCGGCACATGGAAATGACTCACCGGTTTGTGCCACGTGAACCGTCATCTTGGGGCGGGTGTCAAACATCATGGCGACCCTTAAACCCGCTTGAACAGCGCGCTGCGCTGCTGACTCTTAATGGCAGCAGAAATATACTTTCCGATGTAAATACTCCAATCGCATATCCACCCGCCCTTCAGCGAAACCATGCAAGCGTCATTCGTCGAAATTGACTCGCGACAATGAGTTTTGCAACCACAAAGAACATTTTCGATTTGCACTTCAATCACCTCGTTCACCACTCTTCTACTCATGACGCTTACGCTGACTGATCCGCGGACAGAGGAAGTTGGAATCCTGCGAGACCAATCCCAAGGCCATTTAGTCGCAGCGCGTCGTGGGCCAGTACCGTGCATCGCGCGACGTCAGACAGTGGTGCAAGTTGGCGCCGCGGAACCTTGATGCCACCGCAATGCATCAGTCGTGGCTAAGAACGCCGGGGCTACACATAACTCTGAATCACCATCAGCCACAGGGTGCCCACACAAGCCGATGACGCCTAACAGATTGACTCGACCTGAGTTGAAGTAGGAATTGAATTTTGTTGAGGTACTCATGATGCTTTGAGCAATAAAAGCAATGGACGTGCCATACGTTTCACCACTCACACCAAATCAGCAAAGCATCAGGGAAAACACCTATAAAACTGCCATCATTTCAAGCATTTCACCGCATCTGACATTTCAAATTGGGCTCTCTACATCTATTTGCATTGCGCTACGGTCAAACTTCTAAGTATTTGAGACAAAAGTTGAGTTGAAGAACTAAGTGCATTTCACGAAATAGTGAAATTGATTTGATGTTGCATTTCGTGGCACTCAAGATATAGCAAACAGATAAGTTGCGCCAAGAGCCATGCTTGGGCGTATGAACATAATCGAAGCGCCCTGGGCGACCGCTGAGGTAGGCCATGGTCTCCTTGGAGATATGGGCCGAGTGGTGTTGTCCAGCACCACTCGGATGATGGCATCCTCGGGGTAGTGCGCTTCGAAAAGCTTATGCAAAGCTATGAACTCGATGCTGCGGTGGCGATCCGCGATCTTGGCAAACATATGCCCAGAGTGCAGGTCAATACCAGCCAAGATGGACACGGTCCCGCGTCGAACATACTAGTGGTCACGCCCAACACTGGATGCCTTGCCCGGTACCGGCAGCAAATCGGGTGCGGTCAGTCCGATGGCTTGAACACCAGCTTCCCATCGACTCTGACGATGTAGATGGGGTTAGGCCTCGCAAATACGAAGGAACTCCCCACTTTCCGGCAACGGCATCAAGTGCCAAGATTGGTTTTTGGAAGTCAATCTATGACCTTTGAAAGGGGAAGTCCCATGAGCGAGATTACACGAACTGGTGTAGATTTGGCAAAGTCTGTCATACAAATTCACGCCGTTGAAGCTGGCGTCAAACTTGTTACTAACCGACAACTCAGTAGTGACAAGTTTCTGCCGTGGTGTGCGCAACTACCGCAGACTGATTGGTGGCGATGGAGGCCTGTGGGGCTCCCACCATTGGGCCAACAAGCATATTGCTTTGGGCTTGAACGCAAAGATTATCGCAGCGCACCTTGCGGCTCCATACCCACTGCAGGGCAAAGGCGACAAGAATGACGCCAATGATGCCGCTGCTGATTGCGAAGTCCAAGCGTCCAGACCAAACATGCGGTTTGTACCGGTAGAAACCACGGGTCACCAAGGCATATTGTGCGTGCACAGATTGCGCGAGGGGTTGAAGGAGGAGCGCACGTCGAGCATCAATCGCATACGACGCATGCTCACCGAGTTCGGCTTGGTAGTAATCAGAAGACCCACAACGGACCTTCTGTTATCGATTACATTCGTATGTGACTTGCAGAATCTATTAACAATCGTAGAAGGTCCGTATCACAACCAAGTTCCGCCCTGGCGTTCGTCGGGCTCGGCGAAATTGCTGGCGTCGAAGCCATGAATCCAGCCGAGGTGATGCAGCATGCCATCATGTGAGGCAAGACGTGCATCGCGTCGATCCCTGTTTTCGCCCGGTGGCAAGTGCAACATATCGCCGGTGGTGACGGACGCATACACGACCTTTCGTGCCCGGCCACGACGCAGTCGCTCGTAACGTTCAAAGGTATCTGCAATCGGAACGGAACCCGCAGCGGCAATGCAGTCAGCAAGGACGACGGCATCTTCGATCGACTGGTTGGCACCTTGTCCATGGTGGGGTACCAGCGCATGCGCCGCATCCCCGAGCAGCGTTACCCTACCCTTGCTCCAGCGACCGAGCATCATACGGTAGACCATGCCCCATCGCTCATTGACTGTCTTCAATGTGTTCGAAGAGATCATTTCGACGAGAGCGGGATGCCAGTCCTTGAAGAGGCGTGTTTGTTCACCGTCGCCTGCATACGCGATCGACTTTCCTACTGGCCACGTCGTCGGGTGGCGTTCAACGAGGAAGAAATTGACGTCTCCTTTCCTGTCTCCGCCGATCGGGTAGTGAAGGCAGTGGCCGGATTCGCCCATCCAGAACTGGATAGCGGTCGGATCAGGCATGCTGGGCATTTTTTCGATCGGTACGATGCCGCGAAACGCGCTGTAGCCTGCGTACAGGTAATCTTCATAGCCGAGCATCAAATTTCGTACGGTGGAGCGTGTCCCGTCAGCGCCAATTACGATATCGGCTTCTGCTTTGCTGCCGTCCGTGAACTGCAGTACCACGTGCTCGCCAGTATCATCGATATTTGCCAGGCGTTTACCAAGGTGGATGCGATCCATGCCCACCTTGGTGGAGAGGATCTTCTGCAACTCGGCTCGGTGGATGCCGAGAAATTTGCCGCCGAAAAGGTCTTGATACGCCTGCCCAGCGGCGTGCCTGCCGATTTCATGACCAGTCTTTCCGTCCCGATAGATTAAGGCAGAAATTTCATACGCGGCCTTGCCTAACCACTCGCCCATGCCCCAGTGGTCATAATAGAAACGCGTGGCATTTGCAGATAGGGCGACCGCAGCACCCACCTCACGCAACTCGTCCGCTTGCTCGTATATTTCAACATCGATGCCGTGGTGTCGCATTGCAATCGCAAAGGTCAAGCCGCCGATACCGCCACCGACCACAGCAATGCGGTTCAGTTTATTTGTTCCTTTTGCATTCATAAAATTGTCTCCTTCTTCTAAAGTGTGTATAAATTAACCTCGACAAATGTCGAGGTTTTCGGATTACGGCTCAAGCCGCTAATAGTCGGCTTCACAGCCGACAAGGAATGTGCCGTGTAGGGCAAGATGGGACCGATCTTGAGCTTGGGTAAGCCTTGGGCGTGCACAGGGAGAGTGCCACGACCGATGCGGATTTCAAAGTTCTGCAGAATAGTTTCATGTGCTGTCTCCAGTTTGTGATGTGATGGAAGCAAATGCTTCGGCCACTGCGTGAACGCTATATACCGCACCATTGCGGTATAAATTCCTGTCCAGCGCTCATGCATTGGTAGGTTGAAAAGTCATGATTTGGTTGACTTCTATGAAGTACATACCTGGGTTCACACCCTTTGATATCTAACGTGAAGCGCGTTTAATGGATAGTCTCTACTGTGAGTTCTGATCAATACCGCGAGGCGTAAGCAGCCGGCGTGGAACTATTCCAGATTCATTCTTAACTCCTTAAACTAAAAATAGCGAACTTTCACTTCTGAGTCAGTGCGTGCTACCTTCTATCCAATAAAGTTGATACGCGTACAGGGCGTCTCAAACCTCGAAACCCACTTCGAACGATGTCAGTGGTCAAGAATCACTTGCCACTCGAACTCTCTGTTCTGATTTGGTGGATGGGAGCAAATTCGCAATGCGAGTAAACAATTGCCGAAATTCGGTTGCCTGGAATTCACCAAAACTGGGATCCTTGTTGCTCTCAAAGGCAACAGCGATCTCTTGCCAATCAGTTTCCTGGAAGTGAAGTTTGGCCATCGGCAGGATGACACTCTCTTCAAGCTGCATGTGTTTCCATATGGCATCGGCAAGTGAGTTGATGTGCGGTCCAAGCGCGTCTAGAGCCACCAGGTTTTCCGCTTTTGCGTTGCGCACGTATTTAACAGCTTCGTCAACCATCAAATGTTCGCGCACATGCTGAGCTTCAAGCTCAAGCAGAACTTTCTCGGACTCGGGTGCGCGTTCGCGTAGCCAACGATGGATGAACCGTTCTTCCTTTGGGTGGTGCATTTTCAACGGAAAGTCCTGCATGTATGTCAGCATGGCTTCGAGGCTGCGCAGGTCCAGGCTTACAGCAGACTCGTTAGCCTGTTTCAGAAGATCGAGCATTCCGCGCATCACTACGGCGATGGAACGGTGTTCATCCTGAATGATGGCCAGCGCATGCTCACTCGCCTTGATGGGGTCGCTGGAAGCCACGCGCGTGATCAACAACGCAATCGGCGACTGGCGAAGAACACGCTCTGTCTGGGAACTGTGCAACCAGCTAGCAACCCCCCGCACGCCGCGCGATGCCATAACTATCAGATCACAGTTGCCCAAACGCGCGGCATCCAAAATTGCCTCGGCGGGTCGGTCGCAAACTTTGTGCTCTGTTTCGCATGCAACTCCCGCCACGTCCGCCGTCGCCCTCGCTTTTGACAGAACCGCATGTGTATCGCCGACGGCGGCCGACGAAAACGCCTGTGGATCAATTGTCCTCAGCAGTGCCCCGTCTCCCGTTGCCGAAAGATCGGCGGTTGCATGAAAAAATGTGATTTTTGCGTCGATACGACGCGCCAGTTGAACCGCCGTTTGGATGTTAGCCGCAGAAAGCATGGAGTCGTCCACGGGCACCAAGAAGTGAGAATACATGTTGATCCCTATCTATTAATTGCTCAACTCGGTCGTGGACCCGAGATGCCAGCATTGGCAACAATTCCCGACCACCGTAAGGGTCAAGGTGCCACGGACCAGTAAGTCCACGCACACCACAATGTCGGAAGCGGGAGCTGCCAGTGCCCCTTCTAGTCCTGGCCTAAGATTGAACGGATGGCGACCAAAAGTTGGTCCAGACTGCTATTGGAGGCATCAGGTGCACGCCACCCGATGAACATGTCCGGACGAACCAGCAGGGCACCACTTTCGTCCACTTCGCTTATCTGGGCAAAGTCTCCATACGTATCGACATATTGCTGACCTGGACCAATGACATGCACTTGAATTTCGAGATTCAAAGTGACAGAAACCTTTGCCGCAGCCTGGACCCAAGCCGAACCAGACAAGCCAGTCAGCACGGTAAAGCGCCCTTTCCCGCAGAGGTCAAAGGTTGATACACGGTGCTGGTTTTTGGTGAGCCAGACGTGCGGCAGATGAGCGCCAGGACGCGTGCTTGCTTGGTAGAAAAGCTCTTTGTCCCGGGCAAATATTGGATTGTCTGAGCCATCGGAGGCAACCGCAGAAGACGTGTAACGCTGGTTCATTTCGACGCCATGACCGCCGCCAAACGCAATGATCGTCGCATCCATCGCAATCCTGAATGCCGCTCGTATCTTGGAACCATCAGCAGTCGGGGCCTTCAAGTTTTTCAAACTCTGTTGGTAGTCGCCGTCTGTTGGTGCGTTCGGCAGGCCAAGAGACTCAAACATTGGAGGCAATGTGGACAGACTCTTGAAGGCGCGATCCACCAATTGCTTTGCAATTGGAGAACGCTCGGGATCGTAGGACTCTAGGAGTTTCGGCGTGGCCTGGCCCTTGAGTACCATGGCGATTTTCCAGCACAGGTTGTAGGCATCCTGGACGGAGGTGTTCAGACCCAATCCGCCCATTGGGGTATGCCGGTGAACGGCATCGCCCATACAGAACACGCGACCGCGTGTGTTTTGCGCCGCATTTTGCTGATTGATCGTCCAGGTCGAAATGGCATCAATGGTCAACGGAATTTCGTCCGTGCCAAGCGCCTTCTGAACGATTCTCTTCGCCGCCGCATCATCGAGGTTTGGAGCACCCTTGGCGAGTTCATATCCCGAAACGCAAACCCACTTGTTCCATGGCCTGACCATTCGCAGAACGCTAACGCCAGTCCCATTGAGCGCGCTCCCGGATTGAAGCAGCCAAAACATATCCCCACGGCGGTGGTCGCAGTACTGCGCCAAGTCCGCTTCAAATTCAATATTGATAGAACCGGAGTCGCCCAATGCCATCTGACCTTCAAACGGCAATTGGATATCTTGGGCAACTTTTGAGCGCGCACCATCGGCACCAATCAGGTACTTGGCGTGAATCTCGTATTCGAGACCACTGATGTGATCAAGTACTTTGACGTTAACACCATCAGCATCCTGAACATGCGACAGATATTCCGTGTGAAAACGTACGGCCGAACCCCGCAGACCCGCTGCGTTCACCACTAGCGGTTCGAAATATAGTTGGGGCAAGTCGCAGTATGACGATGGACTTGACAATTCATGCTCGCCTTTGGCGATGGGATGTGTCGCCCAGGTACGAAGTCGACCGAACTCCTCCCCGGTGACACTGGTCGCATAGACATGCTCACCCATGTAGCTTTGCGGCGAAGCAAGTGCTTTTGCGGCTTCTTCCAGCCCGATATCGCGCATGATTTCCATTGTCCGCTGGTTCGTGATGTGCGAACGTGGGCCCGGTGAAGTCGAGCGGAACTTGTTGATCATGATGTTCGGCACCCCCAGATCGGCCAGGAGTACCGAAGCAACCGCTCCCGATGGACCGGCGCCAACAATCAGAACCTCTGTCTCAATAATTTTAGAACTCATGATGTATATATCTCCTTTTTGATGATTGACAACTTAAAAAGAGTCTCCCTGTCACCGTGGAACAGACAGAAAGACTCATACTTAGGCAGAGCAACACACATTAGCGCTCTGCATGTTCAATGCACAGGAACGGGGTTTGCCTTCTCGGACTGAGGCATTAATAGGAAATGTGCCAATGCGGGAAGCAGTACCAATGCACCCACCATGTTCAGTACAAACATGAACGAAAGAAGCACGCCCATGTCAGCCTGAAACTTGATGGCTGAGAGGCTCCAGGTACCAACGGCAATTCCGAGCGTGATCCCAGTCAAGACGACCACCCGACCTGTGAACAGCAGTGCGCGGTAATACGCTGCTGACAGCGTCATGCCCTCGCGCAGACGTGCCAGCGTCACCGTCAGCATATACAGGGCGTAGTCGACGCCAATGCCAACGCCCAGTGCAATGACCGGAAGCGTTGCCACCTTGACGCCGATACCCAGTATGACCATCAGCGCTTCGCATAGCACTGAGGTCAGCATCAGTGGTAGCACTGCGCAGACGACGGCTCGCCATGACCTGAAGGTAATGAATGAGAGCACGATGACGGCTGCATACACCAGGACAAGCATGAGTGAATTCGACTTTTTAACCACGATGTTGGTCGCTGCCTCAATTCCGGCGCTGCCAGCGGCCTGCAGGAATTTCACATCGGCGGTATCGTGTAGGTTTGCAAATCCATCAATGACCTTCACTACAGAGTCCAACGTATCTGCCTTATGATCCTTCAGATAAACGTAGACAGTGAGTAAATCGCAGGTCTGATTCATGACCTCACGCGGAGCCCGAACCACGATCGAATTGATCATCGCCTGAGAACGGGGTATCGAATACCACAGTAGGCTTCCTTCATTCATGCCAACGAACGTGCGTTTGGCCAAGGCCGCCAATGAGTTGGTCGACTCCACACCAGGCAACTGCTGCAGCTCCCGCTCTAGCTCATCGGTAGCAAGAAGTGTCGAATAACTTGAACACTCGCCAGGCTTGGTCTTCACCATCGCGACAAAGATGTCACTGCCAGTAGAGTAAGCGGTGGTCATAAATGCGTTGTCACGGTTATAGCGGGAGTCTTGCCGCAGTTCTGCGGCACCAGGGTCGAGGTCTCCCACCTTCAATTTGGTGCTGACAGCAAATGCCCCAATCCCCAGACAAGCAGCCACAACCAAGGCACCGGTCGCCCATGAGCGCGTCGTGAAATGATCGAGGAATTCCCAAAGCGGATGCTTTATGTGGAAATCGCCTCTGGCATCGGCCAGTTCGGACTTAAGACTGCGAGCAGCCGCCCGAGGGCTCACGCCGATTAAACCCAGGGAAATTGGTAGCAATACTAGGTTGGTCACAATCAACGCCGCCATTCCAATACTGGCGGTGATAGCGAGTTCTCGGATGACGGGAATGTCAATAATTATCAGCACAGCAAAACCGACCCCATCAGCCAGTAGCGCGGTCACACCGGCTAGGATCAGACGACGGAAGGTGTACCTGGCGGCAATTAGCCGATGTGTGCCTCTACCGATGTCTTGCATAACACCGTTCATCTTCTGCGCACCATGGCTGATACCGATGGCAAAAACCAAGAATGGCACCAGAATGGAATAAGGGTCCAGTTCGTGGCCTGTTGCCGCCAATGCGCCAAGCAACCAGATGACGGCAACCAGCGAACACGTGAGGACCATTAGCGTACTACGTATACACCGCGTGAACCAATACAGAACCGCAGCGCAGATGAGGATCGCGAGTGCAAAGAAGATAAGTACCTGATTGAGACCATCAATCAGATCGCCAACAATTTTCGCGAAGCCTGTGATGTGAATATAAACCTTGTTCGACTCGTATTTGCTACGCAAAAGCTCCAGTCGAGTCGAAAGGTCCTTGTAGTCGAGCCGTTCGTTCGAGCCGTCGCCCCGTTCCAGCAGAGGCACCAAGATGATGCTTGATTTGAAATCGGCAGCAATCAAGTTGCCGATCTCACCCGAGCGCTGCACATTCGCGCGCAAATTCGCCATCGCGGAGGCCGAGCCGTCATAGCTATCGGGCATGACCGGACCGCCCTCCAGACCCTCTTCCGTGACACCAAGCCAGCGCACAGAGGGCGTCCAGAGCGATTTCATGTACGGGCGCTCAACGCCTGGCATCAGGAATACTTCGTCATTGATCTTACGTAGAGTCTCCAGATACTCCGCATTAAAGATGTCACCTGAGGTGGTCTCGACGCCAATCCGTATAACATTTCCCAATCCGGCCAGGTCTGCCTTGTTATTGAGGTAGTTGACAATGTATGGATGATCGCTGGGGATCATCTTTTCAAAGCTGGCCCCAAGTTTGAGTCGGCTGGCCTGAAACCCCAGCGTCAGTGTGATAGCCAAACAGACCAGGACAACGAGGAGACCATTGTTGAACAATAGACGTTCGGGCCAACTCCCGGACTGGAAGTCAAAGTCAGCAAGACCATTCTTGCGAGCTGGTTCACTCGAAACCATCTTTTTACTCATTGACGGACCTCCTGGGCGCCTAACACGATTCGGTTGACGCCGCGCACACCGGCTCGCACGATAGTTCCGTCAGCAGCTTCGACCAGCCCACTGATCGGTTCGGGATTGCGAATTGGCAGTGAACGAAACGTCATGCCGTCGTCCTCGCTGCTGAACAGTTGACCTGCTTCGTTACCCAATATCAAGGTACCGTTGGTCATGCGAATTCCGGCTGTGATCGATAACGGCGGAAAGTCGATTCGGGTCCAAGAACCGCCTTCACCAACACGGCGGAAGGCCGCACCCTTCAAGCCGAAGGCGATGACCGTGCTACCCGACTTAAGCAGGCCGAAGATCGTGCTTTTGGCTTGCAGCGGGATGACCGAATAGGGCCCTTCATTCCCTAAGGACGACACCATGACACCTTGCTCACCCGCGATCAGCAGGCCGCTATCGGCCTGCAGGGCGGCGTAGAGGTGTCGCTGATTGGCGGGTTCGAGTTCACCCATCATTGAGCGCCAAGTGCTGCCACCGTCAATGGTCCTAAAGGCCAAGCCGTAAGCACCAACAACCGCACCTCTTTGTGAATCTGAGAACTGCATGGCGAGAAAAGGCTTATCCGGACCTTCTGACACCAGACGCTGAGCGTCCTCAATACGGCGCTGAGACTCCTCAGCGCCGTCCTGCGCACTCTTGGCTGCAGCCAATTCAACTTGAGCAGCGGCAACACCATCAAACTGCTTAATCCAGGTGTCACCAGCGTCTATGGTCTTAAGAATGACACCACTGTGCCCAATCACCCATCCAACGCGTTCATCGACGAAGTGGACCCGCGTCAGGGTGCATGAGACAGGCACCTTGACCTGACGCCAGGACTTTGCATTGTCTTCGGAAATCCCTAAAACACCGCGCTCGCCAACACTAACTAGCCTGGTTCCGGCCCTGGCGACATCCAACTGCACCAGAGATCGCCACTTGGGGCTGATGACGGATGCTTGTTCCAGCAATTCGATGTTCGGTGTTGCCCCCCAGCTCAATGTAATACCTGAGCTGGCAACGATACACGCAAGCGCACTCAAGCATTGCCTGCGCGAGGGCATATATTTACTCATGATGGAATTTCCTTTGCACCGCCGAAGTTGCGATCAACGGTGTTGGTGATCTGGCCTACTATCGCAAGGCCATATTGGAAAACAACTTAGTGTTTATCGCGCACTGTCTTGCCCGAGCGCTTCACTGGAAAAGAATCTAATCTTGCGGGCTGGCACAACTTTCAACGAGTCGATGTACTGCACCGCTGACATCGTGTTGGCCTGTAAGTTGTAGATGGCAGTGAAGGTGGAGGACATCATTTCCGCCTCGGGGACGATCATGTTGAACACTTGTGTGGTGCGCCACAATTTGCCCTCCGCATCGTATCCATCAGCAAGCAAGACGGCCCAGCTGTCCTCGTCGATGTAAAAGCGACGCTTCGGTACCGCATGACGTTTGCCTTCCGCTAGTGTGGCTTCGACAACCCAAACCCGATGCTGCTCCCAACGCACATGATCTGGATTGGTGTGGAACGGAACAAATGCTTTTCCCTCCCCAACTTGGAAGAAGCTGTTGGTGTTATAGGGAACATAGAGCTCCTGTTTGCCTACCAGCTTCCAGTTGTACCGATCCAGGCGGCTGCGCAACCCGTACACTTCATCAAAGTAGTTGGCTCCTGCGGCCATGAAGTCAGGCGTGTCATAGCTAACAGTAGGGGCCCGGCGCACGCGGCGCTGTCCAACGAGATACTGCCATGCTTGTGGTTCGGTCGACATGTCAAGTGACTCATGCACCAACACGGCCTCACCTGCTTTGAATACTGGCGCTGTTGTATTGAATCGGTAGTACTGATAAACCTTGCTTGTGGCCTCTGGAGTAGCACCGGGCTGATAGTATGCCGACTGCTCGTGCATTTCTCCCTTGGTCGCCAACGCTCGCTTTCCGTCAGGAGAACCAACGAAGACCTGAAAGTCGAGATCGACGGAAGCTGGACGCGGGTGTACCAGGTGATTCCAGACTACCTCGTTGCCATTCTTTGGAATCGGGAATGGCACACCACCCCAAGCACCCTCAAATGTTTGTCCATCAGGTGTCAGTTTCGCCTGCGTGGCGGCGCTGAAGGTTTTGTCGTAAACCCCCTGAGGTGCTCCAGCCGTACGATGAGTGGGATATACGTCGACGCGATAGTCGGCGTACTTCTTAAGCATCGCCATCGTCCCCTCGGACAGTTTGTCAGAAAATTGAGCCATGTTCTTCACCGTAATCGTCAATCGCGGCTTCTCTGACGAGAAGGGATCCGGGTGTTGGCCTGGTGTTGCGCCTGGCAGCGCCTTCACATATGCCCCGGTCCACTCAGGGATCGTTCCATCCTTGTTTGCAGCCCTTTCGGCACCGAGTGGCGTCAACGTAGTTTTCAATTGAGCCGCCTCCTGGACGGACACTGCTGCCATTGCAGAGCCATGACTCAGCCAACAGGCAATGGAAAGCGAAAGAATTAGGTATTTATGCATTTTGAAGGTCTCCAATTTATTAGAAAGTCCGCTGAAGCGAGAAGTTAATGAAATCGCGGTCAGCGTAGTACTGCTTATAAGAGGCGTATGGACCTACCGCCGCTTGGGACGTAGCCGTTCCGCTGCTGCCAAAATACTTCGTGTAGTTCAGTCCGGCCTTCCAGACGCCATGGATCGTTGCGTTTACACCGATGCTGAAGTCGCCACCGTGCTCGGGCAACACGCTGACCACCGCTGAGCGTCCGCTCACCCCGTAGCCAATTCCAATGGGGACTTGTATATTCACATCGGGTAGCACACCAAAATACTCCGGCTGGAACACAACCCGCATTACCGTCGCGTCCCTTGTATGGGTCGAGCTCAATGGATCGAACATCTGATTTGGGTTATAGCTAACCGACAAAAGTCGGTTAAAGGCAACCTCACCCACCACACTCGCCACTTTCCACAAGCTGGTTTCCGGCAACAAGGCAATTGTCGAAAGGTTGATGTGTAATGAATTCCCGCGGGCGTAGGGGGTGTTCTCGTTGTTATCTGGGTTCACCACCCCAGTGTTGATGATCATGTCGCCTGGAACAGCGATCGGTACATTGCGACGGGTTGAGATTTCTCCCGCCACATTGGCGCCGCCAACTACCGTGGAAAAGCTTGCGCCGAATGCCTTAATGTTCTTCGCATACATCAGGTTGTAAACACCACCACCCAGACCGCCGCCACCGAGTGGGAGCGATGTTGCATTGACAACCGGGATCGGCGCCTTGTCATCGTAGCGTACGGCATACAGACCGTAGTCCACGTCGCCATGGTTAAACTTGACCTGCATACCAAAATTACCAGAATCTGATCCACGATAGTCGTCGCCTCGCGTCGCCAATCCGCTTCCACCGAACGGTGGGGGAGTGAGGAGCAGGTCTGAGCCTTCGCCTATGAAATCAGCTGGGCTGAAGTAGCTGCCAGCGGCCGGCAAACGCAGTGGCTTCCATTTAAACTGGTAATAGGCACCAACACTCAGTTTTGGGGTCAGAGATAGAGTTGCAGCGATCTGCGGCACCGGCATGGCCACTTCTTTAAACTGCGCGTTGGGTTGTGAAAAGGCCTTGATCAAGTCCACCGGACCTTGAGCTGCAGCAATTCCGTTGGCCCCCAAAAAGAGGGTTTCTCCATAGATCTGTGTTTGTTGCCCCAAACGGACCAGCAGACTTTGGTCGCCTAAGTCAAAATTCCCGAAAACAAATGCGTCATCAAACTCGGCGTGCTGACCCATGATATTTTTGGTCGCATCAGGAAACTGGTTGTTCGGGACTCCAAGAATAGCTGCCTGTGAATTAGGGACATTGGTGGGAAATGCATTGCTTCCATGGTAAGCGCCGTCATACCACAGAGAGGCAGAAACCCGCGCGCCTAGGTTTTTGTAGGCGAGGTCCATTTCCGACAACCAGTCGACGCGGTTGTTTATCACTCCCTTACCGAACGCGAGATCGCCGAAGTCGGTATTTGGTTGTGCGTCGTTGTAGTTGGCTACATAGGGATCAGCATTTTTCAAACGAAACGCGGCTGAGTACTTAAAGGTATTGTCCCAACGAATCTTGACATCACCAGTGCCTTCAAGCTCGGCCGCCGCCACAGCTTGAGACAGCAGGAGACCGCTGGCCAATGACATAACCGCCACAGCGACCTGTTGTTTCCGTAACGGTGAAAATGTCCACCGATGAGCTCGACCGTTGAATTTCATTGTTGTCTCCTAAGTTTATTTATGATGCATTTATCATCTGCCTCATCCACAGCGCGAGTACGCCATCCGAATAAAGCCTGAAAAAGTACCTGGCTGCGCCCTATGGCAGGCTTGGAAAATTAGTTCAACAGGAAGTCAGAAACTAGCCGATTGAATGGACTTGCATGCTCCCACTGCGCCCAATGACCGCAGCGGGAAAAGACGTGGAGTTGAGCATCAGGCAAGGTATGGATAAGCTTCAACCCGTTATCGATGGGAACGAAGCGATCATCACGTCCCCACGTCACCAGAGTCTTGTGCTTGATCTCTTTAACCCGGTGCGACACGTCCCAAGTCGTGAACGGCGCTAAATGGACGCTCTCCAGAAAATTTGTCAGATGCTTAGGACGGCTCTCAATGTTGCTCCATCGGCCTTTACGCAATTCTTCAGTGATGTCCGAGGGGTCGAAGACAAACACATCAAGCATGTCGACAAAGTTTTCATAGCTTGGCTCGCGGTACAGCTTGACCATGCGTTTAATGCCTTCTTGAGGGTTAGGCTGCATGATGCTGTTCCCCATGCCAGCAGGTCCCATCAGAACCATCCGTTCTAAGCGCTCCGGAAACTCCAGTGCGAAGTTAAGCGCTGAAGCCCCCCCCAATGAGTTACCAACGACATGTGCTTTATCGATCTTCAAGGCATCCAGTAGTCCTTTTACCGCACGTGCGTTCAGTAGTCCGCGCTGAACATCAGAGACGATTTCGTCTGACTTGTTGAACCCGGGACAATCCATCAGGATGACACGCAGGCCGGAATCAGCCAAGTCCCCGATGTTCTTGTAGTAGTTGCTCCAACCGCTTGCGCCCGGCCCCCCACCATGCAGCATCACCACAACAGGGCCCTGACCTGCTTCGTTGTAATGAATTTTGAAGGACTCCAGGCCTTGTTCGTGAATTGTCACGAATTTGCTGGTACCAGCTTCGGTGTATTTGGTCATCGTTTGTTTCTCCTGAAAAATAGATTCAATCTTGTGATCAGATTCAGATGTCGTCTTGCATCTGAACCCACGCCTGCATGCCGCACTTGCTTACGACAAAGTATTTCTGGCAACGTCGAAACATCCCTCGCGTTAGGTTGCGGAGGGTGATATTGGTGCGGGATGGTGATGCCCCCAGGTGCTGAGTTCCGTGAAGCTCTTGACCTCCCAAGCCGCATCGTCTACGACGATGCCGCCGCTTCCAAACTCCAGCAGGAAGCCCGAAGGTGTTTGCACATAGAAGGAGAACATCTTGTCGTTTGGATGACTACCAAGACCCATGTTTATGTCATAGCCAGCCTTCACACATCGATCCAATGCGAGCCCCACATCGTTCATGTCGGAGACTTCGACCATGATGTGATGAGTTCGCTTAGGGTATGGGAACGGGATCTCGCCAACCGCCATGGAATGGTGACGCCCGGTCTGTGAATGGAAGAATGTCACATCCAAGATCTTGCCTGGAGCGAGTTCTCCTCGGATATGGTCGCTAACCTTGATGCCGAGAACTCTCTTGCAAAAGTCGACTGTTTCAGGCGCATTCTTCGTGACTGCAACGAAATGCCCAACACCCAACCGCCCTGTACAAAAGGAACCGAGAAGTACCTTCGACTTAAATGCATCAGACAAAGCTGCCCGCTGGGCTCCGGCATAAAACTCATGGCGGATGCCATTGATGTCGTCACAATAAAACAGCTTTTCAACGCGACGCTTACGTGCAAATTCAGCACTACCCTCGCCTATCACCGCTCCGATATGCTTAGCCTGCGCAACAAACTCTTGAAGTTCCTGCTCGGTAGACAACTCCCAGCCGACAGCCAAGATGTCATCATCGCCACTCTTCTCCAACACTACGCGTTGCTCGTAGTCATCCATGCGCAAGATAAGTGATTGATCAAGAACGCGATGTCCGACTTGCATGCCAATCACGTCGACAGCAAATCTCTCCCACGCATCAAGGTCACTAACACCGAGTACGTAGTAACCAAGGTTGGAAATCGATGCCATATGTATGTCTCCTAGAAATTGCTCAGCACAACTTGACGCAGCCAGTGCGCCTTAAGTCATGAGGTCGAAATTACGATCACTCCTTCCCTATTTGCCAAAATCGTGCCAATTAGCCGAAGACCATCAAATTCAAGGGAAAACCCCTAAGTTGGACGGCAATCGACACTAAGGGATTTCATTATTTAAGTAGAAACCCTAAGATTTGGCTAGGTCTTGAAGGGGAAAAGGCCAGAGTGACCAGGCCTAGTCACTTCAGACATTCAGCATTTGCTGAGGCGATCCGGTTCGAATGTCATTGGATTCATGAATTGGTGAAACTGGCGTAAAGTACCTGCTCCTTTCCACGTTGCACAAAAAGGTCCTTCAATGAGCACTTCTGACCGTCTATCAACACCCTTATTCATGGATGTCCCCCGCGCGGTCGTTGATCTCAAATTTCCTCAACTTCGGGAACTCGCGGCACGGTTGCGTTTCTCGCCTGACGAAGGCCGGATTTGGATGGACAAGCGCCGGGTCGCGCTGGTGCAGGCGGATACCTTTGCAGACCTTCGTTCAGAACTGATCGCCATGCTGGGTGTCGACATGACTCGCGGGTTGTTGACTCGTATCTACTATGCAGCTGGCCAGCGCGATGCAATGGATGCCTTGAAGACAGCGCCAGATAAATCGATGAGTGAAATACTGGCGACCGGCGGCATGTTGCACGCGTTACATGGTTATGTGCTGCCCGAACACGCGGGTCTAGGCCTGTTTGGTAGCGATGTACGCAGTGAAGACTATTACGGCGAAGCAATCTGGAAGGAATCACTGGAAGACGAAATCCACATTGCCAAACACGGTATCGGAACACATTCAGTATGCTGGAACTCTGTCGGCTATTGCTCTGGCTTCCTCAGTCAATGTGCAGGCAGAACAATCATTGTGAGGGAGGTCGAGTGCCGTGCCTCCGGCAGCCCCCACTGTCGTATTGTTGCCAAGCCATGGTCGAAGTGGGAGGACCCCACGGACGATCTGCGCTTCTTACAAATGGAGCCTGCACCGCCGGTTCATGTTTATGTTCCACTTAGCATGCGGCTTGATCCGAGCAATCAGGATATCTCACCTTGGCCCAAACCAGAAGTTAACGACGGATCGGACAACGACTCGGCTTTCATCGGCGCATCTACCGCCTTTCATTTGCTGCAGCACAAAATTGACCGTGTGGCGCCAACACAGGCTAGTGTGCTATTGCTAGGAGAAAGCGGGGTTGGCAAGAGCCTTATCGCACGAGAGCTCCACCGTCGAAGCTCTCGTGCTGAAGCGACGTTCGTCGAGGTGAATTGCGCGGCCATTCCCGAGCAGTTGATCGAGTCCGAGCTTTTCGGGGTCGAACGGGGGGCGTTTTCCGGTGCAACTTTGTCTCGGGCTGGACGATTCGAATCGGCCTGTGGCGGAACTTTATTTCTTGACGAAATCGCCACACTCAGCATGACCGCCCAAGGTAAGCTTCTGCGCGTATTGCAAAACGGTGAAATGGAGCGACTTGGCAGCAATAAGACTATCTCGGCTAATGTGCGTGTAATCGCGGCCACCAATGACGACTTGAAGGTCGCCGTCACCGAGGGCAGGTTTCGACAGGATCTGTATTTCCGCCTAAACGTGTTCCCAATCATGGTGCCTCCCCTGCGTGATCGTCGCGACGACATTCCCCTGCTCATCAATGTACTGTTGAAACGTTTCTCCAAGCGCCACGGCCGAAACATTTCTGGCATTGCATCGCGGGCCATGCAAGCACTGATACACCACACATGGCCCGGCAATGTACGTGAGCTGGAGAATGTTCTGGAGCGGGCGGTTATCGTGATTCAGGGAGAAGAACTGCTGGATATTAATCACCTTTCAAACGCAGGCGACACTTTGATCTCGCCGAGTTTCTTCGCTGTAGGCTACTCGGGTAAGCTGGCCACGAACACCGAGGTCGCCACTCTCCAAGAGAAGATCAACTCATCCTTGGAACTCTCGACTTCAGTCGAGGCGCTAGCGGAATCTTTAGTAAAACAGGGGAAGGCCGCCCTTCCGGCGATGGAAGACGCGCTGGTTCGTGCGGCCATCAAGCAAACTGGTGGCAACATCACCCGCGCAGCTGATATATTAGGACTGTCCCGACCACAGCTCGACTATAGACAAGCAAAATTGAACCGCCAGGGTCCCGCGCATGAACGAGAGTCCTAACTTCAGTAGGGCACTTGCTATTCTTGCGGTTAGAAATCGTCACGCATCATGCCAGTTTGGCCGGACTGAAGCAGAATCCGATTTATGCAACAACACCCTGCTCAAGAGCCCTTCAGCCAAGAATATCAGCGTACTCGGTTGAATGACTGCTCCCGAGTTTTTGGGGCCTGAAAATGCCAAAACTGGATCAGCAGCGGGAATGACCGGTCTGGAGAACTCGGCGGAAATTCCTAGCTCACGACGACCGTTCGGTTACGCTGCTCAAGAGCCCTTCAGCCAAGAAAACCGGCGTCCTCGGTTGAACGACTGCTCCCGAGTTTCGAGGACCCGAGAATGCCAAAACTGGACTAGCGCCGGCAATGACCGCTCTGGAGAACTCGGCGGAAATTCCTGGCTCACCTCGAACGACCGCTCCCGCTGCGCTGCCGACCGACAAACGGAAAAACTGATTTTCGTCGCTGGATGACTGCTTCCAAGTTTCTGGCATCGGTGGCGAACGGCCGGTTCCGGCGAAATCCAAAGTCAG
>Ga0209123_1000531_pt1 | contig 48019 bp, 41 predicted proteins | sample BarGraIncu00431A_FD_184500 | JGI IMG/M metagenome (GOLD analysis project Ga0209123, IMG submission 184500) | Arctic peat soil microbial communities from Barrow, Alaska, USA - Barrow Graham LP Incubations 004-31A (SPAdes) (version 2) | ecosystem: Environmental > Terrestrial > Soil > Wetlands >...
TCAAAGCCTTCAAGCTAAATGGGGACGTTATTGATACATGGAGTAAAACAACTAAGTAGGTCCGGCCCCTCGATAATCTGAGTAAGACAAGGGGACGTAAGACAAGGGGACGGTGGTTGTGTCTTAATAAGACACAACCACCGTCCCCTTGTCTTACTTAGGTCTCAGTCAACCTGAATCTTTAATGATCATTTTTTACTTGTAATAATATTGTCCTTCGTCTGTCATACCCGCCGCACGGCGATTGCCTGGCGAATTTTTTGCATATTATCAATAATACGATCTTGTTGGCGGAGCATCACGCCCACATACAGAACATCAACGATGGCCAAATGTACGAGCCGAGAGGCCATGGCCTCCGATCGATATTCAGTTTCTTTGGCTGTCCCAATCAAGGACACATGAACAATCTTACTGAGAGGAGATTTCATGTGACTGGTAATGGCGATAATCTTAGCGCCACTGTCATTAGCCATATGTACTGAATCTAAAAGATCTCGGTTGGATCCAGTATGAGATACCGCAATGACCACATCTTCTGGCGCGAGCAATGCAGCTGAGCTAATCTGCATGTGAGCATCAGCATAAGCCCGCACTGGAATACCGAACCTCATAAATCGGTGCTCAATATCATTAGCAATTACCGCCGATCCTCCTGATCCATAGGCATAAATACGCCTGGCCTTAGAGATAAGAGTAACGGCTTGTTCTAAAGCCGATTCATTAATTATTTTTAGGGTGTCCTGCAGTCCTTCATTAATGCTCTGGAATACTTTTTTAGTTACAATATCCAACGAATCACCAGGATCAACTTCTTTATAAACCGATTCTGCCGGCGTGTATAAATCTCCAGCTAAAGCAATCTTAAAACGCTGATAACCCTTAAAACCAATCTTTTGACACAGGCGAAAAATGGTCGCTTCTGCGCTACCAGCGGCCTCTGCCAATTCCGTAATTGATAGATGAATCACCTCGCTAGAATTATCCAGTATATATTCTGCCACTTTTCTTTCCGCCTTGGTAAGTGCTTCGGCTACGCTGCGAATTCGTGGCAAACAGCCACCTGTTTGTTGTTCAAAATTCCCCATAAAAATCCCCCGCATCCGTCTGATTAGCAAACACTAACCAGACTATATTACACACATTGTATCAAGTCGGACTTTGCCATGCAACACTTCACTGCTAATCCAGTGAATTCTTTACGAAAAAGATTGCAGTACTAGAAAATCAGCTATATAATTAGTTTGAAATTTTTTTTCATTTTACAGTTATATTAAGATAAAAAATTGTTATATAGTAAGGAGATAATTTCTTATGGATAGTATTGAGCTCCCTGTCATGGGCGTAGATATTGGTACCACTGGTGTTCGGGCAATGATTTATCATCCTGATGGTAGTGCCATGGCCAATCAATCTATAGATTACCCCTTATATACACCTGAAGCCGCCTGGGCAGAGCAAGACCCCGAAGAAATCTACAAAGCTACCTTGCTCGTTATCAATAGGGCGGTGCAGGAATCCAAATTGCGAGCACAGGATATCGCCGGCATTTGTTTTAGCTCGGTCTTTCACAGTACCATTCCTGTGGATAACGATGGAAACGCCTTACATCCAATGCTCATATGGGCCGACTCACGTAGTCAGCGTTATACCGAAAAAATCATTGCAGCGCAAGAGGGCCAGAACATCTATACTAAAACTGCCTGCCCTCCCCACCCGATGTATCCTTTTTATAAAATTTTATGGTTTAGATATGAAAAACCGGCTATCTTTGCTCACACAGTTAAGTTTATATCTATTAAAGAATACATTCTGTACCGCCTGCTAGGTAAATATCTTGTTGATAAATCCATTGCTTCCGGTACTAGCATCTATAATGTCCATACATTACAGTGGGACCCTCTTCTGCTGGACATGTTAGGCATTGATGAATCTAAACTATCAAAAGTCTGCCCAACAACTCACATAGAACGATCCCTGAAACCAGAAATCGCCCGATCCTTAGGTCTTGATCCCCAAATAGCCATTATACTGGGTGCTGGTGATGGCGTACTATCGAACCTAGGAGCAGGAGCAGTACATCCTGGACAAATAACAGCAATGATCGGCACGAGTGGCGCCGTCAGAGTCATCACCAATAAGCCACAAATTGACCAAAAACGTCGAACTTGGTGCTATAATCTAACCGAGGACCACTGGGTAGTAGGCGGCGCTATTAACAATGGAGGTATCGCCTTTCGCTGGCTACGGGATAAATTTGGCGAAAGTGAAATGCACTTAGCCGATAATATGGACCTTGATGCCTATGATATTTTAAGCAGCTATGCTGAGCAAGTTCCTGTGGGTTCTGACGGCCTGATCCTGCTACCCTTTTTCTCCGGTGAGCGGGCACCCTACTGGAACGCTAACGCTCGGGCCACTTTCTTCGGCCTCAACCTAAACCACGGCAAACCTCATATGGTTCGTGCCACCCTCGAAGGTGTCATCTATAGCATGTTTAGCGTATTTACCGCCTTAGAGGATTTTGCTGGAAGCGCTAGTGAAGTAAGGGTCAGTGGTAGCTTTACCCGTTCTAAGCTTTGGCTACAAATTATGGCCGATGTATTCGGCCGAACCATCAGTGTACCTGGGGAACCACAAGGATCAGCTTTTGGCGCTTCGGCTTTAGGCATGTACGCCTTAGGCATGATCAAGGATCTCCAAGCCATCGGCAAATTGGTACCTATCATTCATCAGTATGAGCCCAATACAGATAATCACAAGCGCTACAGTCAGTTATTTTCCCTCTATGAGCGCATCTACTGGAACCTACAACAAGAATTCATTGATATCGCGGAAATCCAACGTACCTGGCGCTAAGAAAAACGCTAGCGTGTCCTTAAAAACAAACATAAAGACATTTTTAACTACAGAAGCGCAGAGAACACAGAGATAAGATTATTATTATAAGCACTCCGCGTCCTCTGCGGTCCGTAAATTTTATACTTCGATATGTGAATAGATGATGAATCTATTCACATATCATGTTGTGCTGCGTTAGCGGCATAGAAGTTTCTTATAGAGTGAGAAAAGACTTGGCTTCTGCCAAGTCTTTTCTCACTCTTGGACTTTCTCTATTTGAGCCAGTCCGTATGAAATACCCCTGGACAATCAGTGCGTTCATAAGTGTGAGCACCAAAATAATCTCGCTGGGCTTGAATCAAATTAGCCGGTAATACGGCTCTGCGGTAACTATCATAATAATCCAGGGAAACACTGATCGCCGGAATTGGAATACCCAGCTGCTTAGCAGTTATGACTACCAAACGCCAGTTTTCCTGCGTTTTGGCCAGTATTGCGGAAAAGAAAGGACTCATCATTAGATTGGCCATATCTTCATCATCAGCATAGGCTTCTCTAATGCGATCAAGGAAGCGAGCCCGAATAATGCACCCTCCCCGCCACAATAATGCCATTTCGCCAAATTTTAAATTCCAATTATACTCTTTACTAGCAGCTTTGAGCAGGGCAAAGCCCTGGGCGTATGCACAAATCTTGGATGCATAAAGGGCATCATGAATGGCTTCAATAAGCTGTTGTTTATCCCCACTAAACTGTTTATCCGGCCCGATCAATATCTTTGCTGCCGCCACCCTTTCCTCTTTATATGCTGACATGCAACGAGCAAATACAGCTTCTGTAATCGTTGGTGTCGGCACGCCTAAATCCAAAGCGCTTTGAGATGTCCATTTACCAGTACCCTTCTGTCCAGCCTTATCCAAAACAAGTTCTACTAAGGGTTGTCCAGTTACTTCATCCTTTTTCATAAAAATATCCCGCGTAATTTCGATCAAATAGGAATCTAATTCCCCCTGGTTCCACTGAGAAAATACATCATGTAATTCCTCTGCTGACAAACTGAGGGCATTTTTCATAATGTAATAGGCCTCGCTGATGAGCTGCATGTCACCGTATTCTATACCATTATGTACCATCTTAACATAATGACCGGCCCCATCAGGACCGACATAAGAACAACAAGGTTGACCCCCTATCTGGGCTGCAATACGTGTGAAAATAGGTGCCAACTCCCTATAGGCATCTGGATCGCCCCCTGGCATCATGCTTGGCCCTTTCAGTGCCCCTTCCTCACCACCAGATACGCCAGCACCAATAAAATGAATACCTTTGGTTTCAAGATAAGCTGCTCGCCGTCTAGTATCTTCAAAAAAAGAGTTACCACCATCAATAATGATATCATCTTGTTCCATATAAGGAAGTAGTTCAACAATCATATCATCGACAGGTTTACCCGCCTTGACCATCAACATAATCTTACGAGGTTTTGTTAGCATACCTACCAATTCAACCACAGAGTAGGCGCCACCAATTCGATCATATTCCTTATTTTTTGCCAGAAATTCGTCCACTTTACTAACCGTACGATTATATATTGCTACCCCAAAGCCCTTACTAGCCATATTGAGGACCAAGTTTTCCCCCATTACTGCTAGTCCAACCAGACCAATATCATACTTTTTTTCCATGTTAACCTCCTCACTATATAAGTTGAAATAAAGATTATCGGTAATCGCCAGGAATGGATTATCTCTAATTAAACTATTGTTATTCCCGTCTCTGTATTAAATATATGGGCTTTATCCATCTCAAATGAAATTCCAATCATTTCTCCAATGCGTGGTTTATAATCTGGTCCAGCTTTAACCACCAAAGCTTGTCCACCAACTCTCAAATGTAGCAATGTTTCTGAACCAAGAGGTTCAACAACTTCCACTTTAGCCTGAGTTCTATCGTCGCCACTGCCGGGCACAATATTTTCTGGACGAACACCTAACGTAATCTGTTGGCCCGTTATCCCAGACAGAGCAGAAATCCAGTCTTCAGGCAGGTCTATAGCCAATTTTTCACTGACTAATACCAGTCTGCCACCATCTTGCTGCTGAAGGCAACATTCCAAGAAATTCATCGGTGGCATACCCATGAAACTTGCCACAAAACGATTGACTGGTTTATCATACAAAGTCTGGGGATCGGCGATCTGCTGAATGATACCATCCTTCATAACCACGATTCGATCAGCCATGGTCATGGCCTCAATCTGGTCATGAGTTACATAAATTGTCGTTGCCCCGAGGCGTCGGTGCAATTTAGATATCTCAGTGCGCATCTGCACCCTCAGTTTTGCATCCAGATTAGATAGTGGTTCATCCATTAAAAATACAGCTGGTTCACGGACGATGGCCCGTCCTAAAGCCACCCTCTGACGTTGCCCGCCAGATAATTCCTTGGGCTTACGATTTAAATATTGACTGATATCTAAGATTTCCGCCGATTCCTTTACCCTTCTATCTATTTCTTTCTTATCAACACCTTGTATTTTTAAGCTAAATGCCATATTTTCATACACATTCATATGTGGATAAAGAGCATAATTCTGGAATACCATGGCGATATTCCTATCCCTTGGTGGTTTATCAGTAACTCGCTCACCACCAATATAAAATTCGCCCGATGTCTGCTCCTCTAGCCCCGCTAGCATCCGGAGTGAGGTGGACTTTCCACAACCAGAAGGCCCAACAATCACAATAAATTCTTTATCTTCAATCTCAAGATTAAAATCATTAACGGCTATTACCGATCCAAATTTTTTAACAATATGTTCACATACTACTTTTTTCATGCATATACCCCACTTCTATAGAATTGCTCAATGAATCATCGCATTGAAATTAACCTTTTACGGCTCCTGCGGTCAGCCCTTTGATGATATAGCGCTGGAATACCATTGTTAAAATAATAGCTGGCAGAATAATAACCACCGTTGCCGCCATAACACTGCCCCAGCTTACCTCGGCATAAGAAACGAAGTTGTAGATGGCAATTGGCAATGTTTTGGTACGCTCCGAGCTGAGTACCAGGGAAAACATGAAGTTATTCCAAGAAAATAAAAAGGCAAGTGTGGAAGCCGTCAAGATCCCCGGGCCTGACAAAGGCAATACAATTCTCACAAATGCACTCTGTAAGGTACAACCGTCAACCTGAGCCGCTTCGACTAATTCATGTGGCAAACCATCGAAATAATTCACCATAACCCATACGATAAATGGCAAACCCACCAACATATGGCTGGCAATTAGAGCCGTATAAGTATCCACCATGCCGAGTTTCGTAAATAAAATGAACCAGGGTATCAGATAAGCAATGCCAGGCATCAACCGAGCGAGCAAAATGAACACCCCTAGGACTTTTTGTTTATACCGGGAAATGGTATACGCTGCCGGCAGACCGATAACAAGTGACAACAACGTAGAACCAATGGCAATAAAGGAACTATTCCATAAAAATTTACCAAATTGCTGATCCACAAACACACTCTGGTAATTTTCCAAAGTGGGCGTAAATATCCATAAGGGCGGCGTGGTCACAATTTGTGCTTGTGTCTTAAAAGATGCCAGAACGATCCACAGTAGAGGGAACAGAAAGGGGATCGCTACTAAGATGACCAACAAATACCATAAGTAGTTAAACATTTTTTTATTGTTCATATTTCACACTCCAGTTGCAAATCCACTGTTATTCTTCCCAAGATCTACGCATCCAAAGCACCAGTAAGCTACTGCCAAGAACCAATGCCAAGAGAGCTACCAGGGCAGAGGATGCTGCACCAAACTTAAAGTAGCCAAAACCTAGATTATAAGCATAGATATTGAGCGTCTCCGAGGCAAAGCCCGGACCACCAGCAGTCATGGTATAAATAATGTCAAAGGTTTTAAACGCGTCGATCCCCCTAAGAACCACGGCCACTAAAATAGTCGGACTGAGGAGGGGCAAGGTAATATAACGAAAGACCTGCCAGTGACTTGCGCCATCAACCATCGCAGCTTCATAAGGATCATTGGGTAAAGCCGCTAGTCCCGCGAGGACAATGAGTGTAACCATGGGTGTCCATTCCCAAATATCAACAATCGCCAGCGAGGGAATCACCGATGTATTGGAGGCCAGCCAGTTGGACGCAGGCATACCCAAAAGGTGCAATAAATAGTTGCCTAAACCGATCGTTGGCTCGTAAAATAAAGTCCAAGCCAGTCCAATGGCTACAGGTGTAGCCACCATAGGTAGTAGTAGTATGCCTTTAACAATATTTTTGCCTTTAAAATCCCGATTTAAAATCAGGGCAATCCCAACACCTAAAACAGTCTCTACGCCTACAGCTAAGATAGTAAAGTATAGAGTCAGCTTGATAGAATTATAAAAGCGGGGATCTTTAAACAAATCAACGTAATTTTGTAATCCGATAAACTGTGCCGTACCACTCGATGTCATAGACCAATCCGTTAAGCTAACCCAAATGGTATAAATAACCGGAAATGCCATCATCGAGAGAATAAACAAAGCCGCCGGTAATGGAAACAGCCAATATATATTGCGTTCAATAAAGCGAGTCACAACTCTTTCCCCCTAACAAACAAACTTCCTTTTTAAGAAATCAAGGTGCGGTCATAATGGCCGCACCTAATATTTTACGGTTGTCCGAACTCACCTGATTTGGTTAATAACTCATTTACTTTTACCACTACGCCTTTCACCATTCCAGCGATATCAGCAGTGCCACCCGTTTCGATGGATTTGACGAGTAGATCACCAATGGAATCACGGGCTTCCACTACAGCAGTCATGACTGGGCGATCATAAGGAATCGCAATGGCACCCATTTGTTTGGCAATTTCAGCCATACCTGGATGAAGTTTTGCAAGGACTGCAGGATCATTCCAGATCGCGTTACGAGTTGTAGTGTTACCGGCAAGCTGTGCTTTCTTCATAATGTCTTCACTTGACAGCCACTTCACAAATTCCCAAGCAGCATCTTTATTTTTAGACTGAGCCGAAATTGAAACTGCCCATGGCACTACCATGTAAGGATGCTGACCGCCTGGGCCTGCTGGGAACATGGCTAAACCAATTTTATCAGCAACCTTGGATTTTTGTGGATCAAGTAGTCCAGGTAAGAGCGTGCTGGCATCAGTCCACATCGCAACCTTACCGCTGGCCATCAGTGCCTGGGCTTGAGGCCAGCTCATATTAGTTACACCAGGAGGTCCATAATTATTTAAAATTCTGCCATAATATTGGATGGCCTTGATGGCTTCTGGAGAGTCAAGAACGCACTTTCCATCCTTGAGGAAGTCTCCACCGTAAGCATAAAGGTAACTGGAGAATTGAGTAACAGCTGCACCGCGCTGACCGCGGGAAACAATCCCATACATGCCTTCGGCGGGATTATGCAACTTTTTCGCTGCCGCTTCCAGTTCCTCTAACGTCTTAGGGGGTTGTAGTCCTGCCTGTTCAAATAAATCTTTACGATAGAATAGGGTTTGCCACTCAGTCACGATTGGCACAGCATATGTATTATCTTTGAGGGTAGTTGCCGCCACAGCTGATTTCTGAAAATCATTCCATTTCCAATCAGCACTGGTTTTTTTTGCATCACCTAGATACGGATTCAAAGACTCATACCAATTATTTTTACTAAATAAACGTCCTTCTTGCAGTGGACGAGTCATGAAAACGTCAATCGTTGATGCCCCTGAGGTTAATTCAACGGTTAGTTTTTGGGTCAACTGATCTTCAAAATAGCTTTCCATATTTACTTTTATGCCTGTTTGCTTCTCAAACTCAGGAATTAAGGGTTTAATTGCATCAGTATAAGTGTGGTTGGATGCCACGAAACGAACAGTCTGCCCAGAAAACTTCTGTCCCTCAGTAGCTTTTGGTGTGCTACCACCACAACCTGTCATCGCTACGGTCATGACCACTACGCCGGCGAGAGCCAAGCTACGCTTAATAAAATTATTCATTTTTTCCCTCCTCGTTTTTAACCACTATGCATTATTTCTCCACTCTTATCCCCAATCCCCCCTGCCACAGACCTTATTTTAATATTCAAATAAATATGATATTTCAGCATTATTCTATACAAGTTTTCGAAATACCTGCTATTTTTGGAATTTTTTTTTTAATTTCGTCTTATTTTTGATATTTTTTTAACATTTTTATTTTTTCCCATAATATGTCATAGATCATGATCGCAACAACCTACTTTTCATATATTGGAACTTATTAGATGTTCAGTAAGTTTTCCCGATTATTTGCATGGCATGTTAACACTTGTTTATAATATTGCTATATGATTCACACAGTAACCAATTCCATTTCCAGCAAATAATCATACTATAATAACAACGAGGGGGAATATCATGCAAGTACGTTTCGGTTATGTTGCCATTGCACTAAATGTCTTACAAGGCTCACCTAATAAAACCATTACCGTCAAAACCATGGAAACAATTGCTGATCACGATGTTAGAATGAGCCGTTTACGCCGTCTGCTACAGGAAAACTTAGATACTACTTTACGCATTTTACACTATAATGCCGCCCACGGCGTACACGTCTATCGAATGACATCCAAAACGGTCCCTTTAGCGACCCACCCTATTACCACTGGTTGGAATTATATAGAAGAGTTCCAAGAAGAATGGCATAAAATTGGCAATTTGATCAAAAAACATAACATGCGAATCAGTGCCCACCCAGATCACTATACATTACTCAATAGCCAAAAAACAGACGTCTTAGAATCAGCACTCCGAGATTTAGATTATCATGTTGCACTTTTTGAAGCTTTAGGGCTTCCTCCTGATCCTCAGTTGGTCTTGCATCTTGGTGGGCTCTATAAAAATAAACAGGCCTCTATCGCTCGGTTTATTACGACCTATAACCAATTACCAGAAGGTATACGCTTACGCTTAATGCTAGAAAATGATGATAAAAGTTATGGCGTTATGGACGTTCTAACCCTTTGCCAAACCCTTAATTGTCCAATGGTACTTGATATTCATCATCATATGTGCCACAATAATGGAGAAGAGTTAGCTCCACTGTGGACTCATATCGTTAACACTTGGGGGCATAACTTGCCTAAAATTCACGTTTCCAGTCCCAAAAATGATAAAGATTTTCGTAGTCATGCTGATCTCGTGAAAGTAGAGGACTTTCTTCCTTTTCTCAAAACTGCTAAAGAATTAAATAGGGATTTTGATGTCATGATAGAAGCTAAACAAAAAGATATTGCTCTGTTTTATTTATTAGATGAGCTTGAAAAAGTTCCTGGGGTTAAACGTGTTGGTAATGCCACCATTGAATATTAACAACTAAAAATAACTTTAAGGAGGCAAAATGACTAAACGAAATCGTTATGTAAATTATTTCTTTAAGTACCTATTTTTATTTATTGGATCAATCCTTGCCGCGGTTGGTCTTGAGATTTTTTTGATTCCCAACAATATTATTGATGGTGGGATTGTCGGGATTTCAATAATGCTCAGTTATCTCAGTAACTATCCCTTAGGATTGTTTATTTTCTTGCTAAATATTCCTTTTTTAATGTTAGGTTATAAACATATTGGAAAAACCTTTGTGTTATCTACCTTATTTTCAATTACCTCACTGTCTGTATGGGTAACCATCCTCAAGCCCATCCCCGGATTAACCGAAGATTTGATGCTCGCAGCTGTATTTGGCGGAATTATTGTAGGTGTCGGTGTCGGTTTAATTATACGGTATGGTGGTTCTTTAGATGGAACGGAAATCATCGCAATTATCTTAGACAAAAGATCAGGGTTTTCAGTCGGTGAAATTGTAATGTTTTTCAATCTTTTTATTTTGACGAGTGCCGGCCTTGTTTTTGGCTGGGATAAGGCAATGTATTCTTTGATTGCTTATTTTATAGCTTTTAAAATGATTGATATCACAATTGAAGGCTTAGAAGAAACCAAAGCCGTTATGGTAATCTCTGATAAATCAGAAATTATTGCTGAAAAAGTAATGGCACGTCTCGGTAGAGGGGTAACTTTTTTGAATGGCCGCGGTGGCTACAGTGGTGAAGAACGAGCGGTGTTATATTTGGTTGTTACACGGCTGGAAATTGCAAAACTCAAGAATACCATCGATGAAATTGATGAAAATGCTTTCGTAACCATCACTGATGTACATGAAGTTATGGGCGGAACTGTTAAGAAACGAGCAATACATTAAGAAAAACACTTGCGCGTGCTATTGAACCACAGAGGCGCAGAGAACACAGAGGATAAAAATCACATTATAAAGAAGGTAGTATCAAGAGGAAATATGATTTCCTCTTGATACTACCTTCTTTATATCTATACTCCCATCAAAATTTAATTTTCTTTATTATCTTCATTATCATTCCAACCCGGTTAAATGGGGTAATAAAATAAAATCCCTGCACATGATCCTTCATTTTATTAGCAATTTCTACCGCAATGTCAATTCCCAATCGTTCCGCTTCTTCTTTTCCCATATTCTTGTCAAATTTATTAATAATCTCTTCTGGTATGCGTATTCCTGCCACTTCATTATTTAAGAAGTGAGCGTTTCGATAACTTACAAGAGGCATAATGCCCCCTAATATTTTAGTCTTGGTATTATGCTGTAACGGTGGTAACAACTTGATTACATCATCGTCAAATATCGGCTGAGTCAGAAAAAAGCTTGCACCCATATCCATTTTTTTCAGCATTCTTGTCACTTCAGCGTCAGGATTTCGTCCATTTAAATTCAGTGCCCCTCCAAAATAAATAGGCCCACCAGCAAAAACTTCTGTATTCATTGTCGTGATAAGTTCCATCAATTTGAAAGAATTAAGGTCGAATACACTTTTTATATTATTTTTATCGGCCATGGCAATCGGATCACCCGTTACTGCTAATATATTTCTAATATTTTCAGCATAACCAGCAAGTAAAGTTGATTTAAGAGCATTTACATTTTTATCCCGGCAACAAACATGAGGTATAACCTCAATGCCGACTTCTCGCTTAATTTTAGCAGCAATCATAATAGAATCTACCCGAGCTCTTCCCATTGGGGAATCAGCTATGGTGATTACATCCACACCAGACTCTTTGCAAAGCCAAGCATTCTCCAACATCAATTTTACATCCGCATTAAATGGTGGATCTAATTCCACTGCAATAATGAATTGATTATTTCTAACTTTTTCAGAAAGATCTTTTGGATGTTTTATTTCTAAAAGGACTCGTGTATTTTCCACCACATACTTTTTCGGCACCTTCATCTCCGAACTGCTATGAATCAATGATCTCATTTTTTGGATATGAATAGGAGTCGTACCACAACATCCGCCCAAAATCTTAACACCTAATTCACTAATTTCTTTCATTTTTTCGGCAAAATAAGTAGGATTTTGAATAAATACAGTTCGTTCATGTATAATTTCTGGATATCCTGCATTTGGGGAGACAGCGACAATATCATCCCCAATATTTATTTTCATTAAAGAATTATATAAATGGGTAGGACCAATACCACAATTGAATCCATAAGCATCAATATTTTTGTTTTTCTTCATCTCAGCTACTAAATATTCATTACTAATACCTCTTCTAGTAAACCCTTCAGGGGTTGTTGCGAATTGCGTTAAAATAAAGACTGAGCTATCTTTTTCTTTGATATAGGCCGTGATTTCTGCAAGATTCTGATCATCACTAAACGTTTCAAAAATAAATATCTTAATGCCTCGCTCTAGAAAAATATCTACTATAAACTTATATTCGTCCATAATAAAGTCTTGATCAATATTGTTATTATCAGCCATCTCTGGGATGGGCCCAATACTAGCCGCCACAAATATTTGTTCATTGGCCACAACTTTATTGGCGATCTCAATTCCAGCAATAATTATTTTTTCGACTTCTGTTTGCGAACTATTCAAGGCAAAACGATTTGCGGAAAAAGTATTAGTTTTGATCAGTTTTGCCCCAGCATCTATATATTCTCGATGAATCTTTGCTATGATTTGCGGTTCACTGATATTTGCAAACTCCGGAAGCGCGTTATATTTATCAGTAATTTGAGCGTAATAGGTTCCCATCGCACCATCTGTAATAAGAATATTATTCACTAGATACTCTCTCATCATTATCATGTTTATCCACCTTTAAAAAATAAAAATAACGTAAAGGCAAAGCATTCATGCTTTGCCTTTACATAATTATATCATTTTTTATCCACATCTCCTAGTTACTAACTATTGATTTATTACCATCAATAGTAACAATGAAGGCTCAATACAAATCCTACATTTTATAGGATTTATCACTCCATTCTTATCGCTCATTGAACAAAATTTAGTTAAATTCTAAACTTGGACACTATTGCCTGCAAATGACTGGCCATACTAGATAGATCTGTACTCGAAGAAGCAATTTCTTGAATAGAGGCGGCTTGTTCTTCCGTAGCAGCAGATACGGTTTGAGTTTGACCAGTGGTCGCCTTACTGATGCGCGTTATGTCTTTTACCGAAGATACAATTTGCTGACTACCACTTGCCATCTCCCCAATGGCTACTGAAATATCACGAATTTGTTCAGATACATTTTCAATAAGGGAAGCAATCTCAGCAAAGGATTGTCCAGCAATAATAGCAACTTCAGTACCCTTTTTCACTTCACTGGCACCTTCGTTCATGACCGTTACAGCCTTATCCGTATCACCCTGAATCTCTCTGATTAAAATAGCAATCTCTTTCGCCGCTTTTTGCGACTGCTCCGCTAGCTTTCGAACCTCTTCCGCTACCACAGCGAAACCGCGGCCTTGTTCACCCGCACGGGCAGCTTCAATCGCAGCATTTAAAGCTAATAGATTTGTTTGACCCGCTATTTCTGAGATGGTATTGATGATTTGCCCAATTTCTTTCGAGCGCTCACCAAGTTTGGCTACCACTTGCACCGAATTATTCACCGAAGCTTCAATGTTATTCATCTGACTGCTAACCTTTTGAACGGCTTTACCACCTGCGTGGGCGGCATGGGATGTTTTTTCTGCTGTGGCGGAAACGCTACCAGTATTTGCAGCAATTTGCTGAAGGCCAACAGACATATGTTCAACAATATTCATTGTATTGTCTACAGCCTGCATTTGATTGACCGTTCCACTAGCTACATCTATAATTGCAGTTGCTACTTGATCTGCAGCCTGCGCCAATTGTTCCGTGCTTGCTGTTAGTTCTTCAGAAGAAGCTGATACTGTTTCGCTTGCCTCCTGAACTTTTACAATTATCTGCCTAAAATTTCCTATCGCTGTCGACACGGCCTGGGCTAATATTCCGATTTCATCCTTGGATGAAGAAGTAATTCTCACTGATAGATCTCCATCACCAATTTTCATAACTTGCTTAGAAATTTCCTCGATCGGACGTAGTAATTTGATAAGAAATATCCTGGCAACAAACCCAACAATCATAAGACTTACCAAAAGAGAGCCGACCATTGAAAGTAGACTTGCATAAAAGTCGCTTTTAATCTCACTTATCGGCAAACTAACAAGGGTTAGCCACTCAGTATTTTTTATAGGCACGACCAACGCCAGCGATTCTCTCCCTGCCAGGTCCAGGTATGAAGTGAGATGCCCTGGATTCTCTGCAAATAAATGCAGCATGCTCTCAGGGATTTTTTTTTGTTCTTTCAACAAATCACTATTCGTATGAGCTAGTAATGATCCATCTTGCGCAATAATGGCAACCACTCCCGTTGACCCGACTTTGATTGGCGCCAAAAAATTCTGCAGTGTCGCTAAGTCCACGGACTGAGCAACCATGCCCATCATCTTTCCATCGTCGCCCTTGACGGGCTGGGTAACAACAATAGAAGGTAGTCCGGTTGCCCTATTGATCAACGCATCACTGATGTGAGACTTTTGATCATTCAGCGTGTCTTTGAAGAACTTACGATCAGCCAAACTGGCTCCTATAGCTTTAGCCTCGTACGGGGATGTGGCGACACGGATTCCTGAGGCATTGATGAAAACTAGGTGGTCAACTCCCCAAGTCGCAGCAAAATATGTATTGATCTTCCCTTGTATGCCCACAGCATCACCTGACTTAAAGTCGGGATCTTCACCGTAAAACTTTCCGCTTCTTGAAAACGAAGAAAATAATTCACTAATCTCACTCGCAAGTTCAAGAGCCTGACCATTCATACCCACTTGAGTGTTATTCAATGTTCTTCCATAGAGAACATACATACCTGATCCACCGACGATAAGGCCTGTTACTAGAAGTGCGATCAACAGAAGGGTAATTGTTTTGGCTTTAATTGACATTGTTTTTACTCTCCTTTATGCAAGCAATGAACCATAATTGCTTGGCGAATAACTCTACACTTTTATAATAACTTCAAAGTTAGTATAATAATATGTAATGTGATAATAATTTACATAAAAATAACATAATATAAACAATCTTACCTATTGATCCAGCATTCGGATCGATACTAAAAATGCTGTTGTTTCCAATATGTTTAAATCGTTGGTCTGAAGTTCCACTTAGAAGTGGGACTTCAGACCGTAGACAAAAAGGCACTCTACGCATTGCGTAAAGCACCTTTTTGTCTACGGTCTGAGAGGAGTTACTGCCCTTAAAGGACAGAAGCTCCTCTTATGCGTTCATGAAAAATTATCTTTCTACATTATTATAAACATCCCAATCCGTCAACGTAGATAACTCTGCCATCCCCTGCTTGGCTGCACTAAGCAGCTGCTGCTTATCATGAGGCAGGGTGCCTGCCAACGCAATATGATTAGAAATATGATTACTACGAAATAAACAATGATTTTCACGAGGAATCTCTAATGCACTAATGAGTTCATATAATTCCCCCATACTTTCAGCCGGTGACAATATCTCAAATTGGCCACGCTCATATTCAGCTCGCAATTCACTACCCCGATACATCATCAGTGTCAGGGCACTGAGCATATTAGGGCGAATGGCATTAATGGCCTCTGCAGTATGAAAAGCATGTGCCTTAGAACCAGCCTTCCCCCCTAGCCCCACAATCACCATAATGGATAATTTGATACCGGAAGCAACCACTCGTTGGCCAGCTGCAATCGATTGCTGAGCATCGACCCCTTTGTTAACATGGCTCAGGACTTCATCATCACCTGATTCCATACCATAATAGACCAACGTCAGTCCAGCGTCATATAAAAGTTCTAATTCTTGTGGTGTTTTGAGTAAAATATCCTTAGGTCCAGCATAACAAGCGACCCTACGTAATTTAGGAAAGGTTTCTTTTAGAATGGCTAAAATTTCTAATAATTTATCGGTTGCCAAAACAAGGGCATTGCCATCAGCCAAAAATATACGGCGAATAAACTCCTTATAACTCTTGGCCGCATTAATTTGTGCCATAATTTCAGCCATGGTCCGCACACTAAAATCCACCGTTCTGTACATATTGCAATAGGTACAGCGATTATGAGAACATCCTATGGTCACACGTAAAATAAAACTATTCGCCTCACTAGGCGGTCGAAATACAGGGCCATCAGCAGTATCAAAATACAATATTATCACTCATTTCACGTTTTTTCTTCACAATAAAATAGGTACCCTAACCCCTAAAACAATTTCATCTTCATGCACAACAGAGTCATATGCAAGTAGTATAACACCCTTTGCCTTCGCTAGGGATAATGCCTTGGCAAAATCTTTATCCATTTTTACATTTGGCCTAAAATAATCTACATTCTGCATCTGAATCAGAAAAAATATTGTCCCGCCATACCCGGCCTCAACAGCTTTGATCATTTCATAAACATGTTTAGTGCCCCGGACTGTAGGAGCATCAGGAAATAAAACTATCCTCTTTTCTTCCAGGGTTACACCTTTGACTTCAATAAAGTGCTGTTGCTGAGCCGACTCAAAATAAATATCAAACCTAGAATTTCCATAAGTTACTTCTTTTTTTATCTTTTCTGGTACGCCTAATTCCGGAATTCCTCCTGCTTGCAATGCTTCAAAAACAACATAGTTTGGCACCTGGGAATCCATATTGATCAGTCGATCACCTTTATAAACAGCAATGAGGGAAAAGGCTGTTTTGCGCTCTGGATTTTGTGATGGCTCAAGTATAACCAGGGCCCCAGCAATTAATAATTCTCTACATCGCCCTGTGTTTTTCACATGAACAATATGCTCGGTATGATCAACCAAGACATGGGCAATAAATCGGTTAACACGTTTTAGAAAAATCCCCTGTATAATATTGTTATATTTCATCAAGTAATCACGATCATCTTAATGAGTCTTGAATAGATCCACATATTCACCATACCCTTCTTTGACCAAATCTTCTTTGGCGATGAAGCGTAAGGCTGCTGAGTTAATACAATATCGCAATCCAGTTGACGTCGGTCCATCATTAAACACATGACCCAAATGAGAATCTGCCTGTTTACTGCGCACCTCAATGCGCTCCATAAAATGACTATCATCTGCCTTTTCCGTAAGACCTATGTCTACCAAAGGTTTCGTAAAACTTGGCCAGCCACAACTTGACTGATATTTATCCATCGAGGCAAATAATGGTTCTCCTGATACAATATCAACATAGATACCAGCATGATCATGATTCCAATATTCATTATCAAAAGATGGCTCTGTTCCTTGATTCTGGGTTACTTCATATTGCATCTTCGTTAATCTTTTCTTCAGTTGCTCCTTATCTTCCCAGTTTTTTTTCTCATTCATGACAGAACGCTCCTTTATCATTTGATTTACGAAAACCTCACTATTATTTTCCCAACAATACCACAGCTAATAAGTACATTATAATAGGAATAATAAATACTGCAACTATATCACGAATTTTCTATCTGCTAAATATTATATAACAACAGCAAATAGTCCCCCGAGAAGGGAGTCTTTTAATGAATAATGAGATGAATATGATGTTATCAGCAGCTGATTTAGCTGCCCTACAGCAAATACACAGTGAAGTTGTGGAGGAATTCCTCTATCCTGATAACCTACGTGTCAATGTTGTTGGCCTGGGCATTGGGGTCAAATGGAGAAATAGTCAACCCACTGGTATACCAGCCTTAATGGTTTTAGTCACTCATAAGCTAGCAAAAGATAAGCTCTCCAAGACCAGCTTGTTACCGCCAATTCTGAAAGGCGTGGACACCGATGTCATTCCAGTCGGAAGGCTCACTGCCCGAACTGCTAGCTCACTATTACCTAATGAAACCTCCAGTCTTACACAGCGTATCCGGCCAGTACAAGGAGGTTATAGCGTCGGCCATATTGCTATTACCGCTGGGACCATTGCCACATGTGTCTATGACCGACTACCGCAAGGTACAGGTATGCCTAAAAAATATTACGTTTTGAGCAATAATCATGTCTTGGCTGCCCAAAACGATGCCCGCTATGGTGATCCGATTGTTCAACCCGGACTGGTGGATGGTGGTTGTTGCCCTTTTGATACCATTGCCACCTTAAGTCGCTTTATTCCCATTGATTTTGAACCATTGATTCCTCGCTACCTACACGATAATATTGTGGATGCTGCCATTGCCCAAGGCCCGTTGCATCATCTAGATAGAGCCATAAGCTGGATGGGTTATATAGGTGGCTGGCTCCCCAAGGAAAAAGTCAAAGTTGGTATGATCGTACAAAAAACCGGTCGTACGACAGGTTTTACGAGAGGAAGAATACTCGCAACCAACGCCACGGTTGACGTTTCTTATTCGGGGGGCAAGACGGCTCGCTTCAAAGATCAAATCGTTAACACCACTATGACTGCTGGCGGAGATTCAGGTTCCCTACTCGTTACCCATATTGATCATGTCCCTTTCGCAGTAGGTCTACATTTTGCCAGTTCCTCATCCATGAGTATTGCCAATCAGATTGAGAATGTACGTTCACTACTCCGAGTAGAAATCGCCGAAAATAGCAGTTCTTAAAACCCTCTATTTCATCTGCCCATTGCCCAATTTTTCTTTGAATATGGTATGGTAAACCCAAAATGCATTGATTAGTAATAATACCCCAGTAAACAGGAAGACATAACGTATGCCAAAAGTGCCTGCCATTTGCCCACCCAATATCGAACCTAAAAACATACCTAAAAATTGGGCTGATTGATTATAACCAAAAGCTCGACCTGTAATTAAATCACAAGTACTCCGTTTAATTAGACTATTAATTGAAGGTAATAGACCTGCCGTAGCTAGCCCCAGCAAAAAGCGAAGTATGCCAAGTTGCCAAGAGGTTTCCACAAATGCTTGAGGAATGAAGAGGAGTCCCGCTACAATCAAAGCCGCCAATAACACCTTTTGCGGTCCAATTTGATCAGAAATTTTTCCTAATTTAGGAGCGGCAATAATACTCGCCAATCCCGAAGCAGCAAAAACTGCGCCCGAAATAAGGGCAATATGATTTCCATCTGAAGATAACTGAGTGATATAGACCGTTATGATGGGCTGTATTGACATCAGGGCCAGTTGCATGACGAGGGTAGTAATAAACAAGCATACCGATACTTTAGGATTTGGAAGGCATTTCCAGACTTCACGAAAACTGAGCATAATTGGATTGGCAGATACCTTTTCTTCTTTAACGAATAAATACGATACGACAAATGCAACAAAACACATAACCCCGATCACGATAAAATTCTCTCGAAACCCCATTACTTCTGCTAAAAATCCTCCGAATAAAGGACCGAGTAAAGTACCTCCAACTTGCCCACTAAAAAGGACACCGAGTGCCCATCCTGCTTGCCCATTTGGTGTTTGCGTTACAACTAAGGTAACTACTGCTGATTGGAAACCTGAAAGAGCCCCTTGCAAGATGCGTAGACCTGTTAATTGATATACATTGTCCACGAAGCCCATACAGGTCATAATAATTGATAACCAGAGACTGGCGCGTAACATCATTGGTTTGCGACCATATTTATCGGCAAATTTACCCCAAATGGGAGAAAAGATTGCGAGACTGATAAAATTACTACCGAAAACGATTCCCGACCACCTTGCAATTGATGCCGTGTCATGAATACCAAGGTGTTCAATATAAAGGGGCAACATGGGGGCCATTTGACTCATCCCCACTGATACAATAAATACCGCAATCCAACACGCATATAGATTTTTTTTCCAATTTTCCATAAAACACCCACATATTTTGTTGATTTTGAGGAAGCATATAGATGATCCTATTCTATTGTAGATCCTGTTAAGCATCCAGTTAGGCACCAAATACAAAAAAGACTCCGACGGAAAATCCGTGAAGCCTTGAATTTCCTGGTGGAGACGAGGGGATTCGAACCCCTGACCTCTTAAATGCGAATCAAGCGCTCTCCCAACTGAGCCACGCCCCCACATATCATCATTCAGTACCCTATATAGAATTAACCATAAACTCTATGCTCATTAGTATATCCCCTAGACCGGCTCAAAAGCAAGTATATTTTTTTTAGGATCGTCGATTAACCTCTCCAGCCTGCCATTTTTGCAGCAATTTCGATTGCCTTTTCCGTGGCATCGGTTTTCGCTACTCCTTGGCCAGCAATGTCAAAGGCCGTTCCATGTTCCGGTGTTGTAATTGGATAAGGCAGTCCAGCGGCAACAGTCACTCCGATATCAAAACCTATTAATTTCGTAGCAATTTGGCCTTGATCATGATACATGGTGACAACGGCATCATAAGCTCCCTTAAAGGCAGCGATAAAGATAGTATCCGCTGAAAAAGGCCCTAGTGCCTCAATATTTTCTGCACGTGCGGCTTCGATGGCCGGTAAAATGATCTCTATCTCTTCTCGACCGCAGAGTCCACCTTCGCCAGAGTGGGGATTTAAGGCCGCCACACCAATACGCGGGCGCTCATATCCTGCTAAACGCAAAGTACCATCCGCTAATTGAATGGATCTTAATATATTTTCTTGGTTGAGACTACCCGCCACTTCACTGATGGGGATATGACAAGTAACGCGGAATGTCCAGAGCTTATCAAGAACATTCATAATCCCAGCTGGTTTCTCCCATTTAAAAAACTCACGAAACATGGCATGCTCGTCTTCATAATCATGGCCGCCTCGAATAAAGGCCTGCTTATTGAGTGGTGCAAATACCATGCCTTGAATAGCGCCTGTATCGAGTAAACCAAGCGCTGCCAGTAAAGTATCACCCGTCACTCGCCCAGAATCGATATCCATTTTCCCCATTTCCAAATTGGTCGGATCAAAGTTTTTTTGATCTAAAATGGAAATGGGTCCGTGCCAATCAATTGCCGCTACATCCTCAACAATCCTCACTGGGAAAGTTACGCCTGCAATTTTTTTCCCTAGCTCAAGTACTCGTGCATCGCCGATAATTACAGGACGACAATAGAGCGTTAGGCGGTTATTAGAAATTAACTTTGCAATGATCTCTGGTCCGATTCCCGCTGCTTCCCCTAGTGTTATACCTAATATTGGTTTCATCATAAATCCCCCTCGTTAGTTTAAACCTATGACGACTATTACTGCAATAAACATGCCAATGTTTTCTTTTTATCAATAAATTTTTCTACGGTGCGTCATCAACCCTCTGATTAGCTAGATTTTTTCTATTTGATTTAACTACCAATTTCGAAAATTAAGAATCTCGCATTTTTAAAAAAATTATTTTTCTTTCATTACATTTCATTTTTCGGTCAAAAAAATTCATTTTATTTCATTCATATGATTACAACTCATTTATCGTGGACGGCGATCGCATTGCAGTTTATAGCTTTTCAGAGTTTTCTTTTTGTCGCCGCCATAATGTCGTCCGGCTAATTCCTAGTAATTGTGCCGCTTTATCAAGGTTAAAATTTGTTTCTTTCAGAGCTTTCTCCACCATTTCCGCTTGGGCAACACGTTTGCGCTGGCTAAATGTGCCGCCGCTTTTAGCGGGTTGATTGGGAGATTTTACAACATCTTCACTAGGCAGGGACAATACAATTCTCATATTTTTTTCGTCGACAAATTCACAATCGTGTATCCGCAAAACAATGAGGCGTTCCGCAATATTTTTAAGTTCACGCACATTTCCTGGCCACTCATATTTCATCAGTAATTCACCAGCCAATTGGGTTATCTTTTTAGGTGATCTTTGAAAACGTACTGCGTAATCGGCCATAAACCAATGTAATAGTTTCAATATATCTTCTGGCCTCTGACGCAGAGTAGGTATCTCCAAATTAAGCACATTCAAACGATAATACAAATCGGGGCGAAATGTACCATCCAACATGGCTTTTTTCAAATTCCGATTGGTTGCCGCAACAACTCTAACATCAATCGGTATGACTCTGTCGTCCCCTAGTCGCATGACTTCACGTTCTTGTAGCACTCGTAGCAGTCGTGCCTGAATTTTAGGAGAAATCTCGCCAACTTCATCCAAAAAAATTGTCCCCTGATGAGCCAGCTCAAATAAACCCATCTTGCCAGCACGAGCTGCCCCTGTAAATGCACCATCAACATAACCAAAAAGTTCACTTTCCAGCAAATTTTCTGGAAGGGCCGCACAATTGACAGCGACAAAAGGTCCCCCTTGTCGTTTACTCCCATTATGGATACTCTGAGCGAACACTTCTTTCCCCACACCCGTATCCCCCAGAATAAGTACATTGGAATCAACCAAGCTAAACTCCTGGGCGAGATTGATGATTTCCATCATCATGGGGCTTTCAGTAATAATGTCTGGGAAACTCGTCTTAGCTACCAACCCTTTACTGTGTAGCTTGGTACGAAATTTACCTTCCAGTTCTTGTATAGCGGCTAATGGTTGAAAAGTCGCTACAACACCAACCGTTTGACTTTTTATAATAATTGGAACACAATTGATCGCCATTTGTTTGCCCCGCACTTTTTTAAAAACCCCTAATTCAGCGTGTCCACCCTTCAATACTTTTTCGATATGAAATTGTGGCACCAACGTTTCGGCCTTTTGGCCAATATTAGCAGCGCTGGCACCCGTCAGCTCAGCCGCTGCCTTATTGATTAAACCAATCCTTCCACCCTCATCAACAGCGATAATTCCTTCGACAGAATAGTCTAAAATCATCCGAAACTGTTCTGCTTTTTCTTGTTCCTGACGCCGAATCGACGCTACATGCATGGCTTCCCGTAATGCCTGACATATGGCTTCTTCACCGGAATGTATCATCATCGCATGAAGTCCCAAAGCTTTGGCGATGGAAGTAGCCGTTCCTCCGCCGATAACCGTTGTAACGCCACGGGATCTAGCTTTAGAAATTTTAGTTTCCGCCTCACCCTCGTCTGCGATCAACAGTATCTCAATGTCCATACCAGTAATCTCTTGCAGTGTACTTACATTACAGACCATGTCAGGCGAACCAACAATTGCAAGCCTCTGGGTTCCAAATGCTGTCCGGCAGTCGATGATGGCTCTTAAAATGTCATACGCAGTAATTGGCAGTTCAATGACTGGAGTATCGTTTAACAGTCGTTTGGCGGCATAACCAGTAAGTCCCCTTGCAATCACAACATCGGCTTGAATGTTTTTTTCTTTAATTTGATGAACACCTGTCACGAAACAAATCTCCAGTTCCCAATGACCATCGCTTTCTCGATCAAAAATTTCTTTTACCAATGCCGTATCTTGAGGTTTAGGAATAAAAAAGATGATTCTCCCCATAATATCCCCCTTGAAGTTATCATTTGAAGATTTCTTCATGTCGCTAAATTTCAAATTTTATTTTTGAGATTATATAAATTGTACAATACAGTCATTATATCATTAATCCAACAATAACTTTCTACTCGTATACTAAATGGTAAAAAGTGAATGTATTTAACATTCACTTTTTACCATTTATGCTCTTTAGTTAGTTTTCAACTCTGTATTAACCAGCCTTTCCTTCATTGTCGATGCTATTTAGGCCCAATTCCTCTACAATCGAAAGTGTGGGATCAACCTTTAGCCAAAGCAAAGCACCAACAACTAAGATTGAACTGGCAACAAGGAAGGGGTATACCCATGATCCTGTAAATTGAAGAATGGCACCAAATACTAGCGGAGAAAAAGCCGATCCAACATTACCAACGGTATTCATCATACCTGATACTGTTCCAGCATAATCATGTCCTACGTCCAGGCATACAGCCCAGTAAACACCTACCGCCATTTCTAACCCAAATAATGAGCAAGCTAGATAAAATACTGCCATATATGCATTATCAGCCAGTGCACCAGGGATCATGAAGGCGGCTGCCACTAACATGCCCGACATGGCTACGACCCGGCGAGCAAATTTACCGTTTCCAGTACGCTGCCAAATTTTGTCGGAGAGCCAGCCCCCTAGGGTGTCACCAAACACCCCAGCCAGTAACGGTATGCTAGCAAAAATGCCCATTTTAATGATACTAAAACCTTTCGCCTCAACCAGAAAAGCCGGTAACCATGTCATAAATATCCACACAGTATAGCAATATGTTGGATAACTCAAGCTCAGATACCACATATTCTTACTTTTCATGAGAGTCTTAAACGATAGTTTCGGAGCGGCTTTTTTGGCAGATTTCCCGCCATCAATCAAATCTAATTCAGCTTGGTTAATACCGCCCCATTTTTCCTTATATTCACTTGGCTTATCCCTATACCAAAAATACCAAAAACCAGCCCACACCAAACCAATGGTCGCAAAGATATAAAATACGGACTGCCATCCCCACGCATTCATAATAACAGCGGCAATCAATGGCGTAATCGCACCGCCAAATCTTGATGCACCGTGAGTCAGCCCTTGCGCAAAACCACGTTCTGTGGAAGGCATCCAATAGGCAAAGGCTCTCGTTGCAGTTGGCATCGCCCCTGCTTCACCGACACCAAACAAGAGTCTTACTACCACTAGGGACGTGAAATTCCATACCATGGCCGTCGCTACCGTCGTTAGCGACCAAAAACAAACAATCGCAGCAAGGACCTTGCGGGCGCCCAATTTATCACCTAACAACCCTACGGGAATTTGAAAGGTCGCATACGTCCAGGAAAATACGGATAATACAATACCCCATTCTAGTTTATTGATGTTGAAATCTTTCATCATCATTGGTGCGGCCACTGAGATAGCTACACGATCAAGATAAATAATTAAGTACACTAAACATACAACAAACAGAACGGTATACCTGACTTTAGTCGGTTTTTCTGACATTTTATAATCCCCTCTCATCTTAGCACTCGTAAGGGCCATTCGCTAGATCGGCCATTTCGCCATAAGGTCTAAAGCAATCTCCAGGCCCAACTCATTACTAAGATCTATTGCAATTTTTGTGCCAAACTTTTTGGGAAACCGTTCTGTTTCATCTAAAATCCTTTGTAGTATAGGAACCACATAGTAAAAATATTCTGTTTTTAAAGAAATTACGGTAATGAATTTCACTTTCCACTCCAGGGAAAACAATGTTTTTTTCTATAAATCCCATTTCATTTCATTATACTTTATTTTATTTCATTTTGTTTCATTTTTTCATACTCTTCAACCAATCGATTAAACGTAGACTTTCTGGTAGAGTTAAAAAAACAGGAGTGTTGGAATTTTATCAAAATCCAACACTCCTGCTAAATGGGCAGTAACCATACCCGCAATGTAGTCAATTTATTCCTTTTCTCAGCCGTACCGGAAACCTACGCCAAATGTCCCCCGGGGATACGTCCATTTGGTGATGCCTTTGTCTCTGCACATCACTCGACAAGTACCGCATTCCAGGCAACCAGCATAATCAAAGTTAATTTCCCCGTCTTTCAACGTATACAACGCAGCCGGACAAACAACCAAACATGGCTTATCTTTACATTGTGCACAAATTGCTTTATCAATGACAATATGAGGTTCTTCTTCATCCACGGTAAACTTATCAATACCGAGCAGTTCTTCGGCACCAAGCTTTTTCACTGTCATATCGATGTGACCCCCTTCCAGCCATCGGCTACTAATTGCCCAAAAGAAACATGTTTCTTGGCAATCTTCATCATGGCTTTTGGCATTTTATCTGGAACAGTGCCATCCACGGTGAACATGAATTTCAGGGCATCATTGACTAATTGGGGATAGGCACTGGCCATGCGCGGTATGGAGGTAATTTCTGGCCAGCCAGCAAACAACTTCAGGGTTGGAGTGAGATTAAGTTTTTCTAGCTCACTCACATAATTGGGTCCTACTTCCGCTGCCGTTTGAGCGCTAATGATGGCCCGTGCAGCGGCAACACCACTGACGATGGCCAGGTCAATGCCCCTCAAGATGGTACCCGTATTGATACAAAAACCAGCCGCATCACCAACAACGACAAAGCCATCTCGGTAGAGTTTCTTGGGAACACCCTTCAGACCACTCTCAGGAACCATATGTGCACCATACCCCACGGTGGTTCCCCCCTCGATTAAAGGATAAATGGCCGGATGCATTTTAAGGTCCTGGTAAATTTCTTGAACTGATTTACTTTGTTTAGCAGCAGACTCCGGACTATAGACAATGCCTAACGAAACACTATCTTTATTAGTGTACAGGAACCCGCCCCCTTGAATGCCTTCAGTACATCCCAAAATGACCCGGGCCGTTCCTTCATCCGGTGCTAGGTTGAATCGTTTTTGAATAGTATCGGCAGGCAGTTCGATGATTTCTTTAATGCCCACTCCTACCATCTGGGTTGTAATATCGTTACACAAACCCGCTTTTTGGGCCATAAACGAATTGACGCCATCAGCGCCGATGACAATATCGGCAAACATTTCATCTTCGCCCGCTTTTACCCCCACTACCTTGCCGTCTTTAATAAGTAGGTCATCCACTCGAATGCCGGACGCGACCATGGCTCCTTGCTCTTCAGCTTGACCCGCAAACCATTCATCAAAGTGAGCCCTCAATACGGTATAAGACTGGGGTATATCTGCTTTAAAACTATAGTCAACATAGTCAATGGTCACACCACTACTTTCCCCCAACATCATAATCTGCTCTCGCACGACCTTGCGTTCTAGTGGTGCCTGAGTATAAAGACCAGGTTCTACTAATTCCAGTGCATAGGTATATAGCCTACCACCGGTTAAATTTTTACTACCGGCACTCGTGCCTCGTTCAATGACCAACACACTTTTACCTGCTTTGGCTAGCAAATAGGCGCACGCAGACCCCGCAGGGCCGGCACCTACGATGATCGCATCAAATTTTTCCTCGTCACTCATTAGCCTCATCTACCTTTTCTCCACTGTTTTTTTAATAATTTATTGCTAGTACTTCCCACTATATTCCCTCTAGAGAGAGAGTGGCACGTATCCTACTTCTTTATTGCTTCTGTCAATAGCGGTACTATCTGATACAGGTCGCCAACAATCCCATAGTCAGCGACGGCAAAAATTGGTGCATTTTCGTTAGTATCAATGGCTACGATGATTTTCGAATCCCGGATACCAGCCACATGTTGAACTTGCCCTGATACGCCCATGGACAGGTACAAGCTTGGTTTCACTCGTTGCCCGGAGAGACCGATGTAGCTTTCATTTGGCAGCCAATGATAATCTTCGGCTACACTCCGGGTACAGGCCATCTCAGCGCCGAGGGCCATAGCTAGGTCGGTGGCAATCTGCATGTCCTCCTGTTTACCAAGCCCCCTACCAACACAAACTAGTTTATCCGCGATGGTAATATCCGCCCCTTGACGAATGATGGGGCATACATTTCCCACGGTCATGGAAGTTTCAACAACAACCTCCGACGTTTTAATCTCACCTGAGCGACTGGTATCCTTGACTGGTGCCTCATAAATGCGGGGCGGAACAGTGATCATACCAATCCCACTAAGAATTTCTGTACACACAGCCAAACCGCCATACATCATTCTGTCTGTTTCTATTGCTCCGTTTTCCACCCTAATGGCAAAGGCATCGGTAACCAGTCCGGTTTTTAAACGAGCGGCTACTTTAGCGGCCAAGTCCTTACCCCGCAAAGTGCCACCAATAATCAATGCCACCGGTGATTGTTGGGCCACGAGAGTGGCAATCGGGGTAGCATAACATTCCGGCCAAGGATTATCGCCCTTCAAAACAATCACTTTATCCGCACCGCTGGCGATAAGTCCTTGGGCATCGTCTGCAAAAATAGTAACTGCACACAAAGGTTGTATTAGCTTATCAGCTAATTCCCTGCCGACAGTCAGTAATTGTTCAGCAACGTTAGTATCTTCTGAGTATATCCAAATTTCTGGCATAGTTTCTCCTCCTTTACCTACAGTAGGCCTTCTTTAGTCAAACTGGCAACCAAACTTGCCACATTTTCTGCTGGTGTACCCTCTTTATAGAGTACATTTTTACGACTCATCACAAAACCTTTAATGCTTTTTATTTTATTTTTGGGTACAAGATCTTCCGGAGTTAAGCCTAAATCCCCAGTCTTCCATTCGGTAACTGGTTTTTTAGAGGCACCCAACACCTGCTTCAAGCTAGGGATACGTGGCTTATTAATCTCTGGTAAGACGGTAATAACGACGGGGAACTGGGCGGTAGTGACTTCAGTACAATCACCAATTTTCCGAGTCGCCGTAACCTGGTTCCCTACAATGGACATCTCCGTAACAAAAGTAATGGCCGGGATGCCTAGTAAGGTGGCTACTCGTGGTCCTACCTGTTGTCCATAGGTATCGGCAGCGCCTTCCCCAAACATGATAACGTCATATTCATCAATTTTCTGCAGGGCAGCGGCTAGCACTGTCGCGGTAACAAATCCATCGGCTGTGTCAGCAACTGCATCATTCACCCAATAGGCTTTTTCTGGCCCGCGGGATAAAGCATCTTTAAGGGATTTTTTGGCAGTACTATTGCCAAAAGTCAGGCTGGCTACTGTTGCGCCACATTTAGTTGCTTGTAACACAGCTTCTTCTAAAGCATTACGATCGTATTCACTGATCTTGCTTTTGGCCCTACTAGTATCAAGGGCCTGATTACCTGGATTAATTTTGATATCTTGTTCATCTAAAACCCACTTGTAGCATGCAATAATATTAGGCATAAAATCGCTCCTTTGATAAAAGAGAGGGGTGGGATTAACCCGCCCCTCTTATTTTTTTATTTTTTAGGAAATAAACCACTAAAAACTGGCTTACGTTTTTCTACGAACGCTGTCATGCCCTCTTTTTGATCCTCACTAGCAAAACAGGTCCCGAAGATATAAGCTTCATACTGGGTGGCATTGACGATATCCATTTCAATACCCCGATTGATCGCATCTTTGGCCAGATAAACGGCACTGGAACTCTTTTTTACGATCCGTTTCGTTATAGCCTTAGCTTCGTCTAATAAAACTTCTGGCGCAACTACTTTTTGCACTAAACCGATGCGTAATGCTTCCTGAGCATCAATAATATCGGCCGTATAAATGAGAAGCTTAGCCATGCCCCGTCCAACTAGCCGTGCCAGTCGCTGTGTTCCGCCGAATCCAGGCACAATGCCCAAACCAACTTCAGGTTGGCCAAACTTAGCAGCCTCCGACGCCACTCGAATATCACAAGCCATGGCCATTTCACAGCCACCACCTAAAGCGAAGCCATGAACAGCGGCAATGACTGGTTTAGTACATTGTTCGATTTTAAGAAATGTTTTTTGCCCTTTCTCTGAGAAAACCTTACCTTCAATCACATTCATGTCTTTCATTTCACCAATATCAGCGCCTGCAACAAAAGCTTTTTCCCCGCCGCCGATGAGTATAACCGCTTTTACAGCATCATTCACAGCAACCTCATCAAAGACTAGAGATAATTCATCTAGAAGTATCGAATTTAAAGCATTCAACGCTTTAGGTCGATTAATGGTTACAATAGCAACCCCATTTTCTTCTGTCAGCAATAACGTAGTGTATTTTGACATATATAGCCCTCCCCCTTTATTTTAAAATATCAGCCTTTAGGTTCATAGGCTCATCTTTAAATATCCTAGCATCCATTAATTTTAAATTGGGCGATACCGTGACCTTCGCATCAATTTGCGCTAAAACATCACGTTTTAAGTCAATACCAGGCGCAATTTCGGTTAAGACAAGTCCGGCCTCCTCTAATTTGAATACCGCACGTTCCGTGATATACATGACTGGTTGCTTAATCGAACGAGCGTACTTACCACTAAAGGTTACCTGTTCCACTTGAGAAATGAATTTTTTCGCTTTACCTTCTTTTGCAATGATCAATTTACCCTCACGCACAGCCATTTTAAGACCACCGGCGGTTAACGTGCCACAGAATACCACTTTTTTTGCATTTTGTGAAATATTGATAAAGCCACCGCAGCCCACTACTTTAGGCCCAAACTTACTAACGTTCAGGTTACCCTCACTGTCAACTTGAGCAATTCCTAGGCAGGTTATATCCAAATTACCGCCATCGTAGAAATCAAACATATAGGTATGATCAATCATCGCCTGGGCATTCATCGTAGCGCCAAAACTCAATCCTCCAGCTGGAACGCCACCAAAACCACCGGCCTCCACAGTCAGTGTCAATAAATCCCCAATACCCTCTTCAGCGGCTACAGCGGCCACTCCTTCAGGAACACCAATGCCTAAATTAGCACGGCAATTTGGTACAAGCTCCATAGCGGCCCTCCGGGCAATCACTTTTCGTTCGTCGAGAGCCAACGGTGGAATGGTACTTAACGGAATTTTGACTTCACTTGTGTAGGCTGGATTATAATATTCACCAAAGGTCTGATTAAATTTATCTTTATCACCAACAACAACATAATCCACTAACAGCCCTGGTACCTTAACCATGCGAGGATCAAGGGTGCCATTCGCGGCAATTCGTTCCACTTCGGCAATAACAATACCGCCTTTAGCCTTAGCCGCACCCGCAATGGAAATGGCTTCACCATAAGAAGCTTCTCGTTCCATGGTCAGATTGCCGTTTTCATCAGTAGTACTAGCGCGAATCAAAGCTACATCTAAAGGAAAGGCTTTGTAGAATAGATATTCTTCGCCATCAATCTCCATCACCTTGACAATATCTTCAGTGGTCTTGGCATTAAGCTTACCGCCTTCAACACGTGGATCAACGAAAGTACCTAATCCAACCTTGGTCAATACACCTGGTTTACCACCTGCCGCTGCACGGAAAAGGTGAGCAACTGTCCCTTGTGGTAAATTATAGGCCTCCACCAGGTTGTCATTAATCAACTTACCTAAGCGTGGTGCTAATCCATAATGGCCACCAATGATCCGTTTAACCATACCCGCATTACCGAAATGATTAGAACCTCGGTCTTTACCGTCACCAATACCGGCGCTAAACTTAATCGTTAAATCACGGGGATGTCCATTGGCTAAAAATTTTTCTTCACAAGTAGCCGTTAGGGTTTCTGGATGGGCATTGCCCACAAAACCTGCCATACCGACAAAAGAGCCATCTTTAATTAAGGTTACGGCCTCATCTTTCGTAATTATTTTCATACTTATCCTCCTTCAATCCATTCTAGATTTCATCATTTTTTTTAGTTTACAACACACCTGTAACAGTGTGGACTAAAATAATAACAAAGACCATTAAGGTTTTTAGGCACGTCAGGACAAAAATATCCCCATAGGAATCTTTATGAGTCATCCCACACACCGCAAGCAAGGTGATGACTGCACCGTTATGGGGCAGGGTATCCATACCACCGGAAGCCATGGAGGCAACTCTATGCAGAATTTCTGGCGACATCCCGATGGTGTTCGCCCAGGCTATCCAGTCCTTAGCCATTAAATCTAAGGCTATGGACATACCACCAGAAGCTGAACCAGTAACACCAGCCAAGACATTGACAGTGATAGCTTCAGAGACCAGTGGTGAGCCACCGACTTTAATACCCATTAAAACGGCAGAGATGGATTTAAAACCTGTAAGCGAAGCAATTACATTACCATAACCAACTTCAGAAGCAGTGTTCATGATCGCAAGTAGCGAACCGATGGCCCCAGCATTTAAGGATTTAGCCAAAGCACCATTCCCTAAATTTTTATAACCAAGGGCCACAGCCAGCAGAATACCCGAAATTAAGGCAATAATGAGCGCCCAGATACTAATGACATTTTTAACAGCCGGTGCTGTTAAGGGAAGCTTCATGGCTTGGAAGGGCGCCAGCATATTGGGATCCCAAACGAATACTTGGGTCATAACATAATTTACGACTAACACTGTCAATAATGGTAATACGGACAGTTGCCATGAAGGTAAGTGTATGTCTTCTTTTAATTCAGGTTCATTGAGAGTATGAGGGCCATAACCTTCCCCAGCCACAAAAGCTGTTTTGCGGCGATGTTCTAGCCATAAAATCCCAAGGGAGAAAATAGCAATACCGCCAATAAGACCTAAAATTGGTGCGGCATAAATATTGGTGCCAAAGAAGTTAGTTGGTATCAGATTCTGTATTTGTGGTGTGCCTGGTAGGCAGTCCATGGTGGCCGTAAAGGCGCCTAAGGCAATGGTGGCTGGCAATAGTCTTTTAGGAATGTCAGCTTGTTTAAATAATGCAGAGGCAAAAGGGTAGACCGCAAACACAACTACGAATAGGCTTACACCGCCATAAGTAAGACACGCACCCGCTAAAACAACTGCTAAGATGGCGCGTTCTTTGCCTAGAGATTTCATAATGGCATGGGCGATTCCTTTCGCTAGACCCGTGTCTTCCATCAATTTGCCAAAAACGGCGCCGAGTAGAAAGACAGGAAAAAATGCTTTAATGTACGTAACGCCTTTAGCCATAAATAATTCTGTATAAGCTGGCATGAGTGGCAAACCCGACATTGATGCTGCCAATAACGCAAACACAGGAGCAAATAAAATAACAGAAAATCCTCGATACGCGAAAAACATGAGTAGGAATAGACTCAGTATAATTCCTAACACTTCCATTGATTTCTCCCCTTTATTAATGATTAGGGCGGCTTGTTCTATCAAAACCGCCGCCCTACCTATTGTTAGTATCTGATACTAGAGATCAAAAATCCCTAGCGTAAAACACTTCCCGAAATAACCATCCGTTGCACTTCATTGGTTCCCTCATAAATCGTGCAAATCTTAGCATCCCGGTATAATCTTTCCACTTTAAAGTCTTTTATGTAACCATAACCACCATGAATTTGTATGGCTTTATCACAAACAGAATCGGCAGTTTCCGAAGCAAACATTTTAGCCATGGCAGCTTCCATACTAAAAGGTTTGTTTTCGCCTTTGGTCGCAGCAGCCTGATAAGTCAACAGACGAGCAGCTTGAATTTGTGTTGCCATGTCAGCCAACATCCATTGAATGGCCTGCTTGGCAGCGATCGGTTTGCCAAATTGCACCCGTTCTTTGGCAAATTTAACGGATTCATCCAAAGCGGCTTGAGCAATACCCAAAGCTTGGGCCGCTACACCAACACGACCACCGTCAAGGGTTGCCATAGCGATACTAAATCCGCGACCTTCCTTACCAATTAAATTGGCTTTAGGAATCCGACATTCTTTGAAAATTAGTTCTGTCGTCTGAGAACCGCGGATACCCATCTTTTCTTCATGTTTGCCAATCTCAAAACCGGGCTGATTGGCTTCGACAACAAAAGCACTCAAACCTTTAACCCCAAGGGAAGGATCAGTAAGGGCAAAGATTGTATATACATCCGCTACCCCACCATTGGTGATAAAACATTTAGTGCCATTAATGACATATTCATTGCCTTCAAGAGTCGCCGTGCATGTCCCTGATCCAGCATCGGTACCAGCACCTGGTTCGGTCAAAGCAAAGGCTCCTAATTTTTCTCCTTTACACATGGGCACTAAATATTTTTGTTTCAATTCTTCCGTACCCCATTTGTAAATTGGCCAAGTGGCAAGAGAGCAATGCGCCGAGTAAATAATACCTGTAGAAGCACAGGATCTAGATAATTCTTCAACAACTAAAATATAGCTTAGATAGTCGGCACCAGCCCCACCATATTTTGCTGGATAAGGCATTCCCATAAAATCAAGTTCCGTTAACTTTTTGATTGTTTCGGCTGGAAAACGACACGTCCGATCCAGTTCTGCGGCAATTGGTTCTACATTCTCTAAGGCAAATTCTCGGGCGTTTTGTTTAATCAGCTGTTGTTCTTCTGTTAAATTAAAATCCATGATAAATCTCCTCGTTCCAGTTTGTTTTATCAATAATACTTATTAAGCCTTAGGTGGCTTAACAGTTGCTTCACCTTCTAAAACGACTTTACCATCCTGATTGGTACAAGTGGTCTTCAATGTAATACGATTACGTTCTACATTTCTTTCCGTCACTTCAGCACGGGCAGTAATGGTATCACCAAATTTAACCGGTGCAGTAAACTTTAAGGTTTGTGCCAAATAAATAGTCCCTGGTCCAGGAATTTGCATTCCTAGTACCGCCGAAACTAAACCAGCACTCAACATACCATGAGCAATTCTTTCTTTAAACATTCCGCGGGCAGCTTCTTGCGCGTTGATATGGGCTGGATTCATATCACCAGTAATACCAGCGAACAAATAAACGTCACCTTCTGAAATAGTCTTGGCATGCTCGGCAAAGTCTCCAATTTTGAGTTCAGCAATGGTTCTTCCTTTCATGGATACCCCTCCTAAATGATTTTTCTTTGATATTTTGAAACTTATTTCACTTTCCATGTTATATTATATGCACATTTCGTGCCAAACAAAAAAACCACCTATTTACTAGGTGGTCCCTTACTTTAGCTATTCATAAAAGTGTTGATTCCGACAGTCATATTCTCTATTCCGACACTTTTCGACATGCATGTCTGATTAATGTGAATATTATCTAGAAACTCAGCTTACACCAAGTTCCTAGATGCAAAAAGAAGCCCTTTACATCAAATTATATTTTTTAATTTTTTCATACAACGTCGAACGATGCACCCCTAACACTTTAGCAGCTAGTGCTTTATTCCCATTCGTACATCGAAGTGTCTCAACAATACATTCGCGTTCAGAAGTACAACTTGCTGTCCTGTCCTGTGTTTCCACATGATGAGCTTTAAACAAGTCTAATGGTGGCAAATGTCGCGGCGTAATAACCGTCGCGTTTACAGTAACACTTAGCTGCTCTAACATATTAATCAACTCTCGCACATTCCCCGGCCAATTATATTTTCGTAACAAAGTCAACGCTTCAGGTGAAAATTTCTTTAAGGCAATTCCCAGTTTGTGGCATACTCCCGGAATCAAAAGATCAATTAGCTCACCAATGTCTTCCCTGTGTTCCCGTAGCGGTGGTACTTGAATACAAATGACATTCAAACGATAATATAGATCCTCGCGAAATGTATTATCTTTAACCATTTCCTCCAAATGTCGATTGGTCGCCGCAATGATCCTTACATCACATGTCAGAACTTTTTCGCCGCCAACATGCTCAAATGTCTTATCCTGCATGACCCTTAGTAGCTTAGCTTGCATCTCTAGGGGCATATCACCAATTTCATCCAAGAACAAGGTTCCCCCATCGGCTAATTCAAATTTTCCCCTTTTTCCACCTTTTTTTGCTCCAGTGAAAGCACCCTCATCATAACCAAATAGTTCGGCTTCCAATAATCCCATCGGTATAGCAGCACAATTAATTGAGACTAAGGGCATTTGCCGGCGTTTACTGGCATTATGAATGGCGCGGGCAAACAACTCCTTACCCGTCCCGCTTTCTCCCATGATTAAAACCGTACTGTCTGTCGGTGCTACTTTGGCCGCCAAATTTTTAATATGAACCATGGCTCGTGAGCGGCCGATAATGGTTTCAAAGGAATGTTTTGCGGAACATTCCTTTTCTACCATCCCTTCCTGTTTCAGATTCGGATAAGCAAATATATTCTCGCGCTGCAGTAAAGCCCCGACTTCACTAATATCTTTAAACATGGCTTCTCCAATAGCGCCAATGATCATGCCGTCTTTAAATATTGGCACCCGGTTGACGACTACCTGCCGGCCATTCACGCTCTGCAGATCCATTAACTCGGGAACTCCAGTTCTTAAGACCATGTGCATTCTAGAATTCTCAAGTACCTCATTTAACGCCCGTCCTAATAGATCCTCCCGTGACAAACCCATGATATCTTCATAAGACTTATTTACCAAGTTAACTTTATTCTCTTTATTAACAACAACAATCCCCTGCTTAAGACTTTCAAAAACACCTTCTAAGGCATCCAATTTATGCTGAGTTATGGTAAGTCTTTTTGTAATTTCCCCATACTCCGATACATCTTGTATAATAGCCAGCGCACCGACTACTTTTGAACCTTCACAAATCGGTGACCGATTGACTTTCAATGTTTTTCCATTCATTTCTAATAGACTACCAATTTCACTTACTCCTGTTTCTAAAGTGGCCATCAACCCACTAGAAGGAATAATATCTCTGATAAATTTACCTTGAGCATTTTCTACTGGTATTCCAATTAACCGAGCCGCTACTTCATTAAAAACATTTACAATGCCATAGGCATTAATAACCATCACTCCATTATGAGCAGAACGCACAAGTGCTTGCACTTCATCATTGGCCTGGCACATTTTTTTGTAAAAAATTTTGGTAAAATCATCGCGACTCAGCATACCAATTAGCTTATTATCATGATCAACGACTGGCAATCTCCCGACAGGAATTTGCCACGCTTCTTCCAAGGTATTTTCAGAATGAACCACAATCACATTTTGCGTCATTACCTCGGACACCGCTTGGGAGAAAGGTGTTTTATTAATAATAGCATCAACAATATGCCCCCTGGTGATAAGTCCACAAACTTCTTGTGAACTAGTAACAACGGGAGCTCCACTAATTTTGTACTTATAAAATAAAAATGCAACATCTTCTAATGTATCGGTCTTTTGTAGCGTCTTAGGGTTAGGCGTCATAAAATCTCTTACAATCACATAGCTTACCTCCATCTTTGATCTAACCAAGTCTGAGTAAAGTATCCGTGAATTAGAGGTCTTACCCGTACTATTTATCCACTCATTCATTCCTGCCCATTCATTCGAAATACTTCGCTATCCGAACCTCAAACTCCTCTACATGTCGGAAACAACTGTCTTCCTATGCGTATAATCTGTGTCGGTATGCTAAACAATGAAAAGCCAGCAAATCTCACGATTTGCTGGCTTTTCCCGTTATTATAAAGACCTTACTTATTTGATCAAGTATTCCGGGCATCCATATGACTGAAATACTATTTGGTATCTAGAATTTAAAATTCACGCCTCCGCCAATTCCTTTGAAGGTTGCGCCGTTATTATCATCGTAATTCTTCCAGCTCACATTTACCTGACTATTTTTGTCCATGGCATAGGTAAGGCCAATTACTTCATCCCTAAAGTGGGTGCCTTTCTGATAGGTGGCATATGCTGCAAGTCCAGAAACAAGATTTTGCTTAATGGATGCGCCATAAAACAAATTGTTATCACTCGCTGCGCCATCTGTTGCCATCCGCCGTTGTCCGACCATTAACGCTACATTAGGTATTAGCACTGTAGTTTTAAGACCAAAATCGGTATAAGATGTGTTATCAGCCTGAGCATGGTTTACAAAAGCTCCATACCCGAACCCAATACCAACACTACCATAAAATTCATTAAATCCCGTTGAACCCTGGCCAACTGCGCCTGACGTTTTCTTAAGATCATAATAGTTATATCCTAACTGGACATCTCCTATTCCCGAGTTCGGGTCTGGCACCGCACACATTCCGATTGCCGAAATTGCCAACACAAATACCATCGTAAGAAATACTATTTTTTTCATTTTAACTCCTCCTTTATGCTTGTCTAAGAGTATTATAACAGGAATCGACAAAAAAAACAGTTTTATCTATAGCTCTGTGGTAAATAATTCCACTATCAGTCGTTAATTTTTCAAAAATTACCTTTTAATTCAACCTAAATACCACGGGAATCGTAGTATAACAGACTACTGGACGACCAGTGTTTCTTTCTTTGGCGGGGGTGAAGCGCCATTGATCGACTGCAGTAACTGCCGACTGATCTAGTAAATCATTGCCAGAAGATTGTTTTACACTCACATCGCCCGCATGACCATTTTCTAATATTTGCACTTTAAGTAATACTGTGCCTGTAATACCAGCTTGGCGCGTGGCTTCAGGATAGGTTGGATTGACTTGGGACAGTATCTGAGGACGCACGATGCCGCCACTTCCATTACTTGACTCTGCTCCACCAGCCTTTACAGAACTACTGCCCGCGGTACTGCCACCGATAGCAGAATTTGAGGTTTGTATTTCGCCAGTGGCATGATCGGTAGTATGATCAGCGTTCACTGCATCGACACTTAACGGTATTATCGTTTGCACTGCCACCGGATTTGATGTTGTCACATCGTGGGGCACTACCATTTGAGGTACCATCGCACTTGGATTGGCCTGTCCTTGATTGGTATCAACACGTTGCTGAGCGGGGTCGTCACTAACTAAGTCTAATTCTATCAATTGTTCCACAGGTTCTGTGTTAAAAATACCTGCCAACAATATACCTCCACCACATAGCAGTATACTATTTACCAGCATCGAAATTATAATGGCCCGCCGCCAACGATTACGAGTTTCCATGCAGCTACCTCACTTTCGTTTCGGTAGCCACAGCCACGCGCCGTGCCCCTGCTTGTTTTAGTTCATCCATAACAGCAACAACCTTACCATATTCAGCCAAGCGATCACCACGCAAAATAAAAACACTGTCAGGTTGACTCGCCATTTGCAATGTTACGCGCCGGTTCAATAATCCTAAAGAGATTTCTTCTTTCTCATAGACGATTTTACCATCACTTGCTATCGTAATATTAATACTTTGAGGAATATCATTTTGGCTGGCTGAGGCCTCAGGCAAATTTATGGGTATTGTATTTTGTTGCACCATATATAAGGTACTCATCATAAAAAATACCAGTAAAAAAAACATAATATCAATCATGGGAATGATCATGAATTGGGGTTTGTCCTCATTTCTCAGGTTACGCAATTTCATGGGTTTTCCCCCGCACTAGCTTTTTTCTAGGTAAGTAACTTAGCATCATACTACACATTTCTTCCATATCAGTAACAATCCTATCCAGCTGATGAGAATAATAAGTGTGAATTACCATTGCTAAAATAGCCACACTAAGTCCCGCAGCCGTTGCTACCAATGCCTCCCCCACGCCACCAGTAATGGCGAGAGGTTGCCCTGCCTTTACATTTAGCACACTAAAAGAGCCTATCATACCAATCACCGTTCCTAGTAGCCCTAACAGAGGCGATAAGGTTACGATGGCACTTAGATAATTGAGATACTCACGCAGTCTAGCAGCCATCAGCATGGCAGCACCTTCTAAAGCACTTTCTACATTGCCTTCGCGCTCAAATGCTTGTAATCCTTTCAGTGCGATTTGACCTAGACCGGCTTGCGTTTGCTGACACAACGCCATGGCCTCAGAAATATTCTGTTGTTCCAGTAGAGCTTGTAACGTCGGGATAAAACCTTCTGTTCCTCTCGTCATGTCTTTATAATATAAATGTCTTTCGACCAAAATAGCCAGCACCACCACTGAACAGGCCGCTATGATATACATGACAGGGCCACCTTTATGAAATAAACTGAACCATTGTAGTAACAATTCCATATCCTGACCTCCTTTGTAAAATTCAATCGGTTATCCCTGTGACCTCCAGCAATCCTAATTTTATTAAGTCTTTTCTAAAAAATCTGTTGTGGTCTGCACCGTCACATTGGACGATTCAACTAATTTCTTATAGAGTTTTGTCGCCGCGCCCTGGGTAAAGTCACGCTGTTCTATGGGTAAATCCTCAATAATAATTAGCTGTTTCGCTGAAAAGGCAGCTACTAAATTTGCCAGATTTAACTGACCAAAACATAAGTTTGTCAAGATCACCATCTCAGCTTGAGCAATTTTTTCTTTATTACTGTTAATGGCTTCAAGGGAGAACTCAGTAAAGGCCGAACTAAGAATACTCTCCACGCCAAACGCAGCAGCCACATCAGCATCGGTATCACCTTGTTGTAATACTCCGATACTTAGGTTGTAGCCTTTTTCATGCAAGTGACGAAGTAGTTGATCGGCAGTACCACCGCCACCAATAATATGTACTGTGGGATTTGTACTTATTGTAGCAGCCGCATAAGTATGAATATCCAAATGACCCGTCACCTTATTCACAAATACGGCAGAATGTAACCCATAGGTTTTTTCCAGATTTTCTGCAGTCACTACGAATTGTGGCAAGCCATCAGCAACAACTTCACCATGAGTCAATAAGATAAGCCGGGTGCAAAACTTAGCCGCTAGTTTTAAGTCATGAGCGACAATCAAGACCGTTTTACCGTCCAAACAAATTTTTTTACAATGATCAAAAATTTCTTCTTGATAAAGTAAGTCTAAACTTGCCGTCGGTTCATCCAAAAAAATAATGGGCGTCTCTTGCGTTAAAACCTTAGCCAGCAATACCCTTTGCCGTTGTCCCCCTGACATGTTTTGTACAGGTACTTTTTCCAGTTCACTTACCCCTGTAAATTCCATGTATTTTCTCGCGATGGCATAATCATCTTTGCTTTCACTCTGCCACCAATTTAGATAAGGATAACGTCCTGTGAGTACAATCTCTAAGGCTGAAAAACCAAAACTTACATTTACCCCTTGCTGCATATACGCCACGATACCCGCCAGTTGTTTGTCAGCTAATTGGTGTATAGATTGACCAGAAAACAATACTTCACCACTCGTCTTTGGGATTAAACCGCGCAAACATTTCAGCAAAGTACTCTTACCCGCTCCATTCGGCCCAATAATACCGATAAACTCACCTTTATCTGCCGTAAAGTTAATGTTTTTGAGCACCGGTTTATCATCAAAGGCCACTGCCACATTTCGTACATCTAAGGCCTTACTTTCTTTCATCATCAGTGTAATGCCCCCTTTTGCATACGATGCAACAGGTAAAGGAAATAAGGTGCGCCAACAAGTGACGTTATAATACCTACCCTTATCTCACTGCCAGGCAAGATCATTCTACCGATTAGATCGCAACATATGAGAAATAAAGCCCCAGCAATCCCACTCGCAGGTATTAAAGTACGGTGATCAGGACCCAACAGCAGTCTCATAATATGAGGAACAATCAGTCCCACAAAACCAATAGAGCCGCTCACACATACAGCCGTTGCTGTCGTCAAAGTAACTAGAAAAAGTAAGCCCATTCTAAGCTTAGCAACAGGTACCCCTACGGAGCGAGCTTCTTCCTCGCCTAGCACTATCACATTAATATGTCTTGCCATACAGCATAAGATAATGACACCAAAAATTACAGGACCAGCTGCTAAATGAACATGCTCCCAGCGACGATTATCAAGTCCTCCTACCGTCCAAAATAAAAATTCACGTATGCTATTTTCATTCATAAAGGTCAATATACCCGACGTCAGGGCTCCCATAAACATACTGACAGTCACCCCTGCCAATAATAATACCATGACAGGAATTTCACCTTTCCGCATGGCCAATAATAAAATAATTCCTACTGCGAGTAATGCACCACCCAATGCAAATAATGGCATGTAATATAAGCTTTGGGCACTGAGCCCTAGTGCCACTGCTAGCACTGCGCCCAGAGAAGCTCCTCCTGATACACCAATAATTCCAGGATCAGCTAAAGGGTTGCTAAAGATACCCTGCATGACTGCTCCTGATACCCCGAGCGCAGCACCCGTTAATACGCCAATAAATACCCGTGGGGTGCGGATGTGCCAAATAACGGCCTCTTCGGCTTGTTCAACCCCTTGCAGAGTATCCGTTATTCCCATATTCTTCAGCAAGATAGTGATGGTATCAGCAATAGGTACCTGCACCTGCCCCCAAGAAATAGAAATAGCACACATGGTAATCAGCACTATACTCATAACACCTAACAGTATTTGTTTTTTTATAACACCACTACTCACAGCAAACACCCTTTCGAACCGCAGCAATTAGAATATAAAGCCAGTTATTTTACCAAGTATTCGGGATAAGCTAGGGCTACTATATTTTTTATGCCAATCGTTATATATTGAGAGACGGCTTGGACATTTTTATCGGACATTATAACCAGCTTGTTATTTTTTATAGCGGAGAGGGACTGAAAGGCTGGATCATTTTGTACCTCTTTTTTAAATTCATTAACATCTGTTTTACCTGCAAAATCCCACCCTGGCAATAATAAAATATCAGGATTGACGGCGATTATTTTTTCCTTCGGCAAATATTCAAAGGTTTTGCCGCCAGCTTTACTGACACCGTTTTCAACACCAGCGTACTTACACATATCATCAAACAAACTTCCAGTGCCATAAGTCGCTCCCATCAAAGTATATCTAATCACAACTAACTTTTTATCTTGGGGTATATTTTTCACTTTCTCGGCGATACCCGCCAACTCTGTATCCATTTTAGCGACGATCTCTATGCCTGTTGGCTCTTCTCCTACCAGACTTGCTAACTCTTTAATGACCTTTTTAATTTCTTCAATCGTTGCAGGCGTCTTGTATACATATACGGCAATGCCCGCATCTTTTATACTCTTGATAAGCTCAATAGGTTGCCAATCAGCCATGATCACCAAATCTGGTTTTAAAGCAATAATACCTTCCAGATTTGCTCTCACCCGACCTGGCACTTGCTTGGCCGAATCGACAACATTGGATATTCCTACATCATCAGCCAAATAGGTCAATGCCACTAGCCTGCTTGGAGCAACCAAGGATAATAAGATCTCGTCTGTCCCAAGGGACAACGACACTATTCGCTGGGGTTTACCTGACAGTGTTACACGATTCCCTTGATAGTCTTGTACTTCATATCCTGCCTGCCCTTGGCCCTTAGGCGTAGCTTTATTAGAGTTACACCCGCCCAAAAAGATACTCAAGCAACAGATTATGAATAAACCAACTATAAACAATCGTCTCATTGTTACCTCCCCGACTCAAGGGCTGCTCTTTGCGCCCTAATTTTTTGTGACCATTCATCCAGCGAGGAATACATAAACTCATGCACCAAAAATTCAGGATGAATACAGTCTATTAAACGCTGCACGTCACACGTGGTAAAAGGCTGATGTTGATCGATATGTAAGACATGATCCATGATCTGTGCCATATCATATTCTGCTGTTTTATTACACCGACTGTTTTTCACATACTCCCCCGAAAGTGATTTGTGTAAATGAACGCCTCGCACAGAGTGGCGATATTTTCCCAAAGCATTTAATATGTTAAGAATGTAGTCAATTCCTTCCTTCTCTGACTTCAAGTCTTGATTGGTATTCATTAAATGTCCTGTATCCAGCATGATGCCTACATTAGGATGTTTCACATTTTCTAATAACCTAGCAACCAGCATGGGGTTTTTGAGGGTAAGTCCTGGCCACCATAAATTTTCAAATAACACTGCCACCTGGGTTGGTATTTCATCGACTAGCTCATTGACGAGCTCAATGGTAGCCTCGATGACGTCACCATCAGAAGCACTAAATAGCCCACTAAAAATTTCTGATACTCGCGCATGGCTAACATGGAAAACCACATACTTAGCACCCGCTGTCACTGCTAACCGAATGTTTTCTCGATAGATGGCAAGCCAATCCTTGCGGGATAATCCACCATAACAGGTTATGATATTTTCTTCACTGCCAAATTGTTTAAGCAGTTCCTTGTTATCCCCACGCCAAAAATCAAGCCAAGTCGGCCAAAAGCGCAAATGTACTCCTTGTATGTTTTCTTTTTTATAAATACAAGGATCCCAGGTATCACAAAACATCATTTCCAAGCCATCCAGCTGATGTTTGTCTAAAAAAGTCTGCAGATATTCTGCACTATGATGAATGAGCTCACTATCACATGAGTAATTAGATAGGTTCACTAATTGTAGCATAATAAACGTCCCTTACATTGATTTTTGTTGAATACTAATAATTATAGCAGTAATTCCTAATGAAATCAGGAATTACTGCTGTTTTTTTACAATGATTGCTTAATACCAACAAAAATAGAACGTTCTTGAGCAGGGTAATCCTTTACCGTTTGATATTTTTTGTCAAATAAATTTGTTACCGTTAAATATACACTTTGGTCTTTCGTCATGGAATAATTTAATGTGGTATTCCAAACAAAATAACTACTTGTTCTATCAAAAGACTGACTAAAATCATTATAAGTATACTGGGCATCAACATATCTGCCTGAAATATTTTGCGTAAATTTCCCTTGCTGTAGGTTAAGGCCCAGATTAAAGGTATTATGAGGCGACTGCTGCCGATTATTTTGATCTCGAGAATCTATATAGGTATAACTAGCATTAGCGAAAAGAACAGGCGAAATTCTTGTAGCAAAAGCAAGTGTTGCACCTTGATCGGTAAGATGGTCAATATTTTTCGCATTATATTGATTACCACTAGCAACCCATTTGATCGCATCATTTAACTCCCGTTTAAATAAGGAAACGGTCATTTCACTTTCTTTACTTAACTGCTTCTTAATGCCCGTTTCCGCCGACCAGCCCGTTTCTGGTTTTAGATTCGGATCTCCACCACCCCATCGCACATCAAATGGAGTATATAAATCATCAAATTTTGGTGCCTTAAATACTTTGTCCCAATTAACAAAATAACTAGTTTTTTTATCTACTGTATGTATAATAGATACCTTAGGTAGCCAATTAGTACCATATTGATCACTATGGTCATATCTCATACCCACAATAGAACTCGTGCGTTCATTAATCTTATACCGATCTTGCAGATATACAGCGTTCACAAGACGATCACGGGACGGAGTCATGCCATAATCAGCTGTTGTTACTGTTTCTTTACGCCATTCTCCGCCCCAAGTGACATCGTTTCGTTCATTCACTTTCGCGCTATCTTGATATTCTAACGCCCGCACATTATTCTTATAAAAATATTGGCTGAAATAGCTAGGTATCACTGAAGTACGTTCCTGCTGATTATTGTAAAATCTTATTGTTTTTTCTCCATTAGCATGTTTATCACTGTAGGCAATACTCCAATCATGACGCAAATAATCCTCGATTGTTGGTGCCCATGTACCTGTTGTATTTCCTGGTGTATGAGCATGGCTACTATAATAATCAAAATCCATGGATAGGGTTTCGTTCTTGCTAAGATCTTTATCTAAGCGAAATGTAGAGTTTTTGCCTTTATAATCGCTGAGTGGACGCTGACCATCTGTATTGTCTTGCGTTCCCGTTACATACCAGTGCCAGCCATTTTCTGCGCCTTGATGGGAAATACCAATTTTACTAGTAGAATTACTTCCCCCACCAACATCAACTTGAGTCTTAGCCATGCCAGCACCTTTTCTTGTTACAATATTAATGACCCCACCCACAGCATCAGCGCCATATAAAACCGAGTTACCACCACGCACGACTTCAATTCTTGCAATATTATCCCCTACTAAAATTGTGCTAAGATTAACGCCACCACTGCCACTACCAATTCCCTGTGGTATATTAATACGTTTACCATCCATTAATACTACGACTCGATCAGTTCCTAATATATACGGAACTGCCATTTCTCCTGGCCCACCATTTTTTGCAATCACTACGCCTGGTACACCTTCTAAGGCATCTGCTAAATTTCTTGCACCTTTTTCCGCAATTTGCTGGGCAGTAACCACTGTAACATCCGCCGGTGTACTGGCTACGGTTTGTGGCACACGATTGGCTGTAACCACGACTTGATCAAAACCAAACTCCTCCTGCTCAGCAGCATATGTAATAACCGTTGGTGACAATAGAGTACTTACTGCCAAGGCACATAATATGGTTTTTTGTGTCTTTGATGTTCTCATTTTTAAATTCCCCTTATTTTTTACTATCATTTTTTACTCACTAACTGGAAGAACAGGAGATCCTTTGCTTTTTTCATGGTTGTTGTACTTGCCTTCAATAACATCTTTTACATGTTGTACATAAATATCTTGAATGCCTGGATTTTCACCAAGTCCATGAAGATAGGGTTCTACTTTAAATCCTGCTTGCCGAAACTGTGATTTAAATGAATCTTTGTTTTCACTAGCCATGTCGTTAGTGGCGTGGTCACCAGCAACTACCATGAGCGGCATTAAGAATATGTTGTTAATGTTCTGTGCTTTGCACCTTTCTATGACCTGGTCCACTGTCGGATATCCTTCAACGGTAAAGACAAATATATTTTTAAGGCCAGCATCTTGTATTTTCATTTGCAGTGCCGCATAGGCAGCATTGGATGGATGTACACCCCCATGTCCCATCATAACAACGGCATCATACTTGCCGAGCTTTGGTAATTGAGTTTGTATGGCTTTAATGGCAATTGTATAATCATCTGGTCTGTCTTTTTGTCCTGTATAATAGAAAACTGGACGACCAACAGCTATTTTTGTAAATACTTTGTTTTGTCCATAGAGCTCTACGATACGACTGACTTTTTCATATTCGTCACCAGCTTCCATGTGTAGAGGCTGTACGAAAACTTCTGTATAACCTTCTGCCTTTAGCTTATCTAGTGCCTGTTTTTCCGTATCCACTTCGATACCATCACGTTGCGCCAATTTCTTGATAATAATGCGCGAAGTGAAAGCACTCCGGACTTCATAATCGGGAAAAGTAGTCCTAATCTTATTTTCCACTGCATCAAGGGTTACTTTACGGGTTTCTCCGTACGTCGTGCCGAAACTAACAACCAAGATTGCCTTTTTAGTTTCTGGAATATCTGCCGCACTAACCCCTTGCCCCACCGTAAATCCCCCAACCATTGTTACCGCTAACAATAAAATCCCCATTACCCAAATGATCTTGTTCATAACTATACCCAACCTCTCTTTTTTAAACTTTTCCACGCCCAAATAAGGAGTCATTCCATACTAATATACAAAGAAATCTCCCGACCATAAGTCGGGAGAAGAAAATTAAGAACATCACAGTTATATCTATAAAAATCCGGTTGTATTTAACAACCGGATATAAGTACAATACAACACTTTATATGCACTTAATCCCCTCCCCATCGCTCGTAGGTTAAACGGTGATTGTCAAATAGGCAGTTCTCCTGACTCTGGATCATCACTCGCCCAAACCTTCCCAAGACTGTCGCCTCAGTGGTTATATATCGGGTTTGCTCCTCATTACAGTGGCGGGACCGCAACCGCATTAAACGGTTTTCCCTATTAAGCCCCGTAGGGCACCTATCTCAGAATATTCAATTGTCGATTACACATATTAGTTCTTACCTAGCTTAACATTACTCATAATGCTATGTCAATTAGTTCCTTGACTGAAAATATAAACTACTTTATAATCTTTATTATTAGTATGCTGTTTATGATCGGTTAATCCTCGTTTTTCAAGGAGTTATTTGGTCTTTAAAAATTTTATTCGAAGGAGGAATTTAATGTCAATTAAATTGAAAATTATTATTTTACTGTTAGCTTCCCTTCTACTTGCAGGGGCAATTATTGCAGGTTCTGGTATGTTTGTCCTATATCGCCAGACACTACACGCTACCGAAGTCACTATGAATAACCAATCTGTACAGCTTGCAGGTCAGGTAAGTGACCTCTTCGACTCCCTCGATAAGAGCGGGAAAAATTATCGTATAGACAGGGATTTACAACCCAATGATTTAGCACGCTTACAAACCAAAATCAATACATATTTCGGAGTTTCTTGGGGCATAGATCGGCTGAATTTTCTTGATCCAACGGGAAAACGGATCGCCATTGCCCCATATGATGCCAAAGTGCTGGGGGATAATTTATCGGATCGAACTTTTTTTAAAGATACTATGGCTGATCAAAAATCTCATATCAGTGATGTTATTATCAATAGGGTAACAGGTGTTCCAACGGTTATAGTGACTCAGCCTGTAAAGAGTGAAGATGGTCAAGTTCTCGGAATGGTACTCCAGGCTGTCAATATTGAAACACTGCAACATTTTCTCGGGGACGTCAAAGTGGGAGTAAGTGGTGTAGTGGCCATTGTGGCCCAGGATGGCACATTAATAGCCCATTCTAACAAAGAGCTCGTAA
>Ga0209123_1000532_pt1 | contig 48009 bp, 23 predicted proteins | sample BarGraIncu00431A_FD_184500 | JGI IMG/M metagenome (GOLD analysis project Ga0209123, IMG submission 184500) | Arctic peat soil microbial communities from Barrow, Alaska, USA - Barrow Graham LP Incubations 004-31A (SPAdes) (version 2) | ecosystem: Environmental > Terrestrial > Soil > Wetlands >...
GTACGACATGCCTTCGCCCATTCGCCTAATAAATCACGTTTAGGTCCGATGTTTACAGAATTCCAGGGTTGATACTTTGAGTTCCACATATCGTAATTATCGTGATGTACCCCTTGAATCATAAGGAAACGCGCACCTGCCGCTTTATAAAGTTTTGTAAGTGCAGCCGGATTCAGTTTCGTTGGATTCCAATCGCGAAGTACTTCCTTGTAACCAGACTCAGATGGATGGCCATATTTCTTAAGATGATTTTTGTAAGCACTTGTACCGGGTGTGTAAAGCTTACGCGCATACCAGTCACCGCTTTCGCCTGCCGCTTGTGGCCCAAAATGAACCCAAATTCCAAACTTCGCCTCGCGAAGCCATGCTGGTTCGCCGGGATAATTTTTCTCGATGGATTCCCACGTTGGCTCAAATGGTCCTGATGCAATTGGAATATTCAACTTCATTTCAGGAAATAATTTCCAGTCTCCCATTAACACGCTATCTTGTGGTAAAATAGCAGGCACCGAAGGAAACGGTGGCAGCAAATAAGGTTCGGCACTCGATTTCGCTTTCTTATTTTGGCCACTCAAGCCAAAAAGCGTTATCGAAATAATAAAGAAAATTCCTAAAATTCTTCTCATTGTTTATTTAATTAGTTTATTTTTTAGTTCTCAGTAGTCTGACATTATATACTTTACCTGCAGTATTTCCGGTTGAAGCCTGAAATTTCACTCGAACAAACTCTTTCCCGTTTAACATCGCATCAGGAATAGGATATTCAACATTTTTAAATTTGTTTTGCTTCCATTTGTCAGAGATATTTTCGGTTACCAGTTTTTGATCGTCAATATAAATATCAAAAGTTCTGTTTCCGTTCTCAGCCCCCCAATAGCGCACCATCAAGCTCAATCCGGGTTCTTTATTTGTTCCAAGTTTGTAGCTAAAAAACCCACCACCACGAGCTTCGCGCCAAAACTCATTCATATTATTTCCGGTAGAAGATGATTGCCTTTCCATGGCATGATCCACTTCGGGCTGTTGTTCACCGGGCGCAACAAAATCGGTGGTTCGTTTTTGAAGTTCCATTTTTTCTTTTTCAATATTAGAAATTGAATCGGTGTAAGAACGATATCCCGAGTTAGTAAGCGCCATCCAGTACATCATGTACCTCGCATCATGGATTTTGTAAAAAGGTTCCAACATTATTTGGTCAATTGGATTAACCATTTTGACGTTTAGCGTGAAATTCAATGGTTTATCTTTAACCGGCACTAACTTGTCAGCAATTTTTTGAATATTGTCATCAACTAAAATCGGAGCTTTATCGATTGGAAATTTTTCTCCACTGGGATATTGCCCAAAGCGGCTGTCATCGGCAATCAAACCTCTCAAATCTTCTGTTCCTGTTTTAGCCCCAAGCAAAATTGGTCCATGCATAAATGCAATATATTGAGATACATTTGGTAAATATTCGATGGAGTTATGCATTGGCAGTTTAATTTCCACCACATCGCCTTTTTTCCAGGTTCTGTCTAATCCAACAAAAGAGGATGGATGAGCAGAGTAAGTGACATTCTTGTCATTTACAGTAATCTTTAAAGCACTATCGCTCACCCAGGCCGGGTAGCGAACCATTAATTTAAATTTAGCGGTTCCTTCAGTTACTGTAAATTTGGATTGTTCCTCATAAGGAAGTGTGGTTTCTTGTTTGAATTTGATCTTCTTTGCTTTCCAATTTAGTTCGGAGGCAATAAATAGATTCAAAAACAACGAATCGTTTGAATGTGTATAGATAAATTGATTGTATTTACCATGATTTTCCATACCGGTACCAACGCAACACCACATGGCTTCATTTGGTGCAGAATAGACCCGGTAGTGTCTTGGACGAGCTGTGGTGAAATATACGTAATCTCCATGTTCAGGATGTTGAGTCGAAAGTATGTGGTTGTAAATTGTCCTTTCGTAATAATCGGCATATTTAGCCTCAGGATGCACTCTAAATAAATCTTCGGTTAGTTTCAACATGTTGTAAGAATTACATGATTCAGGACCATCAGCGTCATTTACATAATCAGTACATGATTCAATATTTGGGAAATGTTCTCTACGACTGTTACCTCCAAAAGCAAGAGAACGGTTTGTTGTAACCGTTTCCCAAAAAAAACTACCAGCTATACCAAATTTTTTGTCACCACTTAATTCTGCAATTCTTTCAAAACCAATGACTTTTGGTATCTGAGTGTTTGCATGCTTGTTATCCAGATTGTCAATTCCTTGTGACATTGGATCCAGAAGCTGTTTATGAGAATAGCGTTTTGCAGCTGTTAGGTATTTTTGATCACCGGTCATTTGGTAAGCATCGGCAAACATTTCGTCCATACCACCATGTTCCATGTTAAGCATTGACTGCATTTGATCTTCGGAAAGGGCGGAAGTAATTGAAATTCCCCAATCGCAAAATTTTAAAAACATTACTTTTGCATTTTCATAACCGCAATAAACCCACGCATCTCTAAGTCCGGCATACATTTTATGTAAGTTGTAAAAAGGAGCCCAGGCTGCATTGTAAATACTGAAATCGCCTTTCTTAAAAGCCGACCATAATTTTTTGCTATTTGGAAAACCGCCCACATAATTAACGCCCCATTCTGCATTATTTATTGCATTGGCATCCTGACAAATTTTGAGTTCAGAAAGCATATATTCCATACGTTTTTTGCATTCTGCATTACCTGTAGATGCATAATTTAACGCCATGGCAGTTAAATAATGTCCGGCAATGTGTCCATCCAGACCATCCCAGTTCGGATAACTTTTAGCTTTTTCGGGCAATCCTGCTTCTTTTCGATAAGGTGCAAGCATGCGGTCAACATCGTACTTCAAAAGTACCTGAATGTTCAGATCACGGGCATGTTTGAACGGTCCATCAAGTAACGTGACATCGCTTAATGGAAACTCATTGGGATAAAGCTTATTCTGCGCTTTGAGACTTAAGGTTATGCAATAAATTGCACAAAGAAATAAAAGAGACTTCTTCATATTTTTGATATTTTTTTATATTTTTTCGTTTAGTAGTGATTTATACTTTATGATATTTACATGTTAATTAAATAACTCCTTTGATTTTTAATGAATTACCAGCAGTTAGTTTATAAGATTTAGTTTTATTGCCATAGCGCACCAAGCATGGATTTCCAAGAAGTGATTTAATTTCACAAGTGGTAAGTTTCCCTTTTTTCCAACTCATAGAAACCTCAAATCCGCCACGTGCTTTTAATCCGGTTACGGATCCATTTGTCCAACTTTTTGGCAAAGCGGGTAATAAACTAATTTCTCCGGCATGACTTTGAATCAGACATTCAGCAATAGCGGCTGTGAAACCGAAGTTTGCATCAGATTGGTTATATCTGATATTATGCAAATTATTTCCTAAATCACCTGCAACGAATCTACTAATTAAAGTGTCTGTTTTTTCTTTGTTTTCCAAACGAGCCCAATCACATATATCCCAGGTAAAAATCCAACCGCGGTTACCTTTTCTTGGTTCTAGCCAATTCCTGATGGCTTCGGCAAGTTTTGGTTCACCACGTAATGTTATGGAATTTCCGGGGTAAAATCCGAAATTGGCTGAAATGCAATGACCTTCATTTCCTCTTTCCCAGTCTTCTAACCAAACCTGAAGCCAACCATTTTTTCCTATTTGGTAAGGTGGGATTTTATTAAGTGCTCCTTCGAGTTTTTTTCCAAATTCGCTATTGACATTAAGAATCTTTGCGGCTTCGATACAATGTGGAAAAAGATCACGAATGATTCCAATATCCATTGTTGTTGAAGATGATAAGAAACTTTCTTCAGATCCCGGAGAAGTAAAAAAGCCTTGTTCTGGCGACATGGAAAATGGAATTACCAACCATTTATATTTGGGGTGCTCCACCATAATATCCATTAAAAATTGAGCTGAACCTTTCAAAACAGGATAATATTCCTTTAAAAATTCTTTATCGCCGGTAAATAGATAATGTTCCCAAATGTGCTGACAAAGCCAACTTCCGCCTACTGGCCACATCCCGTATCGTGCCGCATCTACAGGTGCAGTTCCCATCCATATGTCGAAATTATGATGACACACCCATCCTATACTATTATATTGAACTTTAGCGGTCGTTGCTCCGCTTACTGAAAGATTTTTAATTGCGTCAAATAAGGGAAAATGACATTCACTCAGATTGCAAACTTCGGCTGGCCAGTAGTTCATCTGAACATTGATGTTTGATGTGTATTTACTTCCCCATGGAGGAGACTGTTCTTCATTCCAAATTCCTTGAAGATTTGCCGGTTGACCTCCCTTCCTGCTGCTCGAAGCAAGCAAGTACCTTCCAAACTGAAATACCTTTGACGTCAAATCGATGTCAGTACCTCCATCTTTAACAAGCTGAAGTCGTTCATCTATTGGTTTTTTATTCATTAATGTATCTCCAATTGATAAATGAACTCTGTTCATTAAACTATGAAAATCATTTAAATGATTTTCTAGCAGCACATTATATTCCTTACTTTTTAAATTTTTTAGAAAATTCTCGCAGCTCGCAGCTGGATCACCGCTTATATCAGTATAATTTTTAAAACTTGTAGCTGCAGTTAAAATCAAAGTTACAGAAGTTGCATTTTTTATAATCAGAGTACTATCGCTAACTGCTTGTTGTCCATTTTCAGGAAGTGCCAACATTGTAGTCTGGAATTTTAATCCATTACCTTTCACATTTCCAATCAATGAGCTCAGTGCATTTTTTGGAAGGGGACCATGCCAGGTTCCATTCATTATTAGTTTGCCCGACTCTGTTGTAACTTTATCCAGATACGGACTTTTAAATTTAGCTTCCAGAGAAATTTTGCCTGGTTTATTGCAGGTAAGACGAACAACCATAACATGATCTGGATAAGACATGAAAATTTCCCGTGTAAATTTAGCATCTCCAACATTGTAGGTAACTTTCGCAATTCCAGTCTCCATATCAAGTTCACGGTAATAATTTGTCACATTATCGTTATTCTTAAAATCAAGTAACAGATCGCCGAGAGGTTGATATGCCTGTTGATTAGCAGGAATACCATAGAAATGCTCATTTGCCATCTTTTCGGCTTCCTTGAATTTTTCGGCAAAGACTAAATCACGAATTTGAGGGAAATACATATAAGCTTCAGGATTTGAATAATCGTGAGGACGACCGGACCAGAATGTTCCTTCATTTAGCGCAATCCTTTCATTCTCAACTCTACCAAAAACCATAGCACCCATATAACCGTTGCCAATTGGCATTCCATCCGTCCAGTTTAAACCCGGTTGTTTATACCATAGGACCATATCTCTTTTTGAATGATTCAAAGAGCTTTGTCCATAAGATTTAAATGATGTTTGGGCAGATATGAAGATTAACAATGTAGCCACATACACGAGTAGTTTTGATGCTGTTTTTTTCATGTGTTTTAATATTTATATGGCATTTTGTTATCCTTAAAAATCAATTCATTTCGTAATCAATCCCAAGTCAGTTGAACTTTTCCTCACTTTAATCTGCTTATTATCGAACAATCAAGGCATCCACAGCTACCGGTCCGGAACCACGATTAATGATTCTAATCGTATGTTTGCCTGACTTCAAACCTGATATATCACCTACGACTTGCTGAGCCTGACGTGTTCCAACAATCGATAAATCTGCTGTTGCAAGTGTTTTGCCATCAATCTGAATTTCTATCTTTCCTGCTCCCACTTCTTTTGGAGCGATTACTTTAACGCTAGTTCCTGTAAACGAGCAACTCCAGCTATCGCCAGGTGTATTGCTTGAAGTGAGGTCGTTGTTGAAGTCTCCGGTACCCAGATTGGATTTGCGAAGCCATCCGGGGGCTTTTGCTCCGGGGTCATCATCATTGAACCAGCCTTTGTCGTGGGTAATACGCAGAACACGACATTTCGAAGCCAACGACTGATTAGTGATTCCGGAAAGCATTTGTAGCAATCTTTCAGGTGTTACTGTCAACCCCTTTTCGTCCTGAACAAACTTCATTGGAACATCGGAGCCGAGTAATTCAACTTTAGTAACCTTACCTAAGGTTGATCCATTAATATGAAGAGCAGAAAGTGTGACTGAGTTGCCGTCCCAATCCAGAAGCGTGGCGTAAACATTACCTTTATTACGGGTAAATAGGACTTTATTATCACCATAAACTTCAAAAGGACGTGAGCCGTAAACTGCCTCTCCATTTATTTTCAGCCAGGCACCAATGTCTTTGCAAATGCGAGTCACTTCTGGGTCAAGGTCCCCACGACCATGCTGAGTGATATTGAGCAACATGGTTCCATTGCGCGACACATTCTGCATCAATAGTTCAATCAATTCTTTCGCATCTTTGTATTTCTGACCGGTCAAGTAATGCCAGTCAGCAATGCTGGTTTCGGTCTGGAAAGAATAGGGCGTAATCTGCGATTCGATAAAGGCTTCGGTACTCTTAACCAGCGAACGGTCAACGAGTGGAAGCAGTTGAGGACTGTTTTGAAAACTATTATATCGACCACCAACACCTTTGAGATTAATCACAACATCCATTTTTCCATGATTCCATTGCAAGGATTTGTTGTAGTAGTTCGCAATAAGTTGTGGTGCGAGAAAGCCCAGTCCCATATTCACCCCCAAATCCATCTGTGAATCTCCGGCATGTTCATCAAAATAGATCATGTCAGGATGATACTTGGTGATAGCATCATCTACCCGCCACATAAACTGGTTGGCAAAAGGTGAATGTAATGGATCTTTTTTATCGTGTTTCGGACCGTAAAGATCCACAGGATCCATTCCATCCCACCATTTCCCTTTTCCATCCAAAATGGTTTGAAGCGCATCATAAGGTACACCTTGTTTCGATCCGGTTTTGTCGCTTGTATAACGCACCGTCATAAACTGCCCCCAGGTTCGACCCGGAGTGTTATGAAAACCAATACCAAAGCGTAATCCATGCTGACGGGCTATCTTTTCCCACGTACCGACAATATCTTGTTTCGGACCAACATTAACAGAATTCCACGGCTGGTAGGTCGAATTCCAGCAATCGAAATTGTCATGATGAACACCCATGGCCATAAAGTAACGGGCACCCATTTCGACATATAAACTCATTAATTCCTCCGGATTCCATCTGTCAATCACCCAGTTACGACAAATGTCTTTATACCCATATTCTGACGGATGACCAAAGTTTTTGAGATTATAATCATATTGTTTGTTGCCCGGCATATACATTCCACGCGCATACCAATCTCCCTGCTCAGGCATTGATTGTGGGTCCCAATGCGCCCAGGCACCAAACTTTGCCTCGCGCCACCAATCCGGAACAGTATAAATCTGACTTAATCCTTTCCAATCGGCAGGATAACGACCGGCAGCTACCGGTAAAGGCGGCAAATTCCAACTATCGGGTGGCAATCCTAAATCACCTTTTCCAACAATAATTTTATCAATATTAACTGCAACATCATTATCAGTCAGACTAATAGACAATGAAGCATGATTTGGAATCGCGATATCAATGATTGAATAAAGAAACGACCCAGTGAGAGCACCCGACGAATGTACGTTCACCTTATGTGCAGGTTGATTGTTGACTGTAACACTGATAGTACCAACTGCTACTGAAGCATAGCGAATTGCGAGCTTACCGGCAGTTGGTATATTAGTGAGTTTGACACCTTCACCCGATTTGGTCAAACAAACTACATATCCTCCAGAAGCCTTATTATCTGATACTTTTGACGCATTACCGATAAGTTTTGCAGCTTCTACTTCAAAGGTATGCTTTACTGGCTTGGCTTCAGCTAAAAAGCTAAAACCAAGCACAATTAAAACACAGATCAAGAACTTTTTCATCTGGATATCCATACATTTTTTTTACAGTTTAACTACAACTTTTTTCCCGCTAAAAGTTACAGCCTTTTCAGTTTTTTTACCAGCTGCAACAACTAGAATATTGAATTTTCGTTCTGCCAGCATTCCAGTGAATGAGCCTTTGCGATCATTAATTGTCAATGTTTTACTTGCATCATTCCAATTAAAGGTAATGGTTGAATAAGCTCCTTTTTCATAATTGTAGTTATCGTTTTCGTCTTCGTACAATGAAAACTCGCCATTAGCTCCGGGGTAAACACGGATTTCCAGGTTGTCCCATTTCTTTTCAGTGGCAAACTGCACTTGTGGTCCGAATGGCATAATACTTCCTGCCTTGATGTACAAAGGAATTTCATCAATTTTTGTTGCTTTTTCTATTTCCTGACCACCTTTAATTTTTTCATTTGTCCAGAAGTCATACCAAACAGTTCCTTCCGGCAAATAAACTTTCGTTGATTTAGCCTGAGTGAAAGTCACAGCTGTACTTTTATTGTCGCCGTTAGCGTCTTTTTTGTCCCAACCGGTTTCTGCGTTTGATCTTACGGTAGTTTCCGGAGTATATTGTGCATTAACAATCGGTGCAACCAATATCGATTTACCAAACATATACTCGTTGTTCATATCTATAACTTTCTTATCCTTAAAGTCCATAACCAAAGCACGCATAAGGGTTGATTGACTATTTGTAATGTCCCAAGCAGCTGAGTAAATATATGGCAACAGTGAATATCGCAAGTTAATTGTTTTTGCTATCGCATCGAAAATTGTCTCGCCTTTTTTTCCAAAATTGTAAATTTCTCTAGGGATATCTGTACCGTGCGAACGCATCATAGGAGTAAATGCACCGAACTGAAGCCAGCGAACATACAGTTCCTGAAATGCTGGATTCTTAGCTCCTTCGCTAAAACCTCTGTTATAAGTACTTGCAAAAAAACCACCTATATCCGTATTCCAGTAAGGAATTGCACTCATCGAAAAGTTAAGCCCTGCAGGTATCTGGTTACGTAACGATTGCCAGGAAGAATTCGTATCACCTGACCATGTATTAGCACCGTAGCGTTGTTGTCCTGCAAATGCCGAACGGGTAAGGATAAATACACGTTTTTCGGAACTTACTGCACGTTGGTGTTCTGCCACTCCTCCTACCGTCATCAATGGGAAAGCATTGCGAACTTTACGGAATGAACCAAGATATGTTTTCAAATCAAAATCAGAAGCTTTGAAATCCAAATGGTCAGGTTCAGAAGAATCCATCCACCATCCGTCAATTCCCACCGAGAAAAGTCCTTTATTCAAATATTTCCAGTAAATATCACGAGCTTCAGGATTATAAACATCATACGGTTCAACACCTGAAGGATATTCGCGATTTGGTGGCCATGCTTCTAAACCTGATTGTGGCCATGTTCCGAAATTGAGAAGCATTCCTTTTGGCTTCATTTCTCTATATTGCTTTGTTTGAGGTCCGAAAGAATTCCAAATGGAAATAATCACGTGTGCATTCATGCCGTGAATATCATCCACCATTTTCTTTGGATTTGGATATTCAGGATTAAGAAAGTCCATAGCATTCCACAAGTAGTTGTTTCCCCAGTATTGCCAATCCTGAATAATACCATCTAGTGGCACACCGATTTCACGATATTTCTTAACTACACCCACCAATTCGTTTTGGGTTTTATAGCGTTCTTTACTTTGCCAGTAACCAAAAGTCCACAACGGAAACATTGGAGATTGACCGGATAAATCGCGCATGCTGGCAATTGATCCATCAATATTTCCACCAAGCATAAAGTAATAATCGATACAATCGCCAACATCCGATTTAAATGTAGTGATTTCGGGCTTATCCTGAAATAAGGTTGGAGAATAATTATCCCAATATAACCCATAACCCTTAGTTGAAACCATGAAAGGAACATAGTCGTCGGTATTACCTTGTACCATGTTGATCTTAGCGTTTCGAAGCGACAATTTGCCACGTTGTTGCTGACCTAAACCATAAATAGCCTCGTCTTTATCAAGTATAAATGACTGAGTTATTGTGTATGTTTTCGAACCTGCATCATTGAAATCAGTAAAAGTTGCACCTGATTCTTTTTCGCTTAAGAGTGGTACACCAGCAAGAGTAAAATAAGATATTTTACCTGATTTCACATCAACATCTACTTTCATCTTTTCGCTTTTCAATGAAACTACATCACCTTGTTGAGAAATAGCAAGTTTTGTGGCTTGAGGTTTTTTTATAACCGTCAAACTTTCTTTTGTAAAAGGTTTTCCAACTGGTGATTTTAAAATTCTCACCGTGGAAGGACTGAAGAACTGAATCTCAACATCAGTTGAGTTGATTTTGGTTTTTAAACCCAAATCAGTTTTTTGATACGATTGTGCCTGACTACCAATAGCAAAAACTATTAGCAACGACAACATTAAATTGATTTTCTTCATAAAATTAGTTATTAATTAATATATTAAATTGTTTTTATTTTATTGGAGTTAAACGGTATAACCCTGCGCCATGTTGTGGTAATTCACGTCCAAAGCTCTCATTGAAGGTACCAAGATCTTTGTGATTCCATAAATCGCGTACTTTGACTTTGCCTTTTATGCCGATAGCTTCGAAATTTACTTTTACATTACCAGTTTCAGGAAGATTCATTGCGCCTTTGCTAACAAGGACGCCAAAAACAACCGAACCTTTTTCCTGAGTAACTACCCCCGTTGCAGTAAAAGTATCATAACCATCGGGCAATTCATAAATAATCACGGATTCTGCATGAGAACCAATACCTTCAGCAGGTTTATTGTCGATTATAATGGGTCGGTTTTCGCACGTACGATTCACCCTTACTTCGCCATAACCTGTCGTTGCACTGATCCATTTTAAACTGGTCAGTTTAAGGTCACCTTTAGGTCCATGAAGCACCGGGTCAACCCAAACCACGTGATCCCCATCTGTACCATTGCCACCATCTTTTACGAACAAGACTAGTTTCTTTCCATCTTTCACCGATACATCAACCTTTTGAGAACTACCCTTGCCGGCTATAAGCGGACTTGCATAATTGGCATTATTGAAATCAATATTGTCTCCTTTGCTTTGTGCATTGAAAAGTGCAACATACTTATCTTTACTGTTTGGCACATCAGCAGTCCACACAATCAGGTTTTTATCGCGCGACACCTGACGGTTGTTAGTACTTTGCTGGTTCACTTTCAACATTTCGGGGTTGGTAAGCATTTCTTTAGTGAATTCATCAAGTTTGGTCAAATCGCCTCCGAAAATAAGGGGTGAACGGCCAATCGCCCACAAACTCATGAGTGTATATTGTTCATTCTTGGTAAAGTTGGTCGGGCGTTTGAAATCTACAATTCCAATTGGAAGCATATCGGCATCCGGGAAATGTCCGGGTCCACGAAATGGAGTCCAAACATCCAATCGTTCATACATGGCAAATAACAATCCCCATCTATCCCAGAAATCATCGGTAATGCGCCACATATTAGCATTGTTCATCACGTGTTCTCCCGCTTTAACAGGAGTTGCTCCGGGTGATAAGCTTAGAAGAATAGGACGACCTGTTTTGTCAATTGCCTTTCTAAGCGCTTCTATTTCGGCTGTTTGAACATTGTCATACGGGCGCGAGATATCGTCGCACTTAATAAAATCAACTCCCCAACTGGCATACATCTGAACAATGGAATTGTAATAAGCCTGACCTTCGGGTTTAGTGGCATCAACGCCATACATATCAGGATTCCAGGCGCATCGGGAGTTTTTCAATGCAATATCCTGAGCTTTTACAGTTGTACCAAGCACTGGGGTGTTTTTCTCTACAGCCTGACGAGGAATTCCACGCATGATATGTATTCCAAATTTCAGTCCTTTAGAATGTACATAGTCAGCAAGGGGTTTAAATCCTTTACCATCTGCAGCAGAGGGAAACTTTTTCAAGCCGGGAGTTAAACGACCATACTCATCCATGGTGAGAACAGCTTTCGGATCGTAAGCATGTCCTTTTGCTTCAGGTTCGTACCATTGAATATCCACCGTCAGGTATTTATATCCGCTTGGTAATAGATACTTTGCCATTGCATCAGCCTGTTCCTTGATTTGTTGTTCGGTTACGGTTGTACCAAAGCAATCCCAGCTATTCCAGCCTAAAGGTGGAGTTGGTGCCCAGGCATGATAACTCTTTTTTGACTGCGCAAAAACAGTGGAAACACATATCAAGCAGCATACAAGTGTTAGAATTTGTTGTTTTCTTGAGTTCATTTTTTATTCTTTCTATTTTGATTTAAAGTTTTTAATTACACCAAAAGACGCTTTTAATTTCTCATCTCTGATTTATTTTAGCATGTCAGTCAAATCCATCTTCATCAAATAATCCAAATCATACACAGGACGTTCAATATCAAATGGAATAGGTCTTTTGCTGAATTGTTGAAAATAAAGCAAGCAACCATCTTTCCATACTTGTGCATCACGACATTGTTGGCGTAGTTTACTTTGCACTTCCGAAAAGCGTTGTGCATCAACATACGGTTGAACTTTGTCCCACGTTTTTTGAAACTGGCGAACTTCGTTTACTCCTTTATCATAAGTGTAACAGAGTTCGTCCCAAAGAATGCGTCCGTCTTTCATCTTATAATCCCAAGGCAAATGATGAAACCACAATAAATATATTTCAGGACAAGTAGCAGGGTTTTCAAACTGGCTGTTCAACGGTTCATGGTATTGACTTACTGCTCCTGAACCTTTAGTAGTACGGTCGAAACCAATACCTAAAGAATCAGCCTTGTGGTAATATGCCGGAGTCCAGTCAATGCGAATGCCTTTTGGAGCAAACCAAGGACCTGGACCATAATGGGTGTTATTGAGTCCGGCAAAAATATGATGAAGACCCAGCGGCATTGAATAATTTACTGTAGCCTCTCGACTTTCTAGCATCAGTTGTTTTACCGGCATTAAAAAGTTCTTTTGCCAATCAGAAATATTGATATTTACATTCTTCCCTTCTTTAGGAGAAAAAGTCAGCTTAAGCCATTCGTCCGCAATTTTTTCACTAGTCATCTGGTTCTTCCACGCCATTCGTCCAAATGCATACCAGTTTGCCTGGGCGAAATGATGCCCGCTCCAGTTAGTGTCCAAACCGATATTAGCCACACCGGCTATTGCTGTGTATTTTTGAGGGAAAATACTGCCATCGGTTGTACGCGCAACGGTGCTCCCTATGCCTTCCTGATATGTATCACTTTTCAAGAATTCTTCCCACATGGTTGCCAGAAATACCAACTGCTCAGAATGTCCAAGATACTCCTGAGTTATCTGCAATTCAGGCATTACTGTCGTCTTTTTCAATGCTCCGAATAGAGAAGTAAACGGTTCTCGCGGTTGAAAATCGACAGGTCCATTTTTTACCTGAATAATTACATTGTCGCGGAACTGACCATCAAGCGGCATAAACTCATTATACGCCTGACAAGCACGATCTTTGCTATTGGCAGCATAGACAAAAGCACGCCACATAATAATACCTCCATAGGGTTTAAATGCATCGGCTAACATGTTGGCACCATCAGCATGATTTCGTCCATAATCCTGCGGGCCGGGTTCGCCTTCGCTGTTTGCTTTAATTAATAGGCCACCAAAATCAGGTATTAATGTGTAAATTTCTTTTACTTTGTCTTTCCACCATTTAATTACTTCAGGATTTAATGGATCGGATGTTTTCAATCCACCAATTAATGTTGGCGACGAGAATTTGACCGAAAGATAGGTTTTTATGCCATACGGACGGAGAACTTCAGCAATTGCCTTCACTTTCTGAAGACATTCTGGAGTTAACATTAGTTTATGGGAATTGACATTATTGAGCACTGAACCATTAATCCCAATTGAGGCATTGGCACGTGCATATTCTTTCCACAACATTCTATCATTATCTGTTACAGCATATCCTTTTTCCAAATCATGCCAAAATATTGAAAGTCCCGCATATCCTCGTTCAACAGTACCGTCCAGATTATCCCAATGGTTTAATACCCTACGATCATATGAAGGATTACATATTTCATTCTGAATAGTTTGTCCGGTTTGTTGACGACGAAGTAGTTCACACACACCATACAAAATTCCCAGTTCTGTATTGGCTTGAATCTCATTTTCTGAAAGTTTAAAACCATCTCCTTTTATAGCTTTGTCTTTTTTAATTGTCAACGTAAATTTAGCTCCGTTTTGTCCTTGCCACCCTTGTTCGAGTTCTTGTTTAGCAATGGTAAGTGTTGCAGAACTCCTGGCACAAACGATATCAACCGATCCCGTACTTTTAGCACGAAGCCAAAGATTATGTCCATCCTCAGCTTGAAGATTAAACGTAAATAACAATAAAGTAAAAAAAACCAATAAATTTCTCATCCTAAATAATTCTCAATATTCGTGATTCTATTTTTATAATATCTTCTCAAAGTCCTTGTTTATTTAGTATTATGCTGAATAGGTGGTGCTCCTAAATAGCTCGGATATTTATTATCCGGATTTACAACTATTTTTTCAACCACTACTTCTGGGTCAATCATAATTATTTTCAACGTATGGATACCGGGGGTTTTTACAACCATTTCAAAGTCCAGCCAACGCATATTGTCAAAAATCTCATTTCTGCGGAATTGACCTGCACCGATTAGGGCAATATCTCTATTGAGTGGTGGATAAGGCTTTAAGACCGTTGATCTGGCCAAAATTTCAGGAGTGTATTCCTTGAATTCATCATAAAATCCTTTTCGTGCGTCCAACACTTGTGGTTCCTGACCATCCAAAGCAACAGCAATTCTTAACCCCCGTTGCGGAAACACATCCTGAGTTGGAAGAATACCCATGCAAAAAACAGCTTTCCCAGTAGTTGGAAGAAGTATCTTGTATTCAAGCTTTGGGCCATCAGCCGCTGTAGCACTTGGAGCGGTTACAGGGTAAATACCCATACAGGCTTTGCTCTTACCTAAATCAGGCAAGATAATCCATTTCGATTCTTTACCGGGTGTATTGGCATTGAACTGATCGGCAGGAATAGTGAATTCGCCTGTAAAGTTACCAAAGTAAGGTTCTTTTACTTTAGGCAATGCTGCTTTTAGGGCACTAACCGATACAGAAACAAGCTCATTTCCTTTTTTAATTTCAACAGTTCCATCTGATTTGCCTCCGGGCAAAGTTTTCCAATCAATATTAACCATTAGTCGGATGTCTTTTTCTACCTTTCCTTTGGTCGTACTTAATTTAATCCAGGGCTTATTAGATTTAGCTTCAAAATCAAAGGAACCTGTACCACGATTGAATACATCGATATAATACGATTGATTTTTGAGCCTATCAAAGACTGGAAGCTGAGGTTTTGCCTGATCCCCGGGCCATGCAGCCTCGGAGCCTTCCACAGCGACACCCATGGTAGGTTCAGCAAGCGGTTTTACTTCCTTCACTTCGGGTAGTTTACTTTCTCTTGGCATTTGCCAACTAGTGTAACCGATATGAATATCTGACATCATGTTTTTCCACTTGCCATTGGACATCGGACCGTTGTAATAATCACTCAATTTTTTATCCAAATCGAAAAGATCCCTTGCACGCTGAGCATAATCGTTGGCACTAACCCGTCCTTGTTTAGCATATAATTGGTTTCTCCCAGCAGAAAGATAGATTTCCGCTATACCTGCCGAAGCTTTGGTAGGATAAAGTACCAATTGGTAATAAGCATCCTTTGCTTCAGGTGAAATTTTGGATTCCAACGCTTCGGCTTTTGCCACCACGTCGCGCCAAAGTTTAAGCATTCGATCCGCCTCGTTATAATTTACATAACTAAAGATACGTGGCGTTTGAACTTCGGCTTTTCTTAATAAATTATATTTAGAGTACTTGGAAACGATGTCAGCAATTTCTTTGGCATGTTCTTTTCCAAAAATACTTTCAGCCCAGTTCACAGTATATTCCATGGCTTTATCTGCCGGATAGGCATTTGGATTCCAGGCAAAGTGCATAATAAAGTCAATAGGAAATTCTTTTGGTTTTAAATCACCCACATTAATAATCCAAATGCGGTCGATTCCGCTTTGGTAAGCCAGATTCAGTTGTTCCCTAAGTTTAGGAATGGTCGTTGTGTTGACCCATCGGTCGTTGTTTGGTCCACCATTCATATCAATGTGGTAATACATTCCACTACCGCCTTTCCGGTTCTTTTCATTGGGAGGTGTAATTCGTCGAATATAGCCCCAGTTGTTGTCACAAAAAAGGAGCGTAATATCTTCAGGCACATTAAAACCTGCGTCATAGTATCGTTGAACTTCAGTAAAGATCGCCCACAATTGTGGATGATTGGCAGGATCGTCGTTATATACTTTTTGGATAATATTCCTTTGAGCTTTAATTACATCCTGCAGAGTCTTGATGTTTTCAAGGTCATTTCCTTTACCCATTGCCACATCACCATCGCCACGCATACTCATCGTTATCAAGTTATCGTAGTTTTTGTTGCGGTTGAGACCTTCAAACCAAAACTTTTCAAGATTGGCACTATTTGTAACAAAGTCCCAGGCACCAATTTCTTGTTTGCGTTTAGTATATTCCTTTTGCGCCCGCATCGACGGTTCATGGTGTGAAGTTCCCATCACTATTCCGTATTCGTCCGCCAAAACCGGACTCATTGGGTCATCTTCGTTAAATGCATTTCCCCACATGGCCGGCCACAGGTAGTTGGCTTTCAGACGCAACAGCAATTCGAACATGTTTACATACATTTTGGAATTAACACCACCAAACTTAGCATTACACCAGCCGGTAAAGGATGGCGATTCATCATTGATGAAAATACCACGATATTTTACTTTAGGAGAATCCTGAACGTATCGACCAGCTTTCACATATAGTTGATTGCTTTTTTTTGCCGGAACATCGGCCCAATAATACCAGGGCGAAACGCCAATTTTTTCCGAAATATCATAAATACCATAAATAGTTCCACGTTTGTCGCTTCCGGCAACAATCAGATTTCCATCAACCGTTTGTATGATAAATGATTCCCAGCGTCCTTTTATTTCCGAAACGTCTATTTTTTTATCGGCAATCAATTGGTCTATGATCTTGCTTTTACCAATAGTTCCAATTAAAATTGCACCTATGGCAGGATATTGCAATTTCTCAATAACATCGGGTTTAGTTCCCGAAACCTTTCGTACATCATCACCCAGGTCGTTTGCTGCACGAATTACGCCTTTCCAGTCTGCTGCATCAACGTAGATTGAAGTCGCTTTTCCATTGGCAACTATAGCAAAAGCATTTTTTGAAATCTCATGCTGAATATACTGAGGTGGTGTTTTGGGACCAGACTTATCAGCAGCTTTAACTGAGAATGATTCAATCAGAATAATTCCGGTAATAAGAAAAAAATGTTTTAACTTACGTGTGTTATTCATGGTACTAATTAATCAACTAACTATTTACTATATTTCAGTTTATATTCCTAATGAAAATCAATTGTCAATAATTGAATCCTTTCATTTCTTTCTATAATACTCTTGCAATACAAAAAAGGCTTGTTTCTTTATTCCCTTTTCCGAAATAAGACCTTTGCGATTCCAACCATCCTGAACATCGGGCAGTTGTCTGAGTGGAGTCATGAAATCGGTCAGAATCCAGGGTGTCATACCAGCCAAGCCATCTATCCTGTCGAACATGGCAATGTTTTCTTTGTATAAATTTGCCTGATAATTTTCACTCCACCGGGTAAGACTATCGGCATAAAATCCCTGCAAAGCACCGCCACCAAATTCGCTGACAATAATTGGTTTTTCCATGCCGGCTTTATAGGTCTTTTTCCGACATTCTTCCGGCAAACCTCCGTACCAACCCAGATATTCATTAAAACTTATAATGTCGAGATATTTCATAATCGGGTCGCCAAGTGTATAGTCATTATCAGGGTGTCCGTCAACAGCCTGATCTTTTTTGCAAGCTGCACTGAGCAAACGCGTACTATCCATGCCCCTGACATGTCCCGCCAGCGAAATCAAAAAATTATTACGGGCAGGCGATGGCGAAGTTTCGTTGGCTATTGACCAAATAATAGAACTTGCCCGGTTATAATCCCTGTTTATAAGTTCCGAATATTGATCCTTCGCTTTTTGAAGCACTTTGGCATTTCCCCAGTCGATACCCCAATATAAAGGCAGTTCTTCCCAAAGCATAATACCCATTTCGTCGGCCAATCGGACAATATTTTCCTGATGCGGATAATGTGCAAGTCGAAGAAAATTACATCCCAGTTCCTTTGCCCATCCAAGTACAAGTCGGGCATCATCCATGGAGTTAGCTCTGTCTTTGCGAAGCGGGTTTTCATCGTGCAATGAAATTCCTTTCAGGAAAATCGGTTTGCCATTGAGAAGGATTTGTTTTCCTTTTGTTTCGATGGTTCTGAAACCAATCTTATCAGTCACTTTATCAGTTTCGGACTCAACGATAACTTCATAAAGCTTAGGATTTTCGGGTGACCAGAGTTCGAGTTTGTTCGCTGCCAATGTAAACTTACAGACTCCGGTTGAATCAATTGCGATTTCTTTATTGATTTTCAGTTCGGGTATAATTATTCTGGCTTTTTGTCCTACTGACTTTCCATTGAGAGTCAAACTTCCTTTTATACTTCTGGTTTTACTGTTGAGTGTTGTTTTATCTAACGCTAAAAAATAGTTACTGATAAAAGTAGTTGGCACTTCTATCAGCTTCACATCGCGGGTTATTCCCCCGTGATTAAACCAATCAGTCACTTTTGCCGGAATATAATCGTTAGCCCGCGTATTGCTGACTCCAATTATTAAATAGTTATCTTTTTCTTTAATCAGCTTGGTAATTTCAAAACTGAAAGGAGTAAAACCACCTTCATGCCTACCCAAAGTCTTTCCATTAAAAGTTACTGTACTTAGATAATTGGCTGCTCCAAAATTTATAAAATACCGTTTATCTTTCGAGAGATTCTCTTTATCGAATGTTTTGCGATACCAAATTGTGCCCTCGAAATAGAATAATTCAGGTTTCTGAGTGTTCCACGATCCCGGCACCCAAAGTGTTTGCGCCTGATCGAAACTGTATTCAACCCTATCTGTTTTGTCCTTTGGTTTTAGATTGGCCGAAATAGGAAGAAAACCTATTTGACCGGTTTCATACTGATCAACTACATATTTCCATTTGCCATTTAAACTGATGAAATTCCGGTTCGGAGTATTAGAAATAACAACATTCTGGCTTTTTGTAGTACCAAATGTTGTAAGCAATAACAGCAAGTAAAGGAATAGGAGTTTATTTGCCATTAATACTTTTGTGTGTTTTTTCATGTAATAATTTTATCAATAACGGAAAATCTACCCTTCAAAATTGAAAAAGTCACCTTTTTCTCCTTTGGTCACAAAGCATGTAACGTGTAAACCTTTCGTCTTATCACTTTATTTATTTGAACTTTTCAGTAGTAGAGCATCCAGTGGATTTCATATTGCAGCTACAAGGAAAGTTCATGTAGATTTGTAAATTCCGATTTCATTACTTACTCCAAGTTTCATAATTGCAATGCTGGTTTCTGTTTTCTTTAAGCGTTTTTCTTTTACACCCTCATCATTTTCATTGTAAGAAAGTGTATCTCAAAATAAAGCATAAATGTAGCACAAATTTATATATTTTTCAACATTCTAACAGACTTTATAACCATTTTTTTCGATATTTTAATTTACACAAACTTTTCTGTTCTTAGAATCTGTTTTAGTGAGTAATAAGTGCCGAAATTGCAACATAAATGTAAGCATTTCAATGTGATAATAGCTGCATGTTTTTTTTCGAAATTTTTATCTAAACAATTAACTCAAATTACTATTTCAGTAAACAATGACGCAATTTAATGTCAATCTGTTGCATATGTTTTGCAGGAGGTAATCTTGAAATTACAACCAAAGGAAAGGAACCGCAAGTTATGGATTTGAAAGAGGGTGAAGCAATGTATTTACCTGCTATGACTCACATGGCAAAAAATGTTGGAACCACAACCATAAAACTGGTTGTGACCGAAATGAAACCAGCCCGTAAAATGACTGCGACAGCGATGAATGAAAAATGACGTATATAACGCGTCGTAAATTAAAATAATCGGTATAGGCACTTAGACCGATAAGCTTAAATATCCCTTTATTAATGCGGGTTTCAGTTAATCCTAAAGTGATAAAAGATTGATATTCTCGTTGAGCGGATTATTTTTTTTCAAAAATGTATGTTGTTTTATCAAAATATCTTTATATTTGTAGCAGCTTGTCGCTTGCAAAAAAAATAAGCTAAAGTGATACTAATTTTCAGACCTGTTCGTGAGAATCGGTCTGTTTTTTTAGCTCCTTATACATATAAAACTTCATAACTGTTGGTTGGCTCCTGGTAATTTATGATTTTATGTCCTAAAAGGTTTTTATGGTTGTAAACTTCACAAGTATTATAGCCATTGTCATCCTTATATTAAAAGCGAAAAGACCTCTACTCACGTAGAAATCTTTTCTGATATATAATGGAATTATATACTACTGTCGATTTACAATCAAACGAAATTTAATTGTTTGGATTTTTTAGTAGTTTGGGTTTATATCTTTGATTTATAGATAGTTCTTTTTATATTTTTATTTAGTGTATTTGGTAAAAAAACAATTCGATAATCTCTATTTTTCTTTTTGTTCAGCCTTTATAACTATTTCTTTTCCCGACAAACGGATTATGTGTCCCAGCTGACTAATACCTTCAAGTACAACGACATATTTAGTTGGTATATCGGCTGTAAAGAAGTTCAGATTAGTTTTTCCATCAGCCCCGATTTGAACATTCGGATTCCAGTAAATTGTGGTTCGGTAGTCCGGTTTCGGATTGCTTTTTTCCAGATCAGTTGCATAAACAGGAGAATAAAACTGTACCGGTTGTTGGTAGCCAACGGCTTTCACATATTTTAAATTGGTATTTATTGTATTGGTTTGCACAAATCCCTTTTTAGTATTAATCACAATAGCTCCATTGGCGCCACGAGCTCCGAAGATAATTCCCATCGTTGTACCGGGGGTGACAAAAGCGTCCTGGATATCCTCAACCGTCAACATATCATAATCATATCCTTCGGTGGGAACATTATCCAAAAGCAACATGGGAGTATTCCCGCGATAAAGAACAGTGGTACCAGAGACTGTAACACCGGATATTCTGCGCAACAAATCATATACCGATAAAAGTCGCCATTTCTCTATTTCTGTAGCGGTGATAACTTGTGATGACATAATCGAATAATAGGGAGAATCTGTCATTATTATGGATTTGCGCTTTGCACTAACAATTACTTCGCCCAAATCATACGATTTTAGTTTTTCATCCAACGCATATTTCTTGATTGAATTTGTTGAAATGGTATCTTTCAACACTTCTTTTTCTCTTGCCATTACCACCGGAATTGTCAAAGGTGGATACTGTCTCAATGTGTCTACATTTAAGAAGACTTTACCTGCTCCTTTTTTAGTATTAGCTTGTATGATATATTTCGTTCCTTCGGGATATTCCAGGTCTTTGAAAATAAATTTTCCTTTCACATCGGGTTTAGCAAATGCCGTCCCGATAACCGAATCTTTCAATGCAATGAGACTGATATTACCTTCTTTTAATGCCGAAAATACACCTTCTGCCTTTCCGTTTACTTCTTCATTTAATTCGACCGGATATTTCAAGTCCTTAGTTGGCTTATCTTTCAGAAGATTGGGAATATCATATCTGCGCCAACCTTGAGTCATCATTAAAACATCCAGTGCCAATGCAGATTTCTTATTATCTTTTTGCAGGTAACTCATGGGAGCTTCAATGTATCCCCGGAGTTCGGACGAAAGTAATAACGACGAGATAATGGTTGAAGTAGTGTCCGTATTCATACCTTCTGTATCCACTACTGCCATCGAAAAATTACCGGATAAAGGTTCTTTGTTTTCGTCGGTAATGTGTATGGACATATTTACTTTGTCCCGTGTTTGATACGAAGCTTTATCCAATTCAATATTTGTTTTGGCAAAAGTGCTGTTCTGATTTGAAAATACAAGCCTTTCGCTCAATATGTTGCGGTCTTTGTCAATCAGCATAAAATGAACAATTCCTGCCGGGAAAAAATTTTTATCGAAAATAAGGAGATTCTTTTTTGTGTCCCATGGCTCAATATAAACGGGAACTCCCCGAATATGAGCTATTAACTGAGTCTGTGATTGCAATTGATAATTGGGTGTTTTTAAAACTGTCACATATAGTTTGTCGCGTTCCCAAACTGTTTTCAACGCCACTGCGCTATCCGATGGAACAGGCAAATTATAGCGTTTTGACATATTCTCCTTGTTAGTACAGATGGCATAATATTTCTTTCCCGGAGTGTAAAACATATTGAAACTTCCCATTCCCAAATGAATACTTTCAAATTCGGTACACAATTGGTTCTGATCATCAAAAACCTGACCTTTAATATCTTCTGACAAACCACCGGTGTTTATCGATTTAAATGCCATCGTCATATTAGTCGATTCCGGAGCATAACCACCTTCGGGGAAGAAAGTTACGTCAAATGATTTTTTCAGGTACGGTATTTTGAAGTATCTTTTATAGCTTTTCCCTTCAATCACAGCTTGCAATAAGAATGCTCTTTCCTTTTTTATTTCCTTTTCGCTAAATGAGAAATTCGCGGTTTTCTCCTTAAACGTAACAATTTTTTCATTTTCTTCGGCATTTCCATCATGATAAATTAGACACTGCTTAGGCATAATTTTTTCATTTCCTGCTTTTGTGAGAAAATGCATTTCGGCATTGATTGCGTTGCCGTCCGCTAAATATTTTACATCGACTGATACTTTCTCCGAAACCGGAGTTTTTATATAAATCGGTTTGGTAAAGAAATAATCTTCTCCAACATTTTGCATAAACCGGGTGTAAGCCCTCAACATGTAATCACCTTCGGCCAATTCATCTTCCAATTGGAAATGCCCATAGAAACAACCGGTACTATCGGGCCTTAATTTTACTCTTTCTACAATATGGCTGATCGGATTGATAAGTTCCACATATACATAACGGCTGGCATTGGCTTGTTTCAGAAAAACAGCATCTACCAAATGCACCCGAAACCAAATTATTTCACCGGATTGATACTCACTTCTATCAGTCTGAACATAGATTTTTTCTTGGGGAAAAAGCGATAATTGATCTAAAAACAGTTTTTTTATAGGATTTTCAATAGAATCCTCTGCCTTTAGGTTCATACCAAAAGCAAGCAGGGTGAATAACATGATTATAGATCGTACTTTCATAACCTGTTTAATAATTATATTCCGGTACGAATAGTTATATTTTTAAAAAAGGAATCCATAATAATGTTTTAAAATCAGGATTTAAGATCTGATTTAATACAAAAGGTAATGAGCATTTCAAAGTATTCAACAGCGATCAATAGTTTTGAATAAAAACTATTCGCTTTTTAGTCATTTTAGACAGCTGCCCGCTGTCTTTTTGTGATTAGTTTATCTATTGCTAAGCCTGTTATAACTATATAATTCACCTAATCAAACGAACGTGTTGTTTGTATCATTGTAGAATTTGACTTATGATTAGCAATAAAAAGAGTGCATTCAGCAAGAGTAATTACAACGAAAAATATCAAAGAGGTAATCCAGAGTCTTTTGTTTTTTTTGACAATACCAATGAATAATGTTACTAAAAAGACAAGTGGCAAACAAATTAATAAAGTTGAAATTAATTCCATAACAGATTAAATTTAAAACTATAAATAATTTCGCTTTATTGATTAAGTTGTAGAATCATTAAAAAAGCCCTATTCGAGTAGATAAATTACAATGAGTTATTTACCTCCTTATAGTACCGGTTTGATATGTTCAAAATGCAATTTAAAAAGAAGGTGTCTGAAAAGTCTTATGGCTATTAAAAATACTTTTAAACTTTATTATCCGCAGAAACAGCAATCAGAGCGGTTTTAAATGTAAGTATATTAATACATATTACTTTTCAGACACCTTCGTCTTGTTATTTAGCTAATGGATGCGCTTCGATCCAGTCGTCAATTACGCGTTGTCCTGCAGTCGTTGTACGTGCTTTATACAAATAACCAACTGTTTTCTTAACTACCCCACTTTCAGTAAAAGTGTACCAAAAGTCATACATCATCAGATCCGGGTAATATTTCCCACCTCCTGCTATGATTGGGAAATTTAGCCAGGTTGCAAAAGTCAGGGTATTATCTGCATTCACTGTCATCTTGAGTGCATTCGTAGGACGATAATCCGTATTATCACCCTGAACAAATTCGTTTTTGTAATGATACATACGAACCGTTTGACCGTTATCAGTTGCTTTCAGATTTCTCGCCATTTTATATACTAAACTATCCTTAGCATTTGTCGTATTCCTGATTACACCATTCATATAGTACAACCCGGAATAGTTATTAACCATATTTATCCTTACAAGTGCCACCGTATCAGTCTTGATCAAGCTATAAGCCGAAGTTGAAGTTAGTTTCAACGGAAGCATATACAATGAATCGCAATGAAAAGTAGTTGGTGTGATGTAAATAGGAAATGTATTATACACCTGACCGGCTTTTATCGTCAGTTTATTTGACGGATAAGAATAAACACCGCTTGCTAATTTTCTATACTGAGTAACTAATGCAGAAAGATTTTTTGTATCGTAAATAGAAATGGCATCATCTTGTTCTCCCAGAGTAACCAATACATCCTGCGAAGTAGGACGCGAACCGCTTACTGCCACTGAAATAGAAACCGTATCTGCCGGTAAATGGCCAATATTCAAGTCTCTATCGACAATTTTGTCTGTTGCCCCTACAATATAAACTTGTTGAGGATACAAATCTTTGCTCATAGGAGATTCCACATCGCATCCTGCAAACAAGAGCGACAGAAGTGCTAAAGGCAATAATATTATATTTTTCATTATGTTCTAAAATTATTTAATTATTATTTCCAACCCGGGTTTTGTACCAACCGTCCATTTTTATCCATCGTAGTCTGATCTATTGGGAAGAAGAACATTTTTGCTTTCCAGGTACGTTTCATCGATGCGAGTGTATTCCAAACCCTTACAGTGTAAAATTGTGAACGACTAGCTGTTTTTTGACTTACGTCTAAACCATATATGGGTCTTTGGTAAGCAGTTTGTGCATCCAACCAACGGCGAAGATCATAATAACGGTGGTCTTCATTGAAAAACTCAACTCTCCATTCCTGTTTGATAATGTTTCTCATCGTTTCTTTATTAGTAGCATCGGCTATAGTTATTCCGGGAAGACCTGCACGGTAACGAATTTGATTAAAGTACTTCACCATTTCGGCTGGATCTCTGGTTACTGTAACTGTTTCAGCATTTTCAGTTGTTTCAGTATAAGATTCGGTCATTTCGTTCATGGCTTCTACATAACCCAACAACACCTCGGCATAACGGAATATAGGATAATATTTCGTCTTATTGGTACTATCCCAACTAAGGTTATCTTCCGGATGTGCATATTTACGACAAGTATAACCGGTTAAGTTAGAATTATCCTGAGTTCCACCGATGCCGGTTCCATCTTTAAAATAAGTCACAACCAGATTTTTTACACTGTTATCTGTACCCCTGTATGAGGTAGCAGGCCAGATGCAATAATTAAAACCAATGGAAGCATAGAAACGGGGTTCGCGATTATCGTGCATTACTGCTCTATTAGCATTAAGCGAATAATCATCCGAAAAAGTAAGACCTGAACCAACAGCATTGCTCGATTGTTCGGCTGGAGTAGCGTCACTGTACTGTCTTCCATCTGCCATGCGGTATTGGTCTATCATATCCTGAGTTACACTATAAGTACTGTTACCCGACTGTTTTGTAGGAAAGTAAAACGGATCATCATTGGAAGCTCTTTGACTACAATAAATCAATTCACTGTTGCTTTCAGGGCGTAAACTTCCATCGAATATTGATTTATACGATTTGTAAGGATCAATATCCATAGCTCCATTAGGGAAAGCCTGTGTTTTCAGGTTAGGATCGCTCGTTGTAGGAAGTGGCAGTGTACCGGTTCCTTTTGTGGATACAATTACAGGCCAGGTGTTGAGTTTATACTTACCCAGGGCAATAATTCTCTTAAAAGCGGCTGCCGCTACACCCCAACGTTTTGGATCTGGTGTTTGAGAAATAAACGGTTTTCCATCCGTACGTTTCCAGCTTGATATCTCATCAATTGAACCGGTACCACCATTGAACAGCGGACTGGCAGAATACAAGCGCATACGTGCTATTACTGCTAAAGCTGAACCTTTAGTTGGCAAAAACGGATACGAAATTGATCTGTCAGAAGGAAGATATTTTGCTGCCTTTTGCATATTGGCACATATATATTCCACACAATCGTCGTAAGAGGCGCGTTCAAAAGATACATTCGCTACTTCATCGTCCGAAGCAAATGAATTATCAGGTAATATGGGCACCGGACCGTAGAGTTTCACTAAACTAAAGTAGAAATAGCCACGCAGAAAATAGGCCATCCCTGTGTAATCCTGTCGTTCCATATCGGTTAAATCATTTTTTCCACCAATTCGCTCAAGTATGATATTTGCCTTACGGATACCTCTGTAATAATCCGGCCAGGGATTAATATGAGCCGTATTAGCGGGTGTAATAGCATCCACTATCATTTTTGCGCCCGCATGATTGTCATCAGCCCACGGTATAACCGCTTCATCAGAACCCAAACCGCTGGGTGAGAATGTGTAGGCATCGGCATACCAGTCACTAATGAATTTTGATTCATCTTTCAAATAGGCAGCCGTACCGTTAACATACTGAAGTATTCTCGATCTGTTGACAAAAATTGAGTCAATGGTCATTTTATCATATACATACTTGTCAATATCTAAGTAGCTTTCGCAGGATGTAAACGCTAAAACGCTTACGAACAGCACCGAGAACCACTTAATGCAAATCCATTTTTTTATTTTCATATTCTGTTTTTCTTTTTAAAATTGCATATTCATTTGAAATGTAATAACTCTTTGCATAGGATACACCGCACCGTTAGAATTTGCCTGTCCGGGATCAAATATTTTTACTTTATCCCAAACGTGTAAATTATCGCCGATTAAACTGAATGTGGTATTTTTAATTCCAATTTTCTGCATAATCGCGGCGTTCATCTGATAGGATATCTGTACATTCTTTAGTCTCAAATAACTTCCGTCGTTTAGCCAGAAAGTGGAAGCACGGTTGTTATTGGCATTATTACCATAAGTTAACCTTGGAAAACGTGCATTTGGATTTTCAGTAGCAGCCGTTCCTGAAATGTCTCTCGATATCCAACGGTCCTCAGCTACAATATCCAGCACATTACCTACAACTTTATCGTTGAAAGGATAGAATCCTTTACCACCGCTAAAATATTTTATACGGCTAACTCCTTCGAAGAGGACACTTAAATTCCAATTTTTATATTTGAATTCAGTGGCAAAACCATATTGTATTTGCGGTGTAGTCGAATAATCTAATGGAACCCTATCATAATCGTTAATAATTCCATCTCCATTTATATCCTTGTATTTAATATCACCGGGTAATACCTGGTTGGTATAAGTCTGTTTCGGACTGTTAGTAACGTCAGCTGCATCTTTGAATAAACCAAGAGCAATTAACCCTCTGTTGATACCATATTGATAACCGACAGTTGACAAATATGGAAAACGCACGATAGACTCTTCATATTCAAGTACTACGTTTTTGGATTGCGTAAAGTTGGCACGCAATACAAAATAGGCATCTTTATTGATTGTTTGAGTAAAGTAGAGATGACCATCTACACCCCAGCTCTTCATCTTGCCGACATTCGCAAAAGGTAAGGTAACCAATCCCATTTCGTCGGGGATACTAGCGCGTTGTTGATAAATACCGGAACGTATATCCTGGAAAAAGTCAACCGAGAAATCAAATCTGTTTTTAAAGAATTTTGCATCAATACCAAAATTTGTTTTTTGTGATGTTTCCCATCTCAGGTTATTGGAACCAACCTGTGTTTCCGTATAACCGTTACCATTCTGCCAAAGTCCGCTACCGCTTGATCCCATCAGTGTCAGATAAGGAAACCTGGTATTCATACGGTCGTTACCTACAGATCCAAAAGATCCTCTGAATTTGAAATAGTCAACGAACGGAATGGTCTTCTTTACCAATTCATATTGCGTTGGAATCCATGCCAGGGATACTGCAGGAAATATTCCGAATTTTTTCCCTTTTTCGAAAGCTTCCGATCCTGTATAACCAAGGTTCCCATCAATAAAATAGGTATCGATGTAAGAATAAGTTACACGGCTTGAAAAACCCATATATCGTTTGGGAATCGCATCCAAATCATTTTTGTTAGCAGAACTGACATAATCTTCCATGGAGTAGAAAGCCAACCCCGTAACACGATGTTTCTGATTAAAGAGGCGTTCGTAATTGGCGTGCGCTTCTAAATAATATCTTCTGTCCGCAGATGTTCCTACAGAAAATATCGGATCAGCCGAATCGCGTTTTTTCTCCATAGCCAACGTACCATCACGTTTTCTTCCGGTAGCATAAAACAGTGCAGGAGTTTTTGTCCTGCTTGTTGTCAATGAGCTGTTACTGGTCATATTGAAAAGAACGGTGAAGTTAAGCCCTTTAGTAATCATGTTCAGGTCTTGTTGAAACTGAAGATTGAGTTTGGTATTGTTATTGTAATATTTATTGAAGCCTGTATAGTTAAGCAACACGTAAGGATTTATCTGGTCGTTATTCGGGCCGTAGGCAGGAAGTTGACCGGTTGAAAAAGCTATTGGCGTAGTTACAGGGGTAATATTAGCCTGTGAATCCCATAAAGACTGACTGTTGTTCCCAAAACCCGGGTAGTTCTGATTAACCATTACATCTTCCAATCCAAGTGTCAATATTGAAGATTTAGTTAGATTAACATCTATATTCGCACGGAAATTGTATTGTTGATACGCTACGTTTGTGCTGTATTTATTAATCCCCTGATCTTGTTTGAAAAGAGCATCTTTGTTCAGAATCCCCAAACTCATATAGTAACGGGCAACTTGTGCTCCACCGGAAATACCGATGTGAAATTGCTGATTCCAGGTACTTTCCTTTAAGATGGCATCTCTCCAGTTTACATTAGGGTGAAGATCGGGATCCAACCCGCTTTTGAACAATGCCAAATCGACTGCATTGTAAATAGGATCACCACCTCTCGACATATTCGCTTCGTTAGCCAGTGTGGCATAAGTATTGGCATCCACGTAATTAGGCATACGGGGAGAATATGAAACGCCTGCATTAGCTTTTACGTTAACTGAAAGTTTACCTGCAACACCCTTTTTGGTGGTTACAAGCACTACACCATTGGCACCTCTGGTTCCATATACAGCAGTTGTCGATGCATCCTTCAATATCGAAAAGCTCTCAATATCTTCAGGATCGAGCGTATTAATATCTCCTTCTATTCCATCAATGAGTATCAAAGCACTTGAACCTGCACCAAATGTACTCATACCACGAATCCAGAATTGAGAATTATCTTTTCCGGGTTCTCCGGTAAGCAGCTGTGAAATGATACCGGGAACACGACCACCAAGCATATTGGATACAGATGTAGCCGGAACCTTTAAATCCTTTATATCTACATTGGTAATTGCTCCGGTAATGGCTATCTTACGTTGCGTACCTCGACCAACAACAATAGCTTCATCCAGTTCATTGATTAATTCTTTCAAAGTAATACGCATCGCTTCGTCTGTCTTTACTACTTTAATCTCTTTCTTTTCAAATCCGATTAAAGAGACAACCAACGTTTGGTTCTTTTGCAAACCGGTCAACCTAAAGTGACCGTCTAAATCTGACACTGTACCTTTACTCGGGTTTTCTTTTATCACAATGCTAACGCCAACCTGCGCTTCTCCATTTTCAGACATTACCGTACCGCTGGCAGTCAAACCGGACTGAGCAAAAATCGGCAACTGACAGAAGACAGCCACGAAAAAAAGTACAAATTTTATATATTTGTTCATTGAATTTTTATTAATGGTTTTACATTTAATTTTCTATTCGATGGAAAGTTTCCTGACTGTAGCATCGTTTCCACCGGAAATGTAATAATTGCCGTCATTATCAATCGCTATATCACGGAGATATTGAAAAGTAGCTTCCAACGGATTAGTGCCGTTTGTCAACGTTCCACCTGTGGTACCTGCCACTATTTCCACTGCATCTCCCGAAATTCGTTGGATACGGCTTTGTCCACCTACTGTCCAATAGTTGGAACCTTTACTGGTAACAAAAATATCACCTTCCGGAGTGACAACCATACCATGAGGAGCATTGAATTGAGCATCGACAAGTCTGTCACCCACATTGACTCCCGCCCCGTTACCTCCTGCATATAATGAACAAGACCATGTTTTGTCAGCATTCTTCACATATTTATAAATTGCATTTTCACTCGCATACGAAATAAAGAAGCAGTGGTGGTATTTACTATACGTTATGAAAGAACCTTCCCAGGTGTCGAAACTTGTAGGAGCTTGTCTGCCCGGAGCTGTACTTGGAATTATTAGACCTCCAAAATTATTTGCAGCTATGTTTGCTGGTTTCTGTGCGGCAACAGTGTATATTTTGTAGCTTTTATCGGCAATATTGACTTCAGCAATGCGTCCTTGAGAATCCACGCCGTATAATAAATTATTGTCCTCGGCAAATGTCATATCACTCACTTTGTCACCGGGATAGTCGTTTGATGAAATGGTAATACCTGTGTTGACGTAGGTCCAACTGTTTTCTTTAGTATATAAGTAGATTGAGCGATTTCCATTCCATTGAGTCGTAGTGTAAAACCTGTCTTTGGTACTTGTAACTGCCGGTTTACATAAAGACCCGGGAGTAGAAAGTTTAGTGATTTTGTTATCATCAATAGAAAGAATGAACAACCTATTTCCCCATCCGGATTCTGTCAACATTATGTTGTCAGCCTTTGTACCTGCAACCGTAGCAATATAGTGGGTTTCACCAAGAGTTACAGCGTCAAGAGCTGCGCCAGCGTAACTGGCATCCGTCATCCAGGTCATGGTTCCCAGCTTTCCGCAAATGGTCCTAACCGACCGGCTTTGTCGATACTTAAATGTCAGATTTGAACGTGTGATGCTGTCGCTTCCAATTACTACGGATATTTGATTGTAGCCGTTAGGTTCTTTGGGTACAAGTCCGGAAATACTTATTCCGTCGGTAGCAAGAAGAACTGCCCTTTTATTCCCAAAATAAACTTTCATGTTGGTAATCGGGCCGGGAAAATTCCCATTAATAATAAAGGTCTGATCAATAACGCCAAAAGAAGGAATAATGGAATCAACCCTTGTCGGCTGTTTTGCATCATACTTATTCACCACCTTCGGTACCTTTTCTATTACCTCGTAGCCACTATTACAAGCGACGAGAAATAGAAAAAACAAATTCAATAATAAAAAGTGTTTTCTCATCATAAATTAAATTTAAAATAAAGTTAATAAAAAGTGTTTATTGATACACATCATATAAATTTTATAATGCGTATTTTTTCTTGTTTTAAGGTCATCCATAGATAACTTTAAATTTCAACGTCTTTCGTTCTTTAAATATAGCGGTTAACAGGAGATACAACAATTCTATCCATACTGACAACATAAATCATTCTTAATCTTTATTGCCGGATTTTTCTTTTTGTATGAAGAGAAATCAATCAAAAAAAATAAAGAATGAAACATTAATAATTAACCACTTTTCAGTATTCTAAAAAAGGATAAACCAAATACCGGGAATGCCAACAGGCATTGAACTGAGGCAAAAATAGATATTAGCAGTAATTAATTGTTTAACGGCAGCAAAGGTAGAATGATGCTTGAAGTCAGAATCGACATTTTAGGTATTTAATTCGGCTTTTTAGATATATGTCATCCTATTATCGATTGAAATGACAAACCCATTACTCAATATATTAAACTGAATATCTGTAATATAAATCGATAAAAGAAAGAAAATGAAAGAAATATTATAAATTTAGCCGAAAATCAGGAGTGAACAAAAAAGAGGAACAAACTGTTCTCATCATTATTTAAAGGTGGTTAATATACCAAAAAAAATGGAGTTGATAGTGAGCAATTTTAAGTTGGAATTAATCAAATCATTCCTGAAATGAATATCCCAAATTACAAATGTCAGGTGTTTGGTGAGAATAAAAGTGACTTAAGACATTTACATTTTTCAACAGTAAAGTAGGACAAATAAATGTTGAGAGTAAAAAAATATGCAAAAGCAAAAAGCAAAAGCAAATCGAAGTTGAAGCAACCCGAAGCTTTTGTTTTACTTTTATTGTTTTAAAAGGTGTACTGATTTAATCGGAATCAATTTCGGTGGGTGACTTTCCAAAATGCTTTTTAAAAGTTTTTCCAAAATAATCAAGGCTGGAGTAACCGCATAATTCACTAATTTCTGTAATACTAAGCTTATGTTCATGCAACAATTCCAGGGCGCGGTTTAACCGTATAGTCATAACGAAATCATTTGGAGATTTATCCGTAAGTGACTTAATTTTTTTGTAAAGAAGGGACGAGCTAACATTCATTTCTGAAGCAAATTCTTCTTTTCCAAACTCTGAATTTGACAAATTAGCCCTCACCAGTTCTGCTGCTTTTTTTATAAATTTTTCGTTCAATTCATTCGAATACAGGGTCTCTTCACTTCCTTCCCTGATTAGCTTTAGAGCCTTGTCTCTTACTACTATGCGGTTTTGAATGATAGATCTTATACGTTGAGTAACCAATATCATATCAAATGGTTTGGTCAGATAGCTGTCTGCCCCTAATCCCAATCCCTGTAATTGTTCAGCCTTGCCCGCAAGAGCCGTAAGTAATACTACCGGTATATGCGAAGTTTCATAGGTGGACTTGATTAAACGACAAAGCTCAAAACCATCCATATTGGGCATCATTACGTCAGAAACTACAATATCCGGCATTTGTTTTTTGATCATTTCCCAGGCAATATTACCATCATTAGCCACAGAAACATTAAATTCATCACAAAGTGCAACGAACATAAAGTTTTGCAGATCAGCATTATCTTCTACTATTAGCAAACTCATTTTTTTTCTTGAACTTTTATTGGCAAGTTCTCCATCGCTCAGTGTTGGAAGAGGTGTAATCTCGGTTTGAAGCTCAATTTCGGATGCAGTTATTTCTTTAAAAGGAATGTTTATTTTAAATGAAGATCCTTCGTTTTCGTGGCTGGTACAATGAATGGTTCCTCCGTGAAGCGATACATAATTTTTGACTATAAGAAGACCAATTCCCGACCCAACGATATTGGAATTTATCGCATTTTCTCCCCGATAAAATTCTCTGAAAAGTTTACCCTGAACTTTTGGACTGATACCGATGCCACAGTCTTTTACTTCAAGCATCCAACTCGTTTTGTTTCCCTCAAATAAGATTTGTACCTGCGTGTCAGGATATGAGTATTTAATGGCATTAGATATCAGGTTGTCAATCACTTGTTCCATCTTTGCTTCATCTACTGCAGACAAATACATCTCCTGAACAGCAGAAAATATCAATTCGACATTCTTGTTTTTGGCTAACGCTTCAAACATCACTCGGCGATTTTGAACGAAAGCAACTATATCTATTGTTTTAAGAGATAATTGACCTTTCCCAACATCCGTTTTATGGAAATCCAGCAACTGGGTAACGGTGGAAGAAAGACGCCTTGCCTGTTCTACTGCCAGGTTGATAAAGTAAGTTTCTTTTGCAGGAAATTTTATTTTATTCAATTCTTCAATCGGTGTCTTGATAAGTGTAATGGTAGTACGAATTTCATGTGCAACATTGGTAAAAAAACGCATTTTATCTTCGACGTGATGTTGTTTCAAACGATTAATATAAAATCGAAAGAAAAAATAAACAAGACCTAAAATGACGGCAAATAATAATAACCGAAACCACCATGTTCCCCACAAAGGAGGGGTTACCCGAATAACAAAGCTTCGTTCAGCAACTAAGTGTGACAAGGAATTATCGTACATTTTAATCTTTAATACAAACTTTCCAACAGGAATATTGGAATAATTCAAAGTCCTGTAATCGGATGGAGTTGTTGACACAGCATCAACCCCTTTCATAATCCAAGAAAATTTGGTTTTCATTGGCATGTCTCCTAACGATAAGAATTCCATCGTCAGGTTATTCTGTTTATATGGCAAAGTAATTTCCAGGAGATTGTCCAAAGGTTTTTTTAATTTAAAGTCCCGATTATTACGAATTGACGAACCTGAAACAATAATGTCTTGAATAAATATTTTTCCATCCAATGGTCTGGTTTTAAGTAAATCAGGGTTGATGATAACAACTCCATGATTTGTGCCCCATAAGAGAAATCCGTTTTTCAACTTGCAATGAGCATCTCTATTGAAAGAAACTCCTGATGGCATAAACTGGGCTGGAATATGGCTCGTTGTATTAGTTTCGGGATTAAATTTAAATAACCCATTTTCTGTCCCTACCCACAAAAAACCTTCAGCCTCCATAATACTGGTGACAAAATTGGAAGGTAAACCTAATTGAATAGGTATCTTTTCGTACATCTTTTTTATTAGATTAAACTTCATCAAACCTCCACCGCTTGAGCAAAGCCAGACAGTACCTTTATACACTATTATATCCTGGCAGGGACTATTAGTTCCATATGTTTCTATTTTACCAGTTAATTTGTCCAAAATAGATAAACCATGAGCACACCCAAATAGCATTTTGCCGGGCGATAGTTCAGTAATAGCATAAATATTTGAGAGAGAATAAGTCCTAAATTTCTTTTCTTTAGACAAATAACAAGCCACATCACCTCTGTTGCCTCCTATCCACATATCACCCTGGGTATCTCTATAAATATCAAAAACAAAGTCTGTTATCGCTTTTGTATTACTGGCTGTGTAATGAGCAATTTCTTTCCCAGTTTGCTGATTAATAACATAAATGCCTGAAGAATAAGTACCACACCAGATTCGACCTTCATTGTCTTCACACAGTGAAAGAAAGACTTGAGCCTGTTCCGATTTGTTTTTATAAAACGTCCGCCATTTATCAGTATGTACATCCCAACAGCTGACACCATTGTTTGTTGCAAACCAAAGATTGTTTTTACTGTCATTGATGATTTTATTTACACAATTGTTATATAATGAGTTCTCGTTGTTAATCAGATGCGATTTTAAAATTATAGGCAATGGTGTTTGTTCAAAAAAAGAAATGCCCCCAGATACAGTACAAACCCAAACCCGACCGTTATTCTTGTCACAAAAGATACTGTAAACACCATTGCCTGGCAATGAGAACGGATCATCCATATTTTCCATATAGATTTCAATCAATTTATCATGGATTTTATCTATTTTCCAAATTCCACGTCCGTCGATACCAATTAACATAGTAGAGTCGGAATTAGCCTCAATGGCCAATATAGGCTGTCTGGGAAAACCCTTGATAGAAGATTTGGTAAAAGTAGAATTGTAGAAATCGTAATAACAAAGACCATCGGACATGGTGCCTATCCACACCTTTTGATGTATTTTATCATAAAACAATTTAGAAACATCAAAAGATTGATTGGTAGGGTATTCGTAAAGTGTCTTACTTCGTAAAGTTCTAACATCAAGAAGAATTAATCTTTTATTCGTTGCAACGATCAACTGCGAATCATTATACCATGCGATATACCTGAAATCCACATCACTAATTTGAACACTTAAAGTACCTTTCGAAAATCTATATAGTCCGCCATTGGTTCCAATCCAATAGGTACCTTTATTGTCAGCTAAAATTTTTGCGATTCCAATATTAAATTTACGAATTGTAACCAAAGTATCAAATCGATCTAATAAAGCATTATACCGAAATATCTGACCACTATTGGCATAGGCAAGCAATTCTGAATTATGTTGGATTAGTTTTACAACTATTGCGTTATGCTTTTCAAATGGTAGGTTATAAAAACGATAGCTATCGTCGGTCAATCGCATAACACCACTTCGGGAGGAAGCCCAAATAAAACCGTTGTCGTCTTTACAAACAGAAGAAACATTCAGCATAGATAATCCAAATGTCTCGTTAATGCTATGAAATTTTGGGTTCAAAGCGTTTGCATCAAATATAAAAATGACAAAAAATATTATAAATAATTTATATCTCATGGCATTAATTTTAAACTTTCCTACGTTTATATATAATAATCACTTTGTTTCTAATACTTGCGGGTTATTATAACTTTCCTTTTTCCAATAACATACAATCCTGTTGGAAGATCTTTTATCACCACACTTCTTTTCATTTGTGACCGAATTTTCATACCCATCATGTTGTACACATCAACTAACTCATTATCAGTCATCACGGTATTGAATACATCTTCTATAGCTGTCGGGTTAGAATAATCAGCTTTATTGGTTACATATACATCACTAATAACGATATCAGAACCACCGGTAGACCAGAAACCAATTATATACAAGTGACCGGGATCTAATTTTGTTGTTGTACCTGATCTATACATAGATGCAAGATCAACGTTAACTTGTTTATTTGTCCCAAAATCATACGTCGCACAGCCAGTCCAATAATTATTTTCATCAAAAATTCTAAATGAAGCCCCACTGGTATTTATAGCTCCCAGCTTAATAATTAAATATTTATAAGCAGATAAGTCAACTCCCTTATTGTAAGCCCAACCGCCAAAACCATACTGCCCAGTTTTAAGGGTTTTTGTTGTTTCATTAAATGTTCCGGTCGAGTATATTGACGGGTTAAACAACTCATTAGTAAGCGGAAAAGTTGTTGACTTGACCCTAAATACAATTTGTTTTGATTCTCCGAGTGTCCCTTTATAACTTGCTGTTACGGTCGCAGAACCGTCTTTTAAAGCTTCCAAGTAGCCATTTGTAACGCTTACCGCTTGATTGCTAATTTCGTAAGTCGCTTTATAACATATATCCTGAATATGACCATCAACAAAAACGGCTGTAATCGGAATTTTCTTTGTAGTACCGGTAAGCAACGTAAAATCAGTTTTTTCAATCGCCAAATGATCTACTGTTTGGCCTTTTTCGGTTTCATAAGTTTTCAAAAGCGACCACATCTGAAGTCCGTAACGTTTGCCTAATTCGCGGGCACCAACTGTGGAGAAATGAAAACCATCCACAGCATTGCCGCTACATCCTTTCGAAGATATGGCATTCGAATTTGGAATGTAATAGGGCAATGTGGCAATGATGCCATTCATACCCCAACAAATTCCGCCCTGATCCTGTTGTAGCATTTCACCAGCAAGCAGAGGAATAGAATTAGGTGCAATATTCAAGTCTTCAAGCATATCATTATAAATTTTTTTTACCTTCCCCGGCCAATCGGTTTGCATATTGTTCGATTCGCCCTGATGTAGTAATATACCTTTTATAACGCCTTTTTGTTGAGCAATCTTAGCCATTTCAATAATCTTGGCGTAAGGATTACCACCATAGATATTCATTAAACTTTTCTACTATGCATCTGCATTTTGGTAATATTGCACGTAATTTACTTTATCAAAAGCATCAATACCACTTCCACCCATAGCAACTACTATTACTCCAACCTTTACATTATTAGGAAGACTATCGACCAACGTTCGTCCGAAATAATCGGCAGGAGTTAATCCGGTGTCCCAACGACACAAAGGTGGAATTGCTGTGTACCAATTGCCCACGGTTCTGCCTAAATGCTGAAAATCATCGGGAGCTACCGTCATCACCTGGAAACGACTATTGACTCCTGTCTTGTCATCAGCTGCGATTGATGCATTCCCTTCCATATTCGACTGTCCGAAGCAAATATAAATATGGAAGTTAGGGTCGGGAGTAGCTACGCTTTTACCTTGAGATCTGAAAATAGAAACCTGTGCAGGCAAATATGTACAGAAAATCACCATACTGACAAATAAGAAACTTAAATATTTCACACGTATTTTTTCCCAAGTTATTACATTGTATGTCTCTATTTTACCAATATTTAGTGAATGTCTCTATCGATAAGCACTTGATACAATTAAGTTTCTTTGTTAGTACTATTATAATTTCTATCTGAACTTCCACCAATCAAAATTGAAAAGATTACCATCTCCGCCTTTGAATACAAAATATATATCGTGTACACCTTTTACGCTTTTAACTTTAGAGGATTGAACAGCCCATTTCAGGGAATCGCCGGTACTTTTAATAATCAACGTTCCCAACAATGTACCCTCCTTACTGTCAATATGGATTTCAATACTTCCACCTTCAGTAGCCGATGCAACGTTAGCCTCGAAAGTTTTTGCACCTTTTCCAAAATCGACACTTCGAACTTTAATATAATCGCCGTTATCAATTTTAGTTACGTAAATACCCGTTTTGCTGTCGCCTGCTGTTTTCAAGCCCTCACTCCAGGCAATGGTTTCGGCTTCAACCTTTTGGTAAGGATCTAAATTGGCAACGCTTTGTTTCACTCCCTCTTTGGTTGGAATGATGAGAGGAATGCTGCCATCGGCATTATACTTGAATTGCTCCACACTCACCGAACGCTTAAAACCTTCGCCTTTCGACAAGTCCTGGTCGTGATAGAATAAATATGAATTCCCCTTGAATTCAAGCATACCCGCATGGTTGGTAAACGCCAGTTGTGGAGCACGTTCCATAATATTTCCCTTGTAAGTCCAGGGTCCTTCGGCTGAAGGTGCGGTTGAATAAGAAATGTACTCAGGAATTCCGGCAGCCGCGTACATCATGTAATAGATGTTATTGCGTTTGTAAAACCAAGGCCCTTCGGTATAGGTTGGTCCCGGTTTACCATCGCGGCCGGCTTTCGATCCAAAAGCTTCGGTAGTCATATCAATCGAAACAATTCCATTTTGACCAATGCTCCGGTTGTACGAAATCATATCTTCATTCAACTTAACGTACCACAATTTGGGGTTCCCCCAATACAGGTAAGCTTGCCCATTGTCGTCAATTGCAACAGTTGGATCAATGTCTTGCCAAATATGGTCACTATCGACAAGGCGTTTCCCAATTGGATCGATGAAAGGGCCGGTTGGTGAGTCGGAAACCAATACCGAAATGCCCTCGCCATGAATGGGAACATAAAGGTAGAACTTGCCTTTTCGTTCGATACATTGCACTGCCCAAGCTCCGTTTGTTTTATCCAACCATTTAAAGTCTTTCAACGAAGCAACGGCACCTTGGTCAGTCCAGTTTACCATATCTTTCGATGAATAGCAACGCCAATCGTACATAGTGAAGAAATTCTTTACAGTCACGTCCTCATCGTGAGATGTATAAAGATACACTGTGCCATTGTAAACCATTGGTGCCGGGTCGGCAGTGAAATAGGTTTGAACTATGGGGTTTTGTGCCGATACACTTGCAGCAAAAGCGATTGTAGCGACAAGCAATATATGATTTAACTTTTTCATTTTCGTTATCTACACATTAATAAGATTAAAATTTCCACCAGTCAAAATTGAAAAGATTACCTTCTCCGCCTCTGAACACAAAATATATATCGTGTACACCTTTTACGCTTTTAACCTTAGTGGATTGAACAGCCCATTTCAGGGAATCGCCGGTACTTTTAATATTCAACGTTCCCAGCAATGGACCCGCCTTACTGTCAATATGGATTTCAATACTTCCTCCGTCAGTAGCCGATGCAACACTTGCTTCAAAAGTTTTTGCGCCTTTTCCAAAATCAACACTACGAACTTTGATATAGTCACCATTGTGAATATCGGTAACATAAACGCCTGTTTTTTCATCTTGCGTAACTTCAACACCTTCTTCCCAAGCTATTGTTTCAGCTTCAACTCTTTTATATGGGTTTAAATTCGAGGCACTTTCAGTAACTCCTATTTTTGTTGGTTGAATTAATGGAATAGAACCATCAGCATTAAATTTAAACGGCTCTATACACACTGATCGTTTAAATCCTCCACCCCCGGGCAATGCTCCACTGTGATAAAACAAATAAGGTTTTCCTTTAAATTCAATATAACCGGGATGGTTGGTAAATGCACCTCCTACTTTAATTTCTTTCATAATGGTATCACCATAAACCCAAGGTCCGGTTGGACTGGTACTTGTAGAATAAACAAAATGCTCAGGTACACCTCCAGCAGGATAAAGCATATAATATTTAGCATTCCGTTTAAAAAGCCATGGACCTTCTTCGTAAGTGGTGGCTCTTTTTTCGGTAGAATTAATAGTTCCTTTAATTTTTGATACAAACCAATCCTTTTTGTCTGCCGGAATTTGTTCAATGCCAGCAGTTTGGTCGTATGAAATCAGATCACTGTTAAGTTTTGCATACCAAAGTTCCGAAGTTCCCCAAGTAAGATAAGTAGTTTTATTATTATCAACCACGACGGTAGGGTTAAGATTTACATCACCGCAATGTTCGGTAATCAATGGTTTTCCTAACAAATCGGTGAATGGTCCGATAGCTTTATCACCCACTCCTACTCCTATTACTTTTTTGTTGGTAGCTTTATCAATTGCACCAACATACCAATAATATTTGTTGCCCGGACCTTTAAAACTATAAGACGCAAAACCGTCAATTGACTTCGCCCAACTAAATGTTTTATGGGCATTAATGGTACGAAGTTTAAAGCTTTCTTCTGTCATTGGGATTTGTACTACGCCAACTTTTTGATCGTACGAAATCATATCCTGATTAAGTTTCACGTACCACAAAAACGGATTACCCCAATAAAGGTAAGCCTGACCATCAGCATCGATAAATACTGTTGGGTCAATATAACCATAGCCCGTCAGCAACGGTTTACCAATTGCATCTTTAAAAGGACCTGTCGGACTATCGGAGACAGCAACGCCAATGGCATTTCCACCATTTTTTTGATTGATTGGCACATAGAAATAATACTTCCCATTCCGAAATACGCATTGTCCGGCCCATGCATCGCCTCTTGCCCAAGAAAAATCTTTAAAGTTGAGAATTGCCCCGTGATCAGTCCAGTTTGCCATATCGGTTGATGAATAACATCTCCAGTCATTCATAGTGAAAAAGTTACGAACAGTTTTGTCCTCGTCGTGCGTTGTGTACAGGTAAACCGTCCCTTTATCCACCATCGGTGCAGGGTCAGCTGTATAGTTGGTTTGAACAATCGGGTTATCTGCTTTTAATTTCGATGGCATAGATGCAATCAAAATCAATATGATTATGGTAAATAGTTTGATTTTCATGATTCTATATTTTAATTATTTTGTAGTTGTAAATTTGTAGAGTAAAACACCGTGAACCGGAACTTTGAGAGCTAACTGTCCTGTTTTGGTTTCAACAGTGCTAATATCCTTTTGTCTCCATAGGTCACGCACTTTAAAACGTCCATTTATACCTAATTTATCAAAGTCTTTGTATGAAATGTCAACAATATCAGTCCCTAAGTTACAAAACCCAACTGCACGGCTACCATCTTCGAGTTCTTTCACATAGATACGCAAATCGCCGATTGTCTGAATGCAGGTTGCTTGCTTGCCAAGTGGGTCCTGATTGATTTCTATTACTTCATCATTGGTAAGTAAATTCAACGTAAAGTCATCGAGTTTTTCCATATCGCAACCGATAAGAAGCGGTGCGGCAAATAAACTCCAAAGACTGATGTGAAGATACTGTTCGTCCGGTCTTAGTTTGCTTTTGTGCGGATTACCCCAACCAACTGTACCAACTACAAGCATATCAGGATCGTTCCAATTGCCCGGTTTGGCATAAGCTGCCGATTTATCCTGATCTAATATAATATTTTTTACACTAACCCAGGTATCGGTAATATCATTGGTTGTACGCCATAAATTGCCACCTACCGAACCGCCCCATTTCCATACATCTGACATACCGTACTGACATACGCTAAATACAATATCGCGGGGTTGTTCCTTCAAATAATCTCCCATTTCCTTAAATGGTTTCATAGCAGTACTCAATACGCTACCACCATTGTATGACAAAGACGATACTTTCAATGGGTCGTTGTTTGGCAAACCATTGATTACATTTCCATAACTACACCAATCGTATTTCAGGTAATCGAAGCCCCATTTCGCATAGCTTTCGGCATCCAGTTTTTCATGACCATAACTACCGGCACAACCGCCACATGTCCAAGGGCCTGGACTGGAATAAAGTCCGATTTTTAAACCAAGACCATGCACATAATCAGCAAGTGGTTTCATATCTACAAATCGTGAGTTAGGAACAATGTTACTTGCCTCATCGCGAAACTTGCCACGTATTGACTGATCTTTCGAATCGCGGTTGTTTTCCCAGAAATCGTCAATATTGATATACGTCCAACCGTGGTTGATCAATCCGCTTTTTACCATGGCATTGGCAGCACGTTTCACTTTATCTGCCGAAACTTCATTGGCAAAACAATTCCAACTATTCCAGCCCATTGGCGGGGTAAGAGCAATTTTATCGCCACATTCTATTCTGAATTTTCTTACAGCCTTACCTTTTGCATTTTTAGCTTCCAATGTAACAAGATAGGTCCCTGATTTTGAAAGTTTACCGGTAATAAGACCAGTTTGAGTATTAATCGTTAAACCTTTTGGTAAACTTGCAGCCGAAAAAGTCATTGGTCTGTCACCAGTAGCCGTTACAAGAAATTGAAATGGAGAACCCGGACGCACACCAAAAACTTTGGCACCGGTAATTTTAGGTTCAGCCTTTGGCGCCGGAGTAAGAATGTATGGCTCAGTTGCCACAGGACTGAATGTTTTAAAAGTGGTAACTCCGGTTGTTTCAAACTTTGCATCTACCCAATCAACGTGGTCGTAATAGTTTCCGTTTCCTCCATCGGTCACTAGCAATTCAAGTTTCTTAACCCCATCAAGCTTCACAGAACAAGGTTTGGCAGCATCTCCCAAACGCATTATCCCACTCGCCCAAAGCTTTTTGCCATCACCATAAACAACAAATTCGGCTGCTGGTCTCTGGCCTTTTACTTCGTCATCGATACCAACCAGAGCAGTAAATAGTGTAGCTTTTCCTTCAAGCAGTATTGTCAACGAACTTTCTGAATGACTTCCAAAACCTCTTTCGAATGTCTTTCCGGCAATAGTAAGTGGTTTGCCGTCGACAGATTTGTTTTTCATGGGGACACCAAAGCCTTGTGTAGCTATACTAAGATCCAATTGATCGAGCCATACTGTTTGTGCGGATAAACTTCCAACACAAATCAAGCAAAAAACAAAAAGTGAAATAATAGTTATTCGATTTTTCATGCGTATTAAATTTTTATATTTTTCTAATATATTCTTGAAATCATACAAGTTAATCTGTAATTACATCCAGTTCGGCATATCCTGTTTCGTTGTTATTCTGGGTATTACGCAAAGCGCGCAATTTGATATAGCGAACTTTCTCTGTTGCAAAATTTTTAGTCTGCCACAACGGATTATTCTTAATATTCGCAAACTCGCCTTCACTAACTAATTTCCAGGTTGAATTATCAAGCGAAACATAAAACTCATACTGAGTAATAATTCCTGGATTCCACATGCCTTGATCCGGCAGATAACGGAAACCAGAGACATTTTCAACCTGACCCAAATCAATAACCAGGTCAACCGGTAGTTTTGTATTTCGCGGTTGATGCCAAGCTGTTGATGCATTACCGTCAAGAAGTTTGGCAGTCGATACATCTGAAGAACTTATCACTTTCCAACCTTTTCGGGCTATATCAAATTTTTCATGACTTACCGGGCTGCTTTTACCTGACCTGGAATCGTAAGCAATCGCCATCACTACCACTTTTCCTTCCGTCGGACAAGTTCCTGTGAATTTTTTCGATTTCGAAGTTGGAACAGAACCATCCAACGTATAATACACCTCCGATTCTTTATCAACAGGAATAATATTTATTTCGCCGGCTTGATTTCTGATTATAGTCGGAGAAGTCAAAATCTGTGGTGCATTATAAAGCCCGATATTGGAAATGAGCGGACAGCTTTTCGAATCGGTAATGTTGAAACGGACTTGCGTCGCCGTCACCGAAGGGAAACGCAGGATTCTTTTATATCCAATAGTTGTTGCTTTAGCAATTTCCTTCCATTTTCCTTCAACAAAAGCTTCTACCGTAAAGGCTCTCACCCGCTGTCCTAAACGAATGTACTCTTGTGCCAGAAAGCGATTGAATGTTGTGGATTTTCCCAAATTGATGGTGAGCGATGCTGTTTTAACATTGTCATCGGTAGCCCAAAAGGTGTTTGCATCATTATCAATTGCCTTATTAGCAGCATAATTGCTACTATTACCACACACATTGGTAGCGGTTGCCTTCTTCTTTTCAACAAGATTTAGTGCAAATGCTTCTTTTACAGCTTTGGCAAATTCAATCCCGGCCTTTTCGTCAGTTGAATGAATTAAACCTTTTGTATCAATTGGAAAATTGAGTAGTAATGTGCCGTTTCGTCCGATAGAGTTATAGTAAAGATCCATTAATTGTGGTAATGTTTTCACTTTGGTATCCTCACTCGGATGGTAAAACCATTCAGGTCGAATAGAAGTATTCACTTCGCCTGGTACCCACGAATCGCCGTTTTCCACACCATAACGCAACATATTTTCAGGAACTTCTCCTGTTGCATTCAACAAACTCCAATTGGTTTCGCCCACAAAACCTGCTTCAGTACCCACCCAACGAAGATCGGCTCTGTCTCCGCCATCATTCCATATTACAATCTTAGGTTGTAACTCACGAATAAGTTTGTATGTATTTTTCCAATCGTAATAGACTGTGCGATCAATCTTCCGGTTTTCTCTGGCTCCGCCATAATAACCCGTACCACCATTGGCGCCATCGAACCATATTTCAAAGATATCGCCATAATTAGTAAGCAATTCCCTGAGTTGATTTCTGAAATAGGTAATGTATTCTGGTTTTCCGTAATCAGGATGGTTTCTGTCCCAGGGTGACAAATAAATGCCCAGTTTCAGTCCATACTCTTTACAAGCATCGGCCATTTCTCGAACAATATCTCCCTTTCCATTCTTCCAGGGACAATTTTTTACAGAATATTCGGTATATTTTGAAGGCCAAAGGCAGAATCCGCTGTGATGCTTCGCCGTTATGATAATCCCTTTCATACCGGATTCTTTACAAACTCTTGCCCACTGACGACAATCCAATTCGGTAGGATTAAATATTTTCGGATCTTCATCCCCATTTCCCCACGATTGGTCTGTATAGGTATTTACTGAAAAATGGACAAAAGCATAAGACTCCATTTCCTGCCAACGCATTTGATTTTCGGTTGGGATAGGACCATAAGGTGCAAGAGTTTGCTTAGAAACTTGACTGTAAGCAATTAAGGTTACAGTTGATAACAAAATCAAAATTGTGTTTCTCATAAAATATTTAATATTATTCTGTCTTGTAAGAACTCTTTGTAAATAATGTGAATCAGGAGTTGAATAATAGTCCGTAGGACTTCAATATCAATAGAATAAACATGTATCAATGTTTTATTGTCCGTAGGACATTAATGTTTTTTCTTTGTTTATCCCCGTTCGACTGAGCTCACGCCGAAGCCTACGGGGAATTGATTTTGTTTATTTCTATTTTCTATTGATATCAATTCCCGTTCGACTGAGCTCACGCTGAAACCTACGGGAAATAGCTTACTATTAGCAAAATAGAATTATTTTCAAATCCTGATTCGCATAAATATTGCATTTGAAAATCACCATAATTTGTCAAGTACAATGACCATTTTTAAAGTATTATAATTACTTAGCATTCAATTTCCACCAGTCGAAATTGAACAACTCTTTTTCGCCTTTGAAAACAAAATATATATCATGAACCCCTTTGATATTCTTCACCGGAGTAGTAATCGTTTTCCAATTTTCACCTTCGCCGGAAGTAATTACATTAATTGTACCCAATATCGGTCCATCAATTTTGTCGGTATGAATTTCAATTTTACCTCCTCTTAACGAAGCAACACCTGTATCAACCGTTGAAGCTCCCTTAGAAAAATCTACGCCCTGCACTTTTATGTAGTCTCCGTTATGAATAGATGTTACAAATACTCTGTCAGCAATTTTTTTACCTCTATTCCTTGATGTACTTTGTTCCCATTCTGTAAACACATCTGTTTTTAGTCCTTCGCTATATGCCATTGTTTCTGCTTCGGTTCGGTTATAGGGATTCAATGTACCCAATTGCTTAACCCCGGTTGTTGACCAGAACGGTAACAACTGAATAGTACCATCAGCGTTGTAGGTAAGTTGTTCCACACATATAGAACGTCTTTCATAATGCTTCGACATGGTTTGTTTCAGGATAGCGTAATTAAATCCAAACACGTATGGTTTACCTTTATAGTCGATAATTCCCGGATGGTTTCCACTTGAGCGTTGGTCGCCTTCCATGATCATTCCTTTGTATTCCCAAGGACCGGTTGGAGACTTTCCCATGGCATAGCCAATGCCTTCGGGGCAACACGTGGAAGCATAAGCCATATAATAATTTCCATTGCGTTTCCATGCCCATGGTCCTTCCTGATAGTGAAAAGGATCTTTCTCACCTCTTACTTTTACAAATTCCGGCATTTTCTTAGGCTCACCCGATAATGAAATCATATCCTCGTTCAGTTTTACATACCACAATTCAGGATTTCCCCAATAAAGATAAGCCTGACCATCGTCGTCAATCAATATAGTCGGATCAATATCCTGAGGTCCATTCTTAATCAACGCCTTTCCAATAGCGTCTTTGAAAGGTCCGTAAGGGCTGTCGGAAACCAACACACCAATACCTACACCGCTAGGCATCGGACAGTACATATAAAACTTATTATTTCTACGGATACATTGTGGAGCCCAGGCACCATTGTCAGTATTTACCCATTTAAAATTTTTCAACGATGCTACAACACCATGGTCAGTCCAATTCACCATGTCGGTTGAAGTATATAACATCCAGTTTTGCATCTTAAAACCGGTGGCATCATCTTCATCGTGACCTGTATAGAGAAATACCGTGTCGTTATATACCATTGGTGCCGGATCGGCGGTATATTTTGTTTGAATGATTGGATTATCTGCGTAAGATGTCGACCCGAAGAAAAAAGCAATGGCAACTGTAATATATACAACTAAATGCCTGGTTTGATTTTCTTTAAAAGATTTTTTTAGATTCATTGGAGTGTAGTTTTTAATAAGTGTTTTATTTTATTGGTACTGAAATAGCCGGAGTATTGTATCCTTCAACCCGAACCCATTTGACGGGGATATCCTTCCGTATAGTTGCTTCAACTTCAACCGTTTCGCCAGGGAATACAGTAACGTAATTGTCGGTATATTCAATCGGAAGGATTTCATTTCCATCTTTTGTTTGAGAAACCGTGGATCTTTCAAAAAACGCGATTTGTGTGGAAGAGTTGTGCAACCGGATTGTGACATGAATTTCCTTACCAACCTTTTTTTGCTGTGCTTCAATTTCTAATTTCACAGCAGGCATGGTATTTAATGCGGACATATCTGACCATTTCTCCTGATTCAAAGATGTGTAATAGTCGTTTTTTTGAGGCCCTACATCGTCATCTTTTTGCGATTTCCAATAAGTGTTGTCCACCACGAGTTTACCGCTTTTATCAAATAACTGGCAGCGTACAAAAAATACCGGCGTACTTTCAGAATACTTTGGTAGCAACATAACCTGGTTTGTACCATTGTATGATACCGAAATATCTTTTACAGAACGGTCATCGCGTACTTTACCATCGAGGTCATATACACGTACCCGAACACTTAATCCATGAACGTCGTTGGGAGTTTGGTTGAAAACAGTGATTTTAGCCTGGCTATTGTTGCCGGTAGC